>Ga0315289_10000009_pt1 | contig 349097 bp, 263 predicted proteins | sample YL17G11_40_MG_FD_203452 | JGI IMG/M metagenome (GOLD analysis project Ga0315289, IMG submission 203452) | Sediment microbial communities from Yellowstone Lake, YNP, Wyoming, USA - YL17G11_40 | ecosystem: Environmental > Aquatic > Freshwater > Lake > Sediment | place: USA: Wyoming | collected... | reverse complement strand
TGGTGAGTGGTTCTTGACGACTACGCCCAAAACTTGCACAGCACGCCGCCGCTCAACGAAAAAAACAGCGCGCGCCTCCCGCCGAACCGCGCCAAACTGAAGGTCAGTCAGGGACTGGACCCTTTTCTGGTGTCCCCCTCATCTACCACTCCGATGGGAAGCTCTGGGAGGTGCTCGACGACCTCATCGCGTGCGGCGTCAACGCGCTGCACCCGATCGAGCCGAAGGCGATGGACATCGTGGAGCTGAAGGGGCGCGTGCAGGGGAAGCTCTGCCTGATCGGCAACATCGACCTCGGCTACACTCTCACCCGCGGCACGCCCGCCGAGGTGGAGGCCGAGGTGCGGACGCGCATCGCCGCCCTCGCCCCCGGCGGCGGTTACTGCGTCGGCTCCTCCAACACCGTCACCGAATACGTCCCCCTCGCGAACTTCCGGGCGATGGTGGAGGCGACGAGGAGGTGGGGGAGGTACTGAGGGGCGGCTTAGGCAACCGCAGCTTGCTGCGGAAGCGGGAGGGTGACCTTGTAGATCACAGCGTCCGTGGCGTCACCCATGTCCACTTCGAAGGTGCTGGTGTCGGGGGGGATGGGGTCCCCGTGGGCCTGCAGCGACTCCAGGTGGCACTGCATGGCCTCCTCGACCATCCGCACGGCGTGGGGCAGACTCTCCCCCCAAGTGTGGCAGCCCGGGAGCGCCGGCACCGACACGGAGTAGCGCCCGTCCTGTTCGCGTACGAAGACCACGGTGTACGTCATCTCGTTGCCTCCTGCCGCGGCTCGCCGCTCTCCGCCTCAGGCCCCCGGACCTGGAACCGGATTCGCGAACCAGTCACCACCGCCGACCGTGTAGACTCTCCACTCCCGATCCAGCAGCTCGCCTGTGCGAGGGTCCTGGCATCGCACGATGAGGAAGCACTCGTCACTGGTCGGTTTGGGGAGCTCGAACCGCTGACGCTGCAGCACGGTCGGGTCCCCCTCCTGGAACTGCTGCGGCGGGTAGATGTGCGGGGGTGGGGTGAGCCAGTTCCTACGGCTCTCCTCGTCGACGAGGTACACGCTTGGCCAGATGGCTGCCCCCTCCCCGACGTTCTGCACTTGCATTGGGATCTTCTGAGCGTCAGGCTGATGGTAGATGCGAAGCACGAGCACGGGCCGCTGGAGGTGCAGGAGCGTGCCCTGAGTGGCATTGGCTTGCTGTCGGGCCGCCTCCGCCGCCTTGGTCGTCTCCCGGGCGAGTGTCGCCGTCTCGTCGGCGAGGCGTCGCGTCGCGGCTACGGTCTCGGCGTTGGCCCTTGCGATGTCGGATGTGATCCCTACGTAGACGATGGTGACCGCAACCAGAGCCACGCTCCCGAATGCGACTATCCCCGTATCCGCGGAGATGCGACCAGCCGCGAGTGCGGCGGCCATAAGGGCTCCGAGGATCGCGAACACGGCGACCGCTATCCAGATGGTCTTCGGCACAATGGTCCTCCTCTCTTGATCACGCCACGTACCCAAGGCAAGCCCTCACTCGGTGAGCATTCCCCTTGCTTCAAGCAGGCCCCGCAGCTTCTCGACGGTCAACTGCTTGTCCTTGCGTCGGTGGATCATCCGGTGGCAGTTGGGGCAGACGACGGCCATGTCGGTCTCGGGGTTGACGCTGACCTCGCCCCCGTAGTCCGCCACGGGCTTCAGGTGGTGGACCTCGATGAAGCCCTCGCCTAGCTCGCCGTAACGCTCGACGAAGGTCATCCCGCAGGCTTGGCAGCGGGTGCCGTGGATCGCAGTGGCCGCCGCGCGGAGGTTCGGGTTCCGCTCGTAGTAGCTCACGAGTCGCGTCGTTTTCTGGCCCTCGACGTACTCCTCTTCGAGCTGGATCGTCTCCAGGTCGCGCAGCACGGTGACGCGCGTGCTGTCGGCGAGGGCCTCGACATCCTGCCACATCGCCTCGGCATCCAACATCTTCTGCAGCTTGTGGCCTTCGAGCTTCAGGAGCGTGTACTGGACGGGCTGGATCGTCACACCGAACGGCTTAGCGAACTCCCTCCAATCCACCTCGAGGTAGTGCTCCCACCGGCATCCAGTGTCACTGAGGAGGTCCGGGTCCCACCGGTAGCCCGTTGTGACGGTTCCCTTGCCTACGATGTATGGGGATGACCGGGCATAGACGACGTCCCCGGGCATGACCGCGAACCGAAGGTCCCGGAGAGCGACGTACATTGAGTGGTTGCGGACGCCGCTCTCCCGCCAGATGGCGTCGAACCCAGCAGGCGTCAGCTCGGAGCAGTCCCCCACGACGGGCTTGCGGTCCGGCAGGAGGTAGATGCCGAGGGCGGCCACCCCCCGTTCGAGGCAGGCTCGCCACATGTCGCGGCCGCCTGTGCCTTGCCGAAACGACATCCGCCAGTAGTCCATGTCGGCACGCTCCCGCGTGCGGATAGGGAGGTCAGAGGTCGTCTCCCTCGGGCCTGCCCCATGCCTCCCGCCCCAGGCGCCTCGCCCGCTACTCACCGAACTGCGTCTCGCGCCTTCCCCTCCACGATCCCGGAGCGCTCGCCGCTCACCTCGTCCCTCGCCCGGCCCCATTTCACTTCGCCGCCTGTCCATCGCCTCCTCTTGTCCACGCGCGCAGGGCAAGGTGGTCGCTCTCCCGTCAGCGAACGCCAGCCAGTGGTGAGGCAACATGCGAGATCAGCAGGCGAGACTGGGGCGCCCGCTAGGGTTCGCCGTACTCCTCCTGGTGCTCACGGCGGCGACCGTAGGCAGCGCCGACGTCCACCCCCTCCTCCGCCTCCGTGGTACGGACTTCGCGGGTGGGGCGGCGGCGCTCTTTGGCAGTGCGAAGTGCGGGGCGGCGCGGGTGAACTACGTGTACGCGGCGCCGACGGGCGAGCGGTCGAGGATGGTGGCGCGGTTCAGCCTGGCGGAGGTGCCGGACCAGCCGCTCTTCCTCTTCGTGCGCGGGCGACTGGACGATGGCGGGACGGATTGCCCCCTCAAGATCGCGCTCAACGGGATGGTGCCGTTCGAGGGCCCGAACGGCTTCGCGCATGAGTGGGAAGTGAGGCGGTACGCCATCCCCGTGGGGCTGCTCCGCACCGGGGGGAACGAGATCGCGGTCAGCAACACCTCGCCGCAGGGCGTCGTCGGCATGCCGCCGTGGTTCATGCTGGCGTGGTGCGCCATCGGCGATGAGCAGTGCGACCTGGCGGGCTCGCCGGCCATCGAGGAGGACTTCCGCGTCGCCCTGCCCGCAGAGAAGCGCCCGATCCCCGAGCCGCTCGCCCAGGGGCACACGCAGCCCGGCTTCAAGATTCGCGGGATCAAGGGGTGGCTCTGGCGGCCCGAGCAGTACCTGGAGGAAATCCCCTTCCTGCCCCGCCTCAAGCTCAACTTCCTGATGAACTGCTACGGGTCGATGTGCGACATCGAGCACCACGGGTGGGGATCACCCGAGTGCAACCGCTGGTGGGAGCCGCTGCCCGAGGAGAAGAGGCGGGCCTACGAGGCGGTGGTGCGCGCGTCCCAGAAGAGGGGCATCATCTTCTGCTTCAGCATGAACCCGAACATCGGCGCCGCCCGCATCGTCCGCTACGATAGCGCCGAGGACCTCGAACTCCTCTGGCAGCACTATGCGTGGATGCAGAGCCTGGGCGTCCACTGGTTCAATGTGCAGTTCGACGACATCTCGCAGGGGATCGACGCGGTGGGCCAGGCGCGGTTTGTCAATGCGCTGCTGCAGCGCCTGCGCCGGCACGATTCCGAGGCGCAGATGGTCTTCTGTGGCACCTACTACTCCGGCAACGGGCAGGACGCCGCGGCGAAGGCCTACCTGGAGGCCATCGCCCGCGAGCTTGACCCCAAGGTGTACGTCTTCTGGACGGGCGATGGTGTAGTCGGCCGGATCACCCGCCGTGCGGCCGAGGCCTACCGGCAGGCAGTCGGCCATCGGCTGATCATCTGGGACAACTACCCGGTCAACGACAGTAACCCCACGCTGCACCTCGGGCCGGTCACCGGGCGCGATCGGGACCTATGCGAGGTGGCAGACGGGTACATGTCGAACCCGATGGCCTCCGAGAACCGGATCAACCGGCTGCCCCTCATGACCTGTGCCGACTACGCCTACAACCCGTGGGCGTATGACCCGGCACGGTCCATCGGCCAGGCCATCCTCCACCTGGCCGAGACACCGGAACAGCAGCGAGCGTTGAAGGACCTGGTGGAGCTCTACCCCGGCATGCTCGTCCATGGCCAGGGCACGGGGTACAACCCGGTCGTCACGCGCTTCAGCGAGATTCTCGCCACGCCGCACTCCCGCTGGCTGGCCGAGGTCTACCTGCAGCATGTCGAGGACGTAGCCGCGCGTCTCAGGCGGCACTTCGCCGGCCGGTTCACCGACGCCACAAAGACCGCCGAGGGGAACCTCGCGGTCATGCGTCAGGCGTATCGGGACACGTATGGCACCGAGTAGACCGACGCAGTGCATGCCGTCACCGGGAGCGCTGACGGCATGGCTCTCGCTGGTCCTCCTTCCGATGCTCTGGGCGGCCTCGCCGTCGAGGGCGTTGCCCGCGAGCCCGACCCTTCACCCCTACAGCGTCCAGATGCACCTTCATGGCTGGTCGAACCACAACGGGAATGCCCTTCCCGGATCGATGCAATGGCACACCCACTTCGCGCAGGGGCTGCCGCTGGACGTGATCTGGTGGACCGACCACATCAGCTTCGGGACCCCGGGTGAGCCGCACGATCTCAGCCTGCGCCCGGGCCGCGTGGACCCAGGGACCCTCAACGTCTCCGGCCTGCCGACCGACCCCTTGGGGCGGCCGTTTCTGCCCGGGTTCCTGATGGCCGAGGTCACCGGCGGCACCCCCGCCGCCTCCCTCCAGGATGGCATCCTCTCCTGGCAGTTGACCAACTCAGGCCCCCGGTTCGCCTCCTTCAGCTACACTCCGCGCGTGCGCGTTGACCCGCCCCAGCTCGTCACAGCTGTGTGGTACGTGGCGGCCATGGCCAGCCATCCGCACCTGACCCTCAACCTGGCCCGCGGGCCGGTCAGCCCCGACGCGAGGGTGGAGGTACTCGTCCGGCTGTCCTACCACTACACCTCCGCTCCTGTGCAGCAGACCCTCCTCTACCGCTTCGTGTCGGAGGGCACACCGCCTCGCCGCGAGGTCGCCGATGGGACGCAGGTCGTCGTGACCGTGCCTGTACCGGAGGGTCTGCACACGGTCGACCTCGACTTCCTCGACGACGCTGTGCTCCTGCCGGGCGGAGGGGACAACGCAGTGCAGGACATCGCGTTCGTCGTCCGGTCGCGGAACGGCGCCACCGCCTCGGCGCAGATCGGGGCCCTGCGATTCCACACCGAGGTCCGCCACAACGGTCGCACCTATCGCGCGTGTCAGGCCGTGGCGGCGGACTACACCCGCACGACCTCGGTGGCGGAGTACGTCGGCTGCGAGATCGCCGCCCTGCGCACGGTCGAGGCCCGGTCAACCCACTACACCGGTTTCTGGCCCGACGCCGGCGCCGACCTGCCTCCGTGGCATGACAAACAGGCGCCGTACTCATCCATTGTGAGCTACGTTCACCGACACGGCGGCCTGGTCGCCTACTGTCACCCCTCCTTTGGGCCGCCGATGAGCCAGGATGCCATGGTCGCCCAGCTTGTGGCCAACCTCCTCCCCTATCGCTGCTTCGGCGCCGACATGATCGAGGTCGGCTACCTCTACCGAAAGGGCCTCGACCTCGCACACCACCTGAAGATGTGGGACACCCTCAACGCCAACGGGCTCTATGTCTGCGGGACGGGCACGAGCGATGCCCACGGCGGCGAGTGGTCGGCGACCATGTCGCCGAACCCCTGCGCGAGTTGGGTCTGGGCACGTTCGCGGCAGCCGGCCGATCTGCTCGACGGCCTGCGCCAGCGCCGAGTCTACTTCGGCAACCCGTTCCGGTGGCAAGGCATTCTGGACCTAGCGGTCGCGAAGCTTCACATGGGGGAGGTGGGGGTGCTCCCGAGCGATGCGGCTGATCTCCGCACCACTCTCGACCCCCGGCCTGCGGGCACAGTGTACCTCTACCAGGGCCTCATCCAGCCGGACCGCCCGCTTCAGTACCTCCGCGAGCGGGAGCCCGTGGATCCGTCTCAGCCAATCCGCCTGGACACCTCGCGCTCGAGCTTCGTGCGCGTTGAGGCCCACTCGCCCGAGGGTCGCTTCCTGTTCGCGAGCAATCCCGTCGTCCTACTGAGGCAGCCGCGCATCGAGCCGGCGGAGCCCGTGTTCGAGGTTCCCGAGGGCAGTTCGGCAACGATCCGCTGGCGGGTGGCCGGCACGCCGACGTTCACCGGCGTGCGCTGGCAGGTTGAGGGCGAGGGCCAGTCACGCTTCGCGAGCGGCCGCCTCGCGGGGCCCTACTACCGGGCGACACTACCCCTCGGCACGCTTCCCGCCGGGACTCGCGTCCTCTACCGCATCCGAGCCACGGGCCAGGGCTGGACGGCGGCCTACCCGTCGCCGCAGGAGGCGCCACTATCCATCGGGATCCAGCCTCGGGCAGGTGCGGTGCGGGCGGGGTTGCTCCTCGCGCAGGTGACAGCTATCCCCACCGCTCTGGGTGCGGACATCATCTTCGTGCTGGCCGCTCCCGCCGCGGTCAGCGTGGAGGTTCTCAACCTCGCCGGGCGACCGGTCGCATCCGTCTGTCGCGAGCGCCCATTCCGCGCGGGCCTTCAGCGACTCCCCTGGAACAGGCTCGGCCTGAACGGGGCGCGCGTGCCAGGGGGACGCTATCTTGTGCGCGTCACGGCGACGCGCGGCGCCGCGGCCCAGTCGGCTCTCAGCGCTCTCTCGCTCACCCCCTGAACCCCCCCGCGCCGCCTCCGCTCGTCACGACGCGAACCCCGGCAGCGGCACTGCGGACGGCCACCGGCGCCCTCCCACGCCGTCAGTCCGCTGTGCCGCCTACCGCCCGATCACCCACGCCCGCCTGGGCCTCGGCGAGGCCGCGCCGCTCATGATGCCGGTGTCCGGGTCGAGGGCGGTGGCGAGGACCCCTCCGTGCGACCACCCGCCGTCCACTGTCACCAGGTGCCCGCGAGCACGGAGCTCCGCGAGCACTCCCTCGGGGATTCGGTCCTCCGCGTTCATCTCGTTGGGGTGCGCGTCGTGGGGGTAGAAGGAGTTGGCGAAGTCGCGGGAGTGAACGGTGGGCGCGTCGATGGCCTCCTGCAGGCTCATCCCGAAGTGCACGAAGTTCAGGAAGAACTGCAGCGTCCACTGATCCTGACAGTCGCCGCCCGGCGTGCCGAAGGCGAGGTGGGGCAACCCCGGCCCCTCGGCGAGCGCGATCGAGGGCGTGAGCGTCGTGCTCGGTCGCTTCCCCGGCTCGAGGCGCTCGGGATGGTCGTCGTCCAGGTGGAACATCTGCCCGCGCGTTCCCAACGGGAAGCCCAGGCCCTCGATCACGGGCGAGGAGGGGATCCATGCCCCGCTCGGCGTGGCCGAAACCATGTTCCCCCAGCGGTCGATCACATCGAGGTGCGTTGTGTCCCCTGTCGCATCGCTGCGTAGGCCGGTCGGTCCCCCGACCGGCTTGCCGTTGTCGGTCGGAGGACCGACCGACCCACGCGAGACGGCCCTCCCTGGATCGATCAGCCGACGCCGCTCCGCCGCGTGCTCCCTCGACAGCAGCCGCTCCAGCGGCACGGCCACGAAGTCCGGGTCGGCGTAGTACGCCTCGCGGTCGGCGAAGGCCAGCTTCGCGCACTCGATGAGGGTGTGGAGGTAGTCGGGCGAGTTGTGCCCCAGGGCGGCCAGGTCGAACCCCTCCAGGAGGTTGAGCTGCTGCAGGAACACCGGCCCCTGGCACCACGGCCCGCACTTGTGCACCCGGTACCCGTGGTAGCTCGTCGTGACCGGCCGCTCGATTCGCCCCCGATAGGTCCGCAGGTCCTCCCAGTCCAGAAGGCCCCGGTGTGGTCTGCCTGTTCCGTCAAGGACGTCCGTCTCGTGGCACCAGTCAGAGATCGCCTGCGCGACCTCGCCTTCGTAGAAGACCTTGCGCGCCGCTTCGAGCGCGTTCTCGCGGCCGCGACCAGCGTTGCGTAGCTCGGCCGCGCACAGCTTCTTCATCGTCGCAGCCCAGTCGCGGTTGCGGAACAGGTCCCCCACCTTCGGCACCTCGCCGCCCGGGAGGTAGATGGCGCCGGAGGTCGGCCACTGCTCGGTGAAGCGCTCCCGGTTGGCCGCGATGCACTGCTGCAGGTCGTCGTACATCGGGAAGCCGTCCTCGGCGAGGGAGATGGCGTAGCCGAGGACATCCGTCAGGCGCATCGTCCCAAACCGCTGCAGCGCCAGAATCCACGCATCCACCGCCGCCGGTACAGTCGCCGGCAGGAGGCCGTCGCCGGGGATGAGCCGTAGCCCGAGCGAGCGGAAGCGGCCGATCGTCGCCGCCCTGGGCGCCCACCCCTGCCCGTTTACGGCGTGTACCGCGCCCTCCTGGGACCAGTAGATGAGGATCGGCGCCTCGCCCGCAATGCCGTTCTGGTGCGGCTCGAGCACCGCCAGGCACAGCCCAGTGGCCGCCGCCGCGTCCACGGCATTGCCGCCGTGCTCGAGCACGGAGAACCCCACGGCTGCCGCCAGATAGTGCTCGGCTGCCACCATCCCATGCGTGCCGCGGATAACGGGGCGAGAGGGTGGTTCCTGATCGCCCGCAGTTGGTCTGCCGTTGGTGTTGGGCATCGGTCAGCTCCTCAGAGACACGCGCGCTAGATTGGTCGTCAGCTTGCCAAGACCTTCGCCCTTCTCTCTCTCACGCAGGACTGGCCCGCCTCCCTCGCGAATACCCCCTCATGCCTCGCAAGCCGAAGAACCCCGACAAGCCGCCCAAGCGCCCGCCGTCGGTCCACCCGAGGAACTCGCTCAACGAGCTGACCGGCGACAAGTGGCTCTGGTTCACCAAGTCGCTCATCACGACCGCCTACCCGCTCGAGTTCGGCCACAAGCTCCGCAAGGCCCATGGCGCGAACAAGCCGCCGCGGCTAATGCAGGAGCAGATCGAGTTCTTCACCAAGCGCGATGGGGTGGTGCTCGATCCGTTCGCCGGGGTTGGGGGCACGCTGATCGGCGCGAGCATCGCCGAGCCCCCCCGGCGGTGCATCGGCATCGAGATCAACCCCGAGTGGGTGGGCATCTACCACCAGGTCTGCGAGCAGGAGGGATTCGCGCCCCAGGAGATGATCGTCGGCGACTGCCTGGAGGTCATGGCCGCCATGCCCGACGAGTCGATTGACCTCATCGCGACCGACCCGCCGTACAACATCCACGTGCCCAAGACCATGTGCGATGGGAAGTACGGGTGGTCGAACCGCGAGACCGACTACAACATGCGCTCAGACGCGGAGCGCGACTTCGCCAACCTCGAAAGCTACGACGACTACCTCGACGCGATGGAGGCGACCTTCCGCGAGTGCCGCCGCCTGCTCAAGCCCGGCGCCTACATGACGGTCATCGTCCGCAACGCCTACCAGGGCGGCCGCTACTACCTCACCAACGCCCTCCTCGCCGCCCGCGCCGAATCCGCCGGCCTCACCCTCAAGGGCGAGAAGGTCTGGTACCAGGCCGGCACCCCCCTCCGCCCCTACGGCTACCCCTACAACTACATCCCCAACATCGCGCACCAGTTCATCGTGATCTTCCAGAGGCCGAGGAAGTGAGGTAGGGCGTAAGCAAGGAGGGGTTGTCTTGGGCGTCGAAGTGGGCGCGTGTCTTGGTGTGAGCGCCAACGAAGCGGGGCAACTGCCCGGATGCGATACACGGTACTGCTGATTCGCGCGGAGGAGGGTGGGTATGTGGTCCGTGTGCCCGCTCTTCCCGGGTGCGTGACGGAGGGGGACGACCTCCCGCAGGCCGTGGAGAATGCCCGAGAGGCGATCCTCGCCTACACAGAGAGCCTCGCCGCCGACGGTCTTCCCTTGCCCGAAGACAAGCCTGTCATTGAACTGTACGATGACGAGGAGGAGGCCTGGGCGGTTCGGGTGACCATCCGGAAGGAGGCCGCGGTTGCGTAGGTTGCCCCGCGCCCGCGGCGCCCGCGTCGCCGCGGCGCTCAGGCGGCAAGACGCTGGACTTGATCGACGCGGAGCGCTGACGGGAGGCTGGGATGCTGCTGGGTGGACACCCACAGGAGGAGGGAGTCAGATGAGTCATCGCAGCGATCACGGTGGGAGTCGGGCGCCGGTGCTTCTCATGGGATGTCTGCTGGTCCTGGGAGCCGTTCTCGCCGGCTGTGGAGGTGGAGGATCGAGCGGAGGTCTGAACGCGGTGGGCGGTGTCGGCGCTGCGGCCACCGGGAAGATCGCCTTCGCGAGCGACCGCGACGGCGACTACGAGATCTTCGTCATGAACGCCGATGGCACGGGTCAGAAGAAGCTGACCCGCAACACGGCCTGGGACTGGTTGCCCGACTGGTCGCCGGACGGCCAGAAGATCGCCTTCGCGAGCGACCGCGACGGCGACTGGGAGATCTTCGTGATGAACCCCGACGGGACGGGACAGAAGAAGCTGACCCGCAACGCGGCCCAGGACGTGCACCCCGCCTGGTCGCCGGACGGCCAGAAGATCGCCTTCGTCAGCAACCGCTACGGCGGCTACGACATCTTCGTGATGAACGCCGACGGCACGCGTCAGAAGCAGCTGACCCGCAACACGGCCTGGGACGGAGGGCCCGACTGGTCGCCGGATGGCCAGAAGATTGCCTTCCAGAGCTACCGCGACGGCGACCCAGAGATCTTCGTGATGAACGCCAACGGCACGGGTCAGAAGAAGCTGACCCACAACACGGTCCAGGACTACGACCCCTGCTGGTCGCCGGATGGCCAGAAGATCGCATTCGCGAGCGGCGACGGGCCCGACCAGTACATCTGCGCGATGAACGCCGACGGCACGGGTCGGAAGCAGCTGACCCACCACTACGCAGTCTATGACGCGTTCCCCGCCTGGTCGCCGGATGGCCAGAAGATCGCCTTCTCGAGCAACCCCGACGCCGACTGCGACTTCGAGATCTTCGTCATGAACGCCGACGGCACGGGTCAGAAGAAGCTGACCCACAACACGGCCGAGGATTCCTACCCCTCCTGGTGCGCGGTGCCGTAGAGCTCGAAGCGCCGGAGACCGGCGCTGGCGAGAGGCCGAGGCCCGAACCCGAATCCACGCCGCCCCTCGCGCCGAAGCACCCCTTGCGCGCCTCGCGTTGCTGCTGACCTCGCGCACGTGGCAGGACGGCCGCCATGGACGAACTCGGGACGGAAAACCGGGACGGAGCCCTGTTCCGCGACTCAGCACCTGTGCCGATCCTTGCTGCCATACCCGAAGCTCGAGGTGAAGAACGCCCACTTGAGCAGCCGCCCCGAGAGCACGCCGTCCTCCGGGCACGCCTCGGCGCACTTCAGGCAGAGCTGGCAGTCGCTGGGGCAGACATCGGCCCGCTCGCGCTCGAGGTAGACCGCCTGGATGTCCACGGGGCACACGCGGGCGCAGTTCCCGCAGCGCGTGCAACGCCGGGTGTCCTTGCGGAGCGAGATCAGGGACCAGCGGTTGAGCCGCACTGCCCGCATCAACAGCCCCATCGCGCAGATGCGGCACCAGAAACGGCGGATCGGGAAGATGCCGACGACGAAGATCAGGAAGACGCCGATCCCGAGCAGGCTCATGAGCATGGTGGCATGATCGAACCGGTCGAGGTGGAGGAAGCCGCCGACATTCCCGGTGAGCAGCGGGGAGAGCTGCTTCGACGGGCACAGTTGGCAGTAAGGCCGCATCAGCGCGTTGCGGTAGGCATACAGCTTGCTGCTCGGCCAGCCGATCGCCAGAGCGAGGAACAGGGTGGTCGCGAGCAGCCCCCACGCCGTCCAGTAGAGCCCCGTTCGCACGCGCGGCTCGAGGCGCACCGGCCGGCGGCCGAGCGCGACGCGTGCACGCGTGGCTAGGTCCTGCACGAACCCGAGGGGACAGACCCAGCCGCACCACATGCGGCCCAGCAGCAGGCCCAAGCCCACGAAGAAGAGCACCGGTTCAGCCAATCGTCGGTAGTGCCGGCTGGCATCGTTGGTCAGCAGGTACTGCAGGTCGTAGAGGAAGCACTTGGCGATCGGTCGTCCGTACTCGCACGATAGCGTGGGAAACGACGGCTCCCGCTCGCCCACGGTGATCCGCCGCACGCCCAGCAGCCCCGCGTAGACGAGCAGGACGAAACAGATGACCTGGATGATGAAGCGGAGGCGGGATAGAGGCATGTCTTCGCGGTTTCTGGTCTCCGGTGAGGCGGTTGCGTAAGTCGTGCCGTGTCCTTGGGAGCGCCGGCGTCTCGCCGGCTGCTGTGGCAAGTGGTGATGCCGTTGTGGCGCAGCCGTCCACGGCTGCGGCCGTGTCCCCGAGGCCGGCTGAAGTGGTGATGCCGTTGTGGCGCAGCCGTCCACGGCTGCGGCCGTGTCCCCGAGGCCGGCTGGAAGCCGGCGCTCCCCAGGACACGGCACCACTGCTTGGGGCCCAGGAACTACTCCACCGTGATCGCCACCACCCTCACCTCGCGGATTCCCGGGTCCTCCAGGCCCGTCGACGTGGGGTCATGGCGCGGGAACGAGATGCGGTCCAGACGCGCCCGCGGGTCGGCCGGCACGGTGACGTGGTACATGTACGCCGGCGCGTTGGCCATCTCGAACTCCTCGCCGTTGCACTTGTGAAGCTCGGTGTCGCGGTAGGCGGCGTCGAGGTCGCGCCGGGCAGCCGGGTCGCGGAGCAGCGTGTCGCTCTGCCGCCAGGGGCCCACGACAACCCGGTGTGCCTCCTCCCGCCCGCCCGAGTACGTGAGCTGCACCACGGCCCGTACCGGGCTCCCGGTCGGCGTCACGCTGAAGCAGAGCAGGTGGACCGCTTTGGCCTCCATGTCGTCGATGTCGAGCTTCTGCCCGTCTACACCGAAGGCCGTGCGGAAGAACTCGACATCCTCCCGAATGGTCGTGTTCCCGCGACTGGGCAGATAGGTGACGCACGGGAAGTGGAAGGGGACGCTCGGGTGCTGCGGGCAGTACAGGACGTCCGGCATGTGCTTCTCCTCGAAGGAGAACCCTTGCCGGGTCGTGCTCAGGTTGTTGGGGTAGCGGTCGTGGTCGCGGGTGACCCCGTAGAGGTTGTAGACCTCAACCAGGTCGAGGGCGCCGTCCTGGCTGCGGGTGACCCGGAACTCCCGCCGGTCGCGCAGGGCGCTCAGGTTCTGGTCGCGGATGGTCCGCCACTCCGGCCCGTAGGTTGCCACGTCGCGGACGAGGGCATACTCGCCGGCGTTCTCCCATGCCCCCAATGCCCTCTTGCGCGCCGCGGCCGCGAGTTCGGTCGGGGTCGCCTGAGGCGAGGCCCCGACCTCCCCGGCGATGAGCGCGCGGTCCTGGTCGGTCAGCGATTCGCGCTCCGCGGTGATGGCCCAGTCCTCGTAGATCCTCGCGAGCAGCGAGTGATAGGGGAGATAGCCGGGATCCTTCTTGATCGCTGCCTTGAGCGGCCCCATCACATCTGCGTAGTCGACCCGGACGTACGGCCCGTAGGCAAACGCGCGCTTGATCCCCGCATACCGCGTCCGGCAGCCGGGGAACTGCTTGTCCGCGACTCCCTCCGGCACCGCGCGCGTGATCGCCACCCCGCGACCGGCACCCTTCAGGCCGTACCCCAGCCCAAAGCCGACGAGCAGCGCGGCAGCAATCAGGACATGGTACAGGCGTTTGAGCTGCGAGCGAGACATGGCGGCTAGGACCTCGGCCCTCGGCCCTCAGACCAACGGCAAGGGCGCACGGCATGCCGAGCCGATGGTCGGCCGTCCCGCCCGAGCCGTCAGTCCGAGGTCCGAAGTCCTCGGTCCCCGGTCCTCAGTCCTCGGTCCAGCCGTTCGAGCGTCGGCACCTTCCCGAGCAACGCCCTCGTGTACTCGTTCCCGCGATCAAGCTTCAGTGCGGTCTCCCAGTACCGGCGGGCGTCTTCGAACGCGCCGGCACGGTAGGCAAGGATGCCCAGGCTGATCTGCGTGCCAACCATCTCCGGCGCGAGCTCTGCCGCCTCCCTCACCGCTTGCTCGGCCTTCGCGTAGTCGCCGAGCTTCGTGTAGATGAGGCCCAACCCGTAGTACGCGCGGGCGTTGGTCCGGTCGAGCTCAACGGCCCGTTGGTAGCGTCCGAGGGCGTACTCATACTGCCCGCGAGCGTAGAACCGATCGCCTAGCTCGCGGTGGGTCTCCGCGAAGTCGGCGCGGTCCTTCAGCGCCTGCCGGATTTCCGCCTCCGGATCGCAGAGGCACGCCGTGCCGAGCTTCTCGTGCTCGTGCGGCCCCTTGTGCGCGGCCACCTTGGGGTCGACATCCATCACCGGCTGCCGCTCCCGCCCCGCGCGCCGGTTGATGGCCAGAACAACCGCAACCACCAACACCGCGGCTGCCAAGTACGCGAGCACCCGCCGCCTTCCCCCGGCGCCGTCGCCGGTCGGCCGTCTGTCGTTTCTGTCACCTGTCACCTGTCACCTGAGCCAGTTGCGGAAGTCGCGTAGGCCGGGCGTCTCGCCCGGCAAAGCCGCTGCGCTGTCGCCGGGCGAGACGCCCGGCCTACGCGACTTGTGAAATCACCCCACCTGTCACCTGCCGTCAAGCCGGACCTCCTGTCCGGGCATGAAGACGTGTAGTCCTCTCAACCTCAGCAGCGGCCGGCCGGCGGGCCTGTCGTAGACCGTCAGTTCGTGCGGGGTGAGCTTGTTCCGGCCGTCGACCGGAAGGGGAGCATCCGGCGTGCCCACGTACTCCGTCAACGCCAGCTTGCACGCGCCGTCGGCCCCGGCCCTCCCGCGAACCTCCTCTTCCTCACCTGAGCCGGCCAGGCTCTGCGCCACGACCTCCGCCCCCGGGTGCGGTAGGTGGCAGGTCACCGTCCATCGGCGACGCACGCTCCCTGACCGCCCGCCGAACCTCGCCGTCTTGAAGTCGCAGTCGGTCAGCACGATGTCCGCGTCGCCGCCATCGAACACATCGGCGGCCAGTCCCCGGAATACGGTGCCCACCACCTCGAGCGGGGACGACAGCAGCCGCGTCACGCTCATCCCGTACAGCCCATTGTCGACCGAGGAGCTATCCCGGATGCGCACCCGGCGCGGGTCGATGCCGACCATCTCCATGCCGGAGGCGCGGGTGAACGACACGCTCGACCGCTTCAAGCTCACCTCCGCGCCCGGCTCGTACCGCACGTTGATGTTGCCGGTGATGGTGCTGTCCTCCATGGTTAGCTTCCCCGCCACCGAGAGCACATTCGCGTCCCTGCACTCATCCAGCTCCTTCGTCTGGTGAGTCGAGGTGATCCGGGCGCGGTAGAGCTTCAGGTGCCCGCTACCGCTGCCCCGCCGGACCACCTCAATCCGTGCGCTGCCGCACTTCGTCACATCCAGCTCCATCACCACCGCGTACTTGAGCAGCCCGTCCCATTCCTCGGGCGACCCCAGCCGGAACTCCCCGGCGATCACCATGCTCCGCGTCACCACAATCCGGCCGATCCCGGGGCTGTAGCTGAACACCGCCGCGTTGGCCACATCCCGCGCGACGGACGCGGGAGTATTATTGCTTCCGTCAATGATGATCGCATCGCCCGACAGCCTTGCATTGGCGCAGGCAATAGAAGAGGACACGGCGAGGAGCACCGCGGCCCTGATCGCCGGGGCCAGTGGCCCTCTCGTCGCCGTTGGCCTGTCACCTGTCACCTGTCACCTGTCACCTGCCCTTTCCTTCCCAGCCAGAGACACAGCCCCAGCGTGGCCAACATGACCAACACCGCCCGCTTCACCATCTGCCTCCCGTACCCGGGGTCGGCGGGTTCGGCGGCCGGTGGGTTCGCGGCGACGGGATAGGCGTGGATGGCTCCGTCGTAGAACGGCAGCAGGAGGGTCGTCCGCCCTGATAGCGTCACCGCGACTGGCGACGCCCACAAGCTGTCGCCGATGACCCGGTATCCCCACAGGTACCTCCCCGGCGATATGCTCCAAGCTTCCACCCCCGTAGCGGCGCGAAGCAGGTGCAGACGGTCGTCGCCCGACGTGAACGCCACCAACTCCTCACCCCCGGAGCGGAACACGCACGGCGACGAGTACACATCCCCCGGCGTGTGGAAGCTCCACAGGTGATCCCCTGTCAGGGCCGCCACGGCGTATAGCGTTTGGTCGGTTGAGCCGAAGAAAGCTGTCAGGACTCCCTCTACTTCTGCGATCGCCGGCGTCGAGTCGATCCCCTGCGCCGTCCGGAACGACCACACCTCCTCGCCTGTCCGCAGATCGAATGCGTGCATGATTCCGTACCGGGTCCCCAGGAGCGCGAGCGGCCGCCTCCCGCTGGCGATCCCCGGGCTTCCCACGATCTGCCCGCGCAGCACTCGTCGCCAGGCCACCTGCCCTCGCCCAAGGTCGAGGCCGTACACCCTCCCGTCTGCCGCGCCAACCACGGCCCGCCACCGATCGTCATCCCTCGTCACCCCGGGCGCGGCCAGCTCACTTCGCCCCAGCGGCAGCCGCCATAGCTCGCGTCCGCTCATCGCGTCGTAGGCCAGCGCCATCCCCTCCTCGACAGGCTGCACCGCCGACCGGTCGTGCACCCACGCGCAGAGGAGGACCGCCGTTCTCCCTCGGTGCGCGAACAGCGCCGGCGAGGCGAGCGAAGCCCGGCCCACCGATGCCCTCCACTGGAGCAGCTCCCGCGCCCATACCTTCGATCCGTCTCGCGCGTCAAGCGCATAGAGCGTGCGGTCCGTCGACCCCACGGTGACCACCGGGCCCGACGGCAGCTCGGCCACCGCTGGCGTCGCGTACACGGCTGCGCCCGTTGAGTAGCGCCACAGCTCTCTCCCCGTGGCGATGTCCACCGCGTAGACGTTGTGGTCGTAGCAGCCGACGAGCATGACGGCTCGCCCGCCGACTGCCGCCACTGCCGGCGACCCGTACACGCCCGTCTCGTTGGCGTACGCTCGCGCCTCCTGCGAGGGTCGCAGAACCCACCCTTCCCGCGGCGCCGGCAGTGTGCCCAGATCGACCCAGGCGGCGTTTGTCGGCCCGCCGCGGAAGGCCGGCCACTCCGAGGCTCCGGCGGCACAAGTGCCGAGCAGAATGGTCGCTGCCAACTCACGCATGCGCCGCCTCCGCTCGCTCCCTCACTCCCGGTCGGCGCACGACCAGCGCTCCCTCCGGGCATGCGTCCACGCACGCCAGGCACATTGTGCAGGCCATCGCATCGAGTTCGCCGCGCTCGACGGCCCCCGTCGTGCACACAGGCGCGCACTGGTTGCAGCGCGTGCAGCCGGGCCCGCACTCGACCCGCGTGAGCGCGTGCTTCCCGATCCCGCAGAGCACCACCCCGAAGGGGCACAAGTACCGGCACCATGCTCGGCTCACCAGCAGCGCGCTCCCCATGATGACCAGCGTCGAGAGCAAGCTCGCCCAGTCGTGGACGTTGGAGAAGACGAAGTGCACCGGCGAGGTGACCGTCACACCCGCAATGCAGAACAGCAGGATCACCCCGAGCGAGACGTACCGGATGACCTTCAGCGCCCGGTCGGCCTTCGGTCGCAACATGGCGAACAGCGTGATGACCGCCAGCGCTGACGCCCACAGAACCGCCGAGTCCTCCAGCATCGGCCGCCGCGACCGGAAGACCCTCTCCGTGCCGACCAGGAACGCGGCCAGCACGACCGCCGCCACCCCCAGCGCCAGGGCCTTCCGCGCGATCGGAGTGCTGCGCGCCCGGAAGCGTGTGCGCAACGCTCCGGTCCACTCCTGCAGCGTGCCCGTCGGGCAAATCCACCCGCAGAAGACCGGCCCGAAGTTGAACGCCAGCCCCACCACCACGACCGTCATCCCCATGTAGTAGAACGCGCGGAGATCGTCCTTGCCCGGCCACGCGAGACCGAAGTAGAAGTTGCGGATCAGCCCGAACACGCCGAGACAGGAGCTGACGACGAGGAAGAAGACGAACAGGCTGACCGCCTGCACCACCCTCCGCCAGACCTGCCGGTTCCTCCGCACCACCATCGCCGCCGCACCCAGCAGGATGACGGTCAGGAATGCCGCCAACTCGATATAGCTCTGGTAGAAGGGCGCCAGATTACCGGGAACGAGTTTCCAGGTGAAGAACGGACCCATCGGACCTCAGACCTCAGACCTCGGACCTCGGACTCCCGGCCAACGGCAACATGCGCGACCGGCTACGCGCCGTTGGTCCGAGGTCCGAAGTCCGAGGTCCGAGGTCCGACGTTTCCCACGAATCGCGCCACGAACTCGCACGTCGGCCGCTCGAACACTTCCTCCGTGGGGCCGATCTGGCAGATCCGTCCGCCCTCCATCACCGCCACCCGGTCGGCCAGGGCGCGCGCTTCCGTCTGGTCGTGCGTGACGTGCACGGTCGTCATCTTGAGTCCAGCGTGTACCCGGCGCAGCTCGGCGGCGAGGTCGGCGCGCATGTTCTGGTCGAGCGGCCCGAGCGGCTCGTCGAGCAGCAACATCCGCGGCTCCGTGACCAGCGCCCGCGCCAGCGTGACCCGCTGCGCCTCTCCCCCACTCAGGTCGGTCACCGACCGCCCGAGCAACCCCTCGATCCGCAGCATCGCCACCGCCGCCTCCACCCGCCGACCGAACTCCGCTGCCGACACCCTCTGGTAGCGCCGACCGAACTCGATGTTCCTCCGCACACTCATGTGCGGGAACAGGCTGGGCCGCTGCGACACGAGCCCAACGCGCCGCCGCTCCGGCGGCCATCGCGTTGCGTCGTCCCCCTCGATCCAGACTCGCCCCTCGTCCAGCAGTCGCAGCCCTGCGATCACTTCGAGCAGCACGCTCTTCCCCGCCCCGCTCGGCCCGAGCAAGAGCAGGTACTCTCCCTGCTCCACCTCCAGGTCGTCCACACTGAGGTCAAACGTCCCCAGCCTGATCCTGGCTCCCTCGAGTCGTATCATGTCCCCCGCCTTGCCGTAGCTGGGAGCGCCGGTTCTCAGCCGAACGCTGTGGCAAGTGATGTTGCCGTCGTGGCGCAGCCTTCCAGGTTGTGTTCAACAACGGGCTTGACGGGCGAGGACGCCCGTCCTACGCGAACGGCAACGGCTTGGGCGGGCCGGAATCTCCCTCTTACCGTGCGGTGTTCGTCGCGTAGGTCGGGCTTCCAGCCCGACAATGCCTTTCTGAACACAACGTCCAAGGCTGCGGCCGTCTCTGAGGCCGGCGAGACGCCGGCGCTCCCAGGATACGGCCCGACCTTCGAAGCTGTCTCTGTCTGTCTTCGTGGTGAGCTGTCGCCGTTGCCCTACTCTTCCCCCCTCACGTCCCTCTCCACCATGTCCGTCTCCCTCACCTTCCACCCGCCATCTCCCCGCTGGACCGCAATCGTCTTGATCTCCCATCCCCGGAACGAGAGTGGCACAATGTGCGCCTCATCGAGGGTGACCCGGGTCTCCGTCGCCTGACCCCATGTCTCCCTCAGCCGGATGATGATCTCCTCCCCCACCTCCGCCGGCTTGACGCACTCCACGTCGACATTCGGCCGATCGGTCGTCACGAACGTGTAGGTAGGCGGCAAGCTCCCTCCATGAGCCGGTTCATGCAAGACCAGGCAGGGCCGATTCCACTCCGCCGCCCGGCGAACCGTCTCCGCCTCTCGCCACGTGTCGCGGTGCGGGATGATCGCGTAGCAAACGACCTGCCGGCCCTGGTCGGTGTACTCGTATGTCTCTCCGGGGATCACCTGAGCCGGGTCGTGGAACGCGTAGATCGGGCTGCGCAGCACGCTCATCCGAATCTCGGCCCCTGCGATGTCGAAGCCGTACTTGCAGTCGTTCAGCAGGCTCACCCCATACGGTCTGGCCCGGCCCGAGCTGTCCGTGATCTGCCCGCTCACATCCACCCAGCGCTGCGCCGGCTCCTCGTCGCCGGTCGCCGGACGGACGATGGCGCCGTAAGGAATCTCATACGTCGCCTCCCCGTCCTGCACGCGCGTCGGGACACTCAGCTTCAGCATGCGGTGCTTCTCATGCCAGTCGACCTCGAGCCTGACCTCGAGCTGCCTGCTCCCGCAGCGGAGGCTGAACTCCTGCCATGCCCGCGACTCGCCCCAACTCCCTTCCCTCCGCACGGTCCATCGCAGCGGGCCCCACTCGACGACCGTTGGCCGGCCGACTACCTCGAACCGCCCTACCTCCTCCCGGAAGCGGTCTATGCCATGGCTCCACGTGTCGCTCGGGTCGTCCAGCACCACCAACGAGCACCCGCCGCCATCCAGAACCTCCAGGCCCTCGTCCATGCCCGTCAGCGACCGGACCCAATCGCTACCCTCCCCGAAAACCATCATCACCAGCCCGTTGCTCATCTCCTCAACGCTGGCTGGCATGTCGGCGGCAGCGGCGGCCTCCCGTGGCCTGACCCGCAAGCGCGTGTATCCGCAAGGCCTGACTCTTGCCATAGCCAATAATCTGACCGATCGTCCTCCCCCACTCCAGACCGAGCGAAGCGTCTGCGACGGCGCCTCGCAGCCATCGGCGTCCTCGACCGCCACCTCCGCGGCCCCCTCCCGCCAGTTCACTTCGGCCTCCACCACGTCATGCCGTTCCCACGAGAGCGGGTTGAACACCACGAGCGCCTGCCCTCCTGGGGCGGAGGTGTCAACATGCGCCGCGACTGTCTCGGCTGCGGAACGGGACTCATCATTGGACAGGCCAATAACGAGTTCGTTCTGCCGCACCGCGTCGTCGCACGCCGCGCGTATGGACGTGCCAGCCATGATGTCGTGGAACTGGTTGAACAGCACGGTCTGCCATCCGCGCCGGATCGCGGGTCGGTCTCCCCCGTGGCCCACCAAGACGCCGGCCAGTGCAGTCCGGAACTCCGCATCCAGAAGGGCATTCTCCGCCTGCCGGTTCGCCCTCTTGATCGCGCTGACGCTCGTGTAGCACCCGCGGGCATGGTACTGCAGTTCGTCCCGGACCACCGGGAAGTCCGCTGTGCCAGCGAGGACCGCCCCGAAGAAGGCCTCGGGATGACTGAAGACGAGGTTGGGCAGCTCGGGCCGCTGGCGGAGGGCCAGGATCGAGGCGATGTTCTCCCGCGTCGGCCCTCCCCCATGGTTCCCTACCCCGAAGAAGGCCATCCCGTCCCGCAAGCCGGGCTCAATGGCGTCGGACGCCTCCCTGATCCTTGCCTCGATCTCCCCCGGGCCGGTGTTGTAGTGGCCTGCTGGCCGCGCCGTCAGCACGCGGCTCCCGTCTGGCCCCTCCCACCAGAACACGCTGGCCGGCAGCGCCTTCTCGTGTGGGCCCGGCCGGAAGAAGACGTAGTACTGATAGCCGCATGCGGCCAGTATCTGGGCGAGGGTCCAGGTGTGCCCGAATGTGTCTACATTATAGCCAACAGACACTTCTACACCAAATCGATCCGTGAAGTATGACTTGCCAATGAGCGCTTGGCGGATCAGAGACTCGCCACACGGCACGTTGCAGTCCGGCTGCTCCCACCATCCCCCGACCGGGATCCAGCGCCGCTCGGCGATGCGGCGAGCAACCTCCCGGAACACATCGGGTGCGGCCCACTCCAGCCACGCATAGGTCGCTGCCGAGCTGCGGCAGAAGACGAACTCGGGTGTCTCGTTCATCCGGTCGAGCGCGGAGCGGCAGGTGTCGATGACCTCTTGACGACCCTCGGCGGCCGTCCATAGCCACACCGGGTCGATGTGCGCATTGCCGATCATGTGGAGAGTCCTGTCCTTCACGCTGCGCCTCCGTGTCCTGGGGAATCGGCCGCCGCAGCCGAGCGCCAAGCGACTGGCCCGCCGGGTTTCGCCAGGAAACCACGCGCTACCTTCTTGCCGCCCGGGGGCATGGTGTGGAGCGGAGAGGAGTGCCTGCGCGGGCGCAACTGCCCGTGCCGGGGGGCGCGGTGGGCGAGGGCCAAGTGCTGACGAACCGCTCAGTCGAACTCGCCGAAGCGCGACGAGGTGGGTGGGTCCAGGACTGCGATGATCCGCTCGAGTTCCTCGTTGTTGTGGTAGAGGATGTTGATTGTGCCTCCCCGCCGGCGTGAGCGCAACCGGACCTTGGTTCCCAGGGCTCGCTGGAGGCGATCCTCAATGTCGATCAGGTTAGGGTCCTCGGGCTTGGTCTCTCGCTGAGGCACCGCCCTCACCGCAGCGACCGGGTGAGCTGCAATCGGCTGGATCTTGCCGCGCACATACTCCTCGGTCTCACGAACACTCATCCCGGTGTTGACGACCATGTCCGCCGCCTCTTCGATCTCCTCCGGCGTCTCGCCCAGCGGAAGCAGGGCCCGCGCGTGTCCCTCGCTCAGTATCCGCATTTCCACCATCGCTTGGATGCTCTCAGGGAGTTCGAGTAGCCGAAGGGCATTGGCCACCGTACTCCGGCTCTTCCCCAGGGCGCTGGCGACCTGGTCCTGGCCAATGCCGAAGTCCGTGATGAGCTGGTGGTACCCCCGGGCGGCATCCATCGCGTTGAGGTCCTCTCGCTGCAGGTTCTCCACCAGAGCGATCTGGAGGGCCTCCGAGTCGCTTGTATCCCGGACAAGGCAGGGCACGGTGGCGAGACCGGCCCTCTGGGCCGCTCGCCAGCGGCGCTCCCCTGTCACCATCTGGTATCCGGTTCCCGCCGGGCGCACCACCAGCGGCTGAACGACGCCGTGCCGCTCGATCGACCGGGTCAACTCCTCCAGTTCGTCGTCGTTGATGGCCGATCTGGGCTGGAATGGGTTGGGCTCGATCTCGTGGGGCCTCAACTCAAGCAGAGTCGCCCCCTGCTTGAGAGCATCCGTCGAGATGAGATCACTGAGTCCTTTGCCTAGACCCTTTCGTTGCATGCTGGAAGACCTCCTTGGCGAGGCTCGTGTAGGCCCTGGCGCCCCGGCTGTTCCGGTCGTAGAGAACCCCCGGCAGACCGTGGCTTGGCGCTTCGGCCAGCCGCACGTTTCGTGGTATGGTGACAGTGAAGACGCGGCCTCGGAAGTGTCGTCGGACCTCCTTGGCCACTTGGCGGGAGAGGGAGGTTCTGCCGTCATACATCGTGAGTATCACGCCTTCAACGGTGAGAGAGGGGTTGACCTGGGCCTGCACCAGATGCACGACGTCCAAGAGTTGGCTCAGGCCCTCCAGGGCATAGTACTCGCACTGAATGGGGATGAGGACCGTGTCGGCGGATGCCAGAGCGTTGATGGTCAGCAGGCCAAGGGACGGCCCTGTGTCGACGAACACGAGGTCATAGTGGCTCTTGATGGGCTGGAGCGCGCGCTGCAGCTTCGTGTCCCGGGCGATGGCAGTGGCAAGCGACACCTCCGCACCAGCCAGGTTGATCGTGGCGGGCACGAGGTCAACTCCCTTGGCCGACGTGCGCACCTTCGTCTTGGCGAACTCCTCGACCGGATCGGCGTCTGGCCCGGACAGGAGAAGGTCGTAGGTGCAGCGTTGCAGTTCGCGGCGCTTGATGCCAAACCCGCTGGTCGCATTCCCTTGGGGGTCAATATCGACCACCAGGACCCGATATCCATCGAGTCCGAGTGCCCCAGCCAGGTTCACCACTGTCGTCGTCTTGCCCACTCCGCCCTTCTGGTTGACAACCGCAATCGTCTTGCCCATGGCCTCGCTCCCGCAACCGGGATTGCGCGCGCATGCGGATCAGCACGCCTGCCATTGCGCCGTCCGGAGCCCACTCATCCACGCCTTCCACATCCGATTGCACAACACCTTTCTGTCGGAGGGACTCAAGCGCATGTTTCACGTGAAACGCACTGCGAAGGCTCGATTCGGGACCCATCAGGCTGTGGATTCGCAGCTTTCAGGCCCTGTTTCACGTGAAACACGCGATGTCCGTTGCGACTACCCAGAGTTCCAGCGCCCCGCACCTGGCAACCGACCCGCCGGAGGGCTCTCCCCCCGTGACCCATTGGACGACCGTGGCGCGCGGGGATGCCGCCGCCCGGATCGTCGCGAAGGTGCGGCGACCTTTGGGCAGGCCTCTGGCGAGCACGACATCCGCGCGTCTCCCGCTCCGGAGGTACTCCGCCAGCGAGAGCACTCTCACATTCCCCATTCGACATTCGCCGGTTGCATACCTGCAGAAGGTGACCTTTTTCTCTGCCCGGTCAACCAGGAGCCACTCGCCCTTGCGCGCCACGACTGCCAGGGCCGCGCCAGTCGATCCGCTTCCACACCCGACGTCCACGATGGTCATGTCAGGCTTGAGCTGAAGCAACGGCAGCGCGTAAAGCGCTGGGATCATGAGTGCGCGCACAACCTCTGAAGCGGAAGCCACAGCGGTGAGCCGCGCGGCCGACCTCCACTCGACGACCAGCCCGGCCCACTTCCGAAGCTGGTCCCTGCCTTCCGGGTTCAGTCTGAGCCCTGTACTGGCAGCCACCTCCCCGAGGTTGTCGAGCGCGGCCCCGAGGTCGTTCCTTCGGTCAACCGTCCCGGTACCTGTCCACCTTCCACGCTCCATGCACTCCACCGTCGGTCTCCTTCCTTGTCTGCGCGCGCTATCTTCGGCGCGTACTTCCCCATACCCAGAGACCTCCCTCCGCCCCGTCGCCTTGCTGCGCTGCCCCCCTCCGGGACTCCGGGCGCGGACGGACACGCGCTGCCTGGACTTGAGTGGTCAGTCGGGCGCATTCCGGCGAGCGTCGGGGCGTGTTTCACGTGAAACACGCCCATTTGGGGCCCAAACAGCTCAGCGCAGGGCCAGATTCGGTTGTGAATCGCTATGTTTCACGTGAAACAGGGCTTCGATGCCTCAGGATGTAGGCCGCGACGGTGGCAACATCAGCGGGCGTGACACCACGGAGTCTCAGCGCATCGCCCAATGTTCACGGGCGGTGGTCCCGGATGCGCGCACGCACTTCCTCTTTCACGGAACTGGTCGAGGTGGAATCCGGGCGGCATTGGGAGGCCTGTCCAGTGCTCCGAATGCTCCAGCATGTCCGTTGATCGCTGTCGGTACCCGGCATATCGGGACTCCTCGTCCGCGAGCGCCACCGCTCGACCAGACCAGGCCGGGAGGCCCGATCCCAGTCTGACCGCGGTCTCAACCTCACTCGACTCCTTCTCCACTGTTTCTGCACGCTGTCTCGACACGAGGTCGGACTGGTGGGCCTTGGCGGTCAGTCGCGCGTAGGCTGAGTCCTGGCTCAAGTGGAGGCGGTACTCGGCGCGCGAGGTCAGCAGACGGTACGGTTCGTCGGCGTGCCGGTTGACCAGATCGTCGATCAGGACGCCGATGTACGCCTCATGGCGCCCGAGAACGATCGGAGGATGCTCGATGCAGGCCAGCGCGGCGTTTGCGCCAGCCACCACGCCCTGAGCGGCAGCCTCCTCGTAGCCCGAAGTACCGTTGATCTGCCCGGCCAGGTAGAGGCCCGGGAGGCCCCGGCATTCGAGCGTGGTCAGGAGGCTACCTGGCTGGACGAAGTCGTACTCTATGGCGTAGCCGGGGCGGGTCATCTCAGCCCTCTTGAGACCGGGCATGGACCGCAGCATGGCCCGTTGCACGTCGGGTGGAAGGCTATTGGACGTGCCCTGAACGTATACCTCCCTGGTATCCCATCCCTCAAGCTCGAGGAATACTGAGTGCTGTGATCGGCCCGGGAAACGCATGATCTTCGTCTCAAGGGAGGGGCAGTAACGCGGACCGATGGCCGTGATCCGCCCGCTCGCGAGCGCTGACTGCTCCAGGGCACTTCCGATGAGGGAGCAGGTTTCCTCGGTCGTGCTTGTCCTCCAGCAGGGCAGCAGGGGAAGAAGCGGACGGGTTACCCGGTCGAAGCTGAACCGAAGGTCTCGCGTGTCGCTAGGCACTTCGTCCAGAAAGCTCGTGTCGATTGAACTGAGATCCACTCTCGGCACCGTGTCGGTCTTGAGCCGACCGATGGGCAGTCCCAGGTCCCCCAGCGACGCCGAAAGCCCCTGCGCAGCAGGTTCCCCTGCTCGCCCAGCGGGGAAAGACGCACGGCCGATGTGAACCACGCCGTTCAGGAACGTTCCGGTAGCCACGACTACCTTGCGGGCGGAGACAGTAAGCCCCTCGCGGGTCTCGGCGCGAAGTGGACCCCGATCTCCGGAGTGGACCTCCAGACGCTCGACGAACGCCTGCTGGAGGCGGATCCGCGGGTGCTGTTCGATGGCCGACTTCATGCACCGTCCGTAGAGCGCTTTGTCCACTTGCGCCCGAAGGGCCCGAACAGCAGGTCCCTTCGTCATGTTGAGCATGCGGATGTGGGTGTACGAGCGGTCGGTGTTGCGGCCCATCTGACCGCCGAGCGCGTCGATCTCCCGGACGAGGTGAGCCTTGGCTGGGCCGCCGATGCTGCAGTTGCATGGCATGGCGGCGAGCAGGTGGAGGTTGCCGGAGAGCAAGATCACCCGAACACCCACGCGCGCAGCGGCCAGAGCCGCCTCGCAGCCTGCGTGGCCGCCCCCGACAACCAAGACGTCCCACTCACGTTCGGACACGGCGCGGCGCTCCTCCTTGCTTGGTGCGATCTCTGAAGGGGGGTTTTCCGCTCCTGCCGGCCGGGGACCTTCCTGCCGGGAGGGACCAAGGTCTGGGCTGGCTCCGAGCTGAGGTTGACCCGCCTCCCGAGTACTCGCCGGGCTGATGATGGCGCGCACAAGCATGACCGGGGCGTGTCTGGTCGGCCTGGCACATGGGCGACCCTTCGTCCTGGATGTTGAAGAATCCGTTGAAACGGTTGACAGTCGAGAGTGATGCAGCCACTGGGGATTGCAGGTTTGGCTGTGTTCCGGTAGACCTCCGGGCTGGTCGGCCCAACGCGCCGGCCGGCCTGTGCGGGCGCTGGTCACGACTTCCGGCGCACTGATCGGGTGCCCCCGTGGGTCGGGATGGCAGCTGGAGTCGGGGACCTTCGGGGTGTCTGGGCGTGCGCGCAGGGTCTCGCCTTGGCGGTCGGTCGGCATCCCCAACAGGTGGAGCGGCCAAGCCGTTCGGGTAGGGAAACCTGGTGCAGTCCCCTTTCCGCCCAGACGGCGGCGGAAAGGGTCCAGTCCCGGTTTCCCTACCCACACGAGGTTCTGTAGGTCCAACGGCCTACTAGAAGCCTCTTGCGGAGGCGCTTGGGGTCTGCTATAATGGCAAGGTTGAGAAGGGATGGGAGTCCCGATGCTCCGGTGCTGCAATCCACTCCGTTCCGGTATCCCCTTCGCGTTGCTATCTTTGTCACATAAATGGGCGCTGTTGTCGGCTCACAGACAGCATCTAGACGTAAATCCCCTTTCTAGGGAGTGGATACCCTCGTCTGGGTCGCACTTGAGCGGCGTTTCCGGATTCTGCGGTGCCTTGTCTGCGCGCCCAAGAACGGGCATCGGCTCGTTGCGGGCCTGGTGTCGTGGCGGCCTGCGACCGGTCAACCCATAGGGAGGGGGTCACTTGCATGGCAAGCGCGCTCCTGCGCGACATGACAACTCTGTGGGACGCGGCTCTTCACGTCTTGCCGTCGCGAGTCGGCCAGGTCACCTTTGACAGCTTCCTGCGCTCGTCGGTGCCGCTCTCGCTGGAGGGGGCGGAGTTCACCCTGGGCGTGCCCAGTGAGTTCGCTCGGGCATGGATCACCGAGCGTCACCTGCGGACGCTGGAGGACTGCCTGACCGAGATCGCGGGGGAGCCGGTGCTGGTGGGGCTCAAGGTGAACGGGCCGCGCGCGGATCCGGCCCCGGCACGCCCGGAGGCGTCGGTCGCGGCGCGCCCACCCGTGCCGAGTGCTTTCCCCTCCCAGCCGCTCAATCCCAAGTACATGTTTGAGAGCTTCGTGGTGGGCACGTGCAACCAGTTCGCCCACGCGGCGGCGCTGCAGGTCGCGAAGGCACCCGGAAGCGCCTACAACGTGCTGTTCCTGCACAGCAAGGTCGGGTTAGGCAAGACGCATTTGATGCAGGCGATCGGCCACTACACCCGGGAGCATCATCCGCACTTCCAGGTGGTGTACATCTCGGCCGAGCAGTTCGTCAACCACCTGATCAGCTCGATCCGCGACAACCGGACAGAGGGTTTCCGGAATCACTACCGCTCGGTGGACATGTGGCTGGTCGACGACATCCAGTTCATGGCGGCTATCCAGGGGCAGACGTCGGAGGAGGAGTTCTTCCACACCTTCAACGCGCTCTACGAGACGGGCAAGCAGATCGTGATCGCGAGCGACTGCCCGCCGCGGCATCTCCAGATCATGAACGAGCGCCTTCGGTCTCGGTTGCAGCAAGGGATCGTCGCCGACTTGCGCCCGCCCGATGTCGACACGCGCCTGGCCATCTTAGAGAAGAAGGCGCAGAGCGATGGCATCGCCATCAGCCGGGATGTGCTGATGCGGCTGGCTCAGCGCATCGAGTCGAACGTGCGCATTCTTGAAGGGGCACTGATGAATGTCTGTGCCTATGCATCGCTGAACAAAGTTGAACTGACTCCGAGCTTGGTCGACGAGATCATCCGAGACTACGCGACTGGGTCCACCGCTTCGAGGGTGACGATCGAGGAGATCGGCTCCCACGTTGCCGCGCACTTCGATCTCACGCTGGACGAGCTCCAGAGCGCGCGACGCAGCGCGGTGATCAACCGCGCCCGCCAGACCGCGATCTTCCTCTGTCGGGAGCTCACCGACCACTCCCTCCATAGCATCGGCCAGTTCTTCGGTGGACGCGACCACTCCACCGTGATACACGCTCTCCGGAAGGTGAGCGACGCCATCGAGAGGGAACCGCAGACGCTGTGGCTCATCAACAACATGAAGGCGACCTTGAGCGAGTGACCGAAAGACGAAGGCGTGTCATGTGCCATGTACTGCGTGTCAGGCAACGACCACAGGTAGCAGCTCGGGAGGGCTGTAAGGGGGCGCGTGGCGCATGGTGCAAAGCAAGTGCACTGAGCGGGGGAGAGGCAGTGGAGTGGGGAGAGGCCGGCGTCCGTTTCCACAATCTCGGGGCACTATCCACGAAGAGTCGACGAGTTCCGCCGACGGGAAACGCCGGAGTGGTGGGCCGCAGTACGGGTCTCAACCGTTTCGACATCCCTACTACTACTACTATTACTTATGATTAGAAGAAGTAGAAACGGCGATGGGCGTCGAAAACTCCCTACGGACCACGATCAGAAGCGCGTGACCCTGCACGTTGGGCCAGCATCGAGACACTGGGTTGGCGGGCTCGCGCTCATGGCCAAGGAGGCTTGCGGGCATGTTGAAGGCACTCTGTGGGCGTGACGCCCTGCACGAGGCGGTGCAGACCGTTGCACGAGGCGTGTCGGGTCGCAGCACACAACCGGTTCAGAACAACATCTACCTGGAGGCACGGACGGACCACCTGCGACTGGTCGCGACCGACTTGGAGTTCATCAGTCTGGAGGCGCTCATCCCGGCTACTCAGACGCAGGCCGGGGCGGTGACCGTGCCGGCGCGGCTGCTTCAGGACATGACCGGCAATCTGCCCAACACCGATGTCACGCTGACCGCGACCGAGAGTCACACGCTGCGACTTGAGTGGGGCATGTCGCACTACGACATCCGCGGCATGGCGGCAGAGGATTTCGAGATGCTGCCGCCGCTGGTCAGCCCGACTACCTTCGAGGTGGATCAGGGATTGCTGAAGGAGGTCATCGCGCAGACGCGGTTGGCGACTTCCACGGACGAGACGCGGCCAACTCTGACCGGAGCGCTCTTGTCCCTGCAACCGAACCTGCTGCAGGTGGTGGCGACCGATACGCATCGACTGGCCCTCCGACGGGCGCCCATCGATCTTCCCGAGGCCCAGAAGCGAGAGGCGATTGTCTCCGCGCGGGCGCTCGGGGAGGTCGAGCGGATTCTGCACGCCGACGCAGAGATGCCGGCGAAGGTGTCAGTGTCGGACAACCAGATCGAATTCGTGATTGGGACGGTCACAGTGGCTTCGCGGCTCATCGAGGGCCAGTTCCCCGACTACCAGAAGGTGATTCCTGAGAGTTTTGAGCGACGGCTAACGGTGAATGCGCCGGAGTTCGAGGGTGCGCTGCGGCGGGCGCTGATCGTGGCGCGTGAGGATGGGAGCCGAGTGTCGCTCAACACGGAAGGCGCTGGATTGAGGATCTCCGCGGAGAGCCAGGATGTCGGTGAGGTCGTGGACATGATCGGAGCGGAGCTGGAGGGGGAGGAGATTGCTGTCGCGTTCAACGCGCGATACCTGCTCGACGTGATGGGGGTGATCCACTCCGAGAAGGTGCACCTTGAGCTTTCGGGTCCGCTGAACCCGGGGACGATCCGGCCGAGCGGGACGGCGGATTACATCTACGTGCTGATGCCGATGCAGAAGTGAACGGTAGCAATGGCAGGGACGGAAAGAGGGACGGAGCCTCTTTTCGGGAGAGCCCGCGAGTGCGGGTTCTCCCGGAAAGAGGCTCCGTCCCTCTTTCTGTACGAGGCTGGCCGGTAGCGGTGGCGGCGCTGCTCTGGGTCATGGCGGCGCCGGGGGAGTCAGCGCCAGTCACCTGGGAGACGTACCTCGCGCCGCTGCTGACCGGGGCGCTGGTGGCGTGGGTCGCGGCGGGAGTGGGGGAGTGGCTGCTCGCGCGGCTGCGAGTGTCGCGGCTGCCGAGAGGGCAGAGGGTGGCCTACGCGATCGCGCTCGGGTTCGGCGCGGTGAGCCTCGCGGTGATGGGGTTGGCGCTATGCCACGGGCTATCGCCGGGGGCTATCACGATTGTGCTGATGGCGGCCGGTGTGCTGCTGCCGCCGCAGGGCACGCTGTCGCACCTGCGCGGAGGCCTCCGTGATGCCGTTCGGCGGCAGCACGGGTCGCCCGGCGTGGCGATTGCGTTCAGCGTGCTGATGCTGATGCTGGTGTCGTACCTCGCCATCGGTCTGTGCCCCCCGTTTGACACCGACTCACTGCGGTATCACCTGCGGTTGCCGGAGCTGTACCTGCAGGCGCACACCTTCGTGTACCCGGAGCGAAACCACTTCGCGCAGTTCCCGCTGGGCGCGGAGATGCTGTATGCGATCGGGCTCGCGTTCGGCGGGCCGAGCGGAGCGAACCTGATTGTCGTAGTGGCGGGGATGGCGTGCCTGCTGGGAATCTACTCGCTCACCGCGGAGAGGTTCTCACCCGCGGCGGGGGTTGCGGCGGCAGTCATCTTCGGAACGACGCCGCTCGTGGGGTGCCTCTTCGGCGCGACGGTGACGGACCTGTTCGTCTGCCTGTACGTGGTGCTCGGGGTGGGGGCGGTGTGGAGGCATCGGAACGGCACGGCAGTGGCGGGCGCCATGAATGGCGCCCCTACGCCGATCGGGCGCGATGAATCGCGCCCCTACATGGGTGGGCCGGAGGAGTCCAGTCCGCCTGGCGGGCCGACGTACGGGTTGCTGGTGCTGGCGGGGCTATGCGGAGGGCTGGCGACGGCGACGAAGCTGGGCGGAGGGTATGCGGTGGGGTTGATGGCAGTGTGGGCGGCCTGGCCAAGTGGCACGCGCGTCCCGCGCGTGGGCGGGGAGGAGGAGGGGCATCCGCGAGACGCGGATGCCACAAGGGGGCCGAAGCCTCTCCGCCGGTTCCTCGCAGTGGCGGTCGCCGCGGCGCTGGTTGTCGCCCCGTGGATTGTGAAGACATGGGTGGTAACGGGCGACCCGGTCTTCCCGCTGCTCACTCAGATGTTCGGGACGAAGGGCTGGCGGCCGGAGTACACGGCGGCGTACTCGGCGGAGGTGCGGTCGTACGGACATGTAGGCGGGAGCGTGCTCGACTACCTGCTGAGTCCGCTGTGGCTTACCCTCGACTGGAAGACGTACGGGACGCCCGCGCCGCTCGGGCCGGTGTGGGTGGCGCTGCTCGTGGCACTGGCTCTCTTGGGCCGGCGGGGGCGACCGGTGTGGGGGCTGACGGCGTGGTGCGCGGGGTTCTTCGCGCTGTGGTTGCTCACGGCGCAGGTGGCGCGGTTCGTGCTGCCCGGCCTGGCGGTGCTCTCGATCATCGCGGGGTTCGTGGCGGTCGAGCTCGGACGAGGGTTAAGCGCCGGTCGGCCGGCGATTCCGATGCCGCTCTCGCTCATCATGGTCGCGATGGCCTCGTGGACGTGCTACTGGCAGTGGACCGCCTACGAGCCCTATCTCTACCTCACGGGGCAGGAGACGCGGGACGAGTACGTCTCCCTGCACGCGGACTACTACCCCGTCGTGAAGTACGCGAACCAGAAGCTGCCGCCGGGCTCGCGAATCCTGTTTGTGGGAGCAACGCTGTCCTATGGGCTGCAGGTGCCGGCGCTGGTGGAGACGGGTTTCGCGGGCGTGACGGCGGTGGCGCTGGCGAACGAGACCCGAAGCCCCGCGGAGCTGGCGCACGCGATCGCAGCCCGCGGGTTCACCCACATCCTCTACGACCTACAGGCGCCCGACCAGGCCTGGGCCAGGAAGATGCGCTACTTCGCCTGGCGGGACGATGCGGCGCGGCAGCGGTTCGAGAGGATGCTGATCGACGAGGCGGATGCGGTGTACTACTACGAGGGGGTGTGTCTGTATCGGCTGACGGAGGGCACAGGGAACAGGCGACGGGGGACAGGTGACAGGCTGGGAAGCCTGTCCTACGCGACGGGGCCGAGAGGCAGGGCATGAGCGAGGGTTCCATCGGGCGACCGACGGCGGGGATCTGGGCCATCCTGGGCCTGGTGATCGTGGCCGGCCTGGTGGTGCGGATGGCGGCGGTCCCCTTCGAGGGGCTGCCCTTCCCGGCGGATGCGGCCTACTACTGGGATGCGGCGAGGAATGTGGCGACAGGGCGGGGGCTGGTGATCGACTACGTGTGGATGTACGACCACGGCATCCCGGACAGGCTGCCGGTTCCCTCGCACGGGTACTGGATGCCGGGGATGTCGCTCTACGTGAGCCTGTGGCTGAGGCTGTTGGGGACAAGCTGGACGGCCGGGCAGCTCGCGGCCCTGGCGCTGAGCGTGCCGTTCCTGTTCCTGGTGTGGCTGCTGGGTCGCGAGATCATGGGTCGCGATGGGCCGGCGCTGCTCGGGGCGGGGATCGCGGCGGTAGACCCGACCTTGGTGGTGACCTCGATCACCCCGAACGCGGCCATGCTCGAGGGGGTGCTGCTGGGGTGGGGCCTGCTGCTGCTCTGGTGGGGGCTGCATCGTGACCCGCGCTGGCTGTGGCCGGCGGGGCTGCTCGCGGGGCTCGCGCAGTTGTCGCGGAACGATGCCGCGCTGGTCGTGCCGCTGGCGGCTCTGCTGGCGATTGGGTGGGTGAGGTCGGGTTTGGAGACCCGACCTACGGAACGGCCGGGCAACGGCGTCGGTCGCGGCCCTTCGGCAGGCTCAGGCCAGGGAGCGACCGACCTACGCGGACGACGGCTGACCCATGCGCTGTACTGGCTGATCCCCTACGCGCTGGTCATCGGTTCGTGGATGGCGCGGAACACGCTGGTCTTCGGCTCGGCCTCGCCGCCCGACCAGTGGCGCCTGGTGTTCCTGCCGCATTACCACGACATCTTCCGCGCCGACCTCTCGTCGATCACCGTACAGGAGTGGCTGACGGTACACCACGGGTGGCGCGGGGTGCTGCGCTACGACCTGCTGGTCGTGCTGCGAATGGCGGAGTGGATGGTGGGTGCGGGGGGGAACACGCTGCTGCTCTTCGCGGCGCCGTTCCTGTGGCTGCGGCGGCCGGGGATGGGTCGGCCCTACCTCTACCTGTTCGGGTTGCTGTGCTTGGTCTACGGGTTCGTGGTGCCGGAGGTCGGGATCGGCGGCGGGTACACTCAGGCGTTCACCTCGGTGCTGCCGCTGCTGTATGTGGCCGCGGCGGGCGGGGTGTATCTGGCAGGGGAGTGGGTGGCGGTGCGGTCGGCAAGGGTCAGCGGGGCGGTCGCGACGGCGGTGATCGGGCTGGCGCTGCTCGGCCACACGTTTCTTCGGCTGGGGGCAACGCTGAAGCACACCTCGCAGCAGATGCTCGCCGTACCGGTCATCATGGATCGCGACCTGCTGCGCGCGTTCTTCCAGGCGCACCCTCCGGCGGATGAGCCGGTCCTGGTCAACGAACCGTGGGCGTTCCACCCGCTGATCGGCCGGCCGTGCCTCATGGCCCCCACCGACGGGATCGGGAAGGTCATGGAGGTGGCCCGGCGGACGGGCGCGCGCTATCTGGTTCTGGCGGGCGAAGCGGAGGTGAACCGCTACCCCAGCGTTCGGAAGGCCATCGTGCAGGGCCGGCTCGCGGTCGTCCGGGCGATGCCCACGCTGGCGGCGTACCAGGGCCTGCACATCATCGACCTGCGGTCGGAGGAGGCGCTGGCCAAGGCGCGTCGGGCGAACGAGGCGGGGATGAAGGCGGCACGGCGGGGCGACTACCCGGCGGCCATCGCGCAGCTTGAGGCCGCCGCGAAGCTGGTGATCGACTACCCGGAACCGAGCCGGGCGCTCGCGGGGAACCTGGCCCGGGCGCACTTCGAGTATGGACGGCAGCTCGAGGGCCGGGGGCAGCCACGGGCGGCGCTCGAGGAGTACGGACGGGCGAGGGAGTCGGCGCCGACCGGGTTCGACGCGAGGGGCATCACCACGCGGCGGGAGGCACTGGAGCGGCGCGTGGGGAGACGTGCCCCACCGCCGCCGGTGCTGCCGTGAGGGCGGCCGGGCCCGCCGGAAGAGGGCACACGACGTACCGAAGAGAAGCGAGCAGAGGGTGATGAAGGTTGGCCGTGACCGAGAGGGGAGATGTCGTCGAGGTCAGGGGGAAGCGTGTCATCCTCCGCGATCCGACGGTGGAGGACATCGAGGCGGAGCTGCGCTGGACCACTGTCGAGACCGCCTGGCAAGAGTGGGACGCCCCGTGGGAGGGGAGGGCTCTGACCTCCCCGGAGCGCGTCGAGGCAGTGCGCCAGGCGAAGCTGGAGAAGCTGGCGCAGCCATTGCCGAGCCCTCGGGAGCGGCTTTCCGTCGAGCGGATCGGCGGCCCGCTGCTCGGATGGGTGTGCCACTACCGCTACGATCCCGGGCAGCGAACCACCTGGGTGGGCATCAACCTCTGCGAGTCGAGCCTCTGGGGACAGGGCCTCGGGACCGAGGTCCTGTGCCTGTGGATTGGCTACCTGTTCAACGAGCTCGACCTGCACCGGATCGGAACCGAGACGTGGTCCGGGAATGAGCGGATGATCCGCTGCGCTCTGAAGTGCGGCTTCGTTGAGGAAGGGCGGTTCCGGGAGACCGTGGAGTACCAGGGGCGACGCTGGGACAGCGTGAAGCTCGGGCTGTTGCGGAGGGAGTGGGAAGGGCTGCGGGCCGCCGAGGCCGCGTAGGCCCGTCTGGTGGAACACGTGCGTGCGGCTCGCCGATCGCAGCGACAAACCCATCCAGTTCGGGCAGAGAGGGCGGTACGGAGCAGGACGGCGGCCGTTCAGTAGGTGACTGGAGGCGTCTTCTCCCAGTCCGGGCCCTGTGACTCCAGCGTGAGCTTCACCTTCCCGCGCCAGATCGGGCGGCCGACGAAGGCCTCGCGCTTCGGGCGTGCCTGACATAGCGCGTGCGCGCACCCCCACTCGACCGCGGTTAGGGTCAGGTGCTCCTCCTCGATCGGGTCGCCTGGTTGCCTACCCGAGCGGGGCTTCTCGCCCGGCCCTGCCGCTGCCCCCCCGCCCACCCCCTCGCTGGAGGTCCTCCCCGGCGTGCCCCGGAACGTGACCCCCGCGGTCTCGTCTTCGATCGGAGGGTCACCATGCCACCCACAATCCGCCCTCGCAAGTACGACGTCATCGTGGTTGGCGGAGGGATGGCCGGGGTGTGCGCGGCCATTGCCTCGGCCAGACACGGGGCGAAGACAGCGCTCATCCACGATCGGCCCGTCCTCGGCGGCAACGCGTCCAGCGAGGTCCGCATGCACATCTGCGGCGCTGACTGCTCGGGCGCGCGGCCCAACGCGCGCGAGACGGGCATCCTGGAGGAGCTGCGCCTCGAGAACCAGGCCCGCAACCCGCAGCGGTCCGCGACCATGTGGGACCTCATCCTCTGGGAGGCCGTCACTCGGGAGCCGAACCTCGACCTCTTCCTCAACTGCCAGGTCGTCAAGGTGCGGTCGACCGCCGGCCGACCGCTGGCCTCGCGGAAGCCCGGGAAGCCGGGCCGCATCGAGGGCCTGCAGGCGCTGCAGACCTCGACTGAGAGCTTCCTCAGCTTCGCGGGGCAGGTCGTCATCGACTGCACGGGCGATGGACGCGTCGGGTACCTCGCCGGGGCGGAGTACCGGGTGGGCCGCGAGGCGCAGTCGGAGTACGGCGAGCCCTGGGCGCCCAAGCGCGCCGACAAGCTGCGGCTCGGCTCGTCACTCCTCTTCACCGCGCGCGACCTGGGCGAGCCGGTGCCCTTCGCCCGGCCCTCGTGGGCGCATCTCTTCCGGAAGTGCGAGGACTTGCCGCACCGCGCTCATGGCGGCTCGTGGGAATACGGTTACTGGTGGATCGAGTTCGGCGGCACGCTGGATACGATCAAGGACAACGAGCTGATCCGCGACGAGCTGCTGAAGTGCCTCTTCGGTGTGTGGGACCATATCAAGAACCAGGGCGACCACGGCGCCGAGAACTGGGCGCTCGACTGGTTCGGGTTCCTTCCCGGGAAGCGCGAATCGCGCCGGCTGGTGGGCGACCACGTGCTCACCCAGAACGACCTGCAAGCCTACACGCGCTTTGAGGACGCGGTCGCCTACGGCGGGTGGCCGATCGACATCCACGCGTACAAGGGTATCTGCGACCCCGGCCCTCCCGCGCGGTTCGCGAGCCTGGAGGACATCTACACGCTGCCCTACCGGATGCTCTACTCGCGGAACATCGAGAACCTGATGGTGGCGGGCCGCGATGCCTCCGCCACGCACCTCGCCCACGGCTCGACGCGCGTGATGGGTACGTGCGCCGTGATGGGCCAGGCGGCGGGAACGGCGGCGGCGATGTGCGCCAGCCAAGGGAAGACGCCTTGCGCGCTCGGCCATGAGGACATCCGGGAGCTACAGGTCGCCCTCATCCGCGACGACTGCTACCTGCCCGGTGTCGCGGTGGATGACCCCGATGATCTCGCGCGCCGGGCGAAGGTCACGGCTTCGAGCCAGGCCTCCCCCGATTTGGGCCCCGAGAACCTCGCCAACGACGTGGCCCGGCCGGTGGGCGAGGCACAGAATGCGTGGGAGGCCGACGCGACCCAGCAGGGACCGACCTGGGTGCAGTTCGACTGGCCGGAGCCGGTTGAGATCGGGGAGGTCAGGCTCACCTTCGACACGTGCCTGTCGCGGGTGGTGACGCTGACCCACGACGCGGGCTTCAACCGGGGGGCGGTTCAGGGCGTACCCGAGGAGTGCGTCTCCGACTACGTGGTGGCCGCCATTCGCTCCGGCGCGCCCTCGTGGGGCGCGTGGGATGGCGAGCAGTGGGAGATCCTCGCGCGGACGCGCGACAACCACCACCGCCACCGCGTGCACACCGTCCGGCCCCTCCGCACCACCAAGCTGCGCGTGCGGATTCGCAAGACCCGCGGCGGGAAGCCTGCGAGGATGTACCAGGTGCGCATCTTCCCACAATGACGGAACGGAGCCGTCTGGTCCGCAAAGCGTGCCCTCCACCGGTGCCGATGACCGGGGTAGGCTCGGCCCGCCGGAAACTAGCGGCGAGCAGTTGCTGTTTTTTTACTTGACTGCCGCGTGCTGTTAGGTGTACATACTGGTTGAGGTCCGCCTGGACGTGGGTCGGTGGCCTTTCTACTGCTATCCCCTCCTTCATCCTCACTACCCGACGGCGGCAACGAGGCCCCTGCTGGTGTTCCTGTCATCCATGACAGCGCACTTCCGGGGGGTTCACACATGACAACGGTATCGCGTCTAGGCATTGGTGAGGAAGTTCGGCGCTCCCTCCATGAGCTTGCCCGGTCCGGAAGAACCCGTGCGCTCGAGGACATCGAGAGAGAGCAGCACATTGTCCGCATGGACTTCAGTGGAGAACGCTGGGGCTACTCGAAGTCGGAATACTACGAGTACGAGGACCCAGTTGTACTCCGGAGGCGCGCCGAGGAAGTAGAGCGGTTTCTCTCTCGCATCGCGGCTTCACTGAAGGAGTAGACCCCTGGTCCTGACTCCCTCGGACCCGGGCCCCGGTTCCGGGTTTGCATCCATCAAGGTCCCCCCTGCAGCCGGCGCACTGGTTGAGGTCTACTTCTACGCCAGGGCCGCCATCGTCTTCTACGAGACCCACGAGCAGAAGAAGGCTCTCTCCGCCATAACGGAACTGCGGGACGCACTTGACCACATGATGCTCGCGGCCGTGGCTGAGGTCGAGGACGACCGCAAGCGGGCCGAGTCGAACGTGACGAGTGCCGAGGAGCACCTGCGTCGGGCCGCGATGGAACCCATGGAACATGCCGTCGAGAGCAAGATCGCGGGCCTCATGGTCCGCTATAAGTTGCTCAACCTGCGTCGGCTGCTGTTTATCCCAGGTCCCCAGCAGCAGGAGGTTGCAGACCTCTTCGGCGAGGTCTACCACCAACTGGAGGAGAGCCGGCGATGTAAGAATGCCTCAGACTGGAAACAGGGCCTCGACCATCTCGCGGTCGCCTACGAGTACGCACGCTCGATTGACCGTATGCTGCCAGAACGCGAGCTGTACCACGGTCGCTAGTTCCAGATCGCGTGCGTGTTTGGGGGAGCCTTGGTCAGTCTACTGTTGCTCCTTCTCCATAGGCTCATGTTCGGTTAGCCTCGCTTGGCTCAGCCTCCCTTCTGACGTTCGCTGCTATCCCAGGTGAATCGGAAGATCGGGAGAGAATCACGGGACATCTTACTTACCTCCAGGTTGTCCGAATATGGAACCTGGAGGTAAGCAAGATGTCCCCGGGTTCTGGCCCCGATCCTGCTGATCTCAGGGAGGCTTTCCATGCGCCGCTTCATCCCCGTGGCCGCTATGCTGCCGCTTCTCGCCGCAGGCCCGATCACATTCGCGCAGGGCACCCTCGCGGCGCAGTTCCGCAACCCGCCGCAGCCCGCCACCGGGCTCCTGAGCTCCGAGGGTCTCCCTCTTTCCCCCGCAGCGACGCCGCAACAGATGCGGCAGCTCATCCTCCGGGCCTTCGCCGATGCCGGGATGGCGACGTTCCGGCCCGAGCTGGAGGGCGGCGGCAAGCTCACCGATCAGCCGTGGTGGGGCTACCTCGAGCCACTCACGCAGCTTCGCGCGCGGCTCGGGGTGCTGCAACAGGCCGGCAGCCGAACAGTGAAGGTGATGGTCCTTCTGCCGCCCGACGGCCTCGCGCCGAGCGGCGCCGAACTGGCAGGGCTGACGGCGGAGATCGGTGGGCGGCTGAACTCCCTGCAGGTCGGGTTCGGGCTGCTCAAGGACGACGAGGGCATCGGCAACTGGGCCGCGGGAGCGATGAAGGGGAAGGCGCTGATCCTGCCGGCGGGGGCGAGGCTGGGCGCCGATGGGCGCCAGGCCGTGACCGCCCTCCTCAACGGGGGCACGAAGGCCATCGCCGTGCGCGCGCTGCCCGAAGCCGATGCGGACTGGGTGGAGCAGACCTTCGGGATCAAGCCCGGAACGCAGGTGGGGGACGCGGTCCGCGCGCAGGGCAATGCGCTCTTCATCTCCGACGACCTCGGCCCGCTGACCCAAATCCTCCGCGGCGCGCAGTGCGAAGACCTGTTCCTCTACCCCCCCTGGCCCGCGATGCGCTCGGCGACCTTTGTGAAGGCCGATGACCCGGGTGTCACCTGGCGCCTGCTCTACAACTCAGCCTCCGAGGCCTGCCACACCTACGTGACGCTGTACCAGAAGTGCGAGCCGGAGCTGTGGGATCCGGAGACGGGCACGATCGCCGTCGCGCCCGGGTACCGCGTGACCGAGGCTGGAACGACGATCCTGCCCCTTGCGCTGCCGCCGGAGGGGGCGATGGTCATCATGTCTGGCCGCCCGGCGCCCTCGGCCGGCGACGACCACCATGTCACGCAGGCGCCGGGGCTCGAGAGAGTTGCGGTGACCCAGCAGGGCAAGCGAGTCGTCGTGCGGGCCCTCGCGCGGCTGAACGGCACGCACCGGGTCATGCTGGCCGACGGGCACAAGGCGCAGGTTGAGGTGCAGGGCCTGCCGACGCCGCTCGTGATCGACGGCGGCTGGAGCTTCCGCACCTCGCAGCCGTTCAAGCGACAGCCGAGCGAGATCGCCCAGGCGTATGTGCGAGCCCTCCACGAGGGCGACGACCCGAAGGGCTGGTCGGCGCCCGATGCCGATCTCAGCGGCTGGGACCTGGTGAAGATCGGCGACCCGCTGCCCTCGCTCGCGCCGGTGTGGCACGCGAAGTGGCTGCTCTTCGGTGGCGACGGCGAGGTGCGCTACTTCCGTCGGAAGTTCGACCTCCAGGCGCCGGTCAAGAGCGCGGCCGTGACGATCACGGCGGATAACGCCTACGAGCTTCAGGTGAACGGGCAGAAGGTCGGGGCGGATGGCGACTGGTACACGGCCGAGACATACGACGTGGCGACCCTCCTGAAGCAAGGGCCGAACGTCATCGCCGTGCGCGTCAGTAACGAGGGCAGCATTGCGGGGCTGCTCTGCGAGGCGAGCATCGCGCTCGAGAACGGTGACCTCGTCCGCGTCGCGACCGACAAGACCTGGCGCATGGTGAAGACGCCCCGGGACGGCTGGCCGGCGACCGACTTCGACGACTCGGGGTGGGGCGACCCCGAGGAGGGCGGGGCGCCGCCAGGCGCGTCACCGTGGGGGGAGGTGCCCGGCCTGCCGCCGGAGCCGAACACGGGGCGGGAGATCTGGTACCGCCTCGACCTCCCGCCGGGCGCCGGGGTCCTCCGCCTGCCCGAGGGCACCATCGTGCTACACCTGTGGCTTGATGGCCGGGAGGTGGGCGTGGCCGGGAGGCCGCCCACCCTCAGCGGCGCGCGCAAGATGGTGTTGGTCGTGAAGGGACCGGAGCCCCTCAAGCCGCGGATCCTCTGCGACAGCGATCCCGCGCAGATCATGATCGGCGACTGGTCGAACCAGGGCCTGGCCGGCTACGTGGGCGAGGCGCACTACGATCGGGTGATCGACCTGCCGGAGGAGTATGCGAAGGAACGCCTCTTCCTTGACCTCGGCCAGGTTGGCGTGTGCGCCCGGGTGCAGGTGAACGGCAGGGACGTCGGAACGCGGGTCTGCGCGCCGTATGTATTCGATCTTGGGAAGAACGTGCGTCCAGGCAACAACCGCGTCCATGTGACCGTCGCCAACGCGCTGGCGAGCGGGGACCCCACCCAGAAGGCACCGGCGGGGGTCATCGGGCCAGTGCGGATCGTGGTGTGCCGGGAGGTGGAGATGGTAGTCGAGTAGGCCTTGTGCGGCGACGAGTAGTGTGCCATGATGTGACATAGTGTGAGATAACGATGCAGGATGGTGGTTCACATGAGCGAGGTCCTCACCGCTGCAGAGGCAGCGCGGTTCCTGAAGCTGAGCCCGGACAGCGTCAAGCGGAAGGCGCGTGCGGGAGTCATGCCCGCCGCCAAGGTGGGCCGCGAGTGGCGCTTCCACAAGGCTGATCTGGACGAATGGCTCGCCCAGGGGGGGACGCTTGCCGAGGAGGTCATCGACCGAGAGCTGGTCGCCACAGCGCGAGAGCGCCTCGCTCGAACACCAACAGACGACTTAGTGCCTTGGGAGAAGGTCAAGGCCGACTCCGAGGCGCTGCCGTGACCTACGACCTCGCCTTCGACCCCGAGGACAAGCCGGATGTCAGGCTGAACATGCGCCGGACTCAGGAGGCCCTCGTCTGCCGAGTCACCGTGGGGGAGGCTGCTGCCGTTGCCTAAGCTCCCCGTCGTCTCGGGTCGCGAGGTGACCCGGGCCTGACCGAACTCATCGCTCCCCCTCCCGCAGCACTTCCGCCGTGAGCCTTCCCACATCTTGCACCCTCATCCCCTCCACCACCCTCCACGGCTCAAGCGCGATCTCCTCATCCGTCAGCTTGAGGCCGAGCATCCCCACGACCGCCTTCGCCGTCTGTTCCCGGTTCCAGCCTCGCTGCTCGGCCAGGAGGCTGAGCAGCGCGACGGTCTGGGCGCCGTCGCGCCAGGCTTTGAGGCGGAGGCTGGCGATTGGGCCATTGGCCCCGAAGCGTTTGCCGGGGTAGAGGATGGCAGTCGGGTCGGGCTCGTTGTAGTCGCCGTCGTCCCCGATGGTGTTCCAGGGGACGATCGCCTCGGCCCCGGCGAGGTAGGCGCGGAGGGGCCAGAGAACCGCGGTAAGGTTGGAGTCGGAGATGCGGTTGCCCTCGCCGTAGTTCCAGAGCGTGCAGCCGGTCTCGCGCTGGATCGCGAGGCACCGGCGGTTCTTCTCGAACAGCGTGCTGCTTAGCACCATCAGGTCCAGGCTGTCGCGCAGCCAGGTGCGCTGCCACTGGGGCCGCGAGATGTCCTCCCGGAAGGCGAAAACAGGGACGGAGCCCATTCTCGACAAGAGCCCAAACCTGGGCTCCTGTCGAAAATGGGCTCCGTCCCTGTTTTCGCCTTCCGCGAATAGCCGCCCGAAGTACTCCAGCGCGAGCCAGTCGTCGCGGTAGTTCGGCTCGTCGAGCAGCCACCAGGAGGTGCCTCGTCCGCCTTGCTTCGGGTCCTTGTAGTTGTTCTTGTTGTTCAGATAGCACTGGAACTGGGTGCGGGTCCACCCGCGCTCGGCGAAGTGCTCCGCGATCTGGCGGGCGGCGGCACGGAACCCGGCGGCGAAGTCGGCGTCCAGGGCCAGCTCGATGGGCTTGGCGAGCATGGCGTGCTCGGCGATCATGAGCGGGAAGTCGGCCGAGACCGGCGGCGCGGTGTAGTGCTCGGCCATGGGCTCGGGCCAGTTCTCGTGCAGCCACAGGTACATGTTGTGGATAGGCACCGGCCCGCGGGGCAGGTCCCGGAAGGCCTCGCCCGAGAGGTACGGGCCGAACTGCTCGTCCCAGGAGGACCAGTCCGTGATCTTGAGCTGGTCGCCATGGCCGGCAACAGGGGGAGCATAGTTGGTGGATAACCGCCCCGAGTGGCTGTAGCCGAGGAGATCGAGCGTCGCTCGGTGACGGTGGGCCAGTCGATGGTACTCGCGCTCGAGGGCGCGGTACTCCGGCGAGGCATCGCTGACTCCGAAGGGGCCGCCTACGGTGCCGTAGCCGTTGAGGTCGAGGTTGAAGCTCAGCTCGTCGGGCATGGTCGGCGCCGAGACGCGGAGGGTGATAGGCAGGCGATATGTCTCCTGGCCGATGGCGACCTCGGCCTCGGAGGCGTGCTCGCCCACGGCGGCGTCGGCGGGCACGAAGAGGTCGACCCAGATGGCCTGGTTCTGCTGCTCGACCACGCCGGTGACCGGGTTGTCGGGGGAGGGGATGCTGACGGGGCCGGTCAGCGGGATCGCGACCTCCGGGTACCAGAGGTCGTCGTCCTTTACGTACCACTCGCGGAACAGCTCGACATCGGACGCTGAGAGCGTCTTCCCCTGAGCGCACCCGAAGGGCGCGATCCGCACGGTAGCTTCGGCCGGTCGGGTTCGCGGCTCGATGATGAGCTGGAAGCTCGCGAACTGCTTGCGGCCGGCGGAGAGATCAACGCGGTCCTGGCAGTATCGGCTGCCCGTGCGGAGCTGCTTTCCGATCCAGACCCCGTGGTACGACTCCTTCCCGTCCTCGAGCACCCCGCCGCTGATCGGGCTGACCTTGACCTCGGCGGGTGCGGCCCACACGCCGATGCCGGGCACCGAGGGCTTGTCTGCAGTCTCCTCCCCGGCCCGCCCAGAGAGAACCGGAACCGACAAAGCGGGCGACACCGCGCCCGCCGCCGCTACGCCCTCCGAACGGTTACCGGCGCCGCCGACTGCCCGCAGCCGGACGCCGACCGGGGCGCCAGGCGGGAGGTCGGTCAGGACGATCTCCTGCGCCTCCCCGGGCTGAGCAGCATGGGGAATGGCCCAGCGCGGGATCGGCCTGGTAGCACCTCCGGCCGGGACCAACTCGCCCTCGTAGGTGAACGCGCGCCCGGTCGGGTTGTCGTCCTTCGGGGCGCGAAAGGTGATGCGGAGAGCGCCTGAGTCCAGGTGGGCGAGCGCCGGCGCGGCCTCGACCTTCAGCCCCTCCGGTGGCGCCGGCGGCTGCCGGTCGAGGCGGTCGCACTCGACCGTGAGATAGGGTCGGCTCGCGCTCTGCTCCCGCGAGTAGACGTCGTTGTTGGCCATGGTCTGGCCCTTCTCGTCGGAGAGGACCAGGCCGTACGAGTCGCCGCAGATCATCGCCTGGACCAGCTCGGGGGGGACGTCCACCTCGAGCCACCCGTCGTCGACCTCGCGGATGTCGGTGTAGGCGGCGAGGGTGTTGCCGATGCCGAAGGTCACATCGGTGAAGTCGGACTGCGGTCCCGCCCAGAGCTTGTCCGGGAAGGCGGCGAAGGCGAAGCAGACCGCGCCGGGGACGGGCTGCCCGGTGCCGACGCCCTCCTCCCAGTCGGCCGAAATGCTGCTCAGGCCCACGGTCCTCAGCCACAGCTTCTGGCTCGCGCTGCGCAGGTGAAGAACAGCCTGCGACACCGTCTGGCGGGCGACGGACGCAAGGTCGAACTTCATCAGCATGAAGTGCTGGATGCCCTTGATGCGGATGTGGGAGCTGCCGCCGAGGTTGAGGGTAGTCTCGCTCTCGTGGGCGGCGATGGAGGTGTCGGCGGTAACCTCTAGGCGCAGTGTTTCAGCGTGCACGCCGCCGCCGACCAACGCCAGCAAGAGCAGGATGCGTAGCCTCACCCCTGGCCCCTCTCCCGATGGGAGAGGGGTCGGGGATGAGGGCGCCGTTCCCGTCACCTGTGACCTGTCACCTGTCACCTGCCGTTCAAGTCGTTCCCTTGACGCGCGGCAGGATGTTCTTCTCCAGGGACTCCTCAGTGCCATCGAAGTCGACCCCGCCGAAGAGGTACCAGCGCTCGACATGCTTGAGCGACTCGCCGGGTTCGAGGTGGGTCAGCGGGCCAACGCTCTCCACCTCGGCGATGGCGTCGTTGGCGAACAGCTCCAAGGCGCAGCCGTAGTCGGGGTAGACCGCCTCCGGCATCGGGTCGAAGCGCTTGATGAACAGGTCCTTGTTCAGCCAGTAGCCCGCCCAGCCCTCGGTGGAGCTCATCCCGATCTTCAGCCGGCGGGAGAGAGCCGGGTTCTGGTGGATGATGACATGGCTGTGGCCGATGGTGAGGCGCGAGTCCTTCCAGTCGACATACGGCCAGATGGTCAGCACGCCGCAGGGCAGGAGGCTCTTGAACTCGCCGCTCGGGAAGGGGGCGAAGGAGTACCCCTCCTTCGCCATCACCGTCAGCGCCCAGGCGGCGAGCTGCACCGGCCAGGGGCCGTGGTTCGTGAGCTTGTGGATGAGGGTGGCGCACTTGTCATCCACGCGGAGGGAGACCTCCATCGTCTTCTGGATGCCGGTCTCGGGCTCGGTGTCCGCGGTCAGGCGGAGGCGATCGTCGGCAGCCTCCACCTTCGGCGGCTTGTTGTCCGGAGCGTAGCTCCGTGGCATGGCCTCCGGCGCGTGCCAGAGCCGATGCCCGCCGTACAGCTTCCACTCACCCTCGCCGGCCCCCGGCACCTCGCCCAGGATGTTCGGCCCGCCCACCCGAGCGAGGCGGATGATGCGCGGCCCAATGTCCGCAACGACCACCAGCTCCCACTGTCCGTTCGTGAGGCGATAGCAGTTCTTCCAGTCCTGGTAGCTCGTTTTCTCCATCGCAGGAGCCTCCCAATCACAGTCTGTCAGCCGCGACGCCGTGTCCGCGACGCGCAAGATGCGTGAGACCAGTGGTCTACCGGGAATGAAGCCGGCTACCCAAGCCCGCTGGGATATGCAGGTAGACCGAGAAGCCGTATGACGACGCCTAAGTTCACAGCGAGGTACACCACGAGCCCTAAGGGCCCTGGGACCAGCGGGAGATCCTGGGAGAGGAGGAGTCGGTGGACCTCGATGCTACTCTCGACCGAGGCGCCGTCCTGCTCCACTCTCCCCGCTGTCGCCGCGGACAGGACCCTCGCCTTGCGCCTCAGCCAATCGAAGAGGATGAGGAGGGTCCAGACCGTGGCGCAGAGGCCCACGGCGGCCGCTGCGGGCGCCTGAGGCGTGAGCCCGGGGTACTCGTTGTGCGAGTGGATGAAGAAGCGGAAATACCCGTAGTAGGCCATGCCGAGGACGGTGTTCGCCAGGGAAAGGCCGGCCACGGCGAACCCGAGGTCGTTCAGCCAAGCTGTCATGCGCCGGAGTTGGGTGAGAGCGTCCTCCCGCGTCGCCCCTGCCCGCGAGGGAAGGCCTTGCTCGCGCTGCGTGTCCGCCTTGGTCATCACTGTCGCACCCCTCGTTCCTTCCCCGCAGCATCCATCAGCGTCTTCACGAAGTAGGCCTGCAACCCCGCCCGGTCATGGTCCCCGAACCGTCCGCTTGTCAGACCTCCAAAGAAGGTCTGGATCGTCGCGCAGTAGGGCAGGGTCATGTGGTGCACTCGGGCAGGCAGGTCCGCGAGACCTTCATGATACTCGCCGCTCTCGTAGTACCGCATGACCGCGTCTGACTCCTCCCGCCACAAGTCAGCCTTGTTGACCAGGGTCATTACCCAGGGCGTCAGCTCAGGCCGGGCGAGCTCCCGCCAAGAAAGCAACTGCTCGACCTCCACGCGGCGGCGGTTCTGCAGGTACTTCGCTCTCGGCCTCAAGTGATCGGCGCGGAGTACTTCCTCGCGAGGCGTCTCGATCTCATGGTACCCATAGCAGACAACATTCATGATCCCGTCGAATCTGCGCCTCATGCCCTGTACGACGGCATCCCGCCGTACTGCCTGGTAGATCTCATGACCTGGGGTGTCGATCACGACGAAGCGAAGCCCTTCGAGTGTGACCCGAGTTTGCGAGATGACCAGAGTCGGTCTGAACAGGTCGCTGGCCCCAAGTGCGGCGCCACTCAGCGACCGTACGAAGGCCGTCTTCCCTGTGCCGGCTGCACCAAGCACCAGGATGCGCCGCTTCTTCTGGAAGAAGCGACGGACCCTCCCGAACCAGCCCCGCTCAAGGCCGAGTTCGAGCCCCTTGGCAACCAGGGCAGCCACTTCGGCCATGTTGTCAGCCTCCCTCTGGGCAGTATCTTGATCCTGTTCGCTGCCAGTGGCCGGACTCCTGCGCGCCGGCTCTCCGTGCGCCCAGTGCCGTGTTCGCCCTGATCCATGTCGTTCGTGCCCGCGGGTCTCCCGACCCGCAGCCGTGCCGTTCTGTTAGTGGTCATCCGTTGCGGGTCTGGAGACCCGTGGACACGAACGACAAGAATCACGAATGACGCGCCACTAGCTTCCCCTCGGCCGCAGGTGCGCTTGCCGGACGCGGCGGGCGCGGTTGAGGTAGTCGAGCCACGGTTCGAGCCCGAACTCGGCGATGATGTCGTCCACCGTTACGTCCTCCATGTTGCTCGCGAGGGTGAAGTGGGCCTCGGGGTAGTCGATCACGATCTCGACCCCGGGACCATACTTCCGGATGATCTCCGGGAGCTTGTCCTGGTTCGCATCCAGGTGGAAGAACCGGCGGTCCATGTTGATGACCGCGGTCGCGATGGGCGGCACCAGGCCCGCGGACACCTGGTTGATCTCCGATCCGGTCTCCGCGAGAGTGCGACCGCTCATGTCGACGATGTAGCTCCGCGCCGGGCAGCAGCTCACCAAGTAGAAGCCGAAGTCGCGCGCCCAGTGCTCGAGCCGCTGCCCGCCGATGAACATCGAGGCGAAGACAACCAGCCGCGCTCCGTTCGCCGCCAGGTGCTGGCCGACCTCGATGAACTTCAGGTCGAAGCAGATCGCGCAGCCGACCGGGCCGAAGTCCGTCTCGTACACCTCGGCATCGGAGCCGGGCACGATGCCATGCTCCATCTCGCCGATGGTTGGCTGGTACTTGTGGTACTTCATCACCACCTGGCCGGTCCGGTCGATCAGCGCCGCCGTATTGTAGAGCATATCCCCGTCGCGCTCGGGGATGGGGCACACCACGTACATCCGGTGCTTCGCCGCGACCTCGGCGCAGGCGTCGGTCGTCGGGCCGGGGATCGGCTCTGCCAGGTCATACGCCTCATCACCCAGGCCGAGCACGTTGCAGAACTCGGGCAGGGCCACCAGGTCCGGCTTCGCGCGCGCGGCCTCCTCGAGCATGGAGGCCATCTTCGCCCGCGTCCGGGGCATCCAGTCATCCCCGGCCTCGACCGGCCGGTAGGCAATCGTCGAGACACGGATGAGTCGGGCCAAAGGCCACCTCCGGGGACAAACGGCGTTCGGGGTCTCGGGTTCCAGGCCTCAGGTTAGCGGCTGGTGGGGGGGAGTTCGCTAGGGATGGGCAATGGTCCTGCCAGGGGGAGCCTGGAAATCGCGCTATGGCTCGGGATCGGGCTCGTGGATCAGCTCGAGGCCCTCGATGTGCGCGAAGTGCCGGGGGTTGTGGGTCATGAGCGGTAGGTCGTGCTGCAGGGCGCAGGCGGCAATCCAGATGTCGTTGTCCTGACACGGCACTCCCTGGTCACGCGACCTCGCCATGAGTTCGGCCCATCGGGTGCAGGTCAGGAGGTCAGGCCAGATCACCGTGAACAGGCGGAGCCGCTCGTGCTAGTACCGCTGGGTGAGCGTGCGGCTCTCCGTTCGCCTTGCATTCATGAGCAGCTCTGCTGCCGTCACGAAGGGCACGACCCCCGTCGAGCCCTCGAGGAGACGCGCGTAACGGCGTCCTCGCTCCGTCTTCTTGGCGAGGTAGATGAGCACGTTGGTGTCCAGGAGTATCCGCTGACGGTCCGGCAAGGTCTACTCGTCCTCCTGATGCGGCAACCGGCATGCGCGGATGTCCTCGATGATCTCGTCCGCCGACCGCTCGTCGGGGAGCGGAGGGAACAGGTCCCAGACATTCACGAGGGGCTTCGCGTGAGCGAATGGGTCAGCCCTCGGCTGGGCCGACGCGGTCTGAAGCATCTCGTCGAGGCCCGGCGCACCATCCAGCACCTCCAGCTCCTCGACCTGCAGCCGCCGCGGGCCATTCCTGGGGCGCGTTGCCCGCCCTGTCACCCGCACCCGTTGTCGAGCCGCCCGTTGGATCGCATCCGACAGGTCCTCCGGGAACCGCACCTTGACCACCGGCCCCGCGTCGGGGTAGATCTCCGCCGTGTGCTCCTTCCAGTTGGCCTCCAGCAGCAGGCCTGTCACCGTCGTTGTAGCCCGCTTTCCATTTGCTGCCATACTCTCACCCCCTGCCTCGCACAGCTCGACCGTCGCCTGCGAGGTGTGCGTTAAGTATACCCGCTAGCGTCGCCCGAGGCAACACTCCGCGCGAACGCCGATTGGCATCGAGGGGACACCGAGATAACCTCGATCGAAGGGAAACGGGGGCGAGGCGCGAAGTGCAGCCAGACTACTCCCTGCCGAAAGCGAGACGCCCTTTGAAGCTGCAACTCGGCATCAACGCTGGCTTCGCCATCAACCGATTCCCCGAGCCGGAGGTCTGGCTGCGAATCGTCGGCGAGGACCTCGGCCTGCGGTGCTGCCAGTTCGTGGCCGATCTGCTGAACCCGTTCCTGCCGCAGGACATCGTGGACGAGCAGGCGGAGCGCATCATCGAGAACGCCGCCCGGTACGATGTGCGCATCCGCAGCGTCTTCAGCAGCGCCTTCACGCGGGTGAACCACCTTCTGCACCCGGACGCGAAGCTCCGGGGCGTGTGGCTCGATTGGTTCAAGCGGCTGCTCGACCTCGCCGCACGGTTGGGGGCGGAGGGCGCTGGGGCGCACTTCGGGATTCTCTCGGTGACCGACAACAACGACCCCGCGCGCCGGCAGGAGCGCATCGACGAAGGCTTCGAGAGCTGGCGCAAGCTGGCGGAGCATGGGGCGGCGATCGGCCTGAAGTACGTGCTGTTCGAGCCGATGTCGATCCCGCGAGAGCTGGCCTGCACGATTGCCGAGACCGAGGAGATCATGGCGCGGTTCGAGTCCATGGACATGTCCATCCCCATGCGCCTGAACCTCGACGTCGACCACGGCGATCTGGCCTCGCCGAATCCCGAGGATACCGACCCCTACGCGTGGCTGCGAGCCTTCGGGAAGGTGTCACCGGTCGTACACCTCAAGCAGAGCACCCGCGACAAGGGAGGCCACTGGCCGTTCACGCCGGAGCACAACGAGCGCGGCATTGTGCGGGGGGAGTTGGTGCTGGAGGCGCTGGAGGATTCGGGCGCGGAGGAGGTGATGCTCATTCTCGAGCTCTCCCACCGCGAGCGTGAACCGGCGGAGTCGCGAGTGCTGAGCGACCTCAAGGCTTCGGTGGACTACTGGCGGCAGTTCGTGGCGGACTGAACGGCTTTCACCACAAAGACACAAAGAGCGTCAGCGCCGTTCTTTGTGTCTTCGTGTCTTCGTGGTTAGCCTTGCCGTGCCGTCACCTCCACCGTCCGCTCCGCCCTCGCCCCGCGGCCGGAGTTGTCCCACACGATCTGCGTCACGCGGTACTTGCCCGGCCGAGTGTAGGTCCACGACGTATTGTCGCCCACTGCGGGCGGGCCGTCGCCGAAGTCCCAAAGGACCTTGGCAATCCCTCCCTCCGCTGCCTTCGCCTGGCTCACGAAGGTCACCGGCTGTCCCACCGTCGCCTTCGACGGCGCGTCGAAGCCGGCGGTCGGCGCGGCATGGGGGAAGGGCTTCGCCGGGGGCAGGTCGTTCGCCGCGTTGCCCTCGACGGTGCAGTCAACCCACTCGAGCGCATCGTACGCGCCGGGCGCTCCCGGGTGGTAGCCGCCCGGGCCGACGACCGCGGCGGCCTTGTTGCCGGAGATGACGCAGCGGGCGAAGCTCAGGCAGTCCACCTGCTCGCCGCCGAGCTGCACGCCGAACCGCCCGTTGTCGCGCATCTCGCACTCCTCCAGGACGAGGTGGTTCGTGTCCCCATTGGTGCGAAAGCCGTGGCCCTCGTCGCCGGGGTACGGCACCGTTCCGCGCCCGACGGTGGTGTCGACGAACCTGCACCGGTAGAGGTACTGGTACGCGATGCCGCCCGACTCGCCCTGGAACTGCGCGCCCCACTGCGTGCACCGGCGGAAGGTGTTGTCCCCGTAGTAGACGTACTGCTTGGGTTGTGTGCTGGAGACCGACAGGCCGATGACCTGGCCGTCGCCAACCACGTTGTCGGTGAACACCAGGTAGCTCCCGATGGCCTCGATGCCGATGAAGCCGAAGGTGCCGTCGGTGGCGCTGATGGTGTCCCGCCGCACGGCGCACCAGTCGCAGCCCCCGATGCTCAGCCAGTGGTCGAGGCGATTGTCCTCGATGACGCAGCGGTCGCATCCGCCCCACACCTCGATCCCCAGCCTCTCGCCGCCGGAGCCGCTCACGGTGTTGTGGCGGATGATGAGGTCGTTCGAGCCGTTGTCACCGAAGATGCCGCCGCGGCCGGTGGTCCTGATCGTGCAGCCAGTGACCTGGTTGCGGGAGGAGCCCCACGACATCCGGATGCCGCACCCGAAAGCGTCGCCGACGCCGATGTTCTCGAGGTGACAGTCGGCGATGACGCTGTCGGTGACGGCGTGCTCGCGGGTGGGGTTCTCCCCGTTGAAGTGGATGCCGTGCCGCCCGAACCCCCCCTCGCCCTTGACGAGGTCGCGGACGGTGATGCGGAGGATCGACAGCCGCTTCGCGTTGTCGGCGAAGACGCCCGCAGTGACCTTGGGGTTGCCCGCTCCGTCGAGGGTGAGCTCGGAGACGGTGGTGTCCTCACAGCCCGACAGCAGGACCATGACCGAGAGCTTCTCCCCTGCGAACCGCAGGATCGTCTTGTCCTGACCGGCGCCGACGAGCTTCGTGCCGGACTTCGGTGTGACCGCCTCTGTGATCGTGCACGTGCCCGCCGGAAGCTGCACAACGTCGCCCGGCTGAGACTCCGCGATGGCCGCGGCGATGGCGGCGGAGTCCTGGCCGTCGACGGTGACCGTCTTGGCCTGAGCGACGGTCACGAGCACTGGTGCGAGGACCGCTGACAAGATGAACGACTTCATCCCCAGGCCTCCTCAGGGAGATGCCGCCGCTCGGCGGCGGCTCATGGGGCGGACCGATGTGTCCGCCCGTCTCGTCTGGCCGCATCCGCGGGCTACGCGTGCCGCACCCTCACCCACACCTCTGCCCCCGGCCTCAGGTCGAAGAACAGAACGAGGTGCGTCTCTCCGTCGGTGTTCCGCGCCCGCACGATCTCCTTCGCATTCGTCTCGATCCTGGCCGGGTCGGTAGGGGGCACGTTCCACAGCGCGACAGCGTAGTCGGGGAACTCGGCCTCCGTCAGCATCCTCAGCGTGATGGTCAGCACCCCATCCCGATGGGTCTCGGAGCGCCGGATGTCGACGTCCGGCGTCCGCACGTGGGTGATCGAGCTTCCCTGCGGTCCCCGCTCCTCCTCCTGTTTCGCGTAGTCGAACCACCAGATCGGGTTCGGGCACTCCCGCTCGAAGCGGATGGAGCGCCTCTGGTCCTCGATCAGGAGGTACTCGTGGGAGAGCGGGTCCTTGAAGGGGTGGACCGTGTCGCGCAGGTGCATGACGTTCGAGATGCGCGTGTCCCAGGGGATCCGCTCGCGGGGCACGAGCATCCCGAAGTTGCCCCAGTTACACAGCCACCAGCGGTCATAGAGCACGTGGTTCGTCTTGCTCACGAAGACGGTGCGCGGCGTCACCCGGAAGTGGCGACGGCAGTAGTCGGCGAGGTCGATGCTGCGGGCGTATGCGAGCTTGTGCCGTTTGGGCAGCTCGAAGGCCATGAAGTGCTGGTAGCGCTCGATGAAGCGGAGCATGTCGGCGGTCCGAGCGGGGCCGCCTCGCGCCCAGTCGCCCATGCGGAAGCAGTCGGTCGCCGGGGCGAACGGCACCGGAGGGACATCGCCCTCGGCCGACAGACGGCCGTTCAGGTAGTGTCTCAGCTTGCCGCCCTCGCGCGCCACGGCGAAGTGCTGCCAAACACCGGCCTGAAGCTGCGTGGTGATGTGGGTCCCCACCCACTCGTCGCCCATTCCCGCGATCAGATAGAGGCGGTTGGTCTGGTCGCCGGCCTGCTCCAAGGAGATGCCGCGGCGATGGCGGCCCGCCTCGTCGTTGTGGCTCGATAGGAGGTTGGCGTAGGCATGTTGGGCGCCCTCCGGCTTCACCCAGCAGCCGATCGTGAAGTCGATCGTGTCGATGGTGAGGGGCGCATCCATCACCACGCAGTCGTCCTCGCCATCCAGGGAGAGGGCTGCCCCCGATCTGCCCCCCACCCATCGCGGCTGCCCGAGGAGCTTGCCGCTGCGGCCGTGGCCGGAGGCATCCCGCACGAGATCGCCCTTCCCCTCGTCGAGCGGCCAGACGGCGAGGGGGTCCTGGAGGTCGGCTGCATGACCTCCCATCACCCGAGCGATCTCATCGGGCGTCAACGCCCGACCCACCACGAAGACGTCGCCGATCGCTCCGTGGAAGGGCCTGGGATCCCCCAGCGCGTACTCGAAGCTTGGGTTGGGGTAGCCCGGCCCGACGAAGCCATCGTAGAGCGGCACCGCGAAGGCGGGATGCCCGCTGAGCGCCGCCAGGTTCGCCAGCTCCTTGGCCCCCTGCCGCAGGCACTCCTCGGCGAGCGACCAGTTCCCCTCGGCGACCTTGTAGTGCCAGCTCACCGGCCCCAGGAAATGCCACCCGCCGCAGAAGTCCCACTGGTGCGCCACGACCGAGCCACCCTCTGCCTGGTTTGGCTTACGGCAGTCGAGCGGGGACGAGAAGTACGGGAACTCCGGCATGCCGAGCCACGGCTTCGCATTCGCCTCGTTCAGCCCGCAATGGTCGTTGATGCCGAGCCGCATGAACGTCTCGGTGTAGCCGGGATCAAGATCGTGGTGCATCTCCACCCGCACCGACCGCGCCTCGTTTGGGTCGGGCAGCAGCGCCCGCACCCTTGCCAGCCCCTCACCGTAGGCCTTCACTCGCTCCTCGACCGTCAACTCGGGCGTGTCAGGGAAGTGAGGGATGATCGTGTCGCCGAAGTGCCGGTGGTAGGAGAGGAACTTGCGGAACAGGGGGTCGCCCGCCTCGAACCGATCGACGGGCAGGCGGTAGTCGAGAGGGATGCCGGTGGCGTGGAGAGTGGGCTCGGCCTCGAGGTCGCCGAAGGTGCTGAACCGGAGGACGATCCAGTCGTCCTCGATCACCGAGAAGTAGCGGTAGAACGCTTCGCCGCCGGCCGTCCACCGAGCGAGGTAGCTCCCCGGCTCGCGGGGTCGGTAGGTGACCTCGGCGCGACCGTGCTCGAAGTGGAGCGGTATGGTCTCGTGCTCGAGCTTGTCCAGCCAGTCGAGGCTTCCGCCCGCGACGAAGGCCCTCCCGGGCCGCGCCCGCTCGAGGTACCTTGGGAAGATCGTGAGGTCCCCGCCCTCGGCCCCCTCCGGCAGGACGAACCGGAACTCAACCGCCTCGCCCGGCTTCAGCAGCCGGCCGGTCGTCGTCCACCGGGGTACTCCGCAATGCGCGTCGCCCATGGAACACACCCCCGGGGCCACAGTCTGTCCGGACGCCATCGGTGCCAGCAGCGCCGCCAACGCGATGCCCCACAGCCGGCCGCCGGATGGACGGGGTCTCGAGCGGGGGTCGGGCCGCCACACAGCTGCACCCTCACCGAGCGCCTACGTCGGATCACCGCGGACAGGCTCAACACAGGTCGCCCAGCCCAGGCGGAGGCTGAACTGGTGCCCGCCGGGCGCCCGCCCGTGAAGCGTGGTATGGCCGTCCACGAGCCCGGCGACCACCTGGCCGTTGGCCTTGGTCACCTCCACGCGCACGGGCTTCAGCCACGACCCCCCGAGGCTGCTCGACTCGTCCTCTCCCCGCACGTCGACCCGGCTCATCTGGTCCAGGGGCACCTTCACCTGCACCTGTCCCTTGTGGATGACCAGGTCGCGGTCGGAGTTGTACTCGCCGAGGCGCAGGTCGAAGACATCGTGGCGGGTGCCCGAGTCGTCGGTGATTCGGAACCAGGGGCAGCCGGAGCTGTCCCAACCCCGCTCCCAGCCGGGAGGCGTGTGGAAACGCAAGAAGTCGATCCGGCTAAGCCCGCTGTGCGGGATGGTGATGGCATTCCCCTCCGGGTCGGTGCCGGAGACGGTGAACCAGGAGTCGAGGTCCCCCTCCAGCGGACCCCCGTGGTTGCTCTCGACGACGGTGTGCGCCTTGGGGCCCTTTGGGGTCTCTTGCCAGGTGAACCGAACCTGCTTGCAGTACCAGAGCAGCACCGTAATGGACGCTGGGCCACGCTGGAGGGTGAAGTGGGCGATGATGCCGGTGAAGTGGGCCCGGTCGAGGTCATAGACGTCGCCATCGGTGGTGGTGATGCGCAGACGCTCGGGCTCAGGTTCCTCGGCGGGCCCTGCCTCTACGACCGGGGTCGCCTCGGCCGTTGGGGAGGTGCTCACTCCGGCCCTGGCCACTACGTACCGCATGGCGATGTCGTTGACCATCGCAGCCCGGTTGCCGTCCAGACCGGACTCCGCCGCGAGGGGCACGGACTGGCTGCCGCCGGCCGGATCGGGCGGCGTCCCCGGAGCGCCTGCGGCGGGCTCTGCCTCCGGTACCTTCTGGGCCAGCGGGACCGGCGACGCCGCCGCAGGCGGCACTGCGTCGGGCGCCTCACAGGCTGAGGCGGTCTCCGCGGGAGGCGCGGGCACCCCGGACGGCAGTACGCCCAACGCCCGCAGGCCAGCCACCAACCGGGGGACGATGGCCGCCGCGCCCTCAGCGGGAACGGGCACTGAGGTCGCGGAACCCATTGCCGTCCGCCACTGCGGCTGCCTCTGCTGGAACTCGGCGTGCGTGATGCCGTGGAGGACGGGGACAAACGGCCTGCCGCTCTCGTGTGCCCGGACCACCTCGACGGTCATCTGGTTGCTGCTGAGGGCCTGGACCGAGATCAGCACGACCACGGCCTTGCAGCTATCGATGCTCTCCCCCACTTGCAGCAGGTAGGGCACACCTGGGAGGCTGTCCCGCTCGTAGTACCAGACCGTGTAGCCGTCCGCCTCCAGGCCGCGCGCCAGGTCCCTGACTGTACTTCCATCCTCCTCGACGTAGCTGAAGAAGATGTCACCCATCGCGAGACCCCCTCCCTAGCTGTACCCGGCCCATGTGTCCGCCAGTGACACCCTCGCCGCCGCGTTGGTCTCGGTGTCGTAGATGGCGAACGACGGCGGCTCCTTGAAGCCCATGATCTCGCCCGCGCTGAGCAGCAGCGTGTTGCCCACCTTCGCCTCGCCCGTCTGGTGCACGTGGCCGTAGAAGACGGCGTCGTACCGGCCGGTGGCGGCGAAGGCCTCGGCGATCCTCTGCTCGTGGGTTGCGAGCAGGTTGCGGCCCCCAAGCTCGAGTTCGGCGATGGCGCCGTGGATCTCTACGTTCGTCTGCGCCGCCAGTTTGGTGAGTAGGTGCACCTCACCGTCATTGTTGCCGAAGACCACGTGGACTGGGCCCTCGAACTTGCGCAGCTCCGCGAGCACAAACGGCGCGACCAGGTCACCACAGTGAATGACCGCCTCGGCCCCTGCCGCCTTCGCACGCTCGATGGCGGCCCGCAAGGGGATGAGGTGGTCGTGGCTATCGGAGAGGATGGCGACCTTCATTGTCATCGCTCCTACAACGGTTGGCGTTGCGCTGTCACTCTGCATCCACCCCCACGCCCTTCTCCGCCCCCACCGGCGGTTGTCCGGCCGGCGGCTGGGTCCAGATCGAGCCGTCCTTCGTGAAGGGGAGGGCTTCGGGGTAGGTGTCCTTCCCGCCCTCATCGATGAACACGCCCAGGCAGAGCATCAGGTTGCGGAGGCTGGCGGGCTGCTCGGCGGGGTTGCCCTTGCCGAGGGTGGTGCCGGAGGAGCGGTAGGTGTCATCGCCGCCCCGGTCCCAGAAGATGCCGATGCCGTTGGCGTTGCCGCCGCCAAGGGACAGGTTCGGGGCCTCATAGAGGTCGTTCCCTCCGCCGTCGATCAGGAAGCCGAGCGAGAAGTCGTGCCCCGCCCCCTGGGCCATGTTGTGGGTGGCGAGGTAGTGATCGTGGCCCTCCGTGTCGAGGAGGATCCCCACCGCGAAGTGCGCCGCGCTGGCCTGCGTGTACCAGACACCCTTGTACTCGTCACTCCCGCCGAGGTCGGCGAGCATCCCGACGCCACACCAGTACCCCGCCCCTTGCCCGAACAGGCCGCAGCTGTAGTGGTCGTCACCGGCGCCGTCGACCAGCAGCCCCACGCCGCCGGCGAGGGAGTGGCCGTCGATGTAGTCGGCCCGCCGGCCATCGCCGCAGCCCTGGGCGAGGGAGCAGTTGTGCTCCTTGGTCTGCGGGGAGGGATAGGCGATGTCGGTGTCGTTGGCAACGTACGTGTCGGCTCCCGTCGCATCGAGGAGGGCGCCCATGCCGAGCGTCGCGCCGAACCCCTGAGCGCACTGGTAGCACTCGTAGCGGTCGTCGCCGCCGAGGTCGCTCAGTATCCCGATGCCGACCTGCGCCGCGCCCTGGCACCACTGGCGGCCGACGTACTGCTCGTTGCCGGCCTTGTCGAGCAGGAGGCCCACGCCGAAGAGCCCGGCTCCCTGGCCGGCGCGTCCGCCGCGGTAGGTGTCGTTCCCGGCGCAGTCGACCAGGAACGCGTAGCCCATCTCACCCGCGCCGAAGGCGGCCGCGTCCTTGGCGCGACAGTCGTAGGTGTCATCGCCGGCCAGGTCGATCAGCACCGAGCACGGCGTCTTCGGGCTGCTCGCCGCGACCTGGCCGTAGCGGTCGTTCCCGCCGCAGTCGATGACCAGCAGCGCGTTCAGCGACTCGGGGTACGTGTCATTCGCCGCGCCCTTGATGATGACCGCGCCGAGGTCGGTGTCGACCCGCAGGCGGAAGTCCTTGTCGGTCGTGAAGTCCTTCAGGCTCGCGATGGCCCGATCGACCGCCAGGGCCAGGTCCTCCGCGCCGGCGATCAGGAAGTTCAGGTCCACCTGGTGCAGGGCCTCGTGCATCCTCGTGTCGAAGCGGGGCGGCTCGCCGCGCTCAAGGTCAAAGGGCAGCGTGGACCCCTTGTCGCCGCCCTCACCCGGATACCGGTCGGCGAGGTCGCCCAACGCGAGCCGGCGCCACTTCTCCGCCCCGCGAGTCTCCAGGATGATGCTCGCCGCGGCCTTGCCGACCTCGGGCGGGATGGTCTCCGCCTGCTTGCGGATAGCGGCCTTCTCGGCCTCCGAGGGCGGATGTCCGGTCCGCGTCAGCAGGTCGATGAACGCGTAGTCCAGGGGGGTGGCCTGCGCGTCGAGGGTCTTCTTGATCCCCTCCAGCGGATCATCGAGCCAGCCGCGCCGCAGGCTCCTCCCGAGCCGATTCGCGCCGAGCCAGGTGAGCTGGTGCAGCGACCCGGCAGCGCCGAGCGCGTGTCGCGCGATGGCCTCCGAGTAGGAGGGGGCCTTCCACGGGTCCCAGATGAGCGCTTCAAAGAGGGGCAGCTTCAGCTCCGTGGGCCCGAAGTTCGACATGTCGCCCGGATCGAAGCGGGCCGTCTGCTTCGTGAGCCCGATCTGCGCCAGGGCGCGGTCGAGCGAATCCTCGGCGCGAACGGGCAGCGGGATGGAACAGGCGAGCAACGCGGCGAGCAGAAGGCGTCTCATGCGGGAACTCCTTGATGGCCTCACTCCAGCCCGATGAACTCGATCTCGAACGAGTGCGGTTCGTCGAAGTGTTCGGGATAGAGCCAGGCGCCATAGGTGAGGTTGAGCTTCGCCAGGTTCTCGACGCGGCAATGGTCGCCCTCGCCGCCGCGGCCCTGTGGCGTGCTATTCCAGTGGGCGAAGTGCCGGAGCGACCGCACCGGAAGGCGGATGTTCTGCCACTCCGTCGTGAGCGGCGGCGTCACGCCCCAAGGCGTGCCATCGGCCTCGGACAGCACGACCTCGACCGCCGTCGTGGTCGGCTCCCCAGCGCGTGCCCTGATGTGCAGCGTCTGCTTGCCGGCGATCACCGGCTTCCACAGCTCGGTGATGCCGGTCAGATCGACATACGCGCCGGTGCAGCTCGGCGCAGGGTCGAACCTCCTGACCGACAGTCGCCAGGCGGTCGCGCCGGGCTGCGAGCCCGCCACGAGAGACTGGCTCACCGGGAGGGGTCCGGGTGTGGTCGCGACCCAGACGTGGGGTGTGAACAGTTCGACCGGAGCGCCCAGTCCGTGGAACGGCACTCGCCAGGCCTCGGGCACGTACTCGAGGGCGATCGACTCGACCTCGAGCCCATGGCGCTCCTTGGCGGCATCGGGGAACAGCCAACTGCCGAAGGCGAGGCTCACTTCCTTGAGCAGCTCGGGGCGGGGGTAGCCGCCCCGTGTGTTCCAGAGTGGTCTCATCTGCTCGAGCGGTACTCGAAAGTCGCGGAAGTCGGCCGACAGCGGCACATCGTACCCGTACGCCATGCCGTCCGACTGGACCAGGCCGACCTCGACTGCCGTAGTGGCGGGCTCGGTGCAGCGGGCTCGGACACGAAGCTGGTTGTACCGCGCGAGGGCATCGCCGCTCGCCTTCGCTGGCAGCCTCACCCCCGCTGCGCTGGGCGGCGGCCCAAAGCCCGTCGCCGTCAGCCGCAGAAGGGCACGGCCCGCCTCGGGGCCGGCGACGACGGCGCCCTCGGCGCTCTGGCCCGCCTCGCCCCCGAAGCTCACCTTGGGGCTTGGGTCGCTCTGGGCGAAGTCGATGATCGTCACCGGCTCGTGGGTCGCAAAGCGCGCCGCTACCGGGCCCGCCGCCGGCTTTGGGAACACAAGCTCAGCGCCGCCCTCCTTGACTGCGATGCAGTAGCCGAGCTCCCCCTTGCCCACGAGCTTGCTGTCGATCATGCCGCGGTACGTGTACGGACCGGAGGGGGCGAGCTCGATGGCCTGCGCCTGGCCGCCCTGCTGCTGAAGGTACAGCGTCACCCCCTGCGGGTCGAGCGCGGCCACCGTCGCCTCGATGGGCAGCGACTGGCCCTCCAGGACCCCGATGGCGGGCACGTGCCACACCACGGGCGGCAGGTTCTTCGGCGCGGGGGCGATGAACTCGCGGGAGACCTCCGGCATCGCGCTCACACCCTTCCGCCGGAGGAGATGGACGCCGGGGGTGACGGTGATTTGCCCGTTGGTTGCGGTTGAGGACGGCGTCGCGGCTGAAGCCGCTCCTACGGTGAAGGAGGGGCCGAGATCGGGGAGGCGGATCGCCATGCCGCGCTCGCGCCAGTAGAGGCGCGAGACCTCGCGCTCAAGGCGCGGGGCGCCGAAGGGGTCATCCACCCACACATCGTCCGGGTAGACCTCCAGCCGCCACACGCCATCGGCCACGCGGTCGAGGAAGTACGCGCCCGTGCCCTCGTATTGCACCACGGGGGATGAGCCGCAGCCCACGATGCGCCGCAGCTCCCCCGTCGCGGGGGGCTGCGTTTTCGTGTCATTGGAGTACATGAACGTCGTCGGCGTGACCATCTCGCTGAGCTGCTCGTCGTAGCTCACGCGAAAGTCGCCGAAGCGGTCGCTGTCAGGATGCCGACCGTAGGTGTTCAGCGGGGGCAGCGTGCGGAAGGCCTCGGCGGCGATGGTGAAGCTCACCGCGCGATGCGGGGCGCAGACCAGGTTCAGGTAGTGCGTCTGCCAGTTGACGTTCGTGGGGGCCAGGGGCAGCGGGTCATACTGGAACTGGGTCGCGATCTGCGCCCCGCCGCTGCGGAAGCCCCTGGCCATGGCGGGGTACATGTAGCTTCCCGGCACATCCGCCGCGTCGAACTCGTAGACGATCTTGCCCTTGCTCGCGAGAGAGGGGTCCCGCATGCCGGGGTAGTCATCCACCCGCGCCAGGAAGTCGCTCGTCAGCATGTGCCCGGCGACCAGCCCCGTGGGGTACCAGCCGAAGGTCGAGCCATCGGCCTGCGAGCGACCGACCGCCCCCAGCCTCCCGCCCCAGCCGTTGAAGAAGATGAGCTTCCGGCAACCGGTCGATCGGATGGCATCGCAGAGGCTATCGATGTAGGCAACGATCGCGTCGTCGCTCGTCCCCGGCGCGGGAATCGGCTCGTTGATCAGCTCGAAGACGGCGACCGCCGGGTCCTCACCGTAAGCCAGCCCGGTGTAGCGGTTGTGGTGGCTGACGAACTGCCGCAGGTAGTTCCGCTGGGCCTCGATGGCCTGAGGGTTGACGATCATCTCGGCCATCGGGTAGACATCGGAGAACCCGCGGTGCTCTCCCGGCGCGTCCCACCACGCAATCGGCGTGAGCACCGTGTAGATGCCGCGCTGCCGGCACTCGTTGATGAGGGTGTCGAGAAGCTGCAGGTGCTCGTTGTCGAGCAGGTTGCCCTTCTCGTCGCTGATCTCCCGGTCGAACACGTGCAGTCGAATGGCGGTCAACCCCATCCGTTGGAAGTGCGCGACATCATCGCGGATCGTGCGCTCCTTGTCGATCTTCAGCGCATCCAGCACCGCGTAGTCAATAGAGAACGGCGGGTAGTAGTTCACCCCGAACAGCGCGACCTCGCTCTGGTCGTCCTGCCAGCGCAGCACGCCGCCGGCGTCCAGCACGATGCGGCGGTCGGCGGGAGGGCGCGGCGGCTGGGCGAGGGCGGCATGGGTCACCAGGAGGAGGGCGGCGAGCAGAGGAGTCTGCGCGTTCGACATGAGGCACCCTCACAGGGCAGGGCTGAGATGAGCGCGCTTCGGGTTCGCCGAGACGGAATGGCAGTCCTTGGGCCGAGTGGGGGGAAAGAAGGGGGGCGTGCGACCGGGCGCGTGAGTCCGGTTTTCCCATCCCCCTATCCATAGGTAGTTATATATCTACTACGTAGATATATAACTACCTATGGATAGGGGGATGGGAAACTTCACCGCCTCCCATCGCCCGGGCGCACGGGGGGAGGTCGCGGAGGGGGGAGGGAACGGCAAGTGATGAGTGATGAATGCTGAGTGATGAGTAACGGCAACGGCCGAAGACACCGAACGGGCGTTCGAGGCTGCGGAGCAGGAAGGCTCACTGCCGGCCCGTACGGCCATCCTGAGGGCGCGAGACGGAGGAAGTGGGATTGGGAGGCCCTCCGGCGAAAACGGGGGCTCAGGATCGATCTGCGGGGCTCGCGTTGGCGATGGCGGCCTCCTCGTCGCCAGGCTGCAGAGCTGGCAGGCGAGGCGACGAGCGGCAAGAAGCGCAGACGCCAACCGCTGGGCCCTGCTGCCCGGGCCTCAAGGGACCCGGCTCAGCTCGTCCAGCTTGCGCCTGGCACGTTCGAGGTTGCGCTGCACGAGCGCGGACGCCTCCGGGAACGCCTCCTCCGTGTGGACCCTCAAGGCCGCCTCGTAGCAGCGGATCGCCTGGCGTAGGTTCTCGGCGCGGTCCCCGGTCGGAAGGCTAGCGTACGCGAGCCCCAGGTTGTTCTGCGTCCCGGCCCAGTCGGCCGGCAACGCCGCCTCCGTCCTGACCCTCAGGGCCGCGTGGTAGCAGCGAATCGCCCGGCGCAGGTTCTCCCCGCGGTCGCCGGTGGGAAGCGCGGAGCAGGCGATCCCCAGGTTGTTCTGCGTCATGGCCCAATCGGGCGGGAAGGCCTCCTCGGTGTAGACCCGGAGGGCCGCCCGGTAGCACTCAGTGGCCTGCCGGAGGTTCTCCCCGCGGTCGCCGGTGGGAAGGTGCTGGTACGCGTTCCCCAGGTTGTTCTGCGTCATGGCCCGATCCACCGGGAACGCCGCCTCCGTGTAGATCCTCAGGGCCGCCTCGAAGCAGGCGATCGCCCGCCGCAGGTTCTCCGCCCGGTCGCCGGTGGGGAGCTGCGCGTACGCGGTCCCCAGGTTGTTCTGCGTCCCGGCCCAATCGACCGGGAACGCCGCCTCCGTGTGGACCCTCAGGGCCGTCTCGTAGCAGGCAACGGCCCGCCGCAGGTTTTCGGCGCGGTCCCCGGTCGGAAGGTCCGCGTACGCGTTCCCCAGGTTGTTCTGCGTCTGGGCCCAATCGCCCGGGAACGCCTGCTCCGTGTAGACGCGCAGGGCAGCCTGGTAGCAGGCAATCGCCTGGCGCAGGTTCTGCGCGCGGTCGCCCGTGGGAAGCACGCAGTAAGCGTTCCCCAGGTTGTTCTGCGTCGTGGCCCAATCGACGGGGAACGCCTCCTCCGTCCTCACCCTCAGGGCCGCCTGGTAGCAGGCGATCGCCTGGCGCAGGTTCTCCGCGCGGTCGCCCATGGGAAGTTCTTTGTACGCGTTCCCCAGGTTGTTGTGCGTCGCGGCCCAATCGACGGGGAACACCTCCTCCGTGCTCACCCTCAGGGCCGCCTGGTAGCAGGTGATCGCCTGGCGGAGGTTCTCCGCGCGGTCGCCCGTGGGAAGCACGCAGTACGCGTTCCCCAGGTTGTTCTGCGTCGCGGCCCATTGAGCCGGGAACGCCTCCTCCGTCCTCACCCTCAGGGCCGCCTGGCAGCAGGCGATCGCCTGGCGCAGGTTCTCCGCGCGGTCGCCCGTGGGAAGCTCCCCGTACGCGACCCCGAGGGTGTTCTGCCAGGCCGCCCACTGGGGCCCGTCCAGGGCCGTGAGGAGGTCAGCGAGGCCCTCAGTCTGGGCCACGGCCTCCTTCACCCTTGCCATCTGCTGGTTCCGGCGGGGGAGGGAGAGGGCCCCCCGCGTGCGGTTGACGAGATAGCGGTCGCGGAGGAGGTCGGAGCCGTACAGGTTCCCATCGGCACCGGCCAAGGCGTCTCGCAGATGGGCGACCTCGGGGGGCGATAGGTCCCGGGCGAGGGCCCGCCGGACCAGGAAATGCACCACCTCGACGCCGACCTCGGTTCGCCGAGACCCGTCGACCTCGAGCAGACGCGACCCGTGGGGGAGCAGGTGATCACCCTCGGAAATGGGGAAGAACCCACGGGCCATGGAGTCAAGATTCGCGCGTAGGACCGAGCGATCCCACAGGCCGACCACCCGCCCGAACCGACCGGGGCCGACCCGGCGAGTGAGAGCCAGGCCGAGGACCAACTCGCGGAAGAGGGGCACGCCGACGCTGTCGAGGTCGGACATCGCGCGCAGGAGGTCCCGCTGCTCGGCGGGCATCCGGCTCACGGTCTCTCCCCAGCGGAGCTGCTGGAACCGACCGAACTCGGCTACATCGGAATCGCGAAGGGCTTTCCGCCCGGCGGAGCGCAGGACCGCCAGGTAGTCGTAGGCCTCGCGAAGACCTCCCGCCCAGACCTTCACGAGGGCGGTGATCAGCTCATCATTGGGGCGGACCTCGACCGCGCGGCAGACCTCCTTCCAGTACGCCACGCCCTCACTGCGGGGGAGCGGCCCCAGGCGGACCCGGTGGAAGACGTTGAGCGTCTCCTGGCAGGCCGGATTACGCCACACGCGATCCAGCGGCTCGTTCCGGGCAGTAGCGACGACCCAGCAGGTCTCGCGGTCATGGGAGCGCAACCGGAACCACTCCGCGATCTCGGCGATGCGCCGGAAGGTGCTCGCAGCCTTCTCGCAGTCGGCCCTCTCCGGTATGCGCCAGGGATGGTCGACGTCATCGAAGAAGAGGATGGGAAGCCGTTGAGGGAGGTCGGGCGGCGGAGGGTCAGGGATCTCCAACCGCCCCGCCTTGTAGAGGTAGATGGCGGCCCGCGACGGATGCTGCCGGGCGATCGACAGAGCGATCTCGGCCGCTTCGCGGGTCTTCCCGACGGCGCTCCGTCCCTCGAAGAGGAGGGGCCGGTTGGGCAGGGGATGCTCGCGGAGGTAGCGCGTGTCCTCGCGCGGAACGTACTCGACCATGTGGGGGCCGAGAGAGGGAAGCTGGGAGAGGAGGCGGTCGGGGCGGACGATATCGTAAGGCAGGTCGGAGGGCGGAGGGGCGCGCCGACGCAAGGACCGCCAAGCATCGGCGAGCAGCCGCCCAAGCCCCACGATGAGGTTGGCGAGACCCACCCAAGCCATTGTGCCTGTCACCTGCCAGGATGCCGAACGGGAAGGCCTACAGGCCTGGGAGGGCGGTTCGCTGGGTCAGCGGGTTGCCCTTCACAGAGGTGGCCCGGGGGAGGCGGGTAGGGAAAGCGGTACAGTCCCCTTTCCGCCCGGACGGCGGCGGAAAGGGTCCAGTCCCGGTTTCCCTACTCACGCCGGACTCAGTAGCACTTCGCCCCTACCCCTTCATCACCCCGAGCGGCCTCATCTTGGCGACCATGCGCGAGATGCCGGCGCCGTGGCAGACGGCGACGACGTCGTTCACGTTCTTGTAGGCCTCGGGGGCCTCCTCGGCGATGGTCTTCTTCCCCGCCGCGCGCACGTAGATCCCTGCCTGGCGGAGCTTGTCGACCACCTGGCTTGAGTGCTGGAGCCGCAGCGCCTGGTGGCGGCTGAGTACCCTCCCGGCGCCATGGCAGGTCGAGCCCCAGGTCTGCTTCATGCCCTCCTCGGTGCCGATCAGCAGGTAGGAGTTCCGGCCCATGTCGCCGGGCACGATGACCGGCTGGCCGATGGCGCGGTAGATCTCCGGCACGTCTGGGTGGCCGGGGCCGAAGGCGCGCGTCGCGCCCTTCCGGTGCACGCACAGCCGGCGCGGCTTCCCGTCGACCTCGTGGGTCTCGAACTTGGCGACGTTGTGCGCCACATCCCAGATGATGTCCATGCCGAGGCGCCGCTCGCTCTGGCCCATGACCTGCTCGAAGGCCGTCCGCACCCAGTGGGTGATGCACTGCCGGTTGGCCCAGGCGAAGTTCGCGGCGCAGGCCATGGCGGCGAAGTACTGCTTCCCCTCGGGGCTGTTCACCGGGGCGCAGGCGAGCTGGCGGTCGACCAGGCTGATGCCGTACCGCTTCACCGCATCCTGCATGACCTCGAGCGCGTCGTCGCAGGTCTGGTGCCCGAGCCCGCGGGAGCCGGTGTGGACCATCACGGTGATCTGGCCGGGGGCCTCGATGCCGAACACGCGGGCCGCGCGCTCGTCGAACACCTCCTCGACCACCTGAATCTCGAGGAAGTGGTTCCCCGAGCCGAGCGTCCCGAGCTGCGGCGCGCCGCGCTCGATGGCCAGCGGGCTGAGGGCATTGGGATCGGCGCCCGCCATCGCCCCCTCTTCCTCCAGCACCGGCAGGTCCTCCGGGCGACCGTAGCCCCGCTTCACCGCCCAGCCGGCGCCGTTGACGAGGACCTCCTCCAGCTCCTTGCGCTTGACCGGCATCTTCCCATCGCGCCCCGCGCCAGCGGGCACGTTCGAGTAGATGGCGTTGATGAGCGTCTCGACGCGCCCTCTCACGTCGTCGAGGGTGAGGTCGGTCCGCAGGAGACGCACCCCGCAGTTGATGTCGTAGCCCACGCCGCCGGGGGAGATGACCCCCTCCTCCACATCGGTCGCGGCCACGCCGCCGATCGGGAACCCGTACCCATAGTGGAAGTCGGGCATGGCGAGCGAGACCTTCTGGATGCCCGGCAGCGTGGCAACATTGGCCACCTGCTGCAGCGCGGGATCGTCGCGCACGTCATCCATCAGGTGGTCATCGGCGTAGATGATCCCCGGCACGGTCATGCCCAGGTGCTTGTCCGCCGGAATCCGCCAGCGGTAGGCATCCAGCTTCTCCAGCTTCCCCGTGTACTTGTCAGCCATGGCCGTTTCTCCTTACGGCAGGACCGAGGACCGAAGGACTGAGGACCGACGTCTCCGGCCACCCGTGACGAGCCCCATGTGGCCCTATGTCCTCGACGTTCGGTCTGAGGTCTGAGGTCTGAGGTCTGAGGTCCGCTTCTCCCCGCACATTCCGCACCGCTCCGCCTCGGGCGGGAGCAGCCACGCGCACGCACGGCAGGGCCGGTAGCCGTGCGCCTCGCGCCAGAGGCGCGCGCGGCGGTCGGCGACGGCGGCTTTGCGGAAGCGCTCGCGCAGGTCCTCGTCGCCGATCTGCGCCGCTTCGGCGTCGATGGCGGCCACGTCCTCCGCGGGCAGAGCGATGGCCTCCAGCTCGCTGCGCGATGGCGTGGGTCGCCGGGGCGGCGCCGGCCTGCCCTGAGCCTCGCCGCGACCGCGGTAGCCGGTTGCCGGGCGTATCTCCTTGATGTAGGGCCCGGCGAGCTCGCGGTTCAGCCGCCGGGCGATCTCGGCCGCATCGAGGCTGAGCTGGTGGGCCAGGGCGGGTGACTCGCAGCCGATGTACATGATGCCTTGATGGACGCGGGTTACCCGGGTCCGTTCGGCGTAGAAGTCGCCCACGACGTCGCGCCACACGAGGGCCCCCAGCTTCTCCTTGACGCGCGCGCGGCTCTCGGTGCGCGCGAGGAACTCCTCAAGCAGCCCGCCGATGGTCGACGCGCGTCCGGCCCTCGCGTAACGAACCTTGCGCACGGATCACTCCCCTGCGAAAAAAGGGACGGAGCCTTTTCCCGCAGAACGCCCAAGAATGGACGTTCTGCGGGAAAAGGCTCCGTCCCTTTCTTCGCTGACCTGGTACACGCCCACTTCCCCGGCCCTCCCCAACGCCTCCGTGAGGTGTGTCGTGGTGATGATCAACTGCGAGTCAGCGCCCGCCTGTTCCAGCACCCGTCGCGCGCGGCCCTCGTCCAGTTCACTGAGACAGTCGTCTAGCAGTACGAGCGGCGTCTCGTTCAGTCGCACGCGAGCGACCTGGGCCTCGCCCAATCGGAGGGCGAGGACAGCCGTTCGCTGCTGGCCCTGCGACCCGTAGCGCCGGAGCTCCCGGCCATCCACCTCGAGGACAACGTCGTCGCGATGAGGGCCGGTGAGTGTCCGCCGAAGGGCGATTTCCCGATTCCGCCGTGCCTCGAGCCTGGTGAGGATCGCCCCCTCCAGCGACGCGGGCTGGCGTCCGCCCTCCTCCCAGACGCTCGACTTGTAGCGTACCGTGAGTTCCGCCGCGCCAGCGGACAGCTCACGATGGACGTGCGCCGCGGCGCGGGCGAGGTCGGTGACGTACTCGCCGCGGGCAAGCACGATCTCCGCCCCGTGCTTCGCGACCTGTTGGTCCCAGGCGTTGAGCTGCCCCGGGGAGGCCCTGCCCTCGGCGACCATCGCCAGCATCTGCGTGCGCTGTTGCAGGGCGCGTCGGTACTGCTGGAGGTCGGCCAGGTGGACCGGTTGCATCTGCCCGATGGCCACGTTCAGGAACCGCCGACGACCGTCGGGGTCACCCTTGGCGAGGGCGAGGTCGTCAGGGGAGAAGATCACCGCCGAGACCTGGCCGATGACGTCCCGGGGTCCGCTGACGGGCTGGTCGTTCACGGCGAGCTGCTTGGCCGGGCTGCCGAGGAACTGCGCCGCCTCCGGTGTCAGCAGCACCACGCGCAGCGCGACCGGCCCGCGCGCCTTCCTCTCGAACCGCCCGGCGCATGTCGCCTGGTCGCTCCCCCACCGGATCAGCTCCTCATCGCGACTTGTGCGGTGGGACTTGGTGCGCACGAGAAGGCAGATCGCCTCGAGGAGGCTCGTCTTCCCCTGCGCGTTGTCGCCGACGATGACGGTCGTCGGCGCCTCGAACGCCAGCCACGCCTCCTGGTACACACGGAAGTTGGAGAGCTCCAGGTGGGTGATCTGCAAGGAAGGGCCTTCCTGCCGTTGACCTTTCCTGGGAGCGCCGGCGTCTCGCCGGCCTCACCGTTGACGTCAGCAACATGCCGGCGAGACGCCGGCGCTCCCAAGACACGGCACCACCTTCCGCAGCCACACGTTGGCGCCCTCCCACTGAGGCGTGCGGCGACGGGTGGCGCCTGACGCCCGAGCGCTCGAAACGAACGTGCCGTCCCCCGAGGGGAACGGCACGCATGGTCTGGCGATGGGTTCAGGTTCCGGCGGGGATTACGGGGCCTTCCTCAGCTCCTCCGTCGCCCTATCGAGGTTCTTTCTCGCTTCCTCAAGCTGCTTCTCGATGGCCTCCTTGGCCTTCAGGAGCCCCTCCCGCGCCCACTCGTCATTGGCCTGCTTCAGGTGCGCCTCGATCACGGCGAGGGCTTGCTCCAGCGTGCGAACCGCCGGCTCCAGGGCCGGGAACCGATCGGGCGGCGGGACCTTACGCAGGGTCCACGCGGAGCTGCGAGATTCCTGCACGTCCACGATGCTCAGGAAGAGCTGGTCGCCCTTCGCATACTCGCCGCCGAAGCGGCCGCTGTAGCGGTCCGGGATGACGGGGCCGTAGAGCCGGGTCGAGGGCGCCGGGATCACCCGGCCCGGCTGCAGGTACTGCAGGTGCTCACGCCCCGTCTGGTACAGCAGGCCGTTGAACTCAGCATAGCCGCCGGCGCTCGGGCGCGCGGGCGTTACCAGCACGTCGCCAGGCCGGAGCGTCGGGGGGACGGTCCACTGGCCAAGCGGCACGCCGCCGCCCTGGAGGCTGAAGCTCCCACGGAACGGCTTCGCCTCGCCCTTGATCAGCCGGTACCGAACGTTGTCCTTGATGATGGTCGGCTGGCCGTCGAGCTCCTCACCCTCGCCGAGCCGCAGCAGGTGGCAGAGGTCCTCCAGCGACGCGCAGGGCACGCCGTCGATGAGCCTGGGCGCGTGGGCCAGGTCCCAGATGCGCTCGCCGTTCTTCGCGAGCTTCACGTCCTCGAGCTTGAGCTGGTAGGTGTCCTCGCCGACGGTGGTCTTGAGCGGCGTGTCCTTCGACACTAGGCCCATGACGATCTCGAGGCGACCGTGCTCACCCTCGAAGACCCGGACCGTCTGCCCGCCCTCGTACTTCGCGCCGGCGATCGCGCACATGTCGCCGATGCCCAGCCACCACACACCGTCTTGCTTCACCAGGGGGTAGACCTTCTTCTCGGGGGGCGCGCCGGGTTTGTCCGACGCGCCGATGGCAACCGCGGAAGCGAGGAGCACGGCACCGAGCGTGAGCTTCAGCCCAGACCAAGTCATCGCGTTCCCTCCCCTCGAGACCAACGAACTCGACAGAGCCTGGCCGGCGAACCGGATGTGCGGTCACATGCCGCGGCAAGCGGATCGGTGGGACTTCCTCCCCGGATGGTCACGACCTGCTGATTCAGACGCTCGCCAGGCCCGGTCGGTTCACCTCACGCCTCCCGCAGCGCCGCCGTTTCCATGAAGGCCGACGTTTCGTCGAAGCTCCGCACGCCAGCCAAGGCCGACGGCTGCGGGGCATCCGCAACCTGCGACAGGCCTGGCCTCTACTCGGGCAATCGCAGCGCCTGCTTCACCCGGTCCGGGCTGAGGTACTGCCCAGAGAAGGCTGCGAAGGGCAACCGCCAGTGAAGGTGCTGCTCTGCCCCGGGGCTGCAGACGCAGTACCCTTCAGGCGTGTAGCTGACCCAGCCACCTTCGCCCAGGGGCTGCATCACGAGAAGCCACCGCCCCGTATCCAGATTCCACAGACGGACCAGGCCCCCCTCGCTGGCGCCGGAGGCCAGGAGGCGCCCACGGGGACTGAAAGCCACCGCGTAGACCTCCACCTGGCTTGCGGGCTCGGTGAGAGTCCTTACCTCGCCCCCGCCAGCGCTCTCGAAGATGCGGATCATGCCGTCGCTCCCGGCGGCAGCAAAGGTCTCGCCCTTCGGGCTGAAGGCCACGCAGTACATGCTGCAGAGACGCAGATCCCGGGGGAGGTCGGTCGGGCGGGTAGGCTCAGCGAACACCTCCTGTAGCGCAGGGAGCTGCCAGCCACGCACCATGCCTCCCGTCCCGCACGAGAGGAGCAGCTTGCCGTCGGGGCTGAAGGCGACACTCTCCACCCCGAACTGGTCGGGACGGCACTGAGCGGTCTCCTCGCCGGTACCTGTGTCCCACAGACGGACCATGCCGTCCCAGCCTGCCGAGGCCAGCAGTCGGCCATCCGGGCTGAAAGCCAGATCCCGCACCCGTTGGTCCGAGAAACCGGTCAGACAGCGTACCTCCTCGCCCGTTGCCACATCCAAGACACGAATGACCGCTTCGCCTTCCTCCTCTCCCCCACAGCCGACCTGGCTCCCGTCGGGGCCGAACGCGACCGTCTCAAGGTTGCCGACGCGTGCTTGGAGAGTCCTGAGCCGTTTCCATGTCGCCGTATCCCACAGGCGCACGCGACCATCGTCGCCGGCAGTCGCAAGAAGGTGGCCGTCGGGGCTGAATGCGACCGAGACGCGAGCACCAGCCGCCTGCTCAACCCGGTGCACGAGCTGCCCTGTCTGCATGTCCCAGACCAGCGCCGCGTCCTCCCCGCCCGCCGCCAGCAGAGCACCGTCAGGACTGAAGGCCAGGCTGACGATCTCGTCCACGGGGGTGTCGACGAGGAGTTCCGGTTGTTCCTGGGCCACCTCGGGCTCCTGCGCGCGGGCGGCCCGGGCGCCGACAACCGCCACAGCCAGGAGGGTCAGAACTTGCGCCGACCTCAGTCGAGTCCCACGAGGCATAGTCCATCCTCTCCTTTCCGCTCATCTCTTCAGGACGCTTCAGCGACGGCGAACCCCGCCGAGTGTCACTCGCCCAGAACCCGGCTCATCCTTCCCTGAGGACCGCTGTCGCCATGAAGGCCAGCGTCTCGTCGAAGCTCCGCACGCCGGCCGTGGTGCCCATCGCCGTCGTGCAGAGCGCCCCGACCGCGTTGGCGAAGCGGCCGGTTCGCTCAAGCGGCCAGCCCTCAAGATACCCCCGCAAGAACCCGGCCGCGAACGCATCACCCGAGCCGGTGCCGTCGATCGAATCCACTCGGAATGCCGGCAGGCGCAGCTCCTCACCGGCCGTCCGGAGGTAGCAGCCCTGCTCCCCCATCTTCAGGCCCACGATCTTGATCCCGTAGGCCATGAGCTTCTCAGCGATCTTCGCCGGTTCGGTCTCCTTCACGATCTCGGCCGCCTCGGCGATGCTCGGCAGGAAGATGTCCGCGTGCGGGAGCATCGGCGCGATGATCTCCATCCAGCGGCCGGTGGCGTCCCACACGGTGTCGAGGCAGGTGGTGGCGCCCGCCTCCTTCGCGCGACGAAGGACCTGCGCCGCCGGCTCGCCATCGAAGCCCGGCATGACGTTCGTGCCCGCGATGAACACGATCTTCGACCGCTGCAGCACCTCGTCGGGCATGTCCTCCGGCTGCACGCGCGCGTTCGCCCCGGGATAGTGGATGAAGCTGCGCTCGCCGTCGCCGTGGACCATGACCATCGTGCCCGAGGTCCCCGCCTCCGGGTCGACCACGATCGTCGAGGTATCGACGCCCGACGCGTTCAACGTGGCACGGACGAAGTCGCCGAAGCCGTCCCGCCCTACGCGCCCTATGACCGCGACCTTCGCGCCGAGCTTCGCCAGGTCGATGCCCGCATTCGACGCGCAGCCGCCCACGCCCATCCCCATCTCATCCACCAGCGATAGCCGGCCTCGCTGCGGCCACTGGTCGATCGGCCGACCGAAGACATCGGCGACCAGAATCCCCATGCAGGCCACGTCGATGGTCTTGTCGGGCAAGGCGCACACCTCCGCGAGGGGACAGGGGACAGGAACGGCACCGCACGCACGCCGGGCCTCAGCCGTCGCTGTCACCTGTGACCTGTCACCCGTCACCTTTCGTTGCCGTCTCCTCGTCTCCCTCCGCCTCCACGCGGGCCTGGAGGAGGTCGTTCATGGCGTTGGTGGCGAGGAGCGCGACGAAGGCGGGGAGGATCAGGAAGAAGAGGATGAAGGAGACGCCGATCGCGGCGTTGACCCGCGCCACGATCGGCACGGCGATGACGGCGAGGACAATGACGATCTGGAGCAGGATCAGGAACGTGTAGCCCGGGTAGGCGAGGGTGAGAATCGCGGCCTTGCGGAGCGCCGACCAGATGGACCGATCATCGCGGATCAGGAACGCGGGCACGTAGAGCCCCATCATCACCCAGAAGAGCCCCACATAGACCCACAACAGGCTGAGGGCCTCGAACGCCCAATGGTGGAACTTGGTGTGGTAGAACCACGCCGCCAGGAGGCACCCGCCGAGGAAGAACGCCTGCACCAGGAAGAGCGCCACGCCGCGCCAGTAGAACCTGCGGAGCGCGCGGAAGAAGTCGCCGAAGCCCGGCATCTCGCGCCGGGCCATCACGGCGCTCATCCCGTAGAGCGCGACCCCGGCGGGCCCCACAGTCAGCGCGCCGAGGAGGTAGTAGGCGGGGATGGCCAGTGGCGTGCCGGAGACGACGGCGGAGGCGGTGGCCGGGACCGCCACGCTCACCGCCCAGAGCAGCGACCCGCCCATCACCAGGAAGATGTAGTCCCACGCCTGGGAGAAGGTCGCGCGGAGGGTGTGGCCAAGGCCGCCGCCCCTCGGCTGCTCCTCTCCGTCAGGCTGGCGCGTCGGGTCGGATTCCATCGCCACCGGTTCACCGCGCCCACGGCATCGGCTCGGGGGGCGGGAAGGTGCTGGTCACGGGGACCTTGCCGCCAGTCTCCGCCGACTCGGCGATGCCGCAGCAGATGTCCACCACGTGCGCGGCCTGGGCGCCGGTGCAGCGGTGTGGTCGGCCCGCGGCCAGGGCCTCGGCCAGGTCGAAGATCGCCCGCCCCCACTCCACGCCGGGGTAGGGCTCCTTCACGTAAGGCACCGGCGTCCATTCTGCATGTTGGCCAAACGGATGGAAGCGGGCCGGCGACTCGAAGTTGTGCGCGGACTCGAGGTGGATCGTGCCCGCATCGCCGTGGAACTCGATCCCCTGCTGCTTCGTCTGGCCGACGTAGAAGGAGCAGGTCAGGCGGCCGAGGGCGCCGGTCGCGAACTCCAGCCCCCCGACCATGATGTCCGGCGCGCCCACGGTGAAGGGCTCGCCGTCGAGCGTCCGCCGTTCCGGCAGCACGATCTTCCCGAAGCCGCTGACTGAGGCGACGGGGCCGAGCAGCGTCGTCAGGACCCCGAGCGGGTACACGCCCACATCGAAGAGCGGGCCCACGCCGGCGGCGTAGAAGGGGATCGGAAAGCGGTGCCAGAACTCGATGCGGTTCCAGTTCATCTCCGCAAAGACCACCCGCACCTCGCCGAGCATCCCCTCGCGGATCGCCTTCCATGTGGTCTGCTGCGCCTCGCCCATCCAGGTGAAGGTCGAGCACGACAGGCGCAGGCCCTGGGCGTCCGCCAGGGCGACCACCTCGTTCGCCTCCGCCCTCGTCAGCGCCAGGGGCTTCTCGCTGTGGACGTGCTTCCCGGCCTCCAGGCACTGCCGGGTGACCGGGTGGTGAGCCGACTGGATGGTGAGGTTGACCACGAGGTCGATCTTGTCGTCGGCGAGGACCGCCTCGAGGTCCGGATAGCGCGTGCAATCGAACTCCCGGCAGAACCACGCCAAGGCCTCCTCGCGCAGATCGAAGGCCCCGACGATGGTCACGAGGTCCGGCCGCGTCTTCAGGCTGCGGGCATAGTGGCCGGAGATGTCACCACAGCCGACGAAGGCGATGCGGAGGGGGGCGGAGGCAGACATGGAGGGGCTCCCCTGTGGGCAGGATGAGGGCCGCGTGAACGGGGTGTGGTTCGCGGGCCACAGCGCGGGCTCCTGCTTCCGAATGCCTGGCAGGTTCCTTGACGCCCCGTCCGTTCTGTGGTAGGTTCTCCCCCGCCACGCTCAGTGCGGGCGCTCGTCCGGGCGTGGGTTCGGGTTCGGGTCCGGTGAAGGGTGCCGGAGCCGAGTGTGAGCCTGCGTGTACCGGAACATCCCTACCCCAACGCTCGGTCCCGCTCGGCGGGCAGCCGCCGCACGGCTCACGGAGCTTCCTCCTACTGAGTCTCGGGCGATGTCAGGAAACCTGGTACAGTCCACGCGGCGCCCAAACGGCGGGCGCCTTGGTACAGTCCCGGTTTCCTGAGACTCAGTAGGTCGGGTCTCCGGACCCGACAGACCCTCTCCGTCGGCCAAGCGGGATGGAGTGTGCGCCGCGGTCCGGTTCTCGATCGGAACGGTCGAGCCACCTGACGATCGCGGCGTGGCCAAGGAGGCCGAAGATGCCCCTCGTTTCAATGAAGGAGTTGCTGGAAGCCGGCGTCCATTTCGGACACCAGACCCGCCGCTGGAACCCGAAGATGAAACGGTACATCTACGGGGAGCGCGACGGCATCTACATCATCGACCTGCACCAGAGCCTCCGGCGGCTCGAGCAGGCGTACAACTTCGTGCGCGACGTGGCCGGCGAGGCGAAGACGGTGCTCTTCGTCGGTACCAAACGGCAGGCGCAGGAGTCCATCGAGCAGGCCGCCACGCGGGCGGGCCAGTACTACGTGAACCAGCGCTGGCTCGGCGGCATGCTGACGAACTTCGAGACGATGCGGAGCCGTGTCCAGCGCCTCCGCGAGCTGTACGAGATGGAGGAAGCCGGGGTCCTGGACCGGCTCACCAAGAAGGAAGCCGCCAAGCTCCGCGAGAAACGCGACAAGCTCGAGCGCTACTTCGGCGGCGTCAAGGACATGACCGCGCTGCCCGGCGTCGTGTTCATCGTCGACCTGAAGAAGGAGCACATCTGCGTCGCCGAGTGCCAGAAGCTCGGCATCCCGACTGTGGCGATCCTCGACACGAACTGCGACCCCGACCCGATCACGTACATCATCCCGGGCAACGACGACGCAATCCGCGCGATCCGTCTGATCACCGGGAAGATGGCCGATGCGTCCATCGAGGGGCGCGGGCTGTACCAGCAGCAGCTCGTGGAGGCCCACGCCGAGCGCGAGGCCGCCGGCATGGCGCCGACGGGGGCGAAGCTCGAGGAGACGTCGTTCGACGTCCTCGGCTTCCCCGGAGACGAGGAGGAGGCGGAACGTCCGCAGCCACGGGTTTCAGGATAGGCTGTGAGAAGAGGGAGTCCGACATGGCTGTCAAACCGGAAGACGTCAAGCGTTTGCGCGAGAAGACGGGCGTCGGCATGATGGACTGCAAGAAGGCGCTGGAGGAGGCGAACGGCGACTTCGACGAAGCCCAGGCCATTCTGCGCAAGAAGGGAATCGCCGTCGCGGCCAAGCGCGCCGACCGGATCGCGAGCGACGGAGCGGTCGTGTCTTACATCCACGGCGGCGGGCGCATCGGCGTGCTGGTCGAAATGAACTGCGAGACCGACTTCGTGGCGCGCACCGAGAAGTTCCAGGAGCTGGCGAAGAACATCGCCATGCAGATCGCCGCCGCTAAGCCGAAGTGGGTCGCGCCGGAGAACGTGCCCGAGGACGCCCTCGCTCGCGAGCGGGAGATTCTCATCGAGCAGGCCAAGAACGAGGGCAAGCCGGCCAACATCGCCGAGAAGATGGTCGAGGGCCGGCTGAAGAAGTTCTACACCGAGTTCTGCCTGGTGAACCAGCCGTACATCCGGGACGAGTCAATCACCGTGCAAGACCTGATCAACGATCTCGCGGGCCAGGTCGGCGAGAAGGTGGGGGTGCGGCGATTCGTCCGCTACGCCCTCGGCGAGGAGATCTGAGTGCCCACGGCACCTCCAGCGCGTCGGAAGCGGCTCCAGTACCCGCGCATCCTGCTCAAGCTGAGCGGGGCCTCCTTCGCGGGGAGCAAACCGTACGGGATTGACTGGCTCTTCGTCCGCCGAGTTGCCGACGAGATCCTCTCGGTCGCCCGGGCGGGGGCGCAGGTCGGGGTTGTGGTCGGCGGCGGGAACATCTGGCGCGGGAAGACGGCGGCCCAAGAGGGCATGGAACGCGGTAACGCCGACTACGTCGGCATGGTCGCGACCGTTATCAACGCCCTCGTGTTGCAGGATTTCCTGGAGCGCGAGGGCGCTGAGACGCGCGTCCAGACGGCCATCGAGATGCGCGAGGTCGCCGAGCCTTACATCCGTCGCCGCGCTACGCGCCACCTCGAGCAGGGCCGCATCGTCATCTTCGGCGCTGGCAGCGGGAACCCGTTCTTCACCACCGACACCGCTGCCGTGTTGCGGGCGGTCGAGGTCGGCGCCACTGTGCTCATGAAGGCCACCAACGTGGACGGCATCTACGACTCCGACCCGCACGCCAACCCCCGCGCGAAGCGGCTCCCCCACATCTCCTACCTGGACGTGCTCCAGGAGGGCCTCGGCGTCATGGACTCGGCCGCCATCGCCCTGGCCATGGACAACGACCTGCCCATCATCGTCTTCGACATCACCGTGCCCGGGAACATCCTCCGCGCCGCCCTGGGGAGCCGCATCGGCACCCTGGTGAACCGCGGCGCGCCGCCCAGGGCGCGGAAGTCCTGAAGCCATAGAGACGACTCCCCGGAAGGCACCACTGCGAAAGGAGCGCCCGCTATGGATCGGCTGATTCGCAAGATGAAGGAGAGGATGACGGAGAGCCTCGAGCGGATCGAGCACGAGCTGGCCCGCATCCGCGCCGGTCGGGCCACCCCGGCCCTGCTGGATGGCATTCTCGTCGACTACTACGACACCAACGTGCCCATCAACCAGGTCGCGACCATTGCCGTGCCCGAGCCGCGCTACCTCACCATCACCCCCTGGGACAAGGCGGCGGTGGCCAGAATCCGCAAGGCGATCATGACCTCCGACCTGGGTCTCCACCCCTCCGATGACGGTAACGTGATCCGCATCGAGGTCCCCGCCCCCACCGAGGAGGGGCGGGCCGAGCTCGCCAAGCGCGCGGACAAGGTCGCCGAGGATGGTCGCATCGCCATCCGCAACATCCGTCGCGATGCCATTGAGGGAATCAAGGCCATGGAGAAGCGGGACGGCCTCTCCGAAGACGAGGTCCGGGCGGGCGAGAAGGAAGTCCAGAGGATCACCGCCGAGTCCATCGAGAAGATCGACCACGCCGTCGAGCGCAAACGGAAAGAGATCATGGAGGTCTAGGCCGTTCCCGGGATCGCGCGCATGCTGGCTCGCACGTCTGTCGATGTAGAAGGCATGCGGGCAAGGATGCTCACGGTCCGGGGAGACGTCAACGGCGGTGCGGCCAGGATGCCCGCGCTCCCGGCGAACGGCGTGTGAGCAGGGCTGCTCGCGGTCCCAGTGGCGGCCGACTCCTGTTCTGTGTGGGTCTACCCGAGTGTCGAACACCGCCGACAGCAGCCTTATCGTCCTCCCGCTGCCTCAGGCAATGGAGGCCGCTGAGGCGCGGCGGGAGCGGGTGGCGCGAGTGCTGGTCACCGGCCCGCCCGGTGGGGGGAAGGGAGAAGGTGTGCCGCGGGTCGTGCGCGAGCGGCGCTCCGCTGAGGGTCTTGAACTGACCGTCGCCTTCCCAAGTCCATCTCCGACAGCGAGGGAAAATGGGACAGACACACTTTCGAGCGTCTGAAAATGTGTCTGTCCCATTTTCCGCGGTCGACTCCGGAGTCTATATGCTCTTGCTCGAGGTTCCCCGTCCGGCGACGGTGCGGGTGGGGGCCTGGGGCGAGTTGCGCCTGCCGTCGGGCCACCATGCGTATGTGGGCAGTGCGCGGAGGGGGCTCGCGGCGCGGCTTGCTCGGCACTGCCGTCGCGCGAAGCGTCTGCGCTGGCACATCGACTACCTCCGCCTCGTGGCTGACCCGGTGGGTGCGGTCGTGTGGCCTTGGCGGCGGGGGCGCGAGTGCCGCCTGGCCCGCGCGCTCCTGACCGAGGGCCTCGGCCAGATCGCCGCCTCCCGCTTCGGCGCCTCCGATTGCCGGTGTCCCGCGCACCTCCTGGTTGTGCCGAACGCGGAGCTGGGTACACTGGCGAGAGAGCTGTCGGCCGCGCTGGGAGAGCAGCCGACGCAGCTCCTGACCTTCAGTGCCGGCGCCTGACTCGACTCCCGCGGGGCACGGCCTTTGGAACCGGAAACCCCAGACCAGAAACCAGAAACGCCGTTGCCCCTCCCGCGCCACATCGCCGTCGTGATGGACGGCAACGGGCGCTGGGCTCAGCAGAGAGGGCTCAAGCGCATCGAGGGCCACTCTGAGGGCCGGAAGGCCACGCGGCGTGTGGTCGAGGAGTGCGTCCGGCTCGGCGTCGAGTATCTCAGCCTCTACGCCTTCAGCACCGAGAACTGGTCGCGCTCTGCCGACGAGGTTCGCGGCATCCTCAGCCTGGTCGAGACCGCCCTCGAGGCGGAGGTCGACGACCTCCACGCCAACAACGTGCGGTTCATCACGTCGGGGCGGACTCACGAGCTGCCGGAGAGCCTGCAGAGGGCCCTCGCGATCGGCGAGGCCCGGACAGCAGGGAACACCGGCCTCGTGCTGAACCTGGCCATCAACTACAGCGGCCGCACCGAGCTCGCGGACGCCTGTCGCGAGATCGCCCGTGATTGCCTCGAAGGGCGGCTCGCGCCCGACGAAGTGACCGTCGAGGCGGTCGGCCGGCATCTCTACCACCCGGAACTCCCGGATGTCGATCTGCTCATCCGCCCGAGCGGCGAGATGCGGGTCAGCAACTTCTTGCTCTGGCAGGTCGCCTACGCCGAGATCCACGTCTGTCCGGTGCTCTGGCCGGACTTCCAGGCAGAGCATCTCCACGAGGCGATTGCCGAGTTCCATCGGCGGGAACGCCGGTTCGGCGGCGTGCCCGGGTGCGAGAAGGATACCATCGGCGCGTAAGCGCAGCACGGAAGCAGGTGACGCGCCGCCGCCGGCGAAGTTACCGTTGACAGGCCGTCGGAGGCAGCTTTGCGCCGTGCCGGTTGGTCATTGACCGGCACGGACAGGCTCACCACTGAGGTGATTCCACATGCGCACCGCAGCGATTTTTGTCGTCTGTCTCCTGGCTCTGACCTTGGGCGCTGCGATCGGCCTGGCTCAGGACCGCACTCGAGCCGCGGGGCCGCCGACGGAAGCGGAGATCTCGATCGGCAACCAGGTCTTCCTCCGCATCCGCACTCCCGCGGCCGGCTACACGATCCTGGAGCGGGAGCAGACCGTCAACGAGAGGCTCGTCGCCATCCTCTCCTGCCACCGGCCGGAGCCGGTAACGATCTCTCTCATCCGGGGGAAGCCGACCATCTACGTGGACGGCGTCCAGTTCGTCACCGTCTACCCTCAGGATGTCGCGGCCAACAAGGCGACCTCGATGATGCAGCTCGCGCAGATCTGGGCGGCCAACCTCCGCACGGGGCTCCTCAAGGTCATGCCCGCCGCACACCCGACCGGGCCCGCCCGGCCTGGCTGCGTTTGCCCCGGTGGACCGGAGGTGTCCGTCGAGAAGTGAGGCGGGGCACAACCGGACGCAATGTGCGACAGGCACCATTCCCGGCGTCGGAGATGGTGTCTGTCGCGTTTCCGGCGAGGGCCGGGAGGCGCCGTGAGCGTCTGGCCCCGGCGGGATTTCTTGCGCCTCGAGCAAACAAACGCGCCGCGTCGGGGTCTAAGGGAGTAGGGGTGGGGCTTGGGGCCGTGTGTGGCCGCCATTCTCCAGTCCGATGATCGCGTTGCTTGAAGGGATGTGTGAAACGTGCTGCTTGATCTGAGACGTGACGTGGAGCAGGTGAGGGAGTCCATCGGCAAGGTGAGGGATCGCCTTTGACCTCGCCGGCAAGAGCGCACAGCTCGCCGACTGGGAGAAGGCGATCGAGAAACAGGACTTCTGGTCCGATCCCGAGGCGGCCCAGAAGCACATGCAGAAGATCAGCCAACTGCGTGAGTTCCTGGCGCCGTGGGAGAAGCTTACCGCGGAGGTCGACGACTTGGCGACCCTCGCAGAGCTGGCCGTCGAGGAGTCCGACGACAGCGTCGAGGCCGAGCTCGAGCAGGGGATCGAGGCGGCCAGAGCCTCCCTGGGCGATCTCGAGCTGGCGACGATCCTCACCGGGGAGCTTGACCGCAACAACGCGATCCTCGCCATCAACGCCGGCGCGGGCGGAACCGAGGCCTGCGACTGGGCGGAGATGCTCCTGCGCATGTACTCGCTCTGGGCCGAGAGCCACGGGTATGGCTTCCAGGTTGTGGACTCCGTACCGGGCGAAGAGGCGGGCTTCCGCAACGTGACCACGCGGGTCGAGGGGACGAATGCCTACGGCTACCTGAAGGCCGAGGTGGGCGTACACCGGCTCGTGCGCATCTCTCCCTATGACGCGAACAAGCGCCGGCACACGAGCTTCGCCGCCGTGGACGTGGTCCCTGAGGTCGACGACAGCATTGACATCGACATCAAGCCCGACGACCTCCGGGTGGAGACCTTCCGCTCGAGTGGCGCCGGTGGCCAGCACGTCAACAAGACCGACTCCGCGGTGCGCATCACTCACCTGCTGACGGGCATGGTCGTCTCTTGCCAGAACGAGCGTAGCCAGCATTCGAACCGTCGGACGGCGATGACGATCCTCCGCGCCCGGCTGTACGAGCTGGAGCGGAAGCGGCGCCAGGAAGAGCTCGCGGCGCTCCGCGGCGCGCAGCAGAGCATCGAGTGGGGCAGCCAGATCCGCTCGTATGTCATGCAGCCCTACACAATGGTCAAAGACCACCGTACGAGTGTTGAAGTAGGTGATGTGAACGCGGTGCTGAACGGCGGGCTGGATGAGTTCATGCGAGCGTACCTGCAGGCGAAGATCGGCAGTGAGGAGGGATAGCATGAGGACCAGGCGGGTGCTTGTTCCAGTCTCCATTGTGGTGCTGTCCACGATCACGGCCGCCCTGGCGGCCCCGTCCAAGACGACCACTCCGCTCACCACGGAGGGCGTCCGGGTGCGCGAGGCCTCCGGGGCCGACCTCGTCGCCGACGCAGTCCTCCGCGCCTCGGGGGCGCGGATCGTCCTCCTGACCGCGGTTCAGTTCAGGTCCGAGGCGGCTCCGCCCAAGACCACGACAATCCCGGCGGGCAAGGTTACCTCCGCCGACGTGGCCGGGCTGCTGATCAAGCCCGAGGCGACCTGGGTGGTCTCGAAGATCACCGGCGAAGGGCTGAAGGCCGCGCTCGAGCGGTCGCTGTCCCGCGTCCCCGAGGAGAGCGCGCACTTCCTCCAGGTCGCCGGTCTGAAGGTGGAGTACGACCCCCAGGCCTCCTCGGGTCACCGGGTGAAGAGCGTCACGGTCGGCACCGAGCCCATCCGGGACGGCACGCGCTACGAGGTGGCGATGCCCGAGGACCTGGCCAAAGGGGGCTCGGGCTACTTCGTGATTGCGGACTTCAACGAGAACAACATCGTGCCCGACCGCAGCGGCACGCTGGCCACGGCTGTGAGTAGCTTCCTGGACGCGACGCCTGAGCTTAAGTACGCGAAGTCGGACCGACTCGTACCGAAGGAGCAGTAGAGGCGGTCTCCGGACCCCAACGGCGCACGGCAATCGCGGCTAAAGCCGCTCCTACGGGGGCCTGGGAACCGCTTCCGGGCGGAGAATGGGACAGACACATTTCCCGAGGTCGGGAAATGTGTCTGTCCCATTCTCCGCGAACCCCCTATGCAGATACGCACCGCCCGAGCAGCGTGCTGGGCACTGGTGGCCGTCGGCACCGTGGCGGCGCTGGCGGCGTGCGCCTTCCGGGTGAGGCGGGAGCTGGCCGACCGCACGGTGGGGGTCGTGCTCGACTACGATGAGCTCCGCCGCCTTGCCGCGGCCGGTGGTTTCAACACCGCCCAGGTCCTCGACCGCATGAAGGCGGCCGGTGCGACCGGAGTGGCCCTGACCGAGGAGACGCTGCGTGACGCGCTGGCCGGCGGCGAGCTCTACCCCGTCCCCGTCTCGTCGCAGGACGTGACCGTGATGGGTCTCCCCACCGGCGCGCTGGCTGGGCCCCCGGCCATCATCTCCCGCGTGCACCGCAGCCTGATCGAGCGCCTGGGGATCGGCCGACGCGCGGCGCAGATGGTCCCTGAAGGCGCCTCCACGATGCGCGTCAACATCTGGGGGGTGCGCCTCACCGATCTGGCTCAGCTCGGCATCGGCTACAGCCCGCGGGGACCCGTGGAGGTGCGGCAAGCGAGCCTCGAGGTCGTGGCGCGGCCGCGCGCCGAAGGCAATCAGTGCACCGCGGCTTCCCACGCAGCGCTCAAGCTGGCCAAGGAGGCGGGCGCAAAGTTGGTGGTGTTCTCCGGCAACGCGACGCTGGGCTACCCCGACAACCTCGGCGGCGTGGCTGCGGCCATCCGGCAGGACGGTCTCAGCTACGGCTACGTGGAGTTCGGGAAGCAGTACGGCGATGCGGGGTTGGCGGCGCGGCTGGCGGGCGACTTCTTGCGCGTTCACAGCATCAGCGAGACCGAGATGCTCGGCATGGGCGTCCAGCGGGCGATCGACCGGTTCGTGCTCGCCGTACGCGAACGCAACATACGCGTCTGCTATGTTCGCCTTTTCGCCCCCAGCGGGAAGGACGCCGTGGCGTCGGCCGAGGCCTACGTGCGCCGACTGTGCGCTGACCTCAAGTCCTATGGCTTCACGCTCGGCACACCACCGCCGCTCGCGCCGCAGGCCATGAGTGCGGTGGTCCGCTGGCTCGCCGGCGTCGGCGCGCTGGCGGCTGTCGCCCTGTGCCTGATCGAGCTTCTCGGCTGCCGGCCGGGACCCACGCTGAGTGGTCTGGCGATCTTTGGGGCCCTGGTCACGCTCGGTGCGGCCGGGTCCCTCAATGGAACCATGAAGGCGTGCGCCCTGCTTTCCGCGCTGGCCCTGCCGACGCTGGCCGTCTGCGGGATCGGCGCCGGCTCAGGCGAGGCGTTGGCCCGTTGGCGAGCGCTCGGGAGGGGGCTCCTCTCCTTCCTGGCGGCCTCGGGCCTCGGCATCCTGGGCGGGGTGCTCGTTGTCGGCTGTCTGGCCGACACGCGGTACATGCTGAAGCTTGACCAGTTCTCGGGCGTCAAACTGGCCCACATCGTGCCCCTGTTAGGGGTCATCATCATCCAGGTCGGTTGGGACCTCGGCTCGCGCGGAGCCCAGGCCGGCGAGGGGCGGATCGTGACCCTGATGCGCGGCTGGCGCGAGGCCGCGGCCGCAGTGATCCGCTACTGGCACGCGGTGGTGTTCCTGGTGTGCGCGGCGGCCATCGGGCTGATGGTGGTCCGCTCGGGGAACGAGGCGGGGTCCAGCGTGTCGGGCGTTGAGCTGGCCTTCCGCTCGCTCCTCAACCACGTGTTTGGCGTGCGCCCGCGGACGAAAGAGGTGCTGATCGGCCACCCGCTGCTCATCCTCGCCTTCGCGCGGATGGCCGGCGGGAGGAACACCGGGCGTTGGCTGCTCCTGGGCCTGGGTGTCATCGGGCAGATCTCCATCGTCAACACCTTCACTCACCTCCACACCCCACTGACCGTCTCCATCGAGCGAACGCTGCACGGCCTCTGGGCCGGGGCGCTGGTCGGCGTGGCGCTCTACGCCATGGTGGAGTTCGGCGAGCGACTGTGGGAGAGGTGGCGAGACGCGCCCGACGCCAGCGAGGACGCCGCTACCGGCCCATCGTGATTGTCCATGCGCATCCTCCTCTCCGGGTACTACGGCTTCGGCAATGCGGGTGACGAGGCCGTTCTGGCCGGCACCCTCACCGCACTTCGCCGCCGGCTGCCTTCCGTTGAGGTGACGGTCCTCTCCGCGCGGCCCGAGGCCACCGCGGCTGAGTACGGCGTTCGCACGGCTCAGCGTTGGCACTGGCCCACGATCTGGCGGGAGCTGGGCCGCAGCGACCTGGTGCTCCAGGGCGGCGGGGGGTTGGTGCAGGACTCAAGCAGTCGCCTGTCACCGCTGTACTACCTGGGCATTCTCCTCGCCGCCCGGTTGAGACGCAAGCCGTTCGCGGTGTACGCCCAGGGCATTGGGCCACTCTCCGGCGGCCCGGTCCGCTGGCTGACCGGGCGCCTGCTCCAGGGCGCCGCAGCGATTGCGGTGCGCGACGAGGCTTCGGCCGCACTCCTCGCCCAGATCGGTGTACCTCGGGGGGTGGAGGTGACGGCCGACGCTGCGGCCCTCCTTGATCCGGCGCCCGCCGGGCAGGTCGCGCCCTGGCTACCGCGGCCGCGGACCGGGCCGCTGATCGGACTGGCCCTGCGCGAAGCCCCGGGGTGCGAACGGCTGGTCGAGGGGGCCATCGCGGCGGGCAGGAGGCTGCGGGAGCTTACCGGAGGCCAGTGTCTCGCCATGGCCTTCCATGCCCGCGACGATGGGCCACTGGCGAGGCGGGCGGCGGAGGAGGCGGGGGGGACCGTTGTGGGTGGGTCGGAAAATGGGACAGACACATTTTCGGACGTCGGAAAATGTGTCTGTCCCATTTTTCGACCCACGCCGGGAGAGTGGCTGGGGGTCGTCGCCAGCCTGGACTTCCTGGTCGCCATGCGCCTTCACGCGGCCATCTTCGCGGCCGCGACAGGCGTGCCGTTCGTCGCGCTTTCCTACGACCCGAAGGTGGCTGCCTTTGCCCATCGTCTGGGCGCCCCTTGTGTGGAGATCGACGCCGATCCGCACGAGATCGTCGAGGTCACCGAGCGCGCGTGGGAAGCCCGCGGATGCGAGGCCGACCGCCGCCGGGCAGCCGCCGCGAGGCTGCGCCAAGAGGCCGAGCGGAACATCGACCTCGTCGCCGATCTTGCCCGCAGGATCGGGGAACAAACCAACACCCCGTGACGTCCAACCAACGCAATCCTCAGGGGCTCGCAACATCGTACGGGGCGCCCAGGAACTGGGCTGCCCATACAAGTCCATCGGTCCTGCCACCCGCACCCCTGCTGGATGAACCTGGCGGCGGAGGTCCTGGAGTGCGCCGAACAGGCATGGCACTCTCTGTGCTAGCGGTGCTCGCGAGCATCCTCGTGCCGTGTGCGGCGCGCGCGGATATCTTCGAGGAGATCGAGGAGGCCTTCAAGAAGCTCGACAGGCTGACCGGCAAGCTCTTTGACGGTCTGCAGATGAGCGGGCGGGGCGACTTTACGCTCCAAAAGGACCTCACCAGCGGCTCCCGCCAGGCGTACCAGTCGAGTTACTGGAACACCGACCCTTTCGAAGCGGTCACCAGCTTCGACGTTGGCGGCCCGATCTGGGGCCACTTCGGCCTCATGGCCCACATCGCCAACAGCGGCTACGGCTATGACGACAACCGCTTCATGCTCGGCTACCAGGACAGGAACACGGCGGTCCTCTGGGGTGACCTCAGCATTAACCTCAGCGGGAATGAGTTCTGCAGCTTCACCAAGAGCCTCTCCGGTTGGCAGGCCGACCAGCGCGTGGGCAACAACGTCCTGGTCCGCACCTTCCTCTCCAAAGAGAAGGGCCTGGTCCGCCGACAGACCTTCCCCGGCAACAACACCTCCGGCCCGTACTTCCTCACCTACACGCCGGTGGTCGAGGGCAGTGAGCTGGTGAAGGTGGACGAGCTGCCGCAGCGGCTGGGGGAGGACTACACTCTCGACTACGACACGGGCCAGCTGTACTTCGAGCCGCCCGGTCAGCCGCCCCGGATAGTCCCCAGCACCAGCATCATCGCGGTCAGCTACCAGTCGGCGACCCAGTACGACACTGGCGGATCGACTCAGGGCGCGCAGATTGAGACGGTGCTGCTCAAGAACCGGCTGAACATGGTGGCGACCGTGCTGCAGCGCACGACGCCCGGCGGCGGCGCGCAGGACACGGCGAAATACCAGGAGGATATCTTCCAGGGCTCGGGATCGACCGGCCCGTTCGACACGCGCTACTCCCCCATCCTAATCGACGGGACGCGGGCGGTCATCAACGGCCAGCAGGTCATCATCCGTGACGCCCTCGTCGTCCTGCAAGACGGCGTGGAGCAGCAGGAGGGTACGGACTTCGACGCCATTCGGTCGATCGGGCGGATCCTGTTCCAGCACATGGTCCCGCCGACCGCGCTGGTGAAGATCCAGTACTACTACCAGTTGGGCGGGGGCGGAGCCGACACGGGAGGCGGCACGGTATACGGCCTGGCGCTGCAGCACAAGATCAACAAGGCCGTCAGCTGGGACCTGTCGGCCGCCGAGAGTCAGGCGCCGGGCAGCGGCGCCGGCGGGCTCGCCCTGAGCACGGGCGCGCAATACAGCCCCACCAAAGCGTTCAACGTGGCCGTCCGCTATCACTCAATGGACCCGACCTTCCGTTACGTCGACACGGTCGGGTTCCTGAGGAACGAGACCGGGCTGGAAGCCAGCCTCGGGTGGCGCCCGAACTCGCACCTCACGCTGAGCCACCAGTTCTCCGACGTGAAGACCGACACGGGCTGGGGCTTTGGCTATAGCGGATACCCGGGTGGCGCCGGCTATCCCGGTCAGTACAGCTCGGATCGCACGCTGCAGACCGGCGACGATGGCTCGGGGTCCGCCATGAACATCCGTGCCCTGCAGTTCAACACCAACCTCAACGTCACTTACCCTGGCTGGCCCAACCTCACCCTGTCCCACCAGCTCATGGGCAACCACGGCGGCAGTGGCGGGGACAGCCAGTACAACAACGTCAACCTGGGCCTCGATTATTCGCCCAAGAAGCTGCCGATGACCTTTCGGACCAGCGTCTCCAACTCGACCCAGGACCACGCGGGCACCCCCGGCGCCGACCCGACCGACCCGTATGCCAGCGCGCAGTCGGCGAACACAACGACTTGCAGCGTGGCCTACTCGTGGACTCCCAGCGAGCGCCTGGCGTTTGCTACGAACTTCAGCTTCAACGATGCCCAGGGCAGCAACACCAGCCAGCGAGGGAACTCGAACAGCCTCCAGGTCAGCGCGCGCTGGTCCCCCACGCAGAGGATCAACCTGAGCTTCGACGTGAACCGCACCTCCTCGCTCGGCGCCGTGACGAGCGGCTTCTACGGCGGAGGCGGAGGCTACTACGGGGGCTACTCCGCTACCTCCGCCTTGTCCCCCACCCTCGGGGACAGCCCCGCCGACGACGACATCCAGATGAGCCGCTACGAGGACTCCTCGGCACGCCTCAGCCTCTCCTGGCAGCCGACGCGTACGCTGAGCCTCGATGGCACGTGTGGGTTGCGGAAGTACACGAGCGGCGGATCGGTGGGGTACCTCGCCGACAGCAGCGAACGTTCCGGCACGCTCTCGGCGAGCTGGCTGCCGACCGAGTCGCTCTCGGTCAACGCTTCCCTGGGCTCCGACCTCCTCCAGTTCCTCGACCCAGGCCGCGGAGGCGTGCTGAACAACAGCCTCACCCTCTCGACCAACTACCGGCCGCCCAAGAGCCGCTTCATGTACGGGCTGAACCTCAACCGGCAATGGGGCGTCAGCCCAGACAGCTCGGGCTACGGCTCCACCGACACCACGCGGCTGGTCGGCACCAGCCTGTGGGATGTCAGCGCCAACCTCGAGTACGCCCTCGCCAAGCGGATGCGGCTGGTCGGCCAGCTCGGCTTCAGCGACTTCGCCGGCGGGTTCAGCAACTTCGTCAAGGAGACCACGCAGCTCGCCTTCCAGTATGACCTGAACAACAGCTTCACGCTCAATCTGGGCTGGCAGTTCATCAACAACAACACCCGCCTCCCCCAGGGCGGAGGGACGACTCCGGGCTACGACTTGGGCACCGGAGACTACACGACCAACCTGTTCCAGGTTTCGCTCTCCACCAACTTCCAATCCAGCGTCGGTCATCTCGATCGCAGGACCGGGTCGATGAACCCGCCAATCACGCCGGGTTACGGCGGCATGTCGGGCCAGTTTGGCGGTGGCGGTTACGGAGGAGGGTTCGGCAGCTTCGGCGGGTTCGGCGGCGGCTTCACCGGCGGGCTGAGCTCGCCGGGCGTGCCAGGAGGCTTCACCGGTGGGTTCCCGGGTGGCTCCGGAAGTTACGGCGGCTATGGGAGCTTCGGCGGCTTTGGCAGCACCGGCGGCTTCGGCGGCTTTGGTGGCACCGGCGGCCTCGGCGGATCGAGCGGCTACTACAGCCCCGGCGGCTCGTTCGGGAGCGGCTTCGGATCACAGTACCCAACGTCGGGGTCGCAGTTCCCCGGCAGCTACGGCCAGTATGGCGGGTCTGGAGGGTTCGGCGGGATGGGAACCGGCGGGTATGGCAGCGAAACGTCCAGCGGGACGCCCTGGGGGCCGGGCGGCTCCGCGGGTTCGCTGTGGGGCAGCGGCGCCGGCCCGACCGGGCCAACGCCGCAGGAGCTCCTCGGTTCACCTCTAGTGGGCGATCCCTGGGGCCAGGGCTGCGCCGGCCTGCCTGAGTTCCCCATCGACGACATGCGGGACATCTAGATGGCACGCTACCACTCGGAAGTCCATCGGCTGAAGAGCGGGACCATCCCGCATCCGTTGGCCTCATCGACCGAGGCCCGGACGGCGTCATTCTCTCGTCTGCGTCCCCAGCTTCTCGCCCTTGCCCTGACGCTCATGGCCGGCTCGCTGGCTGCGGCACGGGCCGATGTCGGGCTCTTCCGGAATGTGCGCAACGTCCCCTTTGCCGCCGTCTGCAACGGCCCGCAGGGGGCCATTGTCGTCCCCGAGCCCGAACGGCCCGGCCCGTTCGACAACCTCCGGGTCGCCCGCGAGCGCCGTGTCCACGACGCCATCGCCACGCAGCACCCGGTCCGTGCCTTCGGCCAGGTGCTGGAGGCGGTGCGTTTCCTCCGCGCCCATGGCCGCGCCGGCGCGCACCTGCGGCCTCGCTTCCCGCGCACCATCGTGCACACCCGCGGCGGCCAGATGATCCTCCCGGACCTCTGGCGCGCCCGCCGGTCAGGCCGGGCCATCGGCGACCCGACGAACACGATCACCTTCGAGTTCAAGGAGTGGCCGGCGGCGGACCAGGCGACGCTCGAGGCCTACCTGAATGTCGCCATGCCGGTCGCACTGAGGGTGTACGGCCCGCCGGCCTTCAACATCACGGTCGCGGTCATCCAGGACTCGACGGTGAGCGAGCTGCAGGGCGGGACCTACGATGTGACCACCAATGAACTGCGCATCCCGCCACTGATTCGGCCTCCCGTGGGCGACATCCCCGAGCAGCTGTTCGTGCTGGGGATGTTGGTACTGCGGGCATTCCGCGACGAGGTGGGGCTCTTCTACGATAGCTGGGAGCTCGGCATGACCGGAGCTGCGGCCACGGTCGTGCAGGTCTCGCCCGGCGTCGCGCCCGGTTACGACCCTGCGTTCCCCGGGACGTTCTACACCGGCTCGATCTACGACCCGGAGAACCAGGCGGCGCTCGGAAACAGCACCTGGTTCCCCGCGTCCGGCTTCTCGGGGATGCTCTACTTCGGGCGCCTGCCGCAAGCACGCGCGGCGTGGCTCAAGTGCTATGTGGAGGACCCGCAGTTCTTCGCCCAGTTCAACGCGCGGTACTACGCGCAGCTCAACGCCCTGCCGCCCGAGCAGCAGCCGTTCCTCCCCGGCGATACCCCGACCCTGGTGGCGATGTGCCAGACCGTTCTCCCGCGCGTGGAGGACGCGCCCTTCTGGGCCTGGTACCGACAGCAGCACGTGCTCGACACCAGTGTCACCGTGGGCACGAAGCTCTACACCTTTAACGTCCCCGACCTGGACGACGTCATGCTCATCGTCGATCACTACGAGACCACCTCGACGGGGGATGAGACCCCCCGGGGTGGGACGGCGCATCTCGTGTACTGGAGATTCGACTTCGCGAGGGACCTGTACGCGCACGAGGGGAACCAGATCGAGATCCCGGCCACCGGCGACTCGGCCGGCCAGGGCTACCTCGTCCCGAGCTTCTTCAACATCGGCGGGCCGCAGCGTATCACGGTGCAGATCGAACTCAACGGGCTGTGGGGGCGCTACCCCTACCCCTATGGCGTCCGCGGGTTCGACCCGGACGGACATGACAACCTCCACTCTCTCTACGGCGCGATGGTCGGGCCGATCGACGGCACCATCAGCGTCACCGGGCCGGGCATCGAGCTGACCGGCCTGTCCGTGTCGCAGGGCATCTGGGCGGCGGAGACCACACCGAACTCCCTGTCGCCGATGCAGTTGACGATCACGTTCGACGACGGCCAGGGCAACATCACGACCCGGACCGTGAACGTCCTTTACGATAGCTACGACGTGTTGATGCCTGCCGGGACGCGGTCGGCGGAGCCCCACTACTTTCCCGCGGGCACGAACGGGCTGTACCTCATGTCTGTCCCGGTTTCCCCCGTGAGAGGCGACCCGGCCGAGGCACTGGGGATTCCCGCCGACCAACTGCTCTTGGCGCGCTGGCGACCGAATGCGCCTCAGGGTGGGCGGTACGACATCTACCCCGCCATTGAGCCTTTGCGGCCGGGGCAAGGCTACTGGCTGAGGGTGCTCGCGGACACCACGGTGGCGGTCGACGGCATCGTGCCAGCAACCACCGATGATGTGACCGTGTCGCTCTACCCGGGCTGGAACATGGTCGGCTGTGGGCGACCGGCGGGTGTCGATGTCGGCGACGTGCTCGTGCAGCGGGGGCCGACGGAGAGCGAGCCGTGGGCCGACGCCGTAACGGACGGCTGGGTCCAGGGCGGCATCTGGGGCTACAACCAGGCGGCGGCGTACCAGTTGGTGGGGCGGTTCGAGCCCTGGGGCGGGTACTGGGCGCGGTGCCTCCTGGCGGAGGGCGCGACGCTCGTCTTCCCCGCGCCGTCGGTCGGAGGCGCCGTGCGCGACCAGGCCCACGCCGAGGTCCTGGCCTTCCCCTTCGGCAAGACCACGTGGGCGGTATCCCTGATCCTGCAGGCCGGCACCATGCAGTCCGAGGCGATCATGGGCGAGGCCGCCTCGGCGCGGGACGGCTACGACCGGGCCCACGACCTGCAGGCGCCACCACCCTTCGGCGATCAACTCACGCTCCGCTTCGTGCACCCCGACTGGGGCGCGAACTCGGGAGCATACGCCACCGACATCCGCGGCGACGACGCCCGGGGCCCGTGGCGGCTGCAGGTGTCGGGCATCCCGCGGGGCGTGCGCGCCGTGCTGCGCTGGCCCGACCTCTCGTCCTTGCCTGCCCGGGTCCATCCCATTCTCATCGACCCTCAAACGCGGCGCGAGGTCTACATGAGGACCTCGACGAGCCACCCGTTCGTCAGTTCCGGCCGTCCGCGGGAGTTCCAGGTGGAGCTGCGCACGCGTACCGCGGCCAGCCTGGCGGTGACGACTCTGACGAGCGTGCAGACCCGCCAGGGCGTTGCCATCACGTACCGCCTGACGACGGACGCGGCCGTGACGGCCCGCGTCCTGAACATGGCCGGCCGCCCAGTGCGCGAGCTGGTGACCGCGAAGCCCCAGTCCGCGGGCGAGTCCGCGCTTCCGTGGGACTTGCGGAGCGCGACCGGCGTCGCCGTGCCCAGCGGAACCTACCTGGTCGAGGTGACGGCCGAGGCCCCCGACGGTCAGCGGGCCCGGGCCGTCAGCCCCGTGACTGTGACGCGATAGGAGTCGCACTTGGCCCGTAGCTTCCTCTGGCGATCCCGGCTCTGGCGAAGCCTGCTCCTGCTGGCGCCGCTTGCGCTGGCCGGCTGCACGGCCAGCATGATCCGTATCATCCCCCAGCCGCCAGGCGGCGGGATGACGACGGTGGTGGTCACTGCCTACCAGAAGGACACCACCGACCCGCTCGAGGTCGAGGCCACCGTGATCGCGGGCGGCCAGCGGGCCACTCTCCCCGCCGGCGACATCACCGTATCCGTCGCCAACGTGCCCCTCGGCGAGGCCGACCCGCACACCCAGCCGCTGACCGTCACCGCTCGTGGGTTCATCACCTCGTTCCAGCAGCTTCAGCTCAACGTCGTGGGGCAGACGACGGTCACGGTGGAGCTGGAGGCGGCTGATCTCAGTCTGACCGGCACGGTGACGGGGACCATCACCTCCGGCGACGGCGTCGCTCCGGTACCGAATGCCAGCGTGCAGTTCCGCCCCGACGTGCCGGGCGGCAGCGAGTACGTCGTCGAGGGCGCCACCGATGAGCAGGGACAGTACGCCATCGGCGGGATCCCGACGGGGAATGTCATCGTCACCGTCAACGCCCAGGGCTATCTCTCGTATTCGGCTCAGTCCGTGGTGATCGAGGACACCGGTCCCTCGGGCAACCCCCCGCTCAATGCCAGCCTCGTGCCGACTACGACCAAGGTAACGCTGCAGGGCCGGGTCACCGACCTGATCACGGGGGCCGGCATCGGGGGGGCGACGGTCACCATCGGCGCGTTGACCCCCGTGACCGCCCGCGCCGACGGGAGCTTTGAGGTGGCGGAGGTGCCCGTGGGCAACCAGACGGCCTCGGCGACGGCGCCCGACTACGACCCCCGCTCGGTCCTGTTCACCGCCGCGCCGGGCATGCCCGATCTCGTCATCCAGCTTGCGCCCACCTCCTCCCAGCCGCCCCCCGAGCCGGCCACCATCAGCGGCACGGTCACTGTGCGGAACCGAGCGGACAGTTCGGGCGTCACAGTGAAGGGTATCCGCGGGTGGAGCGATACGGGGGATGTGCTCGACACGGAGGTTACCGGGGCGTCCGGTGAGTATGGCCTGTTCGTGCCGCCCGGCGAGTACCGGGTCCAGGTGAGCTTCGAGGACGTCACGTTCCCTCCTCAGGACGTCACCCTCCCCGGCGGCGGGCGAACGTTGACCGGGATCGACTTCGACATCGAGCCGCCGGCGGCCCTCCGGGCCCGGTCCCCGGGGCCGCGAAGAGCAGCGGGACCTGTAGTGGGCAGGCGTGGTGGCGCGAGACGGTGAAAACGCCAGGTGGACCACGGCGGACCACCGGGCGAAACCATGCGTTCGATGGGAGGACCTGGATGAAGGCGAGACTGTCGCTGGGAATCATCTTGGCGCTACTGACTGCCCTGACGCTCGTAGCGGGCGGCTGCAGCTCGGGGGGCGGCGGAGGGGGAGGCGGCACCGCCACCGTGACCGGCACCGCGGTTGACGACGGCACCACGGCGAGGATCTCGGGCGCAGTCGCCCGGGCCGACGGCAAGGCGAGCCCGCCTACTGGCGCCGATGGCAACTTCACGATTGCCGGCGTACGCACCGGCACGCGCACAGTCACCGTATCGGCGCCGAACCACGTCGATCAGTCCCGGGCCGTCACCGTGCACAGCGGCGGCACCACCGCAGGGACGTTCTACCTGCCACCCGTCCTGCAGGCCGGCAAGGGCGCCGTCACCGGGATTGCCGTCCTCGCGGGCAGCCTCGTACCCGTCAGCGGGGCGATCATCGAGGCGCAAGCGGGGACCGTCTGGGTCGAGGCGCGTTCCCATCCCGATGGCCGGTTCACCGTCTACAACGTGCCGGCAGGCAACGCGCAGGTGACGTTCTACGACTCAGTCAGTCACAACAGCGCCTGGCAGACCGTCCAGATCCAGGATGGCATCACCAAGAACATCGGCACCGTGCAGCTTGGCAACTGGCCGCCCCCGCCTCCGCCAATCTAGAGGCGGTTTCGCACCTCGTGTAGGTCAGGCGTCTCGCCCGGCGATCCCGGCAGGGGCGAGGGAATCGAGCCCATGTCCCTCAGGAGTCTCGTGACGACCGCGGCCGCTATCGTCATCGTGGCAATGGTCGTGGGAACGGTAGTCTACGTCCGTCGTCAGCCGGCCCAAGTCGCGCCCGCCAAGGCAGCCGAGGAGGGCACCACACCCCAGGAGCCGGCCGTCAGGGTGCAGGACTTCGCGCCCGAGCACTACGAGGCGGGCCGGCGGGCGTGGAAGATCAGGTTGGCCGAGCTCGCCGTGGAGAAAGGCGGCCGGACGATCAGCACCGGCAACCTCAAGGAGGGCCTCATCTACGACCAGCAGGGGCGACCGGCCGTGCGCGTGACCGCGAAGAGGGTCACCTATGACACGACCAAGTACAACTTCGATGTGGCCGGCGGCGTGCGCGTGGTCTCGCCGAAGGGCGCCGTGATCAGCACCGAGAAGGTCCACTGGGACAACAAGACGCGTTTCCTGACCGCGCCGGGCAAGGTGACGGTCCGGGTCAAAGGGGTCAGCGTCACCACCGCCGGTCTCAAGTTCGATACGCCCAAGCAGGCCGTCTACTGCCCGAACCAGGTGCGGATCGACACTGGCCGCAGCAAGGGGGTCGGGCGGAACCTGGTCTATGACCTCAACACCGACCGCTGGTCGCTGCAGAACGTGCAGATGGTCATCGATGTCCAGGAGGCCAAGGAGAGGACGGGGACACGCTAATGGGACGCCCGGGTAAGGCCACGAGGGTCTGGTGCTGGTGGATCGGGGCGGCCATGGCTGCCGTGGTGCTCCTCGCCCTGCCCGCGGCCGAGCGCGTCTTCTGCCAGACGGACCAGCCCGCCCCGCCGTCCGCCAAGGCTCCCGAGGCGCCCGCCGGAGACAAGAAGGCCGAGGGCGAGAAGCGGGAGGAGAAGCCCGTCGAGGTCGTCAACGCGGACCTCGCGCAGTACGCCCAGCCGACCTACACGCTGACGGGGAACGTCCACTTCCGCCAGGAGGACGCCGATCTCTACTGCGACCAGGCCCAGTACGACGAGGACAAGGACACCGCGCGCGCGACCGGTCACCTGAAGATGACGACCCCCGAGGCCACGGTCACGGGCGATCTGATCGTCGCCGACTTCGGCAAGAAGGTTGCCGACATCACGGGCAACGTCCGCCTGGAGGCCCAGCGCAAGAAGAAGGGAGGCGAGGCCAACCCCGCGGGCGCGGAGACCAAGCCCACCGAAGGCGCCGCCCCGCCCCAGGGGGAGGAGAAGAAAGGCGAAGCTACCGAGCAGAAACCGAGCAAGCTCGACGAGTACCGCGAGAAGCTCACGGTGGTCACCTGCGAGCACATCCAGTACTTCTACGACGAAAAGCGGGCCATCCTGACCGGGAACGTGGTGGCCGTGCAGGAGGACAAGACCGTCACCGGCGATGAGGGCGTCTACATACAGAACGATCAGGAGGAGACGCTCACCCTCACGGGCGACCCCGTCAAGCTCGTGATGAAGAACGGCAACCACATGGAGACGCCGACGGTCACGATCGACCTCAAGACCGAGGTCATCAAGACCGGCCCCGCTACCGGCGTGTTCAAGAAAGAGAAGAAGGAAGAGACCCCCGAAGGGAAGACCGAGCAGCCCAGCCCCCCGGCGAAGCCCGAGACCCCCGCCCCTTCCCCAGCACCGCCGACCACACCCCAGCCGTAGCGGGCCGACCAGAGGCCGGCAGGTCTCACCAAGGAGCACGGCCTGCTGGAAGGCGGTTCTCCGCCCGGCGAGGCCTTGTCGCCGGCTGTCGCAGCGGGTATACTGGTCGTGGAGGTGGCCGAAATGGAGCCGACCTATACCGTGGTCCTGCGCGCGGAGCCCGAAGGTGGGTTCACCGTCTTGGTGCCGGCACTGCCCGAGATTGTGACCTATGGAGAGACCATCGAGGAAGCGCAACGCATGGCCGCCGATGCGATCCGCTGCGCGATCCTCGGGCGGCAAGATGACGGACAACCGATACCGGAGGAAGGCTCCATCGTTCCCTTGCCTGCTGAGGAACGGACAGGAGACCTGTACCTCTGCCGCGTGACCTCGGCCCCGCTCGACGAGGTCCTGGCTCATGCCTAGGCTTCCTCGGGTATCCGGCCGAGCGGTCGCCCGGGCTCTGGAGAGAGCGGGGTTCGACATAGCCCGCATCGCCGGTGACCACGCAAGGATGCGCAACGACGGAACGGGTCGCCGGGCCGTCGTCCCTCTCACATCGCGGCCGTTGCCTATCGGCACGCTAGCCAGCATCCTACGGCAGGCAGGCTTGACGGCGGATGAGCTTCGCGAACTTCTGGGCTAGGGAGGGGTGTGTGGTGGCGGACTTGGGTGGCGTCCGTCGGGTCGTGGCCGAACTCAGGGAGGAGTGTACGACGCTCTGAGCGAAGACAATGCGTTCGTGGCATGGTTTGCCGAGGCGCATCTCGTGGAGACACGGGGGGCGGCTGTCGAAGGGATCATCGGGGCAGCGAACGACAAAGGAGTCGACGGTGTCCATACCGACGAGCGACTGCGCCGCGTTGAGCTCGTCCGGGGGAAGTACCACAAGGTCGCGGCCAGACACTCGAAGTCCGTTGAGGACTTCGCCGACCCGGGATCGCGGGACCAATGGGAGGACGGGAACCCGAAGGGAAGACCGAGCAACCCAGCCCCCGGCGAAGCCCGAGACCCCCGCCCCTGCCCCAGCACCGCCGACCACACCCAAGCCATAGCGGGCCGTTGGCCGCACCTACTTTCTTTCCGCCTTCACAGCTTCACCGCCTCTCTCGACGACCGGCACCACCTCGTCCGTCCGCCAGCAGCACCAACTTCCCCCCGGCGCAGTCTGACCGACGACGCTGCTTGCCTCTCCCGGTCGTGTGACAAGACGGCGGCGCCCTTTGTTGCGCTCGCGGGCGTTGAGACAACTACGGGCGCGAACAGAAGATGCTTAGGTTCATCTCGTAGTGGCCCGTGAGGTTCGCGGCAGCCATGCTGCCATCGGTGCGGCCCTGCTTGGCCAGGCCGCCGGTGGGTCGGATGGCTTGGCGGCGGCCCATCGGACCCACACGGCGCCTACCGGCGTGCATCACGGCACCCAGACCACCGAACTGGGGTTAAGTGTGAAGCCGGTGAGCTGGGCGGCGGTTGTGCTGCCGTCGGCGGCACTCCGCATGAACGCGTAGACCGTGTCGCTCTCCTTGTTCTTGCCCAGGAAGATGATCTGGTTCCCATCGGGGCTCCACACCGGCCTGACATTCCACGCAACTCCGCTGTTCGTCTTGCTGATGGCCTTGACCCCGCTGCTCCCGTCGGGCAGTGTGGTCCAGATGTCATACCCAACGCGGTTGCTGCCGCCGTTGGAGAGGAGCGTGCACGCGAAGGCAATCCGGCTTCCCCCGCCGGCTAAGGCGGGCGACCAGTCGGGGCCGAACTCGTCCAGCTTCGCCGAGTTGGTGATGTTCCGCGTGGCTCCCGTCGCTACGTTCACGACGAAGATGTCGAACCGGGTGCCGGCGACGGCCTGTTGCGCGAACGCATCCTTCAGCGGGGACAGCATGGCAGTGTAGTCGCTGACCCAGGCGACCTGCCGCGCGTTCGCCAGAGCGACCGGGAGCCCGCCCTGGTAGACGATGTCGGCTACCCAGTTGCCGTCCGACGCCCACTGGCGCGTGGCATACACGATGTGGACGAAACTGACCATGGTGTCATCGCGAGAGAGACACGGGTTCATGGCCCCGAAAGTGGCCCCGTCGCCGTAGATCGGCGTGGTCACGGCGGCATCGAGCGTCTGGATGCACAGCTGCTTGCTGGAGCTGTTGCGGTAGATCATGTACCGATTGGTGGTCGCGTGGGACACGTCGAAGTTGAAGCCGGGCTCGACACCTGCGACCTGGTATTGCTGCGGATTGCTGCCATCCCAGGCCATCGACCGCACCTGCCCCAGCGTGTTGTCGTAGTAGAAGATCGTCCCGCTGGAATCACCCACGGGAGGCAGTGTTGGCGGCTTGCCCGCGGGAGTCTCGGCCGGCCCATGGGTGCCGCCGCAGCCCATGAGCGGAGCCAGCATCACGACGATGAACGCCGCCATCGGTAGTCTCACACCTGCTCGCATAGCCATGCTCTCCTCTCGCCCCTCGGGGCACGCGGTTGTGCTGCTGAGGGTGTCTGGGGCGCCGGGGCTCCGCAGCCCGAACGGGTCCCGGCAGGTATTATCGCCTGGGGAGCGAAGTCGCGGCAAGACCAGTGAGGTGGCCACCTCACTGCTTCCACGGGACGGGTGCTGGGATGGAACCACGGCAAGCGATGGGGATCTTCCTGCGAACCTGGCGTTCGGAATGGTCAGCTCTGACTCGCGCGCAACTGGCGATCGCGGTATCGGCGCTCTGCCCGAAGGGCCAGGGCGTAACGCCCTCTATCGTCCGTGAATGGGAGGCGGGACAGCCCCCGAACACGACGGCTCATCTCGCCGCGCTCCTGCAGGTCATGCAGCGGAAGGGGCTGTCGGGGCGAGAGGTTGACGACTTCCGGAGCGTTGTGCTCTCGGCTGTGGCCTGCGACCGTTACCCCGAGCTGTTCGACACCCACGGCTTCGCTAACCACCCGGAGGTCGATGCGCTGGCCTGCGCGCTGTGGGAGCGACACGGCGAGACTCCGTGGCTGCTGAATGCCGCATACCTCGTGGCGGCCGTCCACGACATCGAGCGGGCGTTGCGCGGTCAGGCCGTCGCCATCCCTCCGCAGCAGAGACGCAAGCAGCAGGTCGCTCTTGTGCACCTAAGGGCCCTGCTGGCAGTCCGTCACGGGGGTTGCCGGGTCAAGCTCGCGGCGGCGGCCTACGCGGCCAATGCAGACCTCTTGCTGACGTACTTCGGCAAGCGCGGCCTCGGGGGGCACCTCTCCGTGCTTTACCAGCGGGTCTTCGCGGCCTACGAGGCGGCCCATGCGTCGAAGTCAACGGAGTGGGCCCGTCGCCTCCTTCAATTGTCGGACCAGGCGCGATCGGCAGACGAGCGCCTCACCGCTGAGAAAGCCTTCTTCGGCTCCCTCCACTGCTTCGGGGATGCCGGCGAGCGAGTATACGACTCTTTCCGACCCCAGTCGGCGGAGTGGCTCGACAGGATTGCCGCCGAACAGCCACCGGCTCACGCGCACGACGCGCATCACGAGATGTTCTGGTGCGCCCTGGGAGAGGGGCTGCTCGGTCCGGCAGATCACCACCTGGAGGGCATGGCGCCCTTCGCCTGTGGGTCTGTTGACAAGCAGGTCGAGTGGCACCAGGCCGCCGGCCACCTGGCCCTGAGGCAGGGGCAACGGGGCGAGGCGGCCGACTACTTCGTCCGTACCTTACCTCTCGCGCGGGCAGTCGGCAACGCCGCAGCCCAAAGGGATGTCGTGCGTGCTCTTGGGACCTGCGAGCGCACACGGAAGCCGGTACCGCGGGCCAGGGCCCGGTAGCGTAACCTCGGGACTCTGGGCCGACGGACCCCCGGAGATGCGGGTTGGGGCGGCGGGGGAGGGGCGATGCGACTTCTCCGCCCTGCCGGCCTTGCCGGGTCTCCTGATCGCCGGTATACTGGCCCCAGCCCCCCACAAGGGCCGTCCTCATTCGTGGGAGAGCCGGACTGCCCATGCTCGCCCGGAACCCGCCCCCTCCAGTCACCTCCGTCCTCGTGAAGCCCGCCGGGGCGGACTGCAACCTCGCTTGCGACTACTGCTTCTACCGGCCGAAGACAGCGCTCTATCCCGACACTCCGCGCCCTCGCATGACTGCCGCCGTCTTGGAGTCGTTCATCGGCCAGTACATGCGCCTGGCCGGGCCGAACCCCTCCTTCGGCTGGCAGGGCGGAGAGCCGGGGCTGATGGGGTTGGAGTTCTACCAGAGGGTGGTCGAGCTGGAGCAGCGACTGGGGCTGTCGGGTCAGGTGGTCGGCAACGGGTTCCAGACCAACGCGACCTTCATCGATGACGACTGGGCCTGCTTCTTCAGCCGGTACAAGTTCCTCCTGGGTGTCAGCCTTGACGGGCCGCAGGATCTCCACGATGCGCACCGTCTGACCCTCGGCGGCGCCCCGACCTGGGAGCGCGTCATGCAGAGCATCGAGGTGCTCCGGAAGCATCGCGTGGAGTTCAACATCCTCTGCATGATCACCCAGGAGAGCGTGACGCAGCCTGAGAAGCTCTATCGCTTCTTCCGCCAGCACGACCTGCGCTACTTGCAGTTCATCCCGCTCGTTGAGCCGGAAAAGAGGGACGGAGCCTTTTTCCCCGGAACTCCGAGTGTGGCTTCCGGGGAAAAAGGCTCTGTCCCTCTTTTCTCGGAGGCTTACGGCGAGTTCCTCTGCCGGATGTTCGACCAGTGGACGAGCGAATGGCCGCCCGAGGTCTACATCCGCGACTTCGACGACCTCCTTGCCGTCTACGCGGGGCAACCGATGCCGTCCTGCATCCATCAGGATCGGTGTGGGCAGTACTTCGTAGTGGAGCACAACGGGGATGTCTACGCGTGCGACTTCATGGTGGAGCCGGAGTGGTTGATCGGGAACCTGACCCAGCAGCCTCTCGCCGAGCTCCTCTCCTCGCCACGCTTCCGCACCTTCGCCGCGCGGAAGGGCCTGCACGATCCGCAGTGCCAGGCCTGCCGATGGCTCTCCCTCTGCCACGGCGGCTGCCAGAAGCACCGGCTCATCACGTCCACCTCGGTGGCCGCGCCCAGCTACTTCTGCGAGGCCTACCAGCGCTTCTTTCAGCACAGCCGCCGTCGCTTCCGCCGCCTGGCCGACGAGCTGACGGGCCGCCACCGCCTCGCGGCCAAAGCGTCCTCCAAGCCCAAGCCCGCCGCGCGAAGCAGCGCCTCGAGCCCGGGGCGCAACGACCCTTGCCCCTGCGGAAGTGGGCGGAAGTACAAGCTCTGCTGCCTGGGGAAGTGAATGTGGGAGCGGCTCCAGCCGCGACCTTAGGGGGGCGCGACCGAAGTCGCTCCCACGGAGAACGTCAACAAGCAGTCGCGGTTGAAACCGCTCCTACAGCGCCGCGAACAGCGGGCCGAGGCTACCAGTCGCGCCGGCCGCGATCGCGACCGCCACCACCGCCACCACCGCCACCACTGCCACCGCCGCCACGGCCACGACCACCACCGCCGCCGAACCCGCCGCCTCCGCCGCGACCGAACCCGCCACCAGCACGATGCTCCTGCGGGCGGGCCTCGTTGACGGTCAGCGTGCGGCCGTCGACCTCGGTGCCGTTGAGGGCATCGATCGCGCGCTGCGCCTCCTCGTTGTTGCCCATCTCCACGAAGCCGAAGCCCCGGGGACGTCCCGTGTCGCGGTCCGTCACGATCGTGACGTTGTCGACTCCGCCGTGCTGCTCGAACGCCTCCTTGAGGGTCTCCTCCGTGGTCGAGAACGACATGTTACCGACATAGATGCGCATCGTCTGCTGCCCCTTCGCGCCCCTGTTGGACGCATGGTATGAGTCACGATCCCGCCCGAAACAGGAGCCGAGGAGCAGTTCCCACTCGAGGCGTTCGTGTAACTCCGTCAGCATACACTGTTTCGTGCTGTTTGCACAGCCCCTTGTGCAGCGAAAAATGGGATGGAGGGGTGTCCCGCTCAGTCCCTCCGTATCGCCTGCGGCGGCTCCGGCAGCCACTCGCCCGTCGGTCGCTCGCCCGGTGCGAACACCTTGGTGCCGAGGTAGTTGCCGAAGGCCTCCCAGAGCGCATCTCCGATCAGGCCGGCGGCAAAGCCGATATGGTGCGGGAAGTGCCGCAGGATGACATCGCGGTAGAAGGGCAGCAGGCCCTTGATCCGCGTCCAGCCGTAGGCGCCGAAGGTCTCCGCGCGGTTCGCCTCGACCTGGCCGTGGCAGATGGCCGCCGCATAGCCCTCCTGGGGGTCATGGCTCAACCGGAAGAGCGTGAGCGGCTGCTCCTTCATCCTGTAGGCCAGCGTGCCCGCGACCCTGTCGAAGCCGTAGGTCTCGCCCAGGATCGGGTTCACCGACACCCGCGGCCTCTCGCCCGCGAAACATGGCGCGAAGGCCGAGCAGTGCCAGATGTTCACCAGCTCGTCGTCCTCGTTGTGGAGGTTGTTCCAGTCGGCCAGGCCCGAGGGCTGCCCCGTCGCGAGCGTGAGCGCGTGCATGGACGCCGCGCCCAGGACATCTGCCTCGCAGGCCGCGAGCAGCCCGCTGTTCGTCAGCCGGGCGAGCGGCGTGCAGGCGCAGGTGCCCCAGTTCTGCTGCAGGGAGCTCCAGCACTGCACTGCCACCGCGTCGAGGCCGCTCTCCTCGGCGAAGCGCCGCAGGAAGACCTCGAGCTTCGCCAGCTTCACCACCGCCTCGGCGGAGACCGCGCTCACGTCGAAGTCGCGGTTCATCTCCGCCACCGCGGCCTTCACGTCGGCATCGTCCGAGCTCATCCCCTGCATCGCCGCCAGAGCCTCGGACAGGTCGAGCGTGACCGTGGTGGGCCCGAACTGCTGCAGAGCGACCTCGTCCGTGCGGCAGGTCCAGAAGGCGTCCGGCCGCGTCCCCACCAGCCCGTAGCGCGCGGTCTTGATGCCCTGCACCACGCGGCAGACCGCAGCGAACCGTTGCCCCTCGCCGGTGAAGCTCTCGTCCTCCGGGAAGCAGATCGGCCGGCGCGCCACGGTGTACCTCACATCAATCTGCCGGAGAGCCTCGGCGATCGAGATCAACCCACAGAACGAATCGCGCCGCGGGGTCCTATGGGTGAGGACCTCGATCTCCTGCCCCCCGAAGATGAGGATCGGGACATCGAGGCGCGCCTCGCGCACGGTGATGCCGACCCCCTGCTCGTCGCCGAAGTTGGCTGCCGCGACGACGATGCCGGCGACATCCTCCCCGCGGAAGAGCTTCCCGCACAGCTCTGCCTCCTGGCGCGTCTCGACGCATCCAAGCTTCGTCTGCGTCTCGCTCGGCACGACCACCGTGATCCCCGCCGCCTCCAGCGCCTTGATCGTGCCGTCGCGCACTTGCTTAGCCAGCTCATCGGAGAAGAAGCCCCGATTCGCCGGGATGAGCCCGAGTCTGAGACTGGTGGACATGACCGCATCTCCTGCATCCGTTGATGGGCTCGACTGCGGGAAGCCTCAGTTCGGCTCGCTCCCGCGAAGTCCTTCTTCGCCGGCGAAAAGGCTCCCGGTGCGCTCTCGTGGAATGGACGCGGCGCGTCCTGGCAGCACCCGTCACCGGCCCCGGAGGCGAGAGCCATGTCGATTGCCTACCCTCCCAGCATCCCGCTCGCTCGCCTGCCCACGCCGTTGCACGAGTGCCGCAACGTCGCCGACCTCCTGCGGCCCGGCCAGCGCCTCTGGGTCAAGCGCGATGACGAGACAGGCTGCGTCACCACCGGCAACAAGCTGCGGAAGCTCGAACTCTACGTCGCCCAAGCGCAACAGCAGGGGGCCGACACCCTCATCACCTCCGGCAGCGCGCTCTCCAACCATTGCCGCGCCACCGCCATCGTCGCGAGGCACGTCGGCATGAGGGCGGCCTTGCTCCTGCATGGGCCGGAAAGGCCGAAGCTCGACGGCAACTTCCTGCTGATGATCCTGGCCGGCGCGATCATCCGGGCCGGTTCCGGCTCCTCCATACCTGCCGAGGCCCAACTCGAGGACATGGCCGAGCGCCTCCGCGAGCAAGGCCGCAAGCCCTACATCATCCCTCCGGCTGGAAGCGGCAAGCTGGGTGTGATCTCCTACGTGAAGGCCGCGGAGGAACTCAAGAGCCAGGTCGACGAAGCGGGCCTCCGACCCGGTGGCGTGACCGTCTGCTACGGCAGCGGCAGCACCTACTCGGGGCTTCTGCTCGGCACACGCCTCCACGGGATCAACTGCCCGGTCGTCGGCCTGAGCATCTCGGGCGACGCCGCCCAGTGCCGCTCCCGCACCCGCGACCTCATCGACCGTACCATGGCGTTCCTCGGCGTCGAGCCGTGCGTCGCAGACGACGAGATCGAGGTGCTGGACGGCTACCGCGGGGAGGGCTACGGCAAGGCGCCTGAGGACCTATACGCCTTCATCCACGACATCGCCCAGCGGACCGGGCTGATCCTCGACCCGGTCTACACCGGCAAGGCCTTCTGGGGCACGGTCCAGGAGATGCGTGCTGGCTGCCTGCAGCATGCACAGGACGTCGTCTTCGTCCATACCGGCGGCGTCTTCGGCATCTACCAGCAGAAGGACGGCTTCAAGCTCGACTGGCAGACGGTGTAGGACGGACATCGGACCAACGGCAGCGACCACAACGCCGGGGCCTCGGGGCGTTGCCGCCAGTCCGAGGTCCGAAGTCCGATGTCCGCCGTCCCGAAAGGAGCCTCCCATGCGTCTCGGCTGCTGTGCCTACTCGTACCGCGACCTGCTGACCAGGGGCGAGATGACCCTTCCGCAGTTCGTCGAGGTCTGTGCGAAGCTCGGCCTCGATGGGGTCGAGCTGACCGCGTACTACTTCCCCACCACCGAGCGGAGCTACCTCAACGACATCAAGCGTTGCTGCGCGGCCTATGGCCTGCACATCTCCGGCACCGCGGTGGGCAGCAACTTCTGCCAGCCCAATGAGGGCAAGCTGCGTGGGCAGATCGATCTGACGAAGGCCTGGATCGACCACTCGGTCGTGCTCGGTGCGCCCTGCATCCGCGTCTTCGCCGGGCCGGCGCCGGAGGGGCACACGGAGGACGAAGCGGTCGCCTGGGCCGTGGCCGCGATGCGTGAGTGCGCCGAGTACGGTGGTGAGCGCGGTGTTCTCGTGGCGCTGGAGAACCATGGCGGCATTACCGCCACGGCCGAGCAGGTCCTCCGCCTCGTGCGGGAGGTCAACCACGAGTGGTTCGGCGTCAACCTGGACTTCGGGAACTTCCGCGACCCCTCTGCCGAGTTCCCCCCGGTCGCGCCCCACGCCGTCACCACCCACGCCAAAGTCACCCACTACGATGTCGCCGGCAACCCGCAGAAGGTGGACTACCGCTTCGTCCGGGAGGTCATGGAGGCCGTCGGCTACCGGGGGTACCTCAACATCGAGTACGAGGAGCCGGAAGACCCTACCACCGGCGTGCCGGCGTTCGTGGAGGAGCTGAGGACCATTCTCATGTAGGGAGGCAAAAAAGGGACGGAGCCTTTTTCCGGAGAACCCTGCAATTACAGGGTTCTCCGGAAAAAGGCTCCGTCCCTTTTTTGCGAGGTGGCATATGCCCAGGATGGCCCGAGCCGTCGCGCCAGAGGTCCCCCACCACATCACAGCCCGCGGCAACCGGGGTCTGGATGTCTTCCTCGCCTCCGAGGACCGCCAGCAGTACCTTGCCTGGCTGGCTGAGTACGCCGGCAAGCACGGGCTCAGCATCTGGGCCTACTGCCTCATGACGAACCACGTGCATCTCGTGGCGGTCCCTCACACCCCCGACTCCATTGCGAGAACCCTGCGGCCCGTTCAAATGCTTCACGCGCAGCGGGTCAACGCCAGGTGCCAGTGGCGGGGCCACCTGTGGCAGGAGCGCCCCTTCTCCTGTGCTCTGGATCTCCCCCATCTCTGGGAGGCGGTGCGCTATGTCGAGCGTAACCCGGTGCGCGCTGGGCTTGTCCAGGTGGCTGAGGCGTACCCCTGGAGCAGCGCCCCTGCTCACTGCGGGCTCCGGACGGACCCCGTGCTCTCGCCGGACCTCCCACTGCGTGACACCGTTGAGGACTGGGTGGCGTGGCTGCGCGGCCCCGAAGATGAGGAGGCCATTACGCGGCTGCGGCGTCGCACCGGGAGTGGCATCCCCTGCGGCAGCGACGCGTTCGTTGGCCAGATGGAGGAGCTCCTGGGCCATCGCTTCATGGAGCGAGGACGAGGGAGGCCGCGAAAGCCATGAAAAAGGGGACGGAGCCTTTTTTCTGAGAACGCCGAGATTGCCGGGTTCTCGGAAAAAAGGCTCCGTCCCCTTTTTCATGGCCAGAAGGCGTACACGTTCCTCCGCGTCACCATCGAGTACAGCAACCACAGACATCCCGAGGTCAGGTCTCCGAGGATGAGGCCGTAGGCGGCGGAGGTGAGTCCCCGCATCCCCTTCGCCGCCGAGTACCGGCTGACAATGCCCTTCACCGCCCACGCGACGAGCATCGGGAACCACATATGCGCCATGTACCAGGTCGTTGACAGCGCGAACCCGGCCGGGTGGAGCGGCCACCAGATGAACCGGGTCCGCACGAACATCATGCCGAAGTAGACGAGGAACCCGATCACCGACGCCACGCACCGGCCCCAGTTGAACCCCGCATCCGCCGCAACCCACCCGCCAAGCTGGTACCACGCCTCTCCGCTCGCCCAGGGCATCCACCGCGCCCAGTCCATTCCCCAGCCGTGGCTGTACCCGAGCTGTAGCATCCAGAACAGCGCCCATGCCTGCGCGAAGGCGACGAAGACCATCGACCAGATCAGCAGGTTCCGCCCGCTCAGGCCCACCTTCCGCTCGAAGAAGAGCGCCTCAAACTGGTGGGGAAGCGGGATGTTCCGCAAGCCTCGCGTGAAGCCGAAGAAGACCGAGAGTGAGGTGATGTTCTGCTTCCCCAGAATCCGCAAGCCCAGCACGTTCCCCTGCATGACCGTCGGCCCGAGCCGCTCCAGCTCGTGCGTCGGCAGTCCCATCTCCGCGCGGATTCGCCCCACGATCATCGACATGAGGTAGTACTGCACCCAGAAGGCGATCGACACCCACGCGGCCATGCGCTGCGAGATGCCCACGGCGATCACGTAGACGAACGCCACCAGGAACAGGAAGAACGCGGCCCGGTAGCTCAGCGGCTCGCCGGCGTCAACGGTCGCCGGCGCCTGGCCGATGATCCGGCGCCACGCCGCCGCCAGGTAGTCCCGGGCGGCCCACACCGAGAACCCGATCATCGCGAGGTATCCGCCGAACGACTGCTCCTTGAGGTACGGGAACTCCGGCGCCCGGTCCAGCCACCCGATCCAGCTCATGAATATGGCCTCCCCCTGCCAGAACAAGTAGAAGAACCAGAGCGACAGACTCAGCTCCCCCGGCAAGAGCAGCGCCAGCCCGATGATGAACGGGTACGTGCAGATCCAGAGCGTTCCGCAGGCGTTCCACGGCCTGCCGACCATGAACCGGTTCAGGTTCATCGCTTCCGACTGCCAGAGCTTCACCGGAATCTCCGGCACCGCCGGGTAGAGGCTGTGGAAGCCATTCAGGCAGTCAATCGTGATCGCCAGGGCCAGCGCAACCCAGAACGCCGATCGCCTCAGCGCCGGCGGCGAGGGTCGCACCATCTCCATCGGCAACTGCACCACGGGGAAGGTCATCTTCTCCCGCTCGATCCACCGCTCCCGGAGGATGACGATCAGCCCCGCCGGCGCCGCCCACATCGCGCTGAAGAGCAGCCACCAGCGGAACATCGGCCCGAGCCAGGCCCGGTAGTTCTCGGCGTCGAAGATGCTGTGCCCGCCCGCCCACAGGCGGTCGAGCGCCCCCGGGTCGCTGACTGTCATGCTGGTCGGGATGTACTTCAGGAACATCCTCTCCCAGGTATTCTCCGGCGTGGCGAAGCGGAAGGCGCCCTGCACCGTGCCGAACATCGTGTTCATCGTGTCCTGCCCGCTGGTGCACGTCGCCACCGAGAGCAGGATGAAGAACACGAGCAGCTCTGCCGGCGAGAACGCAAGGTCCGGCCGCAGGCGCCGGAGCACGGCGTTGATCAGCGTGAAGAGGAGCAGGAGGAAGACGACATTGTAGAAGAGCGAGACGACCGTGGGCCCCTCCAACTCGCGCGGGCCCTGCAGGAACGCCATGAAGTACGAGTTCATCGGCACCACGATGGCGCAGATGATCAGCACGCGCCACGTGACGCCGCTCGCGAGGTACGCTCGTCTCTCTTCGGATGAGCCGGGCTGTGCGGTTGTGGGTGCCAAGTCGGTCTGGAGGCGTCGATGATCGGTGTGGGACAACGGCGGGCTATTGGCGACCCGCACCCGAGACACCTCCTTCCGGCGGCGCAGAGGTCTCGGCCCGCCCGACCCCTAACCTTTCCGCCAGAACGCGCAGGGAGCGCTGCCCCCATGATGATCTCCATCCTCCTCCTCGCCCTTGGTCCGGTCCTGCCAGCAGCCGCGGCCCCTGTTGCGGGCGACATCAGCCTCGACACGGTCGCCGGTCAGCTCACGTTCGCCAATGAGCCCCTCGAGCTGCGGTTCGACCTGACGACTGGCGAGCTGCGGCAGATCGTCTACCTGCCGTGGGACGGCCGCCTTCTCCTCCTCGACAACGCCGAGGGTGCCGCCGTCTGCGATGCGAACGTGGCCGGCAAGTGGCTCTCCGGCGCCGGCGCCTCACCCTGGCGCTATGAGAAGCACGAGGTCGAGCAGCTTCCCGGGGGCGCTGCGCTGCACATCACCTCAAGCCTGAACGGCTGGCGCCTCCGCGCCACCTACCGTCTCTGGCAGCGAGACGCCGCGCTGGCCCGTTCGGCTGCCTTCATCCCCCCCGAAGGCGTCTCCGGCCGCATCTCCGGTCTGCGCCTTATGCTGCCCGGTCTCAAGCTGACCGACCCCGCGAGCACGGTCTATGCTCAGCTCAGTAACTACCCGCCCACGAGGCAGCCCTTCTCCGCCCTCTCCCCGGGCCGCGTGGTGGACGAGCAGAACTCCGGCCTCTCGGGCCACTTCGTCCTCCTCCACGACTCGAAGGCCGGCCTATGCGTCCCGATCACATACTTCAGCGACCAGGAGTACAGCCTCGCGCAGGTCGTCGAGGGTCAGGGCTCCATCACCGTCATCGGTCATCAGCAGGCCATCGCAGACCCGCAGCCTGGCCAGGAGATCGCCTTCGGCAGCCAGCTTCTCCTCGTCACGAGCCCCGACTGGCACGCAGGCTTGCAGGGGTGCCAGGAGTTGTACGACCATGTTGGCCTGACGCCGCCCGAGCGCACCCTCGAGGCCGCGGCGAAGACGGTCATGTACTCCGCGCACCCGGGCGGGACCATCGACTCCGGCTTCCAGGATGTCGGCGGCTTCCGCGAGTTCGCCAAGATGCTGCCCTACTACCACGACCTGGGCATCAACATGCTGTGGCTGCTTCCCATCTGGCACGGGTACGTCTACGCGCCCGATGACTACAGCCGCCTCGACCCGCGCCTCGGCACCGAGGAGGAACTCAAGGCCCTGGTCGACCAGGCCCACTCCCTCGGCATTCGGGTGCTGTGTGACCTCATCCCCCACGGCCCGCTCGACACCTCGAAGCTCCACGAGCAACACCCGGACTGGATCTGCAAGAACGAAGACGGCTCGTTCCAGTACTGGTGGGGGTGCCTCTACACCGACTACGCCCACCCGGGCTGGCAGGGGTTCATGGCCGACCACGCGACCGACTGGGTGAAGCGCGTGGGGATCGATGGCTACCGCGTCGACTGTGCCGGCGGCGGCCCGCCCAACTGGCACCCATACGACGGGAACCGGCCGACCACGTCGGGCCTGGCTGGCGGTCTGAGCGTGCTCGCGGCCGCGCGGCAGAAGATGGAGACCGCGAAGCCCGACGTCTTCCTCCTCGCCGAGGCCGGCGGTCCGCCCTTCTTCCGCAGCGCGAACTTCACGTACAACTGGGCCTTCGCCTTCACGGTGACGCCCGACCTGCCCAGGGTCGGCGCCGCGCACTGGGCGCCGCAGGCGGCGGAATGGCTGGAGTGGCAGCGCTACACCTACCCTCGCGGCGCGAAGCAGATCATGTTCCTGGAGAACCATGACACCGCCCGCGCGCTCCTCCGCCTCGGCGTCGGAACGCAAAGGGCGCTGCTGGCGCTCTGCGCCTTCGGCGATGGCACGCCGTTCCTCTACCACGACCAGGAGATCGGCTATGGCCCCTACCTCAAGCAGCTCTACGCGATTCGCCCCGCGCATGACGAACTGACTCTCGGCGACACCTCCTATACGGCCATCCCCTCGAGCGATCCGGCCGTCCTCACCATCCTCCGCACTCAGGGGGACCGGCGTGCCGTGGTCGCCATCAGCTTCGCTGGCGAGCCGAGGGTCTGCAAGCTCGAGCTCGATCGCTGCCCCGGCCTTGACCCGAAGACGCGCTACACTCTGTGGGACGCCTTCGCCGAGCGGAGCCTGCCCGAGAACGGCCGGCAGGGGCTGCTGCCGGCCGACATGAAGTCGGTCGGGGTGTCCCTCGACCCCTACTCGCCCGCGGTCATCCTGATCCGCCCCGTGGGCCAGCTCCCCACGAAGCGCGAAGCTCCGGCGCCTGCTCGCCTCCTGGGCCGCATGCCCAAGGTGGTGCGAGCCGGGAACCGCATCATGATCACCAATGGCATCTACCAGCTTCAGATCGGCCCCGATGCCGGCGGCCTGATCGAGTCGCTGGGGACGACCGGCCCGGGCGCCCGCGCGCTCCTGGGGCCCACGGTGTTCGCCTCCCCCGAGCGACGCCTCTGGCTCGGCGGCGACCTCAGGCTCGGCCCCGGCACTTTCCTCAGCCTGGACACGACCGAACGCAACGACGAGGTGACGGTGGTCGCCCGCGGCGTCGTGACCCGGACCATCGGCGGCAAGCCCCAGCCTGCCCTCGAGTACGAGGCCCGGTACGTCTGCGGCACCGGGCCGGAGGTGAAGTGCGCCCTCCGCCTGACCCCTCAGGTCAACATCACCGGCGTCCTGGGGTCTCTCGCCACGACCCTCGCCTTCCCCAACGCGGCGCGCTGGACCGCGAACACGGTCGAGGGCCTACTCTACGACGACCTCGTGACGCGCCGGTCGAGCGACCTGCCCTACCAGGCGCTGTACGCCCACCCACACAGCGACCGGCTCTTCGCCTCCCAGTCCATCCCGCTCGACCCCGACCGGGGCTTCATCGGCGCCGGGTGGCCCGATGGCACGCTGCTCCTGGTGCGCGATATCCGCGGCTGGGCCGCCGGCGTGCCGCAGTACGTCATGGTGAAGGAGCGGCTGAAGGACGACCCCGGCCTCCACGCCATCCTGGCCTGGGCCGATGGCACGAGGCCACTCTCGCTCGCCAAGGGCCAGACGTACGAGCTTACCCACACGCTCCTCATCGCTCGCGGCGGCGAGGCGGCCGTCAACCAGGCAGCCCTCGTAGCGGGGTCGGCCGGCGCCATCGACCTCCGCGCCGAAGGCAGCCGGTACGTCGTCGAGACACCCGTCTACCGCGCTGCCTTCGGGCGCTCGCGCGGCGGCTCGCTGGATGAGCTGGCGCTGAAAGGCATGGAGCGCACGGCCATCGCCGGGACGAATGTCTACTCCGACTACGGCATCTACCCCGAGTGGACCGATCCGAGCGGGAACAAGCAGCGGACGACGGCCCCTGCCAACGAGGATGTCGAGCCCGACGTGACCATCGACCGGCAGCCCGATCACCTCCGGCTCACCTTCTCCGGCCTGCTCCGCAGCCCCAACGCCTTCGGGCGCGGCATCGCGAGCCCACCCACCCAGTACCGCGCCACCTACGACTTCTCCGTCGGCCGGGCGGTGGGCGTCGAGTGCGCCGTCCGCCCCAACCTCGTGCGCTCGCAGCTGAAGGCGTTCCTCTCCCAGACCGTCCTCCTGCCGAGCGGCGGCGCGTGGGCGGTGTACACCGGCGAGCAGCCCGGCGTCGCTGCGGCGGGCACGCCGCCGGGGCCGGGTGACCGCGTCTGGCAGTCGCTCACGCAGCATGTGGGCGAGGCCGACCGCCCCCGGGTCCTCGTGGAGCTTCCTGGCCCCGTCTGCGCCGAGTTCTCCGACTTCATCGGCCTGAAGGACGTGCAGAACCTCTTCTACCTCCAGGGCCGCGCGGATTCCGTCCTCTTCGCCGCCTTCCTGGACGGCCAGCCGGAGGACATCCATCCTCGATGGCGCGCGGTTCGCTACAACCTGGCCCTCCACCGAGGCGCGCTCGTCGACGTCGCGCAGGCGCTCGGTCTACCTCTGCCCCAGGAGGGAGTGCGATGAACGCCCTCTCCCGCCGGACGGTTGTCGCCCTCGTCCTCGGCTCTCTCACGTGGCACGCCCTGAGCCAGCCGCCGACCGTGGAACAAGCCCAGGACAAGGTCGTGGTGACGAACGCCTTCTACCGCGCCACCCTCCTTGGTGCCCGGGGCGGCACTCTCTCCGAGGTCGCCTTCCCCGACGGCAAGCCTGTTCTGAACGGCGATCTCCTCTACACTGACCACGGCCTCTACCCCGAGGGGAACACCGTGGGCAGCGACAAGGAGACGAACGCGACGATGGAGCTGCGGCAGGAGGGGGAGCGTGTGGTCGTGGAGAGCCGTGGGACGCTGCGCGGTGAGGGCGCCCTCCGCGAGCCTGAGCGACGCGTGGACTATGCGTTCACCTACACCTTCGACCCCTCGTCCACCATCCACGTGCACTGCTCGGCCACGCCGGGCTTCGCCCTGAAGGACCCGAGCGGCTTCTTCAGCTACCTCGTCAGCGTGCCGCACTACTCCGAGTGGTTCGCCAAGACGGCCGACGGGGTCATCTTCCAGCCCGCCGGCCCGGTGAGCACGCGCACCTTCCAGTCGGCCAACGAGCCGCTTGACTTCGAGGACCCCTGGGTGGGCCTGCTGCTCCCCGACGGCGGCCTGGTGGCCTGGTCCAATCTGCGCGGCTCGCCGGCGCTCACCAACGTCTTCATGCACGAGAGCGGCCAGGGCTCTACCGGGTTCTTCTGCGCCTGGCTGTGCGGCCCCGGGGTCGCTGATCTCGTCCCGGGTCAGCCCTGGATTGCGGAGTTCGACCTTCACCTCTGGCCCCAGTCCGCCCAATCGACCCTTGCCATCCCCGACTTCCTCGGCTAAACTCGCGTGGGCCGGTCGCTTCCTGGCCTGAGCCTGCTGAAGGCCCGCGACCGGCGCCGCGTTTCGCGACCGACACCGGGAGGGTCTACCCTTGGCACGTGTACTTGTCACCGGCGGGGCCGGTTTCATCGGCTCTCACGTCGCCGATCTCCTCCTCGACCAGGGCCACGAGGTCTCGGTCTTCGACAACCTCGCCACCGGCCGGCGCGAGAACGTGCATCCCCGCGCCCGTCTGCACGAAGTGGACCTCCGCGACGCCGAGGCCACCTTCCGTGTGGTTGAGGCCGCCCAACCCGAGTACGTCCACCACCTCGCCGCTCAACCCAATGTCCGCATCTCGACCGAGAGGCCGGCCTACGACGCCGATGTGAACATCATCGGCGCCCTCAACCTCCTCGAGGCCTGCCACGCGGTCGGCGTCAAGCGGCTCGTCTACTCGTCGAGCGGCGGCGCGATCTACGGCGAGCACGGCGAGCTGCCCCTTACCGAGGACGCGCCGATCGTGCCGATCTCGCCCTATGGGGTATCGAAGTACACCGTGGAGCTCTACCTGAAGGCCGCCAACGTCGTCTGGGGGCTGGAGTACGTGATCCTGCGCTACGCCAACGTCTACGGTCCGAGGCAGGACCCCAAGGGAGAGGCCGGCGTCGTGTCTCTCTTCACCGATGCCATGCTGGCCGGCGAGCAGCCGCGCATCTTTGGCGACGGCGGCGCCACGCGCGACTACGTCCACGTCAGCGATGTGGCGCGGGCGAACCTCGCGGCGATGAGCGCCCGCGCCCTGAACGCCTACAACGTCGGCACCGGAGTACAGACATCCGTACGCGAGCTGTTCGACGCCCTGGCGGCGGTCGCCGGTTTCACCGTAGAGCCGATCTACGACGATCCGCGCCCGGGGGAGATCCGCCACAGCATGGTCGACGCGACCCGCCTCCGCACCGACACCGGCTGGCGCCCGGAGTTCGACCTCGCCGCCGGCCTGCGGGACACGTTCGAGTACTACCGTGCGAAAAAAGGGACGGAGCCTCTTTCCGGGAAAGCCCGGTAACCGGGGCTTTCCCGGAAAGAGGCTCCGTCCCTTTTTTCGCAATCATCGGGCCTTCCGGGAAAAAGGCTCCGTCCCTCTTTTCTCTGCGGCCACCGGCCCGATGTTGTGCTTCCAGAGGATCTGCTGCGCGGCGGGCGACTGCAGGAAGTCCACGAACTCCGTCGCTGCCGGCTTCGGGGCGCGCGGGGCGAGGGTCGCGGACAGGATGATGGGTTCATGCAGTTGGGGGGGAATCTTCGCCACAACCTGGGGCTTGCCCGACTCGTCGTCCAGGCAGAACGCGTACAGCACTGCGGCGTCCGCCTTCCCGATCGCGACCGACTTCAACGCCTCGCAGCCGGTCTTGGTCATGAGGAGCTTGGCCTTGATCTCCTCCCACAGCCCCATCCTCTCGAACGCCTGCCGCGTGTAGTGGCCGGGTGACGTGGTCTCGGTATCCCCCAGCGCGATGTTGGTCACCTTCGCCCGGTGCAGGTCGCCGAGCGAGTGCACCCCCGCCGGATTCCCTGCCGGCACCACGAGCACGAGCTGAGCCGTCCCGATCGGCCGCCGGGTCGACCGGTCGACGACGCCCTCCTTGGCCAGGGCGTCGAGCTCCACATCCCCCGCCGACACGAACACATCGAGATCGATGCCCTCCCGGATCTTGCTCGTCAGCACGCAGGGCGGGCAGGAGAAGTCGCTGCGCAGGTCGATCTCCGGGTGTTGACTCGAGAAGGCCGACCCGATCTCAGTGAACACGCTCCGGAGCAGCGGCCCCCCGCGCACGGTGAGCGCCGTCCTCGCCGAGCCGCTCGGCCGGCAGCCGGCGATGACCACCACGCCCAGGGCCAGGACCAACGCCGCAGCCTTCCTCATGTCGCTCACCTCGCGGCTGTCTCCCTTGTGGTGGTTGCGCCGACGACCGCAGCCGTGGACGGCTGCGCCACAACGGCAACACCACTTGCCACAGCTGCCGGCTGGAAGCCGGCGCTCCCGGGACACGACTTCCGCACCGCTCCGTCGTCGCCTACTCCGCCGGGAACAGGTGCACCGCCTCCGGCGGCACGTGCGCCCACACCACCTTCCCCTCCGACAGGCCGTCCGCCAGCCATCGTGGCCGGAGCACAATCGCCTTCAGCGGAGGGGTCGAGGCGATCCACAGCTTCACAGTCGCCCCTCGATCGAGAACCTGCTCGATCGGCCCCTCGTACACGTTCACCGCCTCCCCCGTCGGCGGCGCGACCCAGACCTCCACATCCTCCGGCCGCACCGAGGCCATCACCGGACCCTCCAGCGTCGCTACCGACCGCATCACCGTGCCCTCTACCTCCAACGTCACCTCTGGCGTCCCCTGCCTCACCACGGCCGGGAAGATGTTCTCCGACCGCACGAACCGCGCCACGAACTCGTTGGCCGGCCGGCGGAAGATGTCGCCGGCACTCCCGATCTGCTGGATGCGCCCGTGGTTGATGACCCCGATCCGGTCGGCGACCGATAGCGTCTCCTCGAAGCTGTGGGACACGTGGATGGTCGTCGTCCGCAGCTCGCGGTGGATACGCTTCAACTCGATGCAGAGGGCCTCGCGCGTCTGCTCGTCGACCGCGCTCAAGGGCTCATCCAAGAGCAGCACCCGGGGCTGAATGGCCAGCGCCCGCGCCAACGCCACTCGCTGCCGCTCGCCACCGCTCAGGGTGCGGATCGGCCGGTCGAGCAGTGGCTCGATCCCGAGCAGCCGCGCCAGCCCCAAGGTCCGCGCGGCGATCTCCGTCGAGGCGACCCGGCGGACCTCCAGTCCGAACCCGATGTTCCGCCGCGCCGACAGGTGTGGGAACAGCGCGTAGTCCTGCGGCACGTAGCCGATCCGCCGCTCCTCCGGCCGCAGCCGCGTCACGTCCTCGTGGTCGATCAGGATTCGCCCGCGCTCCGGCTCGTGGATGCCGGCGACGCACTCCACGAAGATCGTCTTCCCGGCCCCGGTCGGCCCGAGGAGGACGAAGTACTCGCCCTCCTCGATGCTCACGGTCACATCGACGAGCTCGAACTCCCCCAACCGCTTGGTCAACCCATCGGTCGCGATCATGTCCCGCCCGCTCGGGCACCGCTCTCCGGCCCCTGGGAGCGCGCCGGCTCCGCACTATTCCGCCACGCTACCCGATTCCCTCGTGGAGCCCGACGAGGACTTCCCCTCGTTCGACCGAATAGACGGACACGACGAGCGGCGACATGAGCCCGCCCCTACCCGTCCCTCCGGTACGCCATCATGCCCATCCGGAAGTACCTCAGCCTGGTCAAGTTCGAGCACTCGGTCTTCGCACTGCCCTTTGTGCTGATCGCAGCGCTGGTCCACGCGAACGGGCTGCCGCGAGTGGGCCAGATCCTCTGGATGGTCCTCGCCGCCGTCGGCGCGCGGACGTCGGCCATGGCGTTCAACCGGATCATCGACCGCGAGGCCGACGCCCTGAACCCCCGCACCAGAGACCGCGAGCTGCCCACTGGCCGCATCCGGCTCTCCCGCGCCTGGCTGCTGACGATCCTCGCGGCGGCCGTTTTCGTGTTCGCCGCGGCGATGCTCAACTGGCTCTGCTTCGTCCTCGCCTTCCCGGCATTGGTGGTGCTCCTCGGCTACTCCTACACCAAGCGCTTCACCGCCTGGTGCCACGGGGCGCTGGGCCTGTCGCTCGGCATTGCGCCCGTGGGGGCCTGGATCGCGGTGCGCCCTACGATCGACCTCGCCCCGCTGGTCCTCGCGGCCGGCGTCATCTGCTGGGTCGCCGGGTTCGACATCATCTACGCCCTGCTCGATGAGTCGTTCGACCGCGAGCACGGCATCCACTCCGCCGTCGTGGCCCTCGGCCCGCGCCGTGCCCTGCAGCTCTCGGCTGGGCTGCACGTCGCCTTCGTCGCGTTCGTTGCTGCCTTCGGCATCCTGGTCGGGCTCGGCTGGTTCTTCTACGCCTCCCTGGCCGTCGTCGTCCTCGTCCTCATCGTCGAGCACGCCATCGTCTCGCCGCAGGACCTCTCCCGCGTGAACGCCGCCTTCTTCACCGCCAACGGCCTGGCGAGCCTCGCGCTCCTCGTCGGCGCGGCACTCGACGTCTTCGGCGGACGTTAGCATAGGGAGAACGTGTCTGACACCATTCCCCCGTTGAGGGCTATGCAGTCCACTCAAGCACTTGCGCAGCAACGTGACGAGCGCCAGACACTCATCTACGGGCTACCGGCTTGACTCGGGTTGCTGCCACGAAAGGGAAGGCCGAGAGACCTAGCGAATAGGCATGGTGTCCGCACATAGCATGAGCGCGAGGGGGAGGGTGCATGGACTCTCCGGAACGGCGGGAGATCGAACTCAAGTTCGACGAGACATCATTCCCAAAGACGGTCTTTGCCAACCACGTCGAGGTAGTCGGAGTCGAGGGCTACACAACGGTGACCTTCTACTCCGTCGTATTCCCACGGGCGGCGCACATGCGCTCCGAGCCACCCATCCTGACGGCGCGACCCGTCGCCCAGGTCACACTGCCGGGCGGGAAGTGGCAGGAACTGATGGAGAGCATCAGGCGAGTTGACGACGAGGCGCGACAAGTGACTGAGGGGGATACCCGCGATGGCACCTCCTGAGTCTGGGGCAACAACCGAGTTGCCCACTACCGTTGGGCCGGCCTCCGTGGGCGGAACACAATGGCATCAGCCAAGGCCAACAAACGCGGGATCGTCGGAGCCGCCAGCCATGAGACAGGACCCTCACGAGACCCCAGAGCGGGCGTTCCCCGCTTTGGCGGAGGAATGGAGCCGCGAGACGGCCCCTTTGTCCTCCGTGACGGAGATCGTTCTCCATCCGGCATATCAGCGGATCATCGGCATGGGTCGAGCCGCCCTGCCTCTCATCCTGGCGGAACTCGCCCGGCAGCCTGACCACTGGTTCTGGGCGCTTAGGGCCATCACTGGCGAGAACCCCGTAGCCGAGGACGATAGCGGGAACCTCCTCCGAATGAGAGATGCGTGGGTGCGGCTGGGCCAGGAAAGGGGCTGGTTCGGGTAGGCATGGACATCCTGGCGTGTTTCCCAGGGCTTCGACAGACCCCCTGGGTTGTCACGAGCCCTCAGACGCGTGAGTTCAACTGCATCGCATGGGCTGCCGGAGATTACACACGTTGCTGGTGGCCAGATGCGGCGGGCATCTACTACTGGCCCTCAGACGCCCCGCGGGAAGAGACGGTGGAAGCGTTCGTTGCGGCATTCGGGCTTCTGGGCTACGAGTTGTGTGAGGCTGGGGACGAGGCCCTTGCCCCCCGGTACGAGAAGGTTGCCATCTACGCCAAGGACGACAGGCCTACTCACGCGGCACGACAACTGCAGACGGGCGAATGGACCAGCAAGTGCGGGAGCCTCGAGGACATAACCCACACGCTTGAAGGCCTTCAAGGCTCCTCATACGGCGCGCCCGCGGTGGTCATGCGGAGACGGCGGCGGGACCTTCCCCAATGAGGTTGCCGCCGCTTGAGTCAACTGCATACCCCTCTTCCCGTTTCTCCCCTGAGGTCTTCGGGCCAATGTCTCTTATCGCAAGCAAGGTAGGGTCAGGGCAACGCCTCTCCCGTGAGGACTGCCTCCATCTCTACCACCACGGAGACATCCTCGACCTCGGGCGGCTGGCCAACCTCGTCCGGGAGCGGAAGAACGGGAACCGCACCTACTTCATCGTCAACCGGCACATCAACTACACCAACATCTGCGGGAACCGCTGTCGCTTCTGCGCCTTCAGCCGCTCTCCGGGGGAGGAGGGCGCCTATGCGCTCTCGGTCGCGGAGATCGTCGAGCGCGCCACCTCGGGGAACCTGCGCTTCACCGAACTCCACATCGTCGGTGGCCTGCACCCCGACCTGCCGTTCTCGTACTACGTCAACATGCTCTCGGCCCTGAAGGCCGCTCTGCCTCACGTCCACCTCCAGGCCTTCACCGCCGTCGAGATCGCCCACTGCGCCCAACTGGCGGGCCTCCCCATCCGCGACACGCTCCTCCGCCTCCGCGAGGCCGGCCTGGGCAGCCTCCCGGGCGGCGGGGCCGAGGTGTTCTCGCCTCGGGTGCGGGAGCTGGTCTGTCCCGTGAAGCTCTCCGGCGATGAGTGGCTCAGCGTCATGCGCGAGGCCCACACCCTCGGCCTCCGCTCGAACGCCACCATGCTCTACGGCCATGTGGAGACACCCGAGGAGAAGGCCGACCACCTTCTCCGCCTGCGCGACCTGCAGGACGAGACCGGCGGCTTCATGGCCTACATCCCGCTCGCCTACCACTCCGAGAACACGGAGCTGGGCGGCCGTCCCTCGACCACCGGGATCGAGGACCTCCGCGAGGTCGCCATTGGCCGGCTGATGCTCGACAACTTCGACCACGTGAAGAGCTTCTGGATCATGCAGGGCCTGAAGCTCGCCCAGGTCTCCCTCTCCTTCGGCGCCGACGACCTCGACGGCACCGTCGTCGAGGAGCGCATCACCCACGCCGCCGGCGCCACCACCCCCCAGGCCCTGACGAGAGACGGGATCTGCCACCTCATCCGCGAGGCAGGAAGGGTTCCGGTGGAGAGGGATACGCTCTATGCAATCGTCGGCGCCGAGTAGCCGCGGGCGGGGCGGCCGGCAGTCGGCAGCCACCACAGGCCGGGCGGAAGCCACCTCCCGCCCGGCCTGTCTGCACCGCTCCCGCCGACCGCCTGTCAGCGACCGATCGAGACCGAGGGGAGGAAATGCGGGGACATTCATGATAGGTAGTTGCAGAACGTGGTGGGTCGTTCGGGACTGACACCATTTCGGGCGTCGTATGCCTGAAATGGTTGTCTGTCCCCCGTTTGCGGTGGCCTTCTGCAACTGCCTGAACTACCTATCATGAATGTCCCCGCATTTTGTTGCGCCAACCTTCATCACCCTCTGTTACGCCGTTGTAGGACCCAGATTATGCGTAGTGTCGGTTGGCGCTGGAAGAGGCCCCCGAGGAGGGGGCCGGGATGGGTGATGATGGTGGTTGTGATGCGGCAGGGGGCCCACGCGGGCCGGGAAGGTGTTGGGGGCGTAGGCCGCGCACCGGTCGGGGGCGATCCGGTGAGCGCCCGGGTAGGCTCACGCTACCCGCGGGGCCTCCGAGTCGTCCGCGCCGGCTCGCCGTCGCCGGCTCAGAGCACCCGCGCTTCCAGACGCGTCAGCGCTCGGCCGAAGAGGGCCTCCGAAGGATGATCGCGCCCCAGCTTCAACTCGTACTGCCGACCGCGGTGCACCAGTCGCCCCGGCAGTTCGATCAGCATCCGCCGCAGCCAACGCGCGGTGTGCCGATGGGCGCGCTGCCCCAGCACCCGCTCGCGGAACCAGTTCAGCACGTTGTACGCCAGCACGCTCAGCGCCAGCCAGAGCGCGTTGCCGCCCCAACGGTGCGACAGGATGTGATCCCCTCCGAAGTCGCTCTGGCTCTCTTTGATGATGTTCTCCAAGCAACAGCGCCGGTTGTAGAAATGCCAGACATCCTGCGGCCCCCAACCCGAGTTGGTGACGAGCACCTGGTAGGCATAGCCCGGGCAGTCCAGCAGCTTCAACTGCTTCTTCCGCGGCTCGGTGGGATCCAGTCGCTCGCGGATCACCACCATCCGCCGCTCGACCCCCGAGCGGACCGCGCGATAGCGGAAGTCCGCGATCGCCCACTTGCCATCGAGGGCGCGGAAGGTCAGCCCGCCCACCCGCCGCTGCAGCGACGACCAGCCCGGCACCGCCACGAAATAGAGCACGCCCTCGGTCTCCAACTGCTTCAGAAGGGCCTCGCTGTAGAAGCCGGCGTCCGCGCGCAACCGCACCCGGCCGACTGCCCTGGGCAGCGCCTGCCGCGAGTCGCGGTAGGTCTGGATCGCCGCCGCCGCCGACACCGTGGCCTCCCGACCGGGCCGCAGCCGGGCCGCCAGGATGTCGCGCGTCTCGCCCAGGAACCCCATGCGCGCCGCGTACGACTTCGAGTCGCGCCGGCCCGGATTGTACCCGCGACTCGCGCCCTCGGGATGACCGCGCGTCGAGATGACTTGCACATCCAAATCGATCGTCGCGCTGCGCAATCCGCGACGCCGCTCCCGCACCAGGCCCCGGTTGACGCCTCGCACGGCCTCCGCCTGGGGCGCCCGACACGCCGCCAGGAAGCGCGACCACGACGATTGCGACGGCATCGCCGGCAGGCCCAACAACAGCAACGCCACGCCATCCGCGCCCAACGCCGCCAGCTCGACCTGCCGCTCCAGCCCCACCAGCAGCCCCATCAGCAAGCACCGCAGATAGTCGACGGCCGCATAGCGCCGCCCCGGCCAGACGACCGGCACCGCCGACAACCGCTCCACCACCCTCAGCTTCGCCACAAAGCGACGCAACAGCCCTCCGCCACCCCACCTCGTCAACGGCGAACCGGTGAACTGCTCCACCGGCTGTGGCAGGCTCTGCCCTGCAGGTCCCACGCCGCTCGACGCCGAATTCGTCTTCACCTGAAAGGTGCCTCCATCGGGTCAGCTCTCCTCGCCAGAAGAGCCCGGTGTGTCGGCACCTTTCTTGATTCACAGGTCGAAAACCTCTTGCCCCACGCATAATCTGGGTCCTACAGGACCGCGGCCGGGAATCGCGGACTGCGACCTAGAGGAAGGCCCTGGAGGATGAGAGGGGGACAGGCGGGTTCCGTCTCAGCTCGGCCAGGCGCTGCTGGCAGGCGACGTTGCCGTGGGCGGCGCCCTCCTCATACGCCTTGACTGCCTTCGCACGGTCGCCCGCCGTCTCACGGACTTGGCCGAGCAGAGCGCAGCTCTGGCCGATCCGGACGTCAGCCTCCGCGGTTGCCTGCTTGAGCCTGCCGACCTCGGCGAGCAGCTTGGCGTGTCGCGCCTCCGCCGCTTCCACCTGGTCGTAGAGCGCCAGCAGCTCGGCGTTCCCCTCAGCGCACTGGCGGAGGACCTCGCGCACTTCCGGATCCGCACCGGGCTGGGTGTCCGCCAGCTTCGTCGCCTCCCGGAGGGCGCGCACGGCGCCCCGGGTGTCTCGCACATGGGAGCAGAGGATGTAGATGGCGAGCCAGGAGTTGAGGCGCTTCGGATCGAGCCGCACGGCCTCGCGGTACTGCTCGAGGGCCTCCTGCTCGCGACCGGCGTGCTCGAGAGCGATGGCCAGGCCCTCGCGCAGTTCCGCGTCCTGGGGCCGGCCCCGCACGGCCTTCTGCCAGTACCCGATGGCTCGCGGGTAGTCGTTTCGGTCCTCGGCGCTCCAGGCCAGGAGCTGGTAGACGGGCGCGCCTCGCCCGGTCGCGATCCACAGCGCCCACCCACCCAGCACGCACGCCACCAGCGCCAGCGCCGCGCAGAGGGCACAGCTCCTTGCCGTTCGGTTCATGGCCTACCCCTCTCTCGGCCGGACACCCTCCCGGGGGCACATCCTTAGCTGCCGTGACCCATGACCGACCCCGGTGGCTGAAGCCGCAGCTGCTCGACCGGGGGCTCGTCGGGACGGTACACCATGAAGTAGTAGAGGAGGGCGCCAAGCCCCTGGACCAAGGCAAGCAGCAGGCACCACAGGGCGCGCGCGCCGGGGTCATCGAAGTCGCGGCGGGCGCAATCGTAGATGGCCACGAGCGACCCAACCCACGACGCCAGCGCGAACAGCGCCACGCAGCCGATGAACGCGAAGTAGGCGACCATGAACCCAGGCATTGGCTGCCCCTGCTGGCCCCGGAGCTTACGGAGTCTCGCGCAAGCAGGGAAACCGGGACTGGACCCTTTTCGCCGCCGTCCAGGCGAAAAGGGGACTGTACCGGTTTCCCCCACTGCACCCTTTTCGCCGCCGTTCAGGCGGAAAGGGGACTGTACCAGGTTTCCCCACCTACGCGAGACCCATCAGGTCATCGGCGGCGGAGGCGAGGTGTAGCTGCGCTTCGGCTGGATCGGCGGGTGGTCCTTCCGGTAGACCACGAGGTAGTAGACCAGGGCGCCAATCCAGCGCAGCAGAGCGATCAAGACGCACCAGAGCGCACGCGTGCCCGGATCGTCGAAGTCGCGCCGCGCGCAGTCGTAGATGGCGAGTAGCGAGACGACCCGCGACGCCATGGCCAGCAGAATCGCGAGGCCGATGAAGAGGAAGTAGGCGACCCAGAAGACACCCATGAAGCCGAAGAAGGCTGCCGGCGGCTGGCCGGAGCTGGAGGTGGAGGACCTCGTGCTCGTCGACCCCGAGCTTGAGACGGTGGTGGTCGAGGTGGTCGTGGAGGAGGTCGGCGGCGTCCGCCCGAGCGCGATCAGCCGCGACCGGCACGCCTGATCCCCACCCAAGGCGCCACTCTCGTAGGCCTTGATCGCCTCGTCGGTCTTCTTCTGCTTCTCGAGCGCCTGGCCGAGCTCGGCGTACGCCTCGGTGAGGGACGCATTGGCCGCCACCGCCTGCTGCAGCGCGGCGACCGCCTCCGGCAGCTTCCCCTGCGCCGCTCGCAGCCGCCCGAGGGCCAACTGCGCCTCCGCCTGGTTGGGCGAGAGCTTCATCGCTGCATCGAGCGCCTGCTGCGCCTGAGCAAGGTCCCCCGCCTTCGTGCGCAGCCGCACGATGCCCAGCAGCGACTCCGGCCGCTTCGGATCGAGTCTCGCCGCCTCCTCATACTGCTTCAGGGCCTCGTCCGGGCGCCCGTCGAGGACCAGCACGCGGGCCAGCTCGACGCGCAGGTCGGCATCCCTCGGCTGCGCGCGAACGGCCTTGCCATACCAGTCCGCAGCGGGCCGGTACGACTGCGAATCGGCGCACAGCCAGCCGATCCCGCGGTAGACGATCGACCCATGCCCCGTGAGCGCCCACGCCCCCCATACCAGCGCGACGACCAGGATGACCGCCACGACCGTGGCGATGATGCAGCCCGTCTTGAGTCGGCTCATGGCAGTCTCCTCGGGCCGCGGCGCCGTAGCCTGGGAGCGCCGGCGTCCCGCCGGCATGACATGGATGTGAACGGCGGCGCCGGCGCTCCCAGCGCGCGGCACCGACTGGCGGCATACCCAACCGGCTGTGACTGTGCAACGTTCCTGCCGCAGCGCCCATCGCCCTGCAGGACACCCGGCGCGGCCCGGTGAAACGGAGGGCCACGGAGGCAATCCAGAGCCATGAGGCCGCTGTTCCCCCTCCTTGCCTGTTTGGCCGCAGTGGCGCTCGCCGCCGGCTGCGCCCCCCGTCGTTCCGCCTCGCACCCCGGCAAGCCCGTCGTGCGCGTCTGGCACGTGTGGGGCGGGACGATGGCGGAGGGTTTCCGCAACCTGACCGCGGCCTTCCAGGCCTCGCATCCCGACATCGACCTGCGCCCGGTCTTCGCCTCCAACGACCTCGCCACCAACCAGAAGTTCTTCACCGCCGTCGCCGCCAAGACTCCCCCGGAGGTCATCTTCGTCGATGGTCCCCAGGTCGCCCCCTGGGCGGAGTGGGGCGCGCTCGAACCGCTCACCAGGCGCTGCGAGCAGGCGGGCATCAAGGCCAACGACTACTTCGCCCCCTGCTGGCGGCAGTGTCTCTACCGGGACGACATCTGGGCGCTCACCTTCTGCGCGGACCCGAACTTCGGCTTCGTGTGGAACAAGGAAGCCTTCAAGCGCGCGGGCCTCGATCCCGAGAAGCCCCCGAAGACCATGGCCGAGCTCGACGCGATGGCCGATGCGCTCACCCGGAAGCAGGATGAGCAGCTCGTGAGCATCGGCCTCATCCCCTGGGCGCAGTACGGCGGCGCGAACTCCATCTTCACCTGGGGCTGGGCCTTCGGCGGCGAGTTCTACGACACCGAGAAGCAGCGGATCACCTGCGACGACCCGCGCATCGTGAAGGCCCTCGAGTGGATGTGCACCTACGCCAAGAAGCACGATGTCACCAAGATCGCGAGCCTCCAACAGGGCTTCGGCACGCAGGAGAGTAACCCGTTCTACACCGGCCAGATGGCGATGATGTGCCTGCACATCGGCGGCATCGCCGAGATCGGGCGCTATGCGCCGAACCTGAGGTACGGGGTGACCTTCATCCCCTACCCGCCCGGCGGCGAGCAGCACAGCTCGTGGGTGGGCGGCTGGTGTGTGGGCATTCCGCGCAACGCGAAGAACCAGGACGCCGCGTGGGAGTTCGTGCGCTGGCTCTGCCACAGCCCCGAGGGGACGAAGGTCGTCGGCGAAGCGACGGGGCTCTTCCCGGGTGTGAAGTCGTCGCCCTACTTCGGGAAAGTGCGCGACAAGCCGTTCTACCGCGACTTCTACCGCATCCTCGTGGAGTGTCGCCACCAGCGCCCGGTGATGCCCGTCCAGGCCTTCTACATGCGCGCCCTCCAACGCGCCGTCGATCAGGCGGTCTACGGCCAGAAGTCACCCCAGCAGGCGCTCACCGAAGCGAAGCTCGCCACACAGAGGGAGCTGGACTTGGTGCTGGGGAGGCAGTGAAGGGGACGGGTCGGCGGCACCCGCCGAAACGACAGCCGCCCCTCCCGGGGGAGGGGCGGCTTGGGTCCGTTCCAGCGCGCGTCGGCCCTACTTGGGCGTCAGCAAGAGACCACCCTTTGAGCCGTCGCCTGCGATCTGGCCCTTGTTGTTGATCGCCCAGGCGTGTAATACACTCGTGCCTGCCAGCGCGCCGAGGTCGCTCATGACACCGTTGCGCCAGATGAAGGCCTTGTACGTGTATTGGGGGTTCTTGACATGCCACGCAAAGCCCACGACCTCGTCTTTGTCGTTGATCCCGTAGGCCTGAGCATGTTCACAGCCGGCGAGCATGCCGAGGTCCACGACCTGCGAGCCGTTCCACCAAAATGCCCGCCAGGCGCCACCACCAGGGGTCATGCGGCCGGCCACGTGCCCCGCGAGGTTGATGTGCTCCCCATAGCCGATGGTGTAGCCTGATGGCAAGGGCAAGGGGAACGTCTGCCACCCGCCGGACACGCGCTCCCAGATCGCCGGGACATCGCCAGACCTGCCGGTCACCTGCCCCGGGCCATTGATGTCAAAGGCGTAGTTACAGTCCGGGATGTCGCTGCCCTCGCCGGGTAGGTTGAGGCTCCAGTACCGGCCATGGGTGATGTAGCTATACCCCCCTCCTGGCGGCTGTACCTCCTCAGTCCACATCCCCACGACCCCGCCGGAGTCGTTGATCCCCCAGGCCTCGCTGGCTTTCCAACCGGGAAGGTCCTGGCGCAGGTCCGTTGGAGTTCCGTAGGCGCCGGCACGCCACACAACCGCACAATCCCAACCGTTGACATCGCATTTCCCCGCGATGTCGCCCGCGGCGTTGATGGAGGTCGCATGGCTGATTACGGTACCCGCTAGCTCCCCAAGCTCGGTCACCACGCGGTTGGCCCACAAGACTGCGTGCTGGTACGGGCCGGTCCCGGACTTCGTTCCTTTGCAGGCTATCTGGGCGTTGTCGTTGAGGTCTTGGGGGTACAGGGTGGTCCCGTTCGGCCAGTCTGGCAGGAGGTACCTGACCGTGTAGGCCGTCCCCGGCGCCTTCCCCGCCGTGCCCACGGATGAACCAGGCGAAGTCCCAGGGCTGTTGCTTCCGCATCCCATGACCAGCGCCAACGTCGCCAGGACGAGTGTAACGGCTAACATCCCCATGAGCCTACGCATCGGTGATCCCTCCTCTTGGGTGTGCCCGGCGCCTCCCCAGTGGCCCGTAGGCTGGCTTTGGCGGAGGCGCTCGGGCGATGCGTCAGGCCCATGTTACTCGCCGACCGTGACAGGAACGTGACAAGCTGCCGGGTCAGGGGCTCGGTGGGGGCGAGATGTGACGCAGATCACAGTGTGGCTTGTGAGCGGCTCTCCCGCAAGGGCCGCGGCGTCGAAGGGGTCGCCTACGGGGTCGGGGTTTCCGGCGCCTCCTCCTCTCCCAGGGCATAGGCGACGGCCTCCTGCCAGCTCATCGCGCGCCCCTCGGCCCAGGCCGCGGCAAAGGCCTCCTCGCCCAGGGCGGCGCGCTGAGTAGCCACAAAGGTCTCGTACTCCGCACGAACCCCGGGCTGCAGGGGAGTGCCCGTCTTCTCCCGAAGAGCCTGGGCGGCGCCAAGCAGCCGCACCGAGCCGCGCGCGTCCCCCTCTGCTGCAGACGTCCAGGCCGCTGTCTCCAGGTAGTCAGCGATGTTCGTCCTGCTCCCCAACTCGCGGTAGGCGTCCCCGGCTTCGCGAAGGAGGGCCCGCGCCGTCGCGTGGTCTCCCAGCTCGTCAGCCGTGGAGGCGAGGGTCACGAGGCAGGGGGCTATCTGCTGCCTGTCCCCCAACCTGCGGGACATCGCCAGGGCTTCTTCCCCAAGCGCCCGCGCCCTCGCGAAGTCCCCCTGGTCCCTGGCAACGAGGCCGAGGTGCCTAAGGCAACCGACGACTTGGAAGAACAGTCCCAACTCGCGCGCACTCGTCAGGGCCTCCTCGAGCAACGGAACCGCCGACGCGTTGTCTCCTTCGGCCAGGGCCACGGTACCAAGGCTCTCGAGGCACAAACTCAGCCCCTCCCGATATCCCAACTCCCGGAACAGCCCCACGCCCTCCTCGTACATCCCCTTCGCTGCCGCGTAGTCACCGCGTGACCACGCCTCGTCCGCCAGGAAGACGAGGGACCTGGCGGCTCCTGACCCGTCCCCCTCCTCCCGGTACATCTCCAAAGCCTCCTGGTGCAGCGGCCTGGAGGCGGCGTGGTCACCTTCGCGCCAGGCGACTCCGCCCAGGTTGTTGAGGGCGTTCGCCACCCCCCGGCGGTCGCCCAAGTCTCGCCAGATCCCCAGCGCTTCTTCGTGCATGGCCTTTGCCGCCGCGAGCGGTCCCAGGCCCATGGCGACGTTCCCCAGGGCCGTGAGACAGGCTGCGATGTCCCAGGCCTCCCCCAGCTCTCTGCTGATGGACAGGCCCTCCTCCGCCAGCACCCTGGCGGCCGCGTAGTCGCCCGGTCGGTACGCCAGAGCCGACGCCGCAAAGAGCGCCCCCGCCCGAGCCTTCGTCGCTCGGGTGGCGTCCGGGCGGCGAAGCGCCTGATCCAGGTGGGCGCGGCCCTCGCTCAAGTACCCTCGGAAGATCCAGAAATGGAGCAGGGCGCGGGCGAGTCGGAGCTGAGTCTGGGCGACCCCAGGGGCCTCCTGCAGCCACGCCAAAGCCGCCCGCAAGTTGTCGTGCTCCCGCTCTAGCCGGTCGAGCCATGCGACCTGCTCCGGTCCCCCTCTGACCTTGGACTTGGCCTCCTCCGCCAGAGCCAGGTAGCACTCCGCATGGCGTTGATGTAGAGCGTTCGCCTCATCCTCCGCCAACTGCTTCTCGCCATACTCCCGCAGGGTCTCCAGCAGCCGAAAGCGCACCTCACCGGTTTCCTCGGCGCCTGCGTCGAGCAGGACCAGGGAGGACTCCCGCAGTCGCTCCAGGCACTCCAGGGCGTTCGGCTCCTCGCAGACGGCCGCGGCGGCCTCCACCGTCCAGCCGCCGCGGAAGACCGAGAGCTGCCGGAAGAACCGCTGCAGCTCCGGCGCGAGCGACTGGTAACTCCAGTCGACTGCCGCCCTCAGCGTGCGGTGGCGGTCGGGCACATCGCGTTTCCGGGTCACCAGGAACTCGAAGCGATGCTCAAGCTGCCCCAGCATCTGTGCCGGGGTCAGGACCTGCGCCCGCGCGCCCGCCAGCTCCAGAGCCAGCGGAATGCCCTCCAGCCGGTCGCAGAGCGCGCTGACCGCCCGCGCGTTGGCCGGGGTCACCTGGAAGTCGGGCCGCGCCGCCTGCGCCCGATCCACGAAAAGCTGCACGCTGTCGCAGCTCATCAGCCCTTCCGGCGTGCCTTCTCCGCTCGGCGTCGGCAGGGGAGCCACGAAGAACTCCGCCTCCCCGCTCAGGTCCAGGGTCTGCCGCGAGGTCACCAGGCAGGTGAGGGTCGGCACACGCTCGAGCAGCGTGCGCAGCACCAGGGCGCCTTCTCCGGCGAGGTGCTCGAAGTTGTCGAGCACGAGCAGCGAAGGCTGCCGCGAGAGGGCCTCGACCGCCTGGTCGAGGGGCTCGATGTGGGGCGAGCGTGGGAGCTGCAGCGCGTCCGCGACTGCGCCGGGGATCAAGCCCGAACTCGCGAGCTCCTGCAGCGCCACGAACCAGACCGCGCCGCCGAAGGGCTGCAGGAGCTGTCGCGCTGCCTCCAGCGCCAGGCGCGTCTTCCCGCAGCCGCCCGACCCGGTCATCGTCACCAGGCGCGTCTGCGCTTGCAGCAGCGCTTCCTGCAGCCACGCCAGCTCCTTCTCGCGTCCGAAGAAGCGCGTGAACGTCAGCGGCAGGTGGCTGCCGTAGCCGATGTGCGCCTTGAGCGGCGGGAACTTCTCGGGGTCCATCCCCGGATAGCTGACCTGGAACAGCCGCTCCGGCACCTCGACATCCCGCAGTTGGTAGACGCCGAGGTCCACCAGCCGGACCCCTGGTTCGAGGTCCCGACGTAGCAACCCCGCGGCCCCTTCCGAGCACAGCACCTGCCCGCCGTGCCCGGCCGTCAGCACCCGCGACGCGTGATGCAGCGCCAGCCCCCGGTACTCCCGCTCCATCAGCTCGACCTGGCCCGTGTGCACCGCCATCCGCACTCGCAGCGGGCCCGTCTCCTTCGGCCAGTGCTTCCGCGCGAGGACCCGTTGGGCGTCCACCGCACACGCGAGCGCGGTCGTGGGATGCTCGAAGGCGACCAGGAAGCCGTCGCCCAGCTCCTTAACCTCGTGCCCTCCGTATTCGCGGAACTGCTGCCTCAGGAGCTTGTGGTGGGTGGTCAAGGCGTCATCGAACGCCTCCCCCGCTTCCTCCCTCAGCCGGGTCGAGCCCTCGATGTCGGTCAGCAAGAAGGTCACCGTGCCGGTGGGCAGGGCCTTCTTGGTGCGAGGTGGCGGGACGCGCGCGGGCTCAACCGCTTTCTCGCGTGTGACAGGTGCAGCGCCTTTGACGGCCTCCAGCCGTTCGGCGAGGCGCTGAACGGCCTCCGACGGCTCCTCTCCCAGCTCCTCCTTGAGAATGCGTTCGAGTTCGTGGTACTGCTTCAGGGCCGCCTCGGGCTGACGGGCCACGATCAGCAGGCGCATGACCTCCCGGTGCGCCTCCTCGCGGAGCGGGTCGGCGGCGACTGCCCTTCGAGCGTGGTCGAGCGCCTGCTCCAGTTCGCCGGCCTCCTCCAGGGCCTTCGTCAGCCGCAGCACCGTCTGGAGGTAGAGCGCCGTCATCCGCTCCTGTTCGGGCAGAACCCAGTCCTGGTAGTGCCCGGGGAGCAGGGGGCCGCGATAGAGACCGACCGCCTCCATCAGGCACTGCGTCCGCTCGGTCTCGTTCCCGGCGGTCTCGGCTGCCTGCAGCGCTGCCTGGAACTCGGCGACATCGGTGGCAACGGCCTGGGGGTTGAGCTGAACCGAGAAGCGATCGCTCTTGAGGACAGAGCCCTTCGGCAGACCGGGGGGCTCAATCTGGCGGCGCAGGGACGCGATGGCAGTCCGAAGGCTCTCCCGGCCGGCGGTCGGGGAGGCCCACGGCCAGAGGAGTTCAGCCAGCACTTCCCGGGGGTGCGCCCGGTCGAGGTGGTACGCCAGATACGCCAGCAACGCGGCGGTCTTCTGCGTGCGGAAGCGCATGATGGTGCGCTCGCCCTGCTCCACCCGCAGCCCGCCCAACAGCTTGACCCGGCAGCGTGCGTCCATGTCAGCCCCGCCTCTCCCTGCGCCAGGACCGCCCCCTGCGATCTCTGGGCCGAGCGCACTACGCCCGGTGTAGCCACTACTACGCCCCGCGCCAACCGCTGTGCCGCAAGAGCGCCTGTGTACCTGCTGCACTTCGCCGCCTGGTCACAGGTTCCTGCCCGGCGGCCAGGTGCCCGACACCCGCTCGTCGAAACGGGCCTGTCGGGAAGGAGGCCGCCGTGCCCAACCTCATCCTCGCCCACGACCTCGGCACCACCGGCAACAAGGCCACGCTCTACGATCCCGCCGGGGAGCTGGTCGGCACGGCCTTCGGCGGCTACGAGACGCGGTACTTCGGGCAGAACTGCGTGGAACAGGACCCGGCGGACTGGTGGCAGGCCGTTGTCGGCTCGACGCGCCGGCTGCTCGGGGAGTCGAGGGCCTCGGCGGCGGACATCGCCTGCGTGACCTTCAGCGGGCAGATGATGGGCTGCGTGGCCGTCGATGCGCTCGGCGAGGTGCTCCGGCCGGCGATCATCTGGGCCGATCAGCGGGCGGTGAAGCAAGCCGAGTGGATCGCCGAGCGCGTCGGCGCGGATCGCGTCTATGAGATCACCGGCCATCGCGTCGGGCCGTCCTACTCGGCGGCGAAGATGCTCTGGGTCAAGGTTACAGAAGGTTACAGAAGGTTACACTTCGCACGGTTCCACCAGGCCAAGGACTACCTCGTGCTGCGTCTCACGGGCGTCCACGCGACCGACTACTCGGATGCGTCAGGGACGAATCTGTTCGATCTCCGAGCACGGGACTGGTCGGCGGAGATCCTGGACGCGCTGGAGATCGACCGGGCACTCCTGCCGGAGCCCCGGCCCTCGACGGATGTGGTCGGTGAGGTGCTGCTCGGCCCGGCAGAGGAGTGCGGGTTACGCGCAGGTACACCCGTGGTGATCGGCGGGGGAGACGGGGCCTGCGCGGCGGTAGGGGCGGGGGTAGTGCGGGAGGGGGCGGCGTACAACTACGTCGGCTCCTCGTCGTGGATCGCGCTGGCCTCCGGGGAGCCACTGCTCGACCCGGACCGGCGCACGTTCACCTTCTGCCATCTCGACCCGAAGCTGTACATGCCCACCGGCACGATGCAGGCGGCGGGCGCATCTTACCAGTGGTTCCGCGACACGCTCTGCGCGGAGGAGGTGGGACGGGCGGAGGCAGAGGGCCGGAGTTCGTACGAGCTGATCGACGCGCTGGCGGCGAGCGTCCCGCCGGGCGCCGACGGGTTGATCTTCCTGCCCTACCTCCTGGGCGAGCGCAGCCCGCACTGGAACCCCAACGCGCGGGGGGCGTTCGTCGGACTCTCGCCGAAGCACACGCGGGCGCACATGGCCCGGGCCGTCCTGGAGGGAGTGGCCCTGAACCTCCGCATCATCCTGGAGGCGTTCCGGCGGCAGGGGGCGGGCATCGCCGAGATGCGCGTCATCGGCGGCGGGGCGAAGGGGGCGCTCTGGCGGCAGATCATGGCGGACGTCTACGGCCTGCCGATACTCCTCCCGGCGCACCTGGAGGAGGCGACCTCCCTTGGCGCGGCGGTCGCCGGAGGGGTGGGAGTCGGGCTCTTTCGGGACTTCACGGTCGCCGAGCAGATCGCGAAGGTCACCGACCGGCATCGGCCCGATGCCGACGCGCAAGCCGCGTACGACGCGCTCTACCCCGTCTTCTGCGGGGCGTATGAGGGGCTGGTGGGGACGTTCGGTCGACTGAGTCAGGCGCGCCACTGACAGCGGCTACCGAGGCGCCGTTGCCGTGTGGGCATGCCCGCAGGCTCTGGGGCTGCTGGTGCTCGCTTGCGGAAGGTCGCTGCACGGCGTCGGGCCGGACACTCCGCTTGCGGACGACGACAGGCTCGTGCTTGTCTCCCCAACGACACGCGGATGTCTGCAGGCGGGCGATGGGAAGGCCTTCAGAGTCTTGCGTCGGAAGACGATCTCGTGGCTCACGGGCGAGCCCTCGACTGAGCCTTGACCTGTTCCCAGGGAATCCGCTCCTGGTTGCCCGGGTCACTGCAAGCTGCTGCCGCCGCCGCGGCCAGCGCCGCGTCCTCCGCCTCCTCGTCCTCGAGTGCCTGCCGCAGGAGCCGTCGCAGAAGCTCGCTTCGGGACGCTGCCTCCCGCTCGGCCGCGGCGTCCAACCGGGCCAGCAGGCCCAGGTCAAGCGAGACGTTGACGGCGACTCGTCTGCGTTCCGGGTCTTGCACCTTAGTCATTGTACTCACCGCCTGTTTGTATGCCTGTAGCTACACGGTAGCACTACGTCCCGCTGTTGTCAACTCAACTGTTCTGCCGCGTCGAGGTAGTACCCCGCCTGCTCCCAGTTGTCGCTCGCGCGGTCGTCATCGCCGGTCTCGGCCGCGCGGAGGCAGAGCCACAGCGATGCCGCCGCGTCGGCCAGGAGTCCGGCGGCTCTCACGTCAGGCAGCTCCAGGGACGCCACCTCCACCGAGTCGCGCAGCTCGGTCGCGCGCTCCGCCAGGGCCGCGAGCCGCCCGGCCTCCGGCGAGCCACGCGCCTGCGCCACGTCGCGCAGCAACGCCCGCGCCTCGGCGATCAGCTCCTCAAGAGCGCCCATCTCCTGACCTCACTCGACCGGCGTCACGCGCACGTCATCGAACAGCACCTCGGTGTGGCCTTGGGAGTTCTCCCACCGGCGGGCGCAGAGGCAGATCCCGCCCGACGGCACGGGGGCCACGCCCAGGTAGTCCTGGTCCGTCGCCGAGAGCAACGGTTTGCCGTCGATGGTGGCAGCGATCGAGGCCCCGACGACCTTGATCTCAAGCTGGTGCCACCGGTCGTCCGGAGCCCAGGGGACATCGGCGAGCGGATCGGCATCACCGTTGGAGCGGCCGGCGGAGGCCTTGTTCAGGGTGACGTTGCGCCCACTGAAGTCGAACGAGTACCCGCTGCCGGGGCCGGTGTAGCGGAAGCCGATCCAGGGGCCGTCACGCCAGTCGGAGCCGCGCGAGACCACCCTGAACCGCAGGCTGAGCGTGTAGTCGCGCCAGTCGCTCTGGCCCATGGCCGCGCCAGCGGGCAGCCACCCGCCGACCACGCAGTCGCGGCCGCGGAAGGCGCCGTCGGTCACCTGCCACTCGCCGGCAGTGGTGTGCCAGACAGGCGACCCGTGTGAGCCGTTCGCGTACCCCGAGAAGTCATCGGCAGTCGGCGAGCCAGCGAACGTCAGGGCGCCGAACTGCTTCGGCCGATGGAAGGTGTCGGTCGGCGACCATCCGCTGAACTCAGGCTGGGCCAGCCTCGCCCCGCGCTCGATGCGGTAGAGCTGCACGCGCCAGGTGTCGCCGATCTTCGGTGGCACATGCGCCGCGCCGCGGAAGTCCTTCAGCGGAATCGCCATCTCCACCGTCCACCCCTTGTCCTGGTCCTTCCGGTTGGCGGCGTCTCCGGCCACCGTCACCTGGGTCTGCAGGCCCTCCGCGTTCCACAGCGCGAAGGGCTTCCAGTCCGGCACGGCACCCTTCTCCTCGCGCTCGATCAGGAGGTCGAGCACGGCGCCCAGCGGGTTGACCTCGATCTCGGCGTAGTTCCGCCCATCGCCGTCGGGATCGGCGTAGACCTCGAGGACCTCCCCCTCGAAGAGCGGCGCATCGCGCTGGGTGAGCTGCGACCAGATGTCCTCATCCACCGCCTCGAAGCCCACATAGAGGTTCTCGTCATCCCACAGCACCTTGGCCGTCGTCGGGTAGGTCGGGAAGCCCTTCTTCGTTCCGAAGCAGGAGAAGGGCCCAAGCGGCGCGACGGCCTGCCAGGCGGGCTCGTCGAGCTTGCCATCGACCTTGATGGGCGACTGCGCCCGGAAGCAGACGCCCGCCGCAGGCGGCGGAACGAGGGTCTCGAGGACGCTGCGGAAGAGGTCGGTGTAGATGCCCGTCTGGTACTGCGGATCGGCGAGCAGCGTGGACCACACGTAGGCCACGCGCCCGCCGGCGAGGTCGCCTGTCTTGTACTCGATGGTCGCCGCGCCCTCGCCGTATGACTGTCCCTGTTCGTCGTATAGCGTAATGAGCGGCGTGTACACATTGCCCTGGCCGACGATGTTCGCTATCGGCCGCCAGCGCGGGTCGCCGGTCTGGGGGAAGGGGAAGCTCGCCGGCAGCGAAGTGAGGACCTTCTGCTCGGGGTTCACCTTGAAGGTGAGCGTGCGATCCGCCGGGGGCTTCTCCCAGCCGGCGATCCTCCGCCGAAGCGCCTCGTCGAGCTGGTCCGGCCGGCCCTCCGCGCCGCTCCCGCACACGGGGAGACCGACCTGAGCCGCCGCGAGCTGCGGCTTGTTGGCCTCGTTGTAGTAGAACGGGAACGGTCCTTGCGGCAGCGCGAGCAGCGTGCCGCCGCCGTGCAGGAAGCGCCGGATGGCCTGCACGCCGTCGCCCGCGGTCCGCACCGTGTTGTAGTACTCCTCGCCGCCGACGTAAAGCGCGATCCAGAACCGGTGCGCGTTGAGGAAGCCTTCGTCCACGAGTTGCTCGGGGGAGAGGAACGTGAGCGCGCCGTCGATCTTCGCCTCGTGCAGCAGCCGCGGAAGGAACGAGAACTCGGTGGCGGCGGGCGGCGGCACGGGCAGCACGGCGATATGGCCCGCGTAGAAGCCGAAGAGCGGCTTGAGGGCGGCCATGCCGGCCACCGTGCGGCGCCGGGCCTCGGCCACGCGGGTCTTCTCCGCGAGGGAGGCGATCGTCTCGCGCAGGTCGGCCCTCTCCCCGGCCACCGTGACGGCGAAGATGGTCGTGTTGGTGGGGGACACGCTCTCGACCGTTCCCTGAACCGGGATCTGCAGCAGGTCGATGTGCCACTCGAACAGCGGTGGCCAGCCCGTGAGCACGGGCACGCCCGCGTTGGCGTCAATGGTCGTGACCTTTCCTCCCGCGAGCTTCACCGCGATCTTCGCCGACTTGCCGCTCTGCCCGGCCAGGATCAGCAGCTCCTTCCCCGCCGCCTTCACGGGGATGTCGCCGCTTCGGGCGCCGGCGGCGCCGCTGTTGAGATCGGGATCGATGAGATCGAAGGGGACGCCGAAGATCACCCGTCGTCCGCCCGGGAAGCCCGCAAAGGACGCCGGGTCATCCCAGTTGTGGGGCAAGGGTTCCTTCGCGAGGGGCGCGAGGTTGACCAGCGTGAACTCGCCCACTTTCGCGGTCGCCCCCTGCGGCAGGGTGCGCGGCTTGGCGATGTCACACGACACCCCCGCGCCCGCGGGCGGCGAGCCGATGATGACGGTATCGCCGTGCTGCAGGCCGCGGATCAGCACCGAGTCGGGCCGCTGGTCGTAGGTCTGGTAGCCGGCGCCCGGCTGGAGCCGCGCCGTCTGACCTCCGCGCAGGCGGGAGACGGCCTTCTCGCGGAGGTCGAAGAAGGGCGCGGTCACCACGACATCCATCTCGCCAATGCGAGCACCCTCGGAGCCGGCCGGGACGAGCTCGAAGGAGAAGCTCCCATCCGCCCCGGCGCTGAAGTGCGCCAGGTCGGTGTGCACGCCCCCGCGGTCGAACGCCATGGCGCCCTTCTCGCCGCAGAGCACGTGTACTTTGGCACTGCCGACCGGCCAGGAGAGCTCCTCGAACCCGCCCCAGATGCCGCCATAGGCGGCTCGCGTGCCCTTTCCCTGCGGGCAGTCCTGGAACAGGCCGTACCGTTCGCTGTAGCCGTTCCCCTGGTCGGCCATCGTCGGGTGGTACTCGTCGCGGGCGAGCACCGGCCAGCGCTCGACCATTCCCCGGAGGTACTGCCCGAGGATCGGGTCGCCGGTCGTCACGTAGACCTCTGCCAGCGCGTGCGGCACCACCCACACCTCATTGGCGCAAGCCGACCCGAGCCACGGCAGGCCCGAGTTCGGCTCCATGAAGTACGAGGCGTCGAGGTCGTCCATCTCGTCGTTGTCGCTCGTCCAAATGGCGAGATACCGGTAGGTCATGTTCCGCGCCAGCTTCAGGGCGAGGTCGCAGAGGGCCCGGCGGGCGGGGTCCTGGCGGAACGTGTAGTAGTAGGATAGGCAGAAGTGCGCGACGGGCGCGGCCCCCCAGGCGAACTGCGCGGCCGGCACGTCGGCGTAGTCGTTGCGGGTGTAGAGGATGTGCCTGGTGAAGCGGAGGGCGCCGTCGATGTACGGCAGTAACCGCGCCTGACCGGCCGGATCGCCGCGGTAGGTGTCGAGGAACGCCTGCGCGACGCCCCACCCCTGCACGGTGTGAATCGTGCCCACGCCCGGCCCGAACATGCGGGCCATCTCGCCGATGATCGGCTTCGGCCAGAAGACACACTCATCGCCCTCGATGGTCTGCTTCGTCGCGTGGGTCATCAGGTAGTCGAGGTCCTGCCTCAGGCGCGCGAGGGCCGCCTCGTTCCGCTGCCGGAAGGCCCAGGCGATGGGGCTGGTCGTGTAGCCCACGCCCCACGCCGTCACCGCCCCCGGCTGCTCCCAGATCGCGTCCGCGCCCGCCGTCCCGTAGAGCGGCCCGAGCCCCGGCTTCGGGAAGTCGGCGAGGCGGATGTTGGCCGGATACCAGGAGACATCGTTGACCTTCGGCGCATCGGGGAGGAGATCGGCATGACGCCGCCACGCGTTCTCGATGACGAAGCGGGTCGGGTCGTCGTCGCCGGCCATGCTGAGGCTGTAGAGCAGGCGGAAGTGGGAGCCCACCACGTCCCCATCCGCCGGGTAGCGCAGCTCGTTGTAGCCCTTGGCGTAGGGCCAGACAAGCGTGAAGAACTCCCCTGTGTCCTTCAGCTTCCAGCAGTAGGTTGTGCCCACCAGCTTCTCGGAGTGGTCAGTCAGCCGCGCCTCGTGGAAGTCATAGCCCACGTACGTCTTCGCGCTCGGCTTCCAGAGGCCGACGGCGGGGACGGGGTAGGCGCCGATGGGCGGGGCGTACATCCAGTCCTTCGACCACATGCTCACGACCGTCTTCCCCGGCGCCTCGGCCTGCATCTGCACATACTGATCGACGACCGGCGTCGGAATGGGCCACCCGCGCTGGTGGAAGATCTCCGCCCCCGGCAGCCGGCAGCTCAGGAAGTGGAACGGCACGGCACCCGCCAGCCCCTCCCAGGCTTTCTGGTCGAAGCGGATCAGCTTGAGCGTGAAGGCCACCTCGGGGTAGGGATCGCCCTGGCACAGAGTCACCGCAACCTGCGACCCGGCGCCGAGCGTGGGCGTTGGCTCGGCGGTCAGCGGGCCGAACACCAGCGACTGCCGATCCTTCTCCTTCACGACCTGCACTTTGCCCGCCCGGATGTTGCCCGGGCTGCCGAACATGACCATCGCCACGTCCTTGCCCCCGGCCTGCAGCCGGAAGCCGACGATGGCGCCCCTCTCCATCAACGGCTCGACGGAGGCGGCGCCGGAGGAGATGCGAGTCGCGTCCTGGGCGAAAGCGACGGAGGCAGCGACCAGGGCAGCGGCAGCGAGGAGTGTGCGCATCGGAGGCCTCCTGCGGGTGCGAGTGAGATGAGGGGGACTTCGAGCGAGGGCGGAGGGGTTCCTTTCCGGGGACGAGGATCGTCAGCAGGAGGCGAGGGCCGGAGAAACCAGGACGGAGGGACAATTCCAGGAAGCCCGAGTTTTCGGGCTTGCTCGAAATGTTCCTCCGTCCTGGTTTTTCCGGTGATCGGCGTTGGCAGGTAGAGGGCAGGGGAGAGGTGAACCGGCCGGGCGACGAGGCGACTGCGGAAATGGGCACGCTGCCGCCGAACCGTTTCCCTCTCCCATGACGTCCCCTCAGTGAGATGCGCGGCACACCGACGGATGACGTCGAGCTCGTCAGGCGGGCGCAGGCCGGAGATGGCGATGCGTTCAGCCTCCTGATCGCACGCTACCGGCGCCGCCTGGAGAGCCTCGCTGGGCGGCGGCTCCAGGACCGGGAGGAAGCGCGGGATGTGGTGCAGGACGCCGTCGTGCGGGCCCTCCGCTCCCTCGCAAGCCTCCACGACCCCGCGGCCTTCTTCCCCTGGATGGCGGCCACGGTGGCGAGTTGCTGTGCCGGCCAGTCGCGGAAGGCCGCCCGCCGACGGCGCCTCGCCGACCTCGGGCTGGTGCCCGACGGCGGGCGCTGGTACGAGATCGACGAGGGGCTTCTCGCCGAGGAGCTTCTGGCCAGGCTGCCCTCCCCGCAGAGCGGCGCGCTGCGGTTGTACTACGTCGAGGGACTGGGCGTCGGCGACGTGGCCGCGCATCTGGGCAAGCCGGTCGGCACCGTCAAACGGTGGCTGCACGAGGGCCGCCGGCAACTGAGGAGGGCGATGATCGCCATGACTGGACCAGAGGCCGCGGGTGTCGTCGTTGTCGGAAGCGATCTGCAGGAGAGCGAGTTGCAGACCATTGCGACAGCGGCCGAGGAGCTGGGCCTGACCGTTCGGCACTTCACCGATCCCTGGGAGGGCTGGAAGTGGCTGCGGGACGCCGCGGAGGATGCCGAGCGCCGCCCGCGCCTCGTCGTCCTGGCGCGATCCCTGGGCGGGGCGGACGAGACCTTCACCCTCCTCGCTCTGCTCGGCCCAACCTCCTGTTCCCCCAGCCGTCTGGTCGATACTCCCTTCCTGGTCCTCGGTCCCAGTGAAGACCCCATCATCCACGCCGCCTGGAGCGCCGGAGCTGCCGCTTACCTCACCCGGCCGCCCAACCCGGAGGACTTCGCCAGGATCATGGCGCACCTGGCGGGCGAAGCCTGCCGCCGGTCGTGCGCGTAGTACCACTATGCGCGCCGCGGCGTTGGCGTGTCGCTCCGCGACTCGCTTTGGTTGTCGGTCGCGGAGCGACCGACCTACGCGACAGGGGGTCTGCGATGATCGCCGCTGCACTCGTCACAGTCGCACTGACTGCCGCCAGCCATGCGGAGGTCGCGCTGCGCATCGACGCGACCTCGATGAAGCTGTGGGAGGCCAGGCCCGACTGGCTCGGCAACGATTCCGCCGACCCCACGGTGACGACTCGTGAGGGCGCCCTCGACTTCGCGGTGCCCGAGCCGGGCCGGGGCATGAAGTGGACCATGAGCCTCGAGCCGGTTGATGTGTTCATGTACCGGTGGCTCGTGGTGCGGTACCGACTGGTCAACTACGCCGCCGCCGCGCCGGACTACCTCTTCTGGCTGAACGCCGAGACCGGGAAGGACGGGCTGCAACTGCTCCCGCCGCAACCGCCGCCCCACGACGATCAGCCGCATACCCTTGCCTTCGACCTGCAGAAGCGAGAAGCCGGCAGCGAGGTGTCAGCTCTCGCGGTCCAGTGCCAGGCCGGCCCGGCGGGCGGCGCGCACGTTCTCGTCGAGTCGATCGAGTTCGCCGACCGCCCGCCCGAGGGCGCGGAGGGAGACATGACGCCCGCACCCGAGACGCGAACAGCAGAGCCGGAGGTGCTGCGACCGGAGTTGTGGCAGGCTCAGCATGACTGGCTCGGCAACCCGGCCGCCAAGTTCGCTGCCCGGGCGGCCGACGGCAAGCTCAGGCTCGAGGTCGACGAGCCCGGGATGGGCATGAAGTGGTCCGCCGCCCTCCCTGACCCGGTCGAGGGGATGCAGTGGCTCTCCGTGCGCTGCCGCGCCCGGAACCTCGATCCCCAGACGTGGAACTACTTCGTCTACCTCGCCTCCGCGGGTGGCGGGAAGGCGCCGGACGAGCAGTACTGCCTCAACCTTAGCGACGTGCCCGCCGACGGGGAGTGGCACGTCGTCACCGCCCCCGTGACAGTGCCCTCCGTCCGGACGATCGCGCTGCAGGTCCAGGCGGTTGGGGGCGCGGCATGGGCTGAGATCGACTGGCTGCGGTTCTCCACCCAGAAGCCCGAGGTGAAGCTCGAGGACGTGCTGCCGTACCAGCCGGCAGCGGCGGTGCAGCCTCCGGAGAAGGCCCTGATCCTGTCCGACTCGCTGGCCCCGGCGGCGGAGGCGGCCACCGGGCTCGAGGTCGCATCATGGTTTGGCGCCTCCGTCGTCACCGTCCGCGGGATCACCTTCGCTCTGGCCGGCGATGGCGCCGAGGTCGCCGCCACGCCCTACCAGCAGCCGGGCGAGATCAAGGTCGTAGCCAGTGTGAAGGCCTCCGAGCTCTACCTCCTCCTCGGCGCGCGGTTTGCGCGAACAGAGGAGCCCTCCTACGGTGGAGGGCAGTTGCGGCGCGTCGTGGACCCGCATCGCTTCGCGGTCGCGGTGACCTACGAGGATGGAACGGTTGACGAGTTCGTGCCGGGACGGATCGGACCTCAGACCTCGGACCTCAGACCTCAGACCAACGGCATCGTGGAGTTCGCGGTCGTGAAGGGGATGGACGTGTACGCGGTTGGACCGCTCGCGGACAAGCAGGTGCGGGAGGTGGCGCTACGGGACGGGATGCGGAACGGGGGGTTCTACCTCGCAGCGGCGACGGCGAACACGGGCGAGGCGAGGCTGTGCACCACGAGGCCGGAGGAGAAGCCGTATGTCGTCGAGCGCGCGCCCCAGCCGCCCAAGGTCACCGAGCTGACCCACAAGTTCCGGGCCCAGGTCGGCCAGCTCACCGCGGACGTGAGGGCGCGATCCGGCGACCTGGAGGTGACACTGCAAGCGGCCGACGAGCTGGGCAAGGCGGAGGTCGTGCTCCGGCGGGATGGAGTGCCGCCCATCGCCCTGTCCGGGCCGCTGTTCGAGGTTCGGGTCGGCGGCCAAGCCCTGACCATGGACCACTTCCGGCACACGGGCGCGGAGAGGCTGTCGCCGGAGAAGCCCGAGGTGAAGGCCGTCCGACTCACTGGCGAAGCCGAGGCCGCCGGAGCGACCCTTGGCTGCGCACTCACCCTCAGCGCCGAGGCCCAGGCCCGCTTCGCGCTCCGGCTTGAGCTGACCAACCAGGGCAACGCACCGGTCCAGATTCAGCCCAACTTCCCGACCCTCCCGGGCATCGGCGGCGCCGAGGGTTGGGGGGAGTCCTGGTACTTCTTCCCTCGGCGCGGCTGTGTCATCAACCACGTCCCCATCGGTCTGCGCGAAGCCTATAGTGGGGCGTTCCCCTTCCAGGTGGAGAGCGTCTTCTGGCCCGAGAAGGGCGTCGGCCTCTACCTGATGACCCGCGACCTCGACCTCGCCTTCCGCTACTGGCGGCTCTCGAAGGACGCCGACGGCGTGCACCTGAGCATTGAGTACCCGACGATCACACTCGCGCCGGGGGAGACCTGGAAGTCGGTCGACACCGTCTTCGGCGAAAACGCGGGCGACTGGCACGGCGCGTGGCAAGCCTACCGAGACTGGCTGGCCACGTGGTACCAGCCCGCGGCGCCGAGGAAGGCGTGGTTCCGCAAGGTCTTCAACTTCCGCCAGCAGTTCATGCACTTCGCGTTGCCCGAGAAGAGCGGCATCTTCGACGACGCGACCAAGGCCTACCACTTCCAGGAGACCGTCGACGCCGACGCCCAGGCCTTCGGTGGGGTGGACCACCTCCACCTCTTCGACTGGGGGTGGAGCGAGAAGTACGGACGCTGTGGCGACTACGACCACTGGGAGCAGGTGGGCAGCGTCGAGGCCTTCGCCCAGGCCGTCGCCGGCCTCCAGAACCGCAGCGTCCCGGTTGGCCTGTACATCGAGGGGTACCTGGTTGACCCGGAGAGCAACTACGGGAAGGCCCACGGGGCGGAGTATCAACTGCTCGACGCGAACGGCAAGCCCTACCCCTACTTCGCGCCGAGCTACGACATGTGCTCGGCAGTGAAGGAGTGGCAGGACTACCTCGCGGGCGTCTATCGGCGCACGCGCGAGACCACCGGCGCCCTGGGGTACTACGTGGACGAGATGGGGTTCACCGACCCGGGGCACATCTGCTACGCCACCACACACGGCCACCCGGTTCCGTGGCCGCCGGCGCCCGGGCAGCGGGAGCTGATGCGGAAGATTCGCGAAGCCCTCGGGCCGGATACGGCGCTCTACACCGAGGAGAGCCCGCCCGACGTGAGCAGCCAGCTCCAGGACGGCAGCTTCACCTACAACATCAGCTCCGTCTCGGATGAGTGGTCGCCCACGCACCTCAACCTCTACCGGTTCACCATCCCGACCTTCAAGACGTTCGAGATCATCACCTGCGACCACCCGCTGGGCAGTAACCTTCAGGCCGTGAAGCGCGTCTTCTTCAACGGAGAGGGCATCTGGCTCGAAGGCCTGCCCGACAAGTGGTTCACCCCGGAGACGCGGGCCACCATCGCGAAGACGCACTCGCTCCTGACGCGCTACGCCGACGCCTTCATCGGCGACAACCCGACGCCGCTCGTGCCCACGCTGAAGGGGAACGTGTACGCCAACGAGTTCCCCGCCAGCGACGGCCAGCGGCTCTGTGTGTGGACGCTCTACAACGCCAACCCGAGAACGGTTCGGGGCGCCGTGATCCGCGTCCCGCACGTGGCCGGGACGAAGTACGTGGATGCCTGGCGGGACCAGCCGGCGCAGGTGAAGATCGAGGGTGACGCGGCCGTTATCAGCCTGGAACTGGGCCCACGCGATGTGGGCTGCGTGGCGAGGGTGGTGGAGTAAGCACGGCGGGGGCCTGATTCGGCTCAGCAGGTGGGACTGACGTCCTACCGGCCGCTGCGGGGAAGATCGCGCGCCGGCGAGACGAGCCAAGGCTCTGTGCGGGTTGTGTTGACGTGCGCTTGGGAGCACGGCCGCCCTCGTCCGCCGCGGTGGCCGAACGGCCCCCTTGTCGCAGGCCTGCGCCTCAACACCGTCTGCCACCGCTGCGGACGAGGACCGCGTCGGCTCCGTCCCGAACCCCCTGGCCGCGGAGGCGATGCTCGCGGACCTCGGAGAAGTGTCGCTGCTGCTGACCGATGTGGTCATGCCAGGAGCGACGGGCCAGGAGCTCTACCGGCGTCTCGTGGCGAAGCGCCCGCCGCTCAAGGTGCTCTGCATGTCGGGCTACGCCGACCACGCCGCTGTCAACCACGGCGCGGTTGACCCGGACGCCCCCTTCATGCAGAAACCCTTCGTGCCCGCCGCCCTCGCGCGCAAGGTCCGCGAGGTCCTCGACGGCTAGGCCCCTGCCAACGCCGGGCGGCTACGGGGTCGGGCCGGGTTCAACAACCCGGAGCGGGCGTCCAGTCGACGAAGTACCCACTCAGCCGCGTGATCCTGCCTGTGTCGATGTCCAGCGCCGCCCAACCCGCCAACGTGTCCCAAATGTACCGGAACACGATCACCCGCCCATCCGGCGACCAGTAGCAGGCGTAGGCGTAGACGGCCGGGGAGCGGTCCTTCGTGGCCCCCACATCCACCTGGACGGTCTTCGCGGCGCCGGAAGGCACTTGGCAGATGCGGAACTCGTAGGCCCTCCACTCGGGTCGGCCCCCGGGCCGCGGGGCCGGAGACGGGGGCAGCGCCCACACGAACAGGAAGCGGCTCTGGTCCCGCGTCACATCGCCGACCTGCTCGTGCCAGCGCACTGGCTCGACCGCGATGCCCGGGAACTCCACCTTCCCACCCGTCTCGAGGCTGATCGCGACCAGCCCGCCGGAGCGGGTCGCGGAGAGCAGCCAGCGCTGCCAGTGAGGGTCCGCGAGGTACGGGGGGTAGGGCGTGCAGTCGTGGACCGGCCGCGGGTCCGCGTCTCCGGGCCCGAAGGGCAGCAACCAGAGGCCTGCGGGCTTCCCCTCCGACGTGAACAGCGCGCGTCCGTCCGCTCGCCACCACGACCGGTACACTCCCTTGCGCGTCACCACGCGCCGGCCCTGGGCGTCGCAAACCAGTAGGTCGCCACTGCCGGCTTCGCCGGTGGCGACGGCCACCAGGCGCCCATCCGGTGACCAGAGCGCGTGGCCGCGCCAGGCGCCCTCACACAGCGCCTGGCCTCTGTCCGTGACCTCCCGCTCGGTGCCGTCCTGTGTGTCGAGGATCGCGTACCGTGCGTAGTGCGGCTCCTGATGCCACTGCCGCAGGTCGCTCGGGTGCGCCTCCGCGGTCTCCCGGGCGGCCAGGAGGTAGCGCCCGCCGGGCGCCCATGCGAAGCGGTCGGGCGACGACTGCGTCTCCTGGAGCTGCCCGCGGCCGAAGTCGTACGACACGAGTCGCTTCTGTGAGTTCACGAACGCTAGGCGCCCAGCGTCGTCGCTCCAGACGCCCGGCGTCGGCAACTCCCGGACCCAGACCGGGGCCGGAGGGAGCAGGGCCCGCTGGTGGCCGGCGGTTCCGATGCGTGCCGAGGCGCCTGCTGCCGCGTCCCCGATGAACGCCTGCCCCGCCGAGTCCGCCAAGAAGAAGCGCGCCCCGACCGGTGCCCAGGAGAACGAGTACGTGATCTTCGGGTGCGTGATCGTCGCTCCCGTCACAAGCAGCCGCGGCCTGGCCCCAGGCCCGTTCAGCCCGTACAGCCCTGACCTCCCCTGTGCATCCATCCCGCCCAGAGCCAGCCACACGCCATCCGCCGACCAGCCCAGCGGAACCGCCTCCACCAGGCCGGGGACCCTGAGCGTGTGCAGCCGCGGCGGGTAGCCTCGCAGCAGAGCGGGCGGCGCAGGATGCTGCGGCGGGGGGTAACGGATGTTGTCGGTGTTCTCGATGAGAATGTCACGCTCGTCCTGCGACCACTGGGCACAGACGAAGTGGACCCCGGGCCAGGGGGACGGTCGAGGGGCAGCAGGCGAACTGACGGGCGGGGAAACGCTGGGTGTCGTAGAGGGCGCCGCGGCGGTCGAGCCACCGCCTCCTCCCGACCGGCATCCGGCCGCAACCAGCGCCAGGCCGAAGACGAGCAGTAACCAACTCCTGCCCATGGTTCACACCCTCACCATGGCCGTCGGTCCGTCGCACTTCCCTACATCGGGAGACGCCTGCCCTCTACCCTGGCTTCAGCTCCACCCGGATCATCCAGTTCACGCTGTTCTGGGGCAGACGGAAGTTCCAGTCCGAGAGCTGTCCCGGCTGGCCGAGGAGCGACTTCCCGGCCCCCTTGCTGGTGTCGATCCCCAGGTAGATGCCATCGGTCTGCATGCAGTTGCCGATGTACAGCACATGGAAGGGGCCCTGGATGGGGACATCAGGTAACAGGTCCACCTTGACCCAGTGCATGTCGCTCGTGAAGAGGGCGTAAGGGTACATGGCGAACCCGACCGGCTGCATCTTCTCGTCGCAGATAGCGAGGCTGAAGGCCGTGCGGTTCGCTCCCTCCCCGGCTCCGTAGGTGCCGGCGAAAATACCGACCGCATCGACCACCCACGTACCCTCCGGCGGCTCGAAGCGCACCACCATGCCCGTGGAGCCGGCGAAGCTCTGCTTGTCCTCCGCCGACCCGTCGTCCCACTTCAGCACCGTGGTGCCCGTCTCCTCGGGCCCGGCGCCGGCGCCCATGGTGGTGAGGTGGGCGCGGATCATCCAGTCCCACGGCTCTTTGGGCGGCCGGGGGGCCTGGCCAGCGTTCCCGGCGCCGGCGTGGATGTTGTCGGCGGTCTTGCCGGTGCTGTCATAGGCCACGTAGAGGCCCCGGTTAGCCAGCGACCCGGGCGCCACCACGACGTAGAAGGCGCCCTTTACCTGGACATCGGGCATGTCGATGCTGCCCCAGGCCTGCTGCTGGCCGTGGGGCCAGGTGCGGTAGGGAGCCTGGGCCTGGCCGAGCGCCTGCATGTTGGCGTCGCAGACGTAGGCCATGCAGAGCGTCGTCGCCGGGTCGAAGCCTCCGCCATACTGCGAGGCGCAGACATCGACCCGATCCACATACCAGGTCCCGTCCTCCGGGGCCTCGAACTTAACGACGTGCCCCGAGCCGCCATAGGACTGGATGCCGTCTTTCACGTCATCGTCGTACTTCAGCAGGAGCTCATCCGACAACGCCCAGGACGAAGCGACAAGGGCACATCCCAGGCACAGAACAAGGACCGACGGTGCCGACCACTGCCGACGCATGGGCGATCCCTCCCTTTCGTATACTCTGACGATTGGCCATGGCCGATGGTTGCGCCCCAGAGGCCGCTATTGTGCTACTGCCGAAGGGGCGAGGAGGGTTCCTGCGGCGCCCCGGCGGGCGAATCCGCGGCCCGCCCAGTGTTGGAGCCTAACGGAGGAGCCGGCTGTTCGCGGCCAACAAGCGAGCGCCATGAACATCGTCGTCTGCGTGAAGCAGGTGCCGGACACGACCGAGGTCCGCATCGACCCCGAGACCAACACGCTGGTGCGGCAGGGCGTGCCGTCCATCCTGAACCCCTACGACGCGCATGCCGCCGAGGAGGGGGTGCGGCTGAAGGAGCGACATGGCGGGCGCGCCACGGCGATCACCATGGGACCGCCGCAGGCTGTTGACGTCCTGCGCAGGTGCATCTCGCTCGGGATGGACCGCGCGATCCTCCTGAGCGATCGGGCGTTCGCGGGCTCCGATACGTGGGCAACGAGCTACACCCTCGCCGCGGCCGTCAGGAAGCTCGGGGAGGAGCAGCCAGTCGATCTCGTGCTCTGCGGCAAGCAGGCGATCGACGGCGACACCGCGCAGGTGGGGCCGGGCATCGCACAGCGGCTGGGCTGCGCCCAGATCACCTACGCCCTGGCGGTGGAGGTGGTGGACCTGGAGCGGGGGGTGATTCGCGTGAAGCGGCGGCTTGAGCGGGGCTGGGAGACGGTCGAGGCGCGGCTCCCGGCGCTCCTGACGTGTGTGGAGGAGATCAACGAGATCCGGTACGCCCCCATGCCGAACATGATCCGCGGGGCGCGCTACCGGCCTGAGGTGTGGGGGCGGGCACACTTGGACGTGGACGACGACCTGCTCGGCATGAAGGGCTCGCCAACGGCGGTCAGCAAGGTGTTCCCGCCGGCCATGCGCGAGCCGGGGGAGGTCATCACGGAGGCCGATCCACGCGTCGCCGCCGAGGCGTTGGCGCAGCGCCTGACGGGGGTAGCTCAGTCACTGGGAAGAAGCCACTGAGGTGGAGAGGAGACCCAAGCCGAAACTGAAGATCGTGCCCGAGAAGTGCATCGCCTGCGGCCGGTGCGAGGCGGTCTGCCCCTTCGATGCCATCCACGTGCAGGACGGCGTGGCGGTCATCGACGCGGAGAAGTGCACCGCCTGCGGGAAGTGCGTGCCCGAGTGCCCGGTGGCGTGTCTGACTCTCAAGGGCCTGCCACCGGCGGCCGCCGAGAAGCTGGCGGCGCGCGTTCGAAAGCGGGCTGAGGAGGCGGCCGCGCTGCGGCAGGGGCTGCTCGGTCAGTATCGGGGCGTGTGGGTCCTGGTGGAGCAGACCGACGGCGTGGCGCATCCGGTGTCGTGGGAGCTGCTCGGGCGCGGGCGAGCCCTGGCCGATGCGCGGCAGTGCGAGCTGGCGGCGGTCGTCCTGGGGAGCGGCGTCGGCGACCTCCCCCGTGAGGCGGGCCGGCAGGGCGCCGACAAGGTCTACGTGATCGACCATCCCCTCCTCGCCGCCTACCGCACGCAGCCCTACTGTCGAGCGTTGGCGGGATTGATCCGGAAGCATAGGCCGGAGATCGTCCTGGTCGGGGCGACGCCCATCGGGCGGGACCTTGCCGGCGCGGTGGCCACGCCGCTCCACACGGGGTTGACCGCCGATTGCACGGGCCTGGACATCGAGGAGGGCACGGGCCTGCTCCTCCAGACGCGCCCCGCCTTCGGCGGCAATATCATGGCGACCATCACCTGTCGGGACCACCGGCCGCAGATGGCGACGGTACGGCCCCGGGTGATGGACGCCCTCCCCAGGGACGAGAACCGAGCGGCGGAGGTCGTGACCGAGACCCTCGAGATGGACGAAGATGCGGTCTCGGTGAAGGTGATCGACTTCACGCCCGATGCCGATCTCGACTGGCCGAACCTGCAGTTCGCCGAGGTGATCGTCTCCGGTGGGCGCGGGGTAGGCGGGTCGGCGGGCTTCGACGCGCTGCGCGGGCTGGCGGACGCCCTCGGCGGCGTCATCGGGGCCTCCCGAGCGGCGGTGGATGCGGGCTGGATCTCCCACGACTACCAAGTCGGCCAGACTGGGCAGACAGTGCGCCCGCGGCTCTACATCGCCTGTGGCATCTCCGGGGCCATCCAACATCGGGTCGGGATGCAGACATCGGATGCCATCGTCGCCATCAACAGCGACCCCAGCGCACCGATCTTCCGGATCGCCGACTTCGGAGTCGTGGGCGATCTGCACCAGATTGTGCCGGAGCTTGCGCGGCTGGCCAGAGAGCGCCACCTGAAGGAGCTGCTGCGGTGGGTAGCGGTGAAGGGCGAGGGGTAGCTGCCCGCACGGACGGCACGTCTACGCATGGGACAACCATCATGGCTTCCGAGCAGGACGTTCCGACCAACCGGTTCGATGTGATCGTGGTCGGCGCCGGGCCGGCGGGGCTGGCGGCGGCGAAGGCCTGCGCCGAGGCCGGGCTTGCGACGATCGTCATCGAGCGCGGCACGGCGCCGGGCACGAAGAACGTCATGGGCGGCGTGCTCTACACGCAGCCCACCGCGCGCGCCTTCCCCGACTTCTGGAAGGAGGCGCCGGTCGAGCGCTGCGTCGTGCAGCAGGAGGTCTGGGCGCTCACCGCGGACTCGGCGGTGAAGATCGGCTACCGGAGCCGCCGCTTCTGCGGTACGCCGCCCGATGCGTTCACGGTCTTCCGTGTCCGGCTCGACAAGCACTTCGCCCAGAAGACCGAGGAGGCCGGAGCGCTCATCATCTGCGAGACCAAGGTCGACGAAGTGCTCCGCGACGGCGGCAAGGTGGTCGGGGTGCGCGTGGGCCGGGAGCAGGGCGAGGTGTATGCCCCCCTCGTCATCCTCGCCGAGGGTGTGAACGCCCGACTCGCCCTGGCCCTCGGGATGCAGACCAAGCTCCAGCCCCACGATGTCGCCACCATCGTCAAGGAGGTCATCGCCCTCGACCGCAAGGTGATCGAGGATCGCTTCCAGCTCACCGGTGACCAGGGCGCCACCATCGAGATGTACGGCGACTCCACGATGGGGAAGCTGGGCGCGGCGTTCCTCTACACGAATCGGGACACCCTCTCGCTCGGTGTCGGGCTCCTGCTGGCCGAGAAGGCCCGCACGCAGCTCACGCCGCACGACCTCATGCAGCGGCTGAAGGAGCACCCGGTGGTCGCCCCGCTGATCGCCGGCGGGCGGACGGTGGAGTACCTCTCCCACCTGATCCCCGAGGGCGGCTACCGGCGAATCCCGAAGCTGTTCGCCGACGGCGTGATGGTCGCCGGCGATGCCGCGATGCTGGTCAACAGTCTCCATCGTGAGGGCGCCAACCATGCCTTCCTCTCCGGGCGGCTGGCCGGCGAGACGGCGGTCGACGCCCACCGCGCGGGGGACTTCAGCGCCCGCATGCTGTCGCGCTACCAGAAGCGGTTGTGGCACGATGCCCCCACGCTTCGCGACCTGCGGAAGTACCGGAACGCAACGCGCTTCATCGAGAGCCACCCGAGCGCGCTCCCGATCTACCCCGAGATCGCGAGTGATGCGATGTACGAGATGCTCACGGTCGATGGCGTGCCGAAGCGGGAGAAGCAGTGGCGGATCATCCGTCGCGCGATCGCGAAGCGAGGCTTCTGGGGCCTGGTTCGCGACGCGATTGCCGGGGGGAGGTCGATGTGGTGAGCGAGAGCAGGTACCGTTCCGGCAATGTGGGTCTGGCGGACAAGCTGGGCACGGTGAAGTACAACACCGACGAGAGCGGCTCCCATCTCCGCGCCCGCAGCGCCGAGGTGTGCCTGGGCTGCGAGGGGAAGCCGTGCATCGCGGGCTGCTGCGCCGAGGTCTACCGCTGGGACGACGAGAAGCAGGCGCTCGAGATCGCCTACGAGAACTGCCTGGAGTGCGGGGCCTGTCACATCATCTGTCCCTATGACAACATCGATTGGAGCTACCCTTGCGGCGGTTTCGGGGTAGCATACAAGTACGGCTAGTCTGTCGTGGTAGGAGCGACCCCAACAGGGGAGGGTGACCCGCCTTGCCGGACGTGCAGAACCGCGCTCTGGCCATCGCGTCCCGACTCATCGTCGCCCGCGCGAACCCGGAGGAAGTGCTCGACGCCGTGCTGACCGCGGCGGTCGAGGCCACCGAGGCTGATCGCGGGTCGATCTCCCTGGTCGATCGGCACAACGGCGAGCTGGTCATCCGGAAGATCGTCGGCGACGGGTGGACCCCTGAGAAGCGCGAGAAACGCCTCCGCGCGGGCAAGGGTGTCCATGAGGGCATCACCGGCTACGTGGCGACCCACGCCGTGCCCTACTACACCGGCGACGCCCATCGCGACTCCCGCTACTATCCGCTCTTCGAGGATGTCCTCAGCGAGCTCGCCGTGCCGCTGGTCCGCAGTGGGGATCGCGTCACCGGCGTGCTCGATCTCGAGTCCATACGGCCCGATCACTTCGACGACGACGATGAGACGCTGGTCGCTGCGCTGGCGGCAATGGCGGCCGTGGCCGTTTCCATGGCCGAGCACCATCGGCGCGAGCGCGAGCTGACCGAGACGGCCCAGGAGCTCAGCCGAGCCGGGGGGCTGGAGCGCCAGCTCGAGTATGTGACGGAGGCCGCGGCGCGCATCCTGCAAGCCTTCGACGGCTCGCTTTTCCTCCTGGGCCCCAACGGTCAGCGCGTGATCCTGGCCGCCTCGCACGGCCCCCTCCGCGCCCAGGTCGGCCAGGCGAGCTACGAGATCGGTGAGGGGCTGACCGGATGGGTGGCCGAGCACCGGGCGGCCGTGCGGCTGATCGACCCCTCGACCGACCCGCGTTGGGCCGGCAAGCACCAGGAGCTCCCCGAGGAGAGCATCGCCGCCTTCCTCGCCGTGCCTGTGCTCCTGGAGGGCCGCCTGGCTGGCGTCCTGCGCGTCATCCGGGACCGCACGCCACGGTCGCTGCCCAACCCCTTCGACGAGGATGACGAGGAGGTCATGGAGACCCTGGCCAGCCAGGTCACCGTCCTCCTTCAGCGGGAGGACCTCCTGCAGCGGCTGGTCCGCAGCGAGCGACTGGCGGCGTGGGGGCAGCTCTCGGCCCGGGCCGCGCACATCATCGGGAACAAGGTGTTCGCGATGAAGGGCGCGGTCAACGAGCTGCGGTACCTGCTTCAGCGCTCCCCCGGTTGCGGCCAGGAGTGCATCGAGCTGGTGGAGACCCTGGCCCGAGTCCTGTCGGAGACCGACGGGATCGTGCGCAGCTTCCGGGGGTTCGTCGCTGCCCGAGAGACGAAGCCCGGGCCGCTCAACGTCAACCACATTGCCGCCGCCCAACTGCAGGCCATGGCGCACTCAGCGGGGAAGGTCAAGCTGACGAGCGCGCTGGCGGACAACCTCCCCTCGGTCCATGCAGATGCCTCGCGGCTTGGCGAGTGCTTGGGGGAGTTGATCGAGAACGCGATCTCATGGCAGCCCGACGGCGGTGAGGTTCGGGTGAGCACCTTCCCGGCCTCTGCGGAGGAGGCGGCGGCGTTGGCCCAGGTCCGCGGCGCCACGCGGTACGTGCGCATCGACATCGAGGACCAGGGCCCCGGCGTGCCCGCCGAGCTGAAGGAGCAGATCTTCGAGGCGTTCGTCAGCAAGCGGGGACGCGGCCTCGGGCTAGGGTTGGCCATCTGCAGGGAGGTCGTTCGCGCCCACGGCGGCGAAATCGTGGAGATCGGGACGCCCGGCCAGGGGGCACGCTTCGTCATGCTGCTCCCGGCCGTCGAGACCCAGGAGGCGGCGAAGAGCGATGTGCAAGATCCTGCTGGCTGACGACGAGCCTGACGTCCGCGCCACCATTGAGCGGCGCCTGAAGCGCGAGGGTTTCGAAGTGGAGGAGGCCGACAGCGCGGCCGCCGCCATCGAGAAGGTGCGCGAGGCCGAGCCGTTCTACGACGTGATCATTGCCGATATGGTGATGGAAAACGAGCAGAGCGGGCTGGAGGTCCTCAAGGCCGCCTTCGGCCGGGACATCTTCGCCGAGGTCATTGTCCTCACGGCGTATGGCAGCGTGCAAAACGCCGTGGAGTGCATGAAGCGCGGCGCCTTCGACTACCTCGAGAAGAACATCCCGGGTGTCGATGTCCTCGACCTGCTCGTTCTCAAGATTCAGAACGCCATCGAGCACCGCCGGGCCGCCGTCGACTTCATCCGGCGCATCGACGTGAGCCGGCTGAAGGGCGCGTAGGCGGTTGAGGGGCGGGTGACGCAATGCCCACGTTGCGGGTAGCCTCCTGGAATGTGGCCAACCTGTTCGAGCCGGGGGCGGTAGACCGGGGGCCACGGAGCGAGGCCGAACTCAACGCCAAGATCACCCGGCTCGCAGAGATCGCGAATCGGATGTTCGATGGTGCCGGCCCGGATCTGCTGGGGCTCGCCGAGGTCGGAACGGAGCGGATCCTCGACGTGCTTGGCGCCGCGCTGCAGGACGACTACCTGCCGCTCTGGTCTGCGCCGGGCTCTGAGGACCAGACGGGCCTGGCTCTTCTCGGGCGTGACGTGGCGGTGGCACAGCTGGAGTTGGTCGATGGGTGGCGTCCCTCCGCCTTCGCGCGCCCGCGGTGCATGGTGGTGCGGTGTTGGTTGACCGGGGTGACCGAGCCCGTCCTGGTGGTCATGAACCACTGGAAAAGCCGCATGCAGCAGCCGGGGCTCGATGACCGCGCCGAGCGGGTCGAGACGGCGCGGTGGCTCGGCGACCTGCTCGCGGGCTGGGGCCGGGAGACCTGCGTCCTCGTGATGGGGGACTTCAACGCTGAGCCCTTCGAGGCCCCCTTCTCGGAGACCAGCCTGCGCGGGCTCCGGTTCTTCAGCTCGACCCTGTGGTCGCAAGCGACGCCCGCCTACCTCTACAACGCAACGTGGCGCTTCTTGCCCGAACCCGACAGCTGGGAGACGGCGCGACAGCCAGGATATCGAGAGCCGCGACCCAAGACCAGCCATGACAGCCAGCCCGCCGTGCTGTTCGACCAGTTGCTGGTATCGGGCAGCGCGTTGCGGGGAGGGCCGCTCGAGCTGCGGGAGACCACGGTAGGTTACCACTGTGACCCCGTGGCTTCCAGGCACAAGCAGAGCGGCGCTCTGGTGCCGATCAGGTGGGAGTACGTCCCTGGCGAGACGCCGGTGGGAGCGTCAGACCACTTCCCGCTTGTGGCGACGTTCGAGATCGTCTAGATGGGAATCCGCGATATCGAATCTTGTGTCCCGCCTTGAGGAGGGGCCGAATACGAGGCGCGGCGTGTGCGCCGAGTATCCGGCCCGCCCGGCTGTTGAACGGATCGGGCCGGATAGCCCCTGCGGGGCTATTCGGCCCCTCCAGACGCCAACGGCTTACGACGACCGAGAATCGCGGATTCCTATTCAGATGAGGAGGTCGAGCCATGGACATCGCCGATTTCGAGAGCAAGGTCAGCGAGATCCTGAGCACCGCCGAGACGCCGGCATACCTCAAAGCCCTTGGGGCCCTCGAGAGCATGGCGCTGGCGGTACAGAGGCAGCTCGGGCCGGGCGCCCCTACCGTGACGGTGGAGCCGGGCTATCAGGTCGCCATGGGGCAGCAGCTCAACGTGGTGGTTGCCGTCCCCCAGCGTAACTTTCGGGATGTGCTCTTCCGGGCGTACGTGCCGGCGACCGGCTTTCCGGTAAGCCTCGACCTATACGGCGAAGAGCCGGTACGATGCGCGGACGAGGCGGAGCTTGAGGACCAGGTGCTTGGGTTCCTCGCGCGGCCGCAAGTTAGGGCGCGTCTCGCCATGCTCGGTAGGATGGCCCTCGGCTAGGCCGCAGACAGACGGGCGGGAGTACGACCCGTGTTCTACGGCCAAGCAACGTGACCGGGGATGCCGTCCCGCGGTACTCAGGAGCAGACCTCGTGGCCACCACCGTCATCGCACCCACCACCTTGTCCTCTGCCTCGGAGCAGCTTCGCGAGACCGTGCGGCAGGAGGCCCGGCCGTTCTGGGAGCGCGTCATCTGGGCCGCGGAGGCCTTCCGCGAGACCGAGGGCGAGCCGTTCCGCGCCATCCGCGTCGCCCGCGCGACCGAACGCATCCTCACCCAGATGCCCATTCGCATCCGCCCGGGCGAGCTGCTCGTTGGCTGGCACCCCAGCACCCATGCCGACGAGGCCCTCCAGAAGCAGATGGAGGAAGCCAACCAGTACCTCGGCAAGGAGAACTACTGGATCGCCGCCTCCGAGGGTCACATGGCGCCCGACTACCCGACCATCCTTGCCTGCGGGATCGACGCGCTTCTGGCCCGCACTGACGCCCTCGACCAAGCCCTCTCCCCCCTCGACCGCGACACGGCTGGGAAGCGTGGGTTCTACCGGGCCGCGCGCCTTTCGCTCGGGGCCTTCCAGGCGCTCATCCGGCGCTACGCCGACCTCGCCCGCGAGATGGCGGGCGCTGACCCCGACCAGCGCGCGGAGCTCAGCGAGATCGCGGGCATCTGCGACCACATCGCCTCCGGATCGGCGCGCACGTTCCGGGAGGCCATCCAGCTTGCCTGGTTCATGTTCCTCGCCGTGGCCATCGAGGCCGGGCCGTCGCACCACTGCTTCGGGCCGGGACGCATGGACCAGTGGCTGTGGCCCTACTACGACGCGGACCTCGCCGAGGGGCGCCTCACCGACGCGATGGCCGATGAGCTGCTCGACCAGTTTCTCATCAAGTGCAACGAGTTCGATGCCGTGCTGAGCATGAGCGCGCTCATCACGGTCGTTGGTGGTCGAAGGCCGGACGGCAGTGATGCCGTCAACGAGCTCTCTTACAAGATGCTCGAGGCCTCCGACCGCGTGCAGATGTACTTCCCCGGCCTCGACATCTCCTGGCACCGGGATATCGACCCCGAGTTCATGCAGCGGGCGGCGGTGCTCCTGCGGAACGGCAAGGGCCAGCCCAGCTTCTTCAACGATGAGGTGATCGTGCGCGGCCTGGAGCGCGTGGGGGCGCCCTTCGAGCACGCCGTCGATCACCTCCCGAGCACCTGCACGGAGACCTCGATCGCCGGCCGCTGCAACCCCTGGGTTGCCTGGCCCTACATGAACCTGGCGATGGACCTGCTCTACGCCCTCTTCGGCGGCAGGCACCCCATCAGCGGGAACCAGGACCGGCCTGCCTTCCCCGAGCCGCAGACCTACGAGGAGCTGAAGGGGCGGCTGCACGAGCAGCTTGAGATGACCGCCCACACCGCCATCGAATGGAGCCTGCGCGACCAGCTCCTCGAGTCGTGGTACCGCCCGTTCCCCCTGCTCTCGTGCTTCGTCCAGGACTGCCTCGCCCGTGGGTGGGACATCTCCCGCGGCGGCGCCGTCTACAACTTCCTGCAGCCCGAGGCCGTGGGGGTGTCGAACGTCGTGGACGGCCTGGTGGCGATCAAGACGCTCGTGGCAGACAAGCAGCGCTACACCCTCGATGGCTTCCGTGCCGCGATCTGCGACAACTTCGAAAGCCACCAGGACCTCCGCCGCGCCATCCTCCGCGACTGCCCGAAGTACGGGAACGACGACGAGTGGATCAACGACCTCTTCGCCGAGGTCGCCGGCGGCTGGTGCACCCACCTGGAGGGCCACACCAACTACTTCGGCGGACCGGTGCTGCCCGGGTTTCTTGGCTGGGTGGTGTGGATCGACTTCGGCCGGAACACGCCCGCCACGCCCGACGGGCGGCTCTCCGGCGTGCCGCTTGCGAACTCCCTCGCGCCGTGTACCGGCGTCACGCCCAAGGGATACCCGTCGGTCATCCTCTCCGCCTCGAAGCTCGATCACTCGCGCGGCCTGGGGGGCATGGTCTTCAACCTCCGCTTCGGCGGCAATGCGCTGGTGACGGATCAGGGCGTCGACCGCCTGCGAGCGCTCGTCGAGGCCGCGATGGACCTCGGCACTTACATGCTGCAGATCACCGTCGTGAGCGCCGACACGCTGCGGGCCGCCCAGGCCGCGCCCGAGGACTTCCAGGACCTCTTCGTGCGAATCGGCGGCTACCTGGTGCCCTTCGTGCTGCTCGCGAAGGACGCCCAGGATGAGGTGATCGCGCGGGCGGAGTTGGAGCTGTAGGCGATGGCTCAGCCTCCAGGGGGGTGGTCAGGCATGTCAGACCAGCGGTGGGCAGTCGGAGTCGCTCCGGTAGCCATTGCCGGCCTCTCGCTGATCGCCTGCACGGCCATACTGGTTCGCGGGGTCGTGCGGGTGAAGAGCGCCGGCGAGATGATCCGCGTGACGGGGTCGGCGCGCAAGCAGATCCGGTCCGACTTCATCATCTGGAAGGGGCGGATCGTCTCCCAGGGCGCGGACATCGCCACCGCCTACGGGACTCTGAAAGCCAGCGTCGACAAGACGAAGGCGTACCTCACCGGGAAGGGCGTTCCGGCCAAGCAGATCCTGGACACGCCGATTGTGACCCGCCTGCTCTACGCTCCGCGTACAAAGCAGGAGATGGGCTATCCCGAGCAAGACGTCTACCGCAAGGTGGTCGGCTACGAGCTGTCGCAGGAGGTTGAGGTCCGCTCGGAGAATGTGGAGCTCGTCGACGACCTCTCGCGCAAGTCGACGGAGCTCATCAGCAGCGGCGTCGTCTTCGAGTCGGAGCCGCCAGAGTACCTCTACACCAAGCTCGGCGAGCTGAAGGTCACCATGCTGGCCGAGGCGGCCAAGGACGCCCGCGCGCGAGCCGAGCAGATCGCTCGGAATAGCGGCTGTCGGCTGGGATCGGTCCGGTCTGCGCGGATGAGCCCGCTCCGCATCACACCCGCCTACGCTGTGACGGAGCTCGACGCCATCGGTACCAACGACACCTCCGCACTTGACAAGGACATCACTGCCGTTGTCTCTGTCGGGTACTCTGTCAGGTAGCGCCCGGGAACCTACGCAGCCGATGCTGCCTGCGGCCCCCCAACGTCACGCCCCAACCGACATGAACCCCTCCCCTGACCTCCGCTCCGTTGAAGGCCTCATCTTCGCCATCGACCAGACCGCCATCCACGACGGCCCGGGCGTGCGGATGATGATCTACCTGAAGGGCTGCCCGTTGTACTGCCTCTGGTGCCACAGCCCCGAGTCGATCGACCCCAAGCCCGAGGTCGTCTGGTACGAGACGCGCTGCGTGCGGTGCGGGAAGTGCGTCCAGGCCTGCCCGGAGGGACTCCGGTCGCTGGACGGGGGTGGCACGAGCGTCCCGCTCGTGAACCACAGCCCCCATCGGCGGGACGCCAATGCCACGACTATCGGCGAGTGCCGCCTCTGTCGCGCCTGCCTCGAGGCCTGCGAGCACAACGCGCTGGAGGTCAAGGGTTGCGTGACGACGGCGGGCCAACTGGTCGACGAGGCGGTGCGGCTGAAGCCGTTCTTCCGGCGATCAGGCGGAGGGGTAACGCTCTCCGGCGGCGAGCCGATGCTGCAGTCCCAGTTCGCCTACGCCATTGCTGCGCTGTGCCGGGAGGCCGGCATCCACGTCGCCCTCGAGACTAGCGGCCACGTCCACTGGGCGCGGCTCCGGCCCATGACGCGCGTCGTCGATCTCTTCCTCTATGACCTCAAGCACGCCGACAACGCGAAGCACCGTGCCTACACCGGGGTCTCGAACCGGCTGATCCTCGAGAACCTCGCCCGGGTGGTCGAGGCCGGCTGCGAGGTCGTCGTCCGGGTGCCGCTCATCCCCGGCCACAACGACTCCCCGGATGACATCCGCGCCATCGCTCGCGCCGCCCAGGCCCGCGGCGTCACCCAGCTGACCCTCCTCCCCTTCAACCCCGCCGCGCCCGGCAAGTGGGCCTGGCTCCGCCGACCCTACCCCCTCGCCGGGGCGCAGCGACAGACGCCGGAGGAGGTCGCGGGGCTGGAGCGAGTCGTCGGGAACGAGGGCCTCATGCTCGTGCCGGCGTAGTCATCATCGCATTTCGCTCAACGCACCACGGGAGCACCTCCATGACAGCGGCAACTCTCTGCGTCCTCGCTCTCCTGGTCGGGCCAGTGGCCCCCTCCTCCGCCCCCGTCGCCATCTTCTCCGAGCCTGGCTTCCCCTACTACATCGCCTCCCCCGCTGTCTCCCCCGAGTTCGTGCAGCAGAGCCTGAAGGGGGCCGGGATCGAGGCGGAGTTGGTGAGTGCCGACCAGCTCGCCGACCCCGCCGTGTTTCACGTGAAACACTATCGGGTGCTGGCGTATGTGTATGGCAACACGTTCCCGGTTGCCGCGCTGGACAACCTCCGCCGGTTCCATGCCGGGAAGGGCTGCATCGCGGCCTTCGGAGGGGTGCCATTCTGCCATCCGTGTGTCAAAGAGGGGGCAAAGTGGGCTGACAAGATCGGCGAGATGGGCTGGGAGTTCGTCTCGCACCAGAAGATGGGCACGGGAATCTGGGGGCAGGCGGACGACGCGGACGGGGTGGTGCACACGCCAGGCGACCCGCTCGGCATTGCGTGGCTGGCGCTCCCGGGCCCGCCGGCGGGGGTGGTGCAGTTCCCGAGGCCGGGCATGACGCTGGAGGAGTCGAAGGCGGCGGGGTACGACCATCTGCTGGGCCTCCCGCCCGAAGATCGCGCGATTCCGGTGGTCTCGGTCACAAAGGCCGGGGTCGCGGTTGGGCACCCGGTCTGTATCATCGAGCACCACTGCCCGGAGTTCAGCGGCGCCGTGGACCTCTGGGCCGGGGCGACGCTCAGCCCGAACTTCTCGATGCAGCAGCAGGAGCAGCTCATCGTCGCCTCGTGCGCGTACCTCCTGGAGCGTGCGGGCGTGATGACGACGGAACGCCGTCGCGAGGCGCGGGCCGCGACGCGTGGCCGGTACGCCGCGCCGATGACCCAGGCCCCGGCGCGCGAGGGGCCGTTCATCCTGCGGTCGGCTCCCCCGGCGAAGCGGCTCGTCGTGCTGGATGTGCAGGGGCTGACCTCGGCGGAGCAGATGCTCGCCCTCACCTTGCAGGGGATCGTGAACCGCAAGCAGCCGCGGGTGTATGTGGTCGGCGACTTCAAGGACGCGGCGTGGCTCGAGGTTCTGAGGAAGGAGGGATACGAGTCGAGTGCCTGCGACACCCTCGAGGCGCTGGTCGCCATGTTCCGCGATGAGCTCGCGGGCGCGGTGGTGCATGACCCGGCCGACGGGTACACGGTGAACATCGCCACCATGCTGGCCGGGCTGAAAGGGGCGGTGATCGCGACACCCGAGCTTGCCGCCCGCTACCGGCTCAAGGTGGTTGACGACCTGCGCGGCCGGTTCGCGAGCGCGATGGACGCCTACGAGTGGGCGCTGGATGAGCTGTGGCCGCAGCTTGAGCACCGGGCGGTCGCGTGCATGGCGCCGGGGTGGGTGGCGCCGCGAGACACCCTCGTCCAGTTCCGGCTATTCACCTTCTGGCTCGACTGCCAGTGCAGCAAGCCCCTGCCGTGGCGTCAGGCGCTCTTCTTCGAGAGGCTCCTCGCGAAGATGCCGCCGCACGGGTTGATCTACGGCTGGTGGCAGGACGGCGACGACGGCGGCATTGGCGAGTGGCGGGGTGTCATGACGAGCTCGCGCTACGCCAAGATCACCATCTGCACGGTTGGCGCGTACAACCTGAGCGTCCACTCCGGCGCCAAGATGCCCGGGCAGTTGGCGCAGAAGCCCATCCGATTCGGCAGCCTCGACCGCAAGGTGTATGTCACCTTCATCGTCTCCGATGGCGACAACTTCGGGATGAACCTCTACGGGGTGATCGGGCGGCTCTGGTCCCAGAAGATGCGGGGCAAGGTGCCGGTCGGGTGGGGCATCTGCCCCACGCAGGTCGAGCTCACTCCCGCCGCCGTCCGGTACTGGTACGAGACGGCGACACCGAACGACCTCTTCGTCTGCATGGACGGGCTCGGCTACGTCTACCCGAGCAGCTATGGCGCGGGCCTCGGCGATGGGAAGGCCTACTACGGCGAGTTCCTCCGCCAGACGCAGCCCTACCTGGCGTGGCTCGACCAGCGGCACCTCTGGTTCCTCGACGGCACCCCTCGTGCAGAGCAGATGGCTGAGGCGCTGAAGCTTGACGGTCTGTTCGGCGAGTACGGCGTCTTCCCGGAGCAGAAGCAGGCGCTCTTCGGGCAGACGGCGGCGCTCTGGGTCGACGTGAACCCGTGGGAGAAGCCCTGGGACGACGTGGGCACCTATGTGAAGCGGATTCGTGAGCGGACGCCGGCGCAGCGGCCGGCGTTTCTGTTCGTGGGGGTCAACGGGTTCTGCATCGGCCCCAACGAGATCGCGCGGATCGTGCAGGACCTCGGGGCGGGTTACATCGCGGTCCGGCCGGACGAGCTCTGCCATCTCTACCGGAAGTACCAGACCTCGGGCGTGGATGCCAACCCCGCGCCGCGGCCGCCGCTCGACCTGACGCTCCCTCCGCCTCCGGGGCCGTACGTGAACGAGAAGGGCGTGCTCGTGGTGCGGGAGGATGACGGCGACCCGGACATCTCCGGGTGGTTCACCGATCCGCAGGGGACGCAGTGGGTGCGGAAGAGGCTGAACGTCCCCCTCCCCGCAGGCGCGAAGCAGGCGGTCATCCGAGTGTTCGTGCGCGGCGGGAAGGGGAACCACCTGAGGCTGCGCCTCAACGACCAGGAGCACGAGGTGGTCCTGCGGTCGTCATCGTGGGAGTGGGTGACCGTTACCGTGCCTGCCACGGAGGTGCGCAACGGGGAGAACGCGATCGCCTACACGGGTAATCCGGAGGGGCGGCTGCTGACTGCGGGAGATGGCTCGACTGACCTCGGCCACTCCGACTTCGGCGGCCCGGACCAGTGGAGCGACCTCGCCGGCGAGCTGATGTGCTACCTCGAGGTCCTGTAGGAGCGGTTTCAACCGCGACCGCCGTTGCCGTTCCTGTCACCTGAGGTGGTTTCACAAGTCGCGTAGGCCGGGCGTCTCGCCCGGCGACAGCGCATTATCAGCGGCTCTGCCGGGCGAGACGCCCGGCCTACGCGACTTCTGCAACTGGCTCACCTGCCCCCTGCCGATGACGACGTTCCCACAACCTCTATCTCCTGCAGGGGCAGCGTGCGGCCGCAGGAGGCGCAGATTGTGCGACCGAACTGGTTGGTGGCGAAGCAGTGGGGGCAGGTCACGTACCGGGCGCCGCACTTGGCGCAGCGCTCATCCCCGAAGCGGTTGATGGCGTCACAGCGCCAGCAGTGTACCGTCGGCGGGCGCCTCTCCACCAGGAGAACCGCGCCTGCCTCGGTCTCCGCCGGAGCCGCAGCCTTGGCCCCGGCGGCGCACTGATCCCCGGTCAGACCCAGGTACACCGATGTCTGAGCGGCGGCGGCGAAGGCGAGCGGGATGACCCCGAGAAGCAACACCGCGAGCGCTCCGACCCCCACCAGCGGCGCACCGCCGGCCGCAGGCAGGTCCGATTCGGCCCAACGTCGGAGGGTGCCGAGTCTGCCGTGCCGCTGCGGCTGGGGCGGCAGAGCAGGTCGCGCCTCGGAGGACGGCCGCGGCGGTGGCTCCGCCCGGAGGGCCTCGGCCCTCAGGCGACCCGAGGCCACGGGGCAGAAAGCGGGCGCGAACGCCCCCACGAACACTGCGGTCGCCAGCGCGACCAGCGGCAGCCCGATGACCAGCACCGCCGCCTGGTGCGCGAGGAACTCGTGCAGGCGTTCCTGTGCCACCCGGATCAGCCGGGCGCCGACCTCGGAGAACGCAAGCTCCGTGCAGGCGACGCAGGGGCCCGTCAGCGTGTGGGTCAGCAGGAGGACCAGGATCAGCACGAGGTTGACCGCGAAGATGGCGAGCATGGCCAGCGGACCGAGGCTCGGGCCGGCTCCGCTCAGCCCGGTCTCATAGCCGATCTTGACCGCCAGCGCACCGAGACCCAGGGCAACTAGCAGCGTGAAGAAGGGAAGCCCCACGACAACATGGATGCGGGAGAGGGCGAAGACGAACGCCGCTCCGACGTCCATACTCTCGCCGGTCCGCTCCACGGCGACGATCCGGCACAGCGCGCCATACGTGAGGAGTAGCCCCGCGTAGAGTGTAAGCCCGCCGACGATGAGGGCCAGCGACGCCTCGCCCAGCAGGTTGCGGACGAGCAGCATCCCCGCCAACGCGCTGAAGGAAAGAGCGACAGCCAGCGTCACGGCGAGACCCAACGTCGCCGGGAAGAGGCGACTCGCCCGGAAGGTCTCAGCCAAGGCCTCGACGCTCTCCTCGATGATGCCTCGAGATGCGGCTGCGGAACTGCCGGCGGCTCCGGGCGTGGCGGATGGCATGCCGCGCCTCCTCACAGAGATCGCTCCTCGCCTGGTCTGGGCGCGCCACCAAGCCTCGTGGGGAAAGTGGTACAGTCCCCTTTTCGCCCGAACGACGGCGAAAAGGGTCCAGTCCCAGTTTCCCCCAGCCTCCCCATGAGGCTCGGCAGGACAGCAACGTCCGTCCCGGCCAGAGGCATTATACCCATTCGCGCCCATCTCGCTAAGATGAGGAGGAAACGAATCGGCGAGGATGAAGGTGCTTGCCGACGCGCTCCAGACCGGAGGATACGCCTCATGGTGGCGGCTCTTGCCCTTGGGATGCTCCTGCTGCCGGCCGGTGCCCGCGCTCTCACGGAGCAGGACGTGCTCTTCTACGCCCCCTACGACGGCAGCCTCACCGCGGCGCGGGCGGCAGGCGACCCCGCTGCCTACTGGGACAACCGGGTGACCGGCAACCTGCAGTTCACGCCAGGGAAGCAAGGACAGGCACTTCTGTGCGGCGCGAACGGCACGTCCCTGGAGTACCAGACCGCCGGCAATCTCAACCCGGCGGAGGGGAGCATCTCGCTGTGGGTCAAGCCGGTCGGCTGGTCGGGCAGCGACTCGCTCTTCCACGTCTGGTTCGACAGTTGCGGCTCCGGCGGGCGGCTGCTCCTCTACATCTACTACGCCGAGCACCGCAACAAGCTCTACGTCCTCGGGCGCGAGAAGCAGCTCAGTTGCGCCAACTCCGACGCGGGCGACTGGAAGGATGGCGAGTGGCACCATCTCGTGGGCACCTGGCGGAAGGGCGAGGTCTGCCTCTACCGCGACGGCGTCCTCGCCGAGTGCGTGACCGACAACGTCGTCCTCCCGTCAGGCCTGGCCGAGACGTTCAAGGTCGGCACGAACACCGGCTGGCCCTACATCAGCGGCAAGGCGGACATGGTCCTCGATGAGTTCACGATCTACCGCCGCTGCCTGCTGCCCGATGAGGTGGCCGGTTTCTACCGCGGGGAGCGTTTCCCGGCCCCTGACCCGCTCCGGATCGCGCTCGCCCCGTGTCTGCAGGCGGAGGAGCTGGGCGTGACCATCGACGCACGCGGGTTCTTTGCGGCGCCCTCGCCCCCTGCCCCTCTCCCACTGGGAGAGGGGTTAGGGGTGAGGGTGAGCATTGATCGTCAGCCGCTGGTCGAGGCGGTGCTGGCGGGCCCCGAAGCAGAGGTCACGGCGCCGTTTCGTGACCTGACGGCCGGCGAACACCGGGTCGAGGTCAGCCTCCTCGCGCAGGGCAAGGCCATTGCCTCGCGCTCCGGCTCCTTCACGGTGCCCGAGCGGCCGCCCTGGTGGAGAAACGGCATCGGCAAGGAGCACGAGGTCCTCAAGCCCTGGACGGAGCTGGACTTCGAGCCCTCCGCGGTGCGCTGTTGGGGCAGGAGATATGCCTGGCGCGAGACGCTCCTGCCCGCGTCCATTGTGACCGCCCACGAGGAACTGCTGGCTCAGCCGATGCGGCTCGACTGGTCGGTGCGCGATCGGCCGGACCAGCCCGATCCCGCAAGCTTCCAGTATGACGCCACCGATCCCGATCGCGCCCTGATCGCGACTGGCGCCGACGGCGGCGGCCTGCGAGTCCTCGCGCGCACCTTGCTGGAGTACGACGGAATGGCGCGTGTGGAGGTGGAGCTTGCGCCGCCGCCTGACCTGCCTGTGCCCACCCTCGAGCGCGTCGTGCTGAGGGTGCCGCTGAGGCGGGAGGTCGCACGGCTCTATGCGATGCACTCGTGTCCCCTGAGCGGGCGGGCGCGGGCCGGCGCGCTGACTGACGAGCCGGTCACGAGCGGCTTCGTGCCGTTCGTCTGGATCGGGGATGAAGACCGCGGCCTCGACTGGTTCTGCGAAGGCCCCGAGAACTGGCGGCTGGCGAAGCCCGACGAGGCGATCCGCATCGTCACCGCGGGCGGCGTGCGCGAGCTGCAGGTCACCTTCGTCGACCGGCCCACCACCATCGACCGGCCGCTGCGGTTTGGGTTCGGCCTCCAGGCGACCCCGGTCAAGCCGCTCCCCGAGGACTGGCGCGCCCGGCGCATGGCTCACTGGCCGGAGGTCCTGCCCGGCAACATCCTGGTGGCGTTCTGGTCGAGCTGGTCCAAAGAGCCGGGCTACCCGATCCCCAAGGACCCGGAGGGCATCAACCGCTTCTGCGACGAGTGGCACGCCAAGGGCCTGCCGTACATCACGCCCTATATCGACGGCACCTGCATCGGGAGCCTGTCGCCCGAGTTCCAGGCTTACGGGAAGGAGTGGGAGGTGCTGCCGGTCGCGACGGCGGCCGAGCAGGACCCGCCCCGCCCGATGCAGTTCGTCTGCCCGAACTCGGCCTGGGCCGACTTCCTCGTGTGGGGCGTCGACCGGCTGATGGACGACACCAAGCTCGACGGACTCTACTTCGACATCACCCGGCCGCCGCCGTGCCGGAACCTGCACCATGGCTGCGGCTACCGCGACGAGAACGGCGTGTGGCAGCCGAAGTACGCCATCTTCGCCACCCGCGAGATGTTCCAGCGGCTCTACTCCGTGTTCCAGCGGAAGGGCCGGCCGCTGCTCCTCGTCAACCACATGTCCGGGTCGCTGACGCCCCCGACCCTCGCCTTCTGCGACCTCTACCTTGAGGGCGAGCAGTTCTCCGCGCTGGTGAAGGATGACTACCTGGACACCGTATCACTCGACGAGTTCCGCGCCCAGTTCATGGGCCGGAGCTACGGGCTGGTGCCGCAGTTCCTGCCCTCCTTCGGGCGGATGGACTTCAACCGGCTGCGTAGCTCCGACACGCGCCAGACCGAGAGCGTCCTGGCGCTCACGCTGCTCCACGATACGAACATCTGGGCCGGGTACGTGTACGTTGATCTCGTCTACCAGGTCTGGGCCGCGCAGGATGCGCTCCTCTGCCGCGACGCCGAGTTCATCGGCTACTGGGACAACGACGAGCTGGTCGCCGCCGCACCCGAGACGATCAAGGCAAGCGCGTGGCGGAACGGCAGCCGGTACCTCCTCTGCCTCGTCAACATGGCTAAAGAGACCCGGCAGGCCGAGGTCAAGCTGAAGCTCGGGGAGGACTACACCGTGAGCGATCCCGTGTGGCAGCGGCCGGTTACCCTCGCGCAGGGAACGCTCGCGTGCGAGGTGGGTGGGCACTCATTCCGGCTGATACGGCTGGACCCGAAGGGTTGAGCGCGAGGAGGCGAAGGGACACCTCCTCACTTCGCCGAAGCTGCCTCTCGGAAGAGGCAACACGACATGGAGCCCCCGAAGTCCGCTCTGCTCGTCGTCCTCAAGGAGCTTGAGCTCGCGCTCGCCGCGGTGTTCTGTCTGGTCGCCGTGGGGGTCGCGGGCTACCGGCTGATCGAGGGCTGGTCGTTCCCCGATTCCCTCTACATGACGGTCATCACCCTGTCCACGGTCGGGTTCAGCGAGGTCCACAAGCTCTCCCCGCCGGGACGGTTGTTCACCATGCTGCTCATCGTCTTTGGGGTCGGCATTGCGCTCTGGGTGGCGACGGCGATGGTCCAGCTCGTGCTCAGCCGCGACACGCGTTCGTTGCTGAGGAGGCGCCGCATGAGGAACGAGATCAGCCGGATGAGGGATCACTTCATCGTGTGTGGGTATGGCCGCATTGGGCGGGAGGTCTGTGCCAGCCTGCGTCGGCGGAACGTCCCTCACGTGGTGGCCGATACCGATCCCAGCAATCTCGGGGAACTGGAGGATCTAGGGACGCCCTTCATCCACGGCGATGCCTCTGACGATGGCGTGCTCAAGATGCTGGGCATCGAGCGGGCGAGGGGGTTGATTGCGGTCGCGGGGTCCGATGCCGATAACACCTTCATCGTGCTCAGCGCGCGGGCGCTGAGGCCGGACCTGGTCATCGTTGCCCGGTCGACCAACCCCGATGCCGAGCGCAAGCTGATGGCCGCGGGCGCGAACCGGGTCATGTCGCCCTATGTGTTCGGCGCGCGACGCATCGCCGCCGCCGCCACGCAGCCGAACGTGGTGGAGTTCCTGGATGTGGCGATGCAGGGAGACGAGATGTCCCTCGCGCTGGAGGAGGCCCTGGTGGTCGAGAACTCCCCCCTCGTCGGGAGAACGCTCGCCGACTCAGGGATTCGCCAGCGGTCGGGCGTGGTCATCGTGGCGATCAAACAGGCAGACGGCACCCTCGTTAGCAACCCCCCGCCCGACACTGTCATCAGCCCCGGCGACATCCTCATCGCGGTGGGGGCGGTGGTGGAGCTAGAGAAGCTCGTGAGGCTGGCGGGGAAGGCCGTGATCGCGTAGGCGGACGTTCCCGCTCCCGGTCGATGAAGGGGTCTGGATGATCACCCGTGAACTGCGCGCCAGACAACGGGTATGATGTAGGGAGCGGCCCACGTCGCCCACTGGAGGTCAGCGATGGTGCCCGTCTGCCTGGGCTTGCTGCTCGGAGGTGTCGCCATGGCCGACCAGGCCACCTTGACCGTCAACGTCGCCCAACCCGGCCCGAAGGTCAGCCCGCTGGTCTACGGCCTCTTCTTCGAGGAGATCAACCACGCGGGCGATGGGGGCCTCTACGGGGAACTGGTGCGCGACCGCGGGTTCGAGGATGCCGATAGCCCGCAGGGCTGGTCGCTGGTCACGAGCGGGGGGGCGCAGGGGACAGTGAGCCTGGCAACGGACCAGCCGCTCAACGAGAAGACACCGCACTCGCTGCGACTGGACATCACCGAGGCAGCCGGCGGGCGAGTAGGGGTGGCGAACGAGGGATACTGGGGCATCGCCATCCAGAAGGGCGCCGAGTATGACGTCTCATTTTTCGCACGCCGCGACGAGCGCTTCACCGGCCCCCTCACAGTCAGCCTCGAGCACCCGGCCGGCGCCGTCTACGCCGAGCAGCACGTCACGGGGCTGGCGACCGATTGGCGGCGCTTCGAGTGCAGCCTCGTGCCCGGCGCCACTGACCCCGCGGCGCGGCTGGTGATCGCGGTCTCCTCGCCGGGCTCGGTGTGGCTGGACGTGGTCTCCCTCTTCCCCAAAGCGACCTGGAAGGACCGGCGCAACGGCCTCCGCGCGGACCTTGCGCAGATGCTGGCGGACATGAAGCCCTCCTTCGTCCGCTTTCCCGGCGGCTGCTTCGTCGAGGGCGACCAACTTGCCAACGCTTTCCGCTGGAAGGACACCATCGGCGACATCGCCGATCGGCCCGGCCACTGGAACCTGTGGGGATACCGCTCGACCGATGGGCTGGGCTACCACGAGTACCTCCAGATGTGCGAGGACCTCGGCGCCGAGCCGCTCTTCGTCATCAACTGCGGCATGGCCCACGGGGGCAATGTGCCGCTGGAGGAGCTTGACCCGTGGGTGCAGGACGCGCTTGACGCCATCGAGTACGCCAACGGCCCGGCCGACAGCCAGTGGGGCGCCCTCCGCGCTGCGCGAGGCCATCCCAAGCCTTTCGGCCTCAAGTACATGGAGATCGGGAACGAGAACGGCGGCCCGGCGTATGAGGAACGGTACGCCCGCTTCTACGATGCGATCAAGGCCAAGTACCCGGACCTGCAGCTCATCTGCGATGTCCGCGTGACCAGCCGCCCCATGGACATCGTCGACGAGCACTACTACTCGAACCCCGAGTTCTTCATCGGCAACGCCCACCGGTATGACCACGCCGATCGGCAGGGCCCGCGCATCTACGTGGGCGAGTACGCGGTCACCCAGAACTGCGGCCAGGGCAACCTCCGCGCGGCTCTGGGCGAGGCCGCCTTCATGACCGGCCTCGAGCGGAACGCCGATGTCGTGGTGATGGCCTCCTACGCGCCGCTCTTCGTCAACGTCAGCAACCGAGCCTGGAACCCGGACGCGATCTGCTTCAACAGCTCCGCCTGCTATGGGACGCCCTCCTACCACGTGCAGCGGCTGTTCGGCGAGAACCGCGGCGAGGTCGTCCTGCCGAGCACGCTGACCTGCGACGTGCCTCTCGCCGAGCGCGCGCACGGCGGCATCGGGCTGGCGACCTGGGTCACCCGCGCGGAGTTCAAGGACATCAAGGTCGTTCAAGGTGACCGGGTGCTCTACGCCGCCGACTTCTCCAACGGCGCCGCGGACTGGCGGGTGGTGAAGGGCAACTGGGCGGTGGAGGAGGGCGCCTACCGGCAGGGCGACGAGGCGCCCGACATGCGGTCGATTGGCGGCGATCCCGCCTGGACCGACTACACCTACACCCTCAGGGCCCGGAAGCTCGGCGGCGGCGAGGGCTTCCTGATCATGTTCCGGGTGAGGGATAGCGACAACTGGTACTGGTGGAACCTCGGCGGCTGGGGGAACGTGCGTCACAGCATCGAGAAGTGCGTGGGCGGCGGGAAGTCCGAACTCCCGGTCTCCGTTCCCGGGAGCATCGAAACGGACCGTTGGTACGACATCAAGATTGACGTCCAGGGCCCCCGCATCCGCTGCACCCTCGACGGCCATCTCACCCACGACGTTGAGGACCACGGCCCGGAGGCGGTGTCCGCCGTCGCCTCCCGCACGGAGGACGGCGAGATCATCCTGAAGGTCGTCAACACCTCACCGACTTCCCAGTACACCGAGGTGAACCTCGAGGGCGCCGGCAAGGTCGCACCGGAGGGGACGGCGACCATCCTCACCTCGAACAGCCCGGAAGACGAGAACTCGTTCGCCCAGCCCACCCGCGTCGCGCCGGTGACCCAGAAGCTGACCGGCCTGGGCGCGAGCTTCCGGTATACCTTCCTGCCGAACTCGGTGACGGTGCTGAGACTGGGGCGGCGGGGCTGAGATGCGCCCGGAGGTGCAGGTGGTCGCCTCGGGGGCCGCTACGGTGGAGGCGCCTCTCCCTTGCCGCGTCGCTTTGCCAGATCTGCCGGGAGCCCATAGAGGTACTTCAACAACTCCCGCACGAACGAGACGAGGTCCTGCGCATCTTCCATCGAGATGGGTTCCAACGGATCGAAGTGCGCTCCTACGTTCCCGACCAGTCGGACTTCCTTGGCCCAATCAGCGAGGTTTGGCTGCAGCACGCCTGTTTGCGCGAGGCGGGCGAGCCGATCCGCGAGGCGCCCCTGATCCTCACCCTTGTCGGCCGCAACGGCCTCGAGGGTCCGGCGGGCCATGACCGCCGCCGCCCGAGGGCAGCGGGCGTGCAGTGCGGTGCCTGCCTCTGCGAAGGCCTCCGCGATAGGATGCGGGACATCTGGGCAGAGCTGAGCGTCCGGCAGGGGCCATCAGTGGACGCCCCGCCACGAGAGCCTGCGGCCCGCGCGACCCAGGCATCCGGGAAGCTCCTGCACCTCCTCGATGACGGCGAGGCCCTGCTTGCAGCCCATGCAGGTCAGGGCGCTCACCCTTCCGATCCCGCGGGGGGTCCCTCTGCCGCCTCGTTCAGCCAGCGCGAGGGAGTGATCGAAGGCGATTGGCAGCGATCCAGTCACGATGAAGTTGGATTGTTTGTTGCAGCGCGGACACAGCCCCCGCGGGTTCGTTGTGTCCGGCAGACCCTGATGCGGCTCCCGGGCGGTCACTTCCTGCCCTCCTTTCCGGTTCCCACGAGAGCGGGCACCCCACCTCCGAACGGGGGGGCTGCCGCGACCTCGGCGGCCGCCTATGTCTCCACATACCCGCACAGGCTGGTCGGCTCGGGGATGGGAAGGCCATCCTCGCGGAGGCCATCGAGATGGAACGCGATGGCCTCGGTGATATGCCTCTCGGTGTCCCCGATGGTGGCACCAGTCGCGACGCAGCCCGGGAGGTCGGGCACGTAGGCCGAGTAGTTGCCGTCTGCTTTCTCGATCACCACTGCGTACCGCACTAGCGCCACTCCTTCATCTGCGCCTGCTTGAGGATGCTCCTCAGGGTGCCGGGAGCGAGCGCGTCCGAGGGATTGCCTGCGACCGTCACCCGGCCCGGTTTGACGGGGTGCTTGAACTGACGGTGGCTGCCCCGTGTGGCAACGAGGAACCATCCGTCGTCCTGGAGCCGAGCAATGACCTCGCGGACCTTCAACTCGCCGCGTCCCCTTGTGGCCGAGACGCTATCAGCCAACTCGCGATAGGTGCCCTGAGGGGAACGCGCCTGCGTCCGCTGCTGGATCCGGCCCCCCTCAGCAGCCGCTACCGGTAGGCTGATTCGCCGGCCAGGCGCCCGTGTCCTCCTGTCTGTCCGGCGGAACCGGTTCCGGTCCCCGAGGGGAACCCCGCGGCGCCGGTCTCCGTCCAACGGGCATTGATGCAGGAACTTAATCGGATGTCTTGACATCGAACACGCGTTCTATTATGATGGCGCCATGCGAACGCGTGTTCGATAAGGGGTTGACTCTGATGAAGCACCCACGCAGGAGACGTCTGCAGCTCCGACGGAAGCGGGTCATCGTGCTGGCGCTAGTGGCGCTGGCTTTGATCTGCTCCCCTCTGTGCGCGGTGTCCGTGGGTTGGCCCAAGGGCAGCGGCCCCGTCACCCAGGTCGTCGTGCAGCCGGGCGACACTCTCTGGGCCATCGCCAAGCAGTATGGCCCGCCTAACGAGGACACCCGCAGCGTGATCTACCGCATCAAGCAGGCCAATCGACTGGACGGATCGCTGATCCGGCCGGGCGAGGTGCTGCTCGTGCCGCAACCATAGGGGGTGAGCATAGTGGCACGCACGCCGCGAAGACGAGCTTCCGCGTACGCGCTCTGCGAGGGCGTGGCTCGCCCCGCCGGCGGCCAGGGGATCGGGGTGGTCATCCGCGATGCGCGACACCGACGACTGCTCCGCCATGCCGAGCACCTCCGGAGCATCCCACCGGCACGTGCGCGCTTCGCCGCCATCGCTGCCGCCCTGCGCGCCGGCCGGCAGCTCGGGATCGACCGCCTTACTGTCTACTGCCACGATCCCTCGGTGGTCGACCAGGTGAACCGCAGGCAGCCGCCGCCGCCCGAAGCCCTGTCCGGATGCCTCGAGGTCCGGGCTCTCCTCAACATGTTCCGGCGAGCCCAGGTGGCGCTGCTTCCGTGGCCGAGGAACCTGGAGGCGATCTGGCTGGCGAGACACGCCGCCTCCCAGCCGCCGGCGGAATCTGTCCGGGACAGACAGCCTGCGTTGCCTCTCGCGAGCTGAGAAAGAAGGGACGGAGCCTTTTTCCCGCAAAGCCCTGTAGTCCAGGGCTTTGCGGGAAAAAGGCTCCGTCCCTTCTTTCTCAGCTACTTCCTCACGCACCCCTTCGCCGCGTCCCACTCGATCCGTCGCCCGGAGAGATGGGACAGGATGGTCATGTTCGCGGCGACGGCGGCGTGGGCCCCGCTGTGCTCCGTGCAGTTGGTGCGCTTCCGCGACTTCACGCAGTCGATGAAGTCCCGCAGGTGGTCGGCGGTGTGGTTGGTCTTGCTGTCGAAGGTGATCTCCGCCACCTCCCGCGTCCGCATGCCCTTCGGTTCCGCGTAGACCTTCAGCGCCTTGTCGTTCATCTCGAGGGTCCCGTCGGTACCCAGGTATTGCTCCAGGTAATCGTAGTGGACGTTGCTGAAGCTGGAACTGTAGTGGACCATGAAGCCCTCGGGCGCGGCTGGCGAGGCCCCGGCGGGGTGCTCGATGACCGCGCTCCAAGTGTCCGGCGTCTCCCGGCCCAGCTCCTTCCAGCGGTAGATGTGCCCCTTCCCGTACGCGGCCTCGGGGAACGTGCTGCCCATCACCATGTTGATCGCATCGAGCTGGTGCACCATGAGGTCGCCGCCGATGCCGCCGGAGTAGTCGAAGTAGCAACGCCACTGGAAGTAGCGCTCCTTCGAGAACGGGCGCTTGGGCGCCCCGCACAGGAACTCCGGCCAGTTGCAGGTCTCGAGCGAGGCGTCCGTCGGGATGTCGTAGCGCCACTGGGGCCTCTCCGGCGCCGAGTTGCGGTTCCACCAGGCCCGCACCTGGGTGATCCTGCCGATCTTGCCCGACTGGATGATCTCCCGCGCCACCGGGTAGATGTCGCTGCTCCGGCGCTGGGTGCCGACCTGGATGATCCTCTTGGCCGCCTCGTTCGCCCTCAGAACCGCGACGGCTTCCTGCCAGGTGTGCACCATCGGTTTCTCGCAGTAGACGTCGCGGCCCGAGGCGAGGGCATCCAGCATGATGCGCGCGTGCGAGTGCTCCGGCGTAGCGCAGACGACTACCTCGACGTTCCTGTCCTCCAGCAGCTTGTGGTAGGTGCCGTAGGCGACCGGCTCCTGGCCCTTGTCCTTCGCCCGCTTGACCGCGCGCTCGAGCCACCCGGTGTAGGTATCGGCAATGGCGACGAGGCGCACGTCCTCGAACCCAAGTAGCGGGCTCAGGAGCGCATTGTAGCCGCGGATGCCCACCCCGATGACCCCGACCTGCACGGCCTCATTGGCGCCGAGGACCCTCCCGCCGGACGGGCCCAGCAGGCTGACACCAGCCGCCGCGATCGCGGAGGCGGCCACGAACTGGCGCCGATCCATCGTCATGTCACCGACCATCAGTTGCCCCTCCTGGGGAAGCGACCGGCTGCCGGCCGATCGCGGTGCGTCGAGTCGTCCGCTCGGCCCCACCCTCACACTTCGTCGGGTAGGCAGCGGCGCCCTGCCCGGCAGCGGGGAGCAGGTCCTCTCACCCGAGGCAGTGAACTGACCGGCACCTCACCAGCACCGAGGACACCAGGTCGCTGCATCAGCCGGGGGGATGATTCGGTCGGAGCAGGTGTTGGCTGTACCGGGGCCGTGACGGCAGGATGCTGGCCCCTCCCGGCAGACGAGACGATGGCGGCGTCATCACAGGAGGTCCTTCCCATGGCAGAGAACGCGGCTGCAGAGCCGACCCTGCGTGACAGAGTCAGCGAAGTCCTCGATCGAGTCCGGGTCTTCCTCCAGCGCGATGGCGGCGACCTCGAGTTGGTCGACGTCACCGACGATGGTGTGGTGCGCGTCAGGCTTCAAGGTGCCTGCCGCGGCTGTCCCATGTCGCAGATCACCATCTCGCGGGGCGTGGAGGCTGCGCTGAAGGAGGAGATTCCCGAGGTGGACCACGTCGAGGCGGTGCCCATCGAGTAGGAGCCGCGAAGGCGGCTCACAAGGAGTGTGGTCGAATGGAGTTCTTCATCGACACGGCGAACGTCGACGAGATCCGCCGAGCCGCCGCCTGGGGTGTGCTCGACGGCGTCACCACCAACCCGTCGCTGGTGGCCAAGGAGGGACGCGACTTCAAGCAGGTCATCCTTGAGATCTGCGACATCGTGAAGGGGCCGGTCAGCGCCGAGTGCGTCACGGTGACCGCCGACGAGATGATCGCCGAGGGACGCGAGCTGGCGAGCTGGTCCCCCTACATCGTGGTCAAGGTCCCCCTGATCCCCGCCGGCATTGCCGCCTGCAAGGTGCTGTCGCAGGAGGGCATCCGGTGCAACGTGACCTTGTGCTTCTCGCCGGCGCAGGCCCTGCTGGCGTGCAAGGCCGGGGCGGCCTACGTGTCCCCCTTTGTCGGGCGGTTGGAGGACCGGAACGAGGAGGGCATGAGGGTCGTCGAGGACATCGTGCAGATCATCGACAACTACGGCTACGGCACCAAGGTGATCGTGGCGAGCATCCGCGACACCCTCCACGTGACCCAGGCCGCCCTCATGGGCGCCCACGTGGCGACGATGCCCTTTGCAGTGCTCCAGAAGATGTTCGACCACCCCCTCACCCAGATCGGGCTCGACGCGTTCCTGGCCGACTGGAAGAAGCTGCAGGACAAGCAGGGGCAGTAGCTCAGGTGGCTCCGTCCCCTTCCTCGTGCCGAAGGACCGAGGCCCTGTCATGTCCAGCGCCTCTCGACTCACGGGCCGCAACGTCATCGACCCCGAGCTTCGCGTGACCGGCGGCAGCGACTACACGCTCGAGATCACCGAGCGCGGCCTCCGGAACCTCCGGGAGCTCGGCCACGATGCCGTCGAGTACTCCCACGCCTGCCACTGGACCGAACAGGAGTGCCTTGCCGTGCGCAGCATGACCGAGGCGGTTGGGCTCGAGCCCTGGTCGCTCCACGCGTGGTGCGGCGGGGATGTGCTGATGGAGCAGCAAGCCCGGGCAACGGTTGAGACGCTGACGATTGCGGTGCGCAACGCACTCGCCTTGGGCGTCAGGGTCATCGTCCATCACCCCAGCGGCGTCGCGCCGCATCGCGAGCAAGTGGAGAGAGAGGCAGAGCTCATCGCTGAGGTCTGGCGGCCGGGAGTGCGGCTTGCGTTCGAGAACGGCGAGACCCTTGGCAGCCTGGAGTATGCCCTCGACCTCTGCGACCGGCTGGGCCCGGACAGAGCCGGCATCTGCGTGGATACGGGCCATGCGGCCCTCGGCGACCTCGGCCCGGCGAGAGCCCTCCGGATGGCCGGCAGCCGGCTCATCACCACCCACCTCCAGGATAACCACGGCGGAAGCGACGAGCACCTGCCGCCCGGCGACGGCACCATCGACTGGGACGAGGTGGCCCGCGCCCTCGCGGAGATCCGCTACCCGGGCTGCCTCATGCTGGAGCTGACCGACCAGCCCTCAGCCGACCGCAGACCGACGATCCGCGAGGAGCTGGCGCGGGGAGCGGAGGCCGCGAGGCGCCTGCGCGAAAAGAGGGACGGAGCCCTTTTCCCGTGAGGCCCTGAAGTGCAGGGCCCCACGGGGAAAGGGCTCCGTCCCTCTTTTCGCTTTCCGGGCAGGTCCCTACCGGCCCGCGCCGCCCTTGGCCGCACCGGGCTCGCCCATGGCCTTGGCGAGGTCCGCAAAGGCAGCCTCGACGACTTTCTGCTCGTCAGGTGCGAGTTCGCCAAAGGCCGCCTTGGACTCGGCGATCTGCTTGTCCATATCGGCCTTCATCTGCTTGTACTCCGGGGATTTCTTGTCCATGCTCCCCCCCATCCCCTCCGTCATCTTCATCATCGCCGGCACGAGTCCGGCCATGACCTTGACGGTCACCGCGGCCCACTCCTCGGCATCCTTGAAGCCGTGAGCCTTCACGGCGGCATCGAGCTCGCCGCTCTTCGCCGCCGTTTCGATGGCCTTCTTGGTGTTCCCGAGGCCCGCGCCAGGCTTCTCCTCCGGCTTCAGCTTGTCGAGGACTGCCTTGACCTTCTGGTCTTGCGTCGAGGCAATCCATCGCTTCAGGATGTCAGCGGTCAGGGTCACGGACGGCAGCCCCGCCCCGGCCGCGCCGCCAGCCGCGGCCGTGGGAGGCGTCTCCGCCGTCGTGGCTCCGGGCGCCGGGGTGCCGGGCTGCGCCGGCCCTGACGTCCCGCCGGGGGTGACGCCCACCGCACCGGCAGGCCCACCGGCTGTGGACCCGCCACCCGGTGCCGGCTGCTTCTTCGGACAGCCAGCGAGGATAGCTGTCATCATGACGACGACCGCCAGTGCGACCATGAGGTGCGTTCTACGCATGGTAGTCTTCCCGCCCTTCCTAGTGGTGGGGCCGCCTGCGCGCTCGGAAGCGATCCGTCACGGCACCTCCTCGCACTGCGGCCTAGGTCCAGCCCGTACCCGAGTCAGTTGACGCTGGCCTTGGGGTTCTCCTTCTCCGGTCCCCGCCGAGACACGACGGGCCGCCCGAAGGCGGCCCATTGCGTTCGCGTCAGGATACGTCTGACTACGACTGCGTGGCGGGGTCCCAGTAGATGAAGTTGTCCATGCTCGACGGCAGCATGAACTTGCTGTGACCGTCCCCGAAGCTGACGTTATACCCGCCGTTGTGCCGCTTGGCGTACTGGTTGTTGAGCAGCGGGTCCCAGATGCCCGGGAAGTTCACAGGATCGCTGTTGACCTGGCACTGCCCCGTCGTCGCCGACGGATTGGTCGGGTCGGAGAAGTCGATGATGACGACCTTCTTGGCCGAGTCGTACATGATGCCCACCGACTGCCCGCTCAACGCAGCGTTCATGCCATAGCCAGGGTCGATGATCTTGATCTCCGGGCAGACGTCGATCTCCCAGTTTCGCGTGTATTCGTGGATGGCGTCATACCACTGGTACTCTGTCGCGCTGTAATGGCCGACGTTGGGCATGAGGACAGCAGTGAGGGGGAAGGACTCGTCGGCGTCCTGCGTGTACATTATGATCGCCTTGTCGAGCTGGTTCTGGTTCGACAGACACGCCGTTTGTCGTGCCTTGGCCCGCGCCCGGGAGAAGACCGGGAAGAGGATCGAGGCCAGAATCGCGATAATCGCGATGACCACAAGCAACTCAATCAGAGTGAAGCCCTGCCGGTTCGGGGACCCAAACCGCATTGTCGTGACCTCCTGCCTGGAATCCGTGCTCTCTGCCTGATCCCTCAAGCCCTCCCCCGGTGGTAGACCAGAGGCTGCGGGCACCCCGGGACTCCCCGAGGGGGCTCGCAACATACTAACGTCCCAGCGAGGCTAAGGGTCCCTCCGAGTGTGCCCGCAAAGGTGGGATCCCAAACACACGGGGGCCGCGCAGGTCTTGACAAGGTCCCGCCGTCGGAATAGCCTCAGGCCATCATGGCTACCAGCGATCACGACTTGGACGACCTTCTCGAGGTTCCGCCGGCGGTCGAGGCCCGTCCTCCACGGCTCATCCCGTGGGGCTGGCGTGTCTTCCTCCTGGCCTTGGCGGCGGCGGATGTGCTCTGCTTCGCGGTCGGCTACGTGCCCGGAAGCGGGGGCGAGCGGGGCCTGCACCGCGGGGAGGTCCTCATGGGTGCGCTACTGGGCCCGGCACTCGGGGCAGCACTCGGTCTGCTGCTGACTTGGGCTGCTGCGCGGCGGGCCGCGCGGCTCGGGGTCACGGCCGAGGAGGCGGCTTGGGTCGCGGACGAGCTGCCGCTCTCGGGGGCGGCGCAACGTCTGACCGGGATCGCGGGCAGCCTGGGTCTGGCGATGCTGTTGATTGTGGCCGGCCTGCTCTCCACGTTCCTCTTCCCCGGCGCTCGCGAGTTGGCGGCGTTCGCTCTGCTGTCGCTCAACGGCATCGCGGGCCTGGCGCTGCCCTTCCTGTGGGAGCGCTTCAGCAGGGCCAACGCGGCCTTCCACGTCTGGCTCGACGAGAAGAACGCACCCTTCGACCGCGACGCCGCTGCGCGCGCGGCGGCTCATCGGGCGCGCTTGGCCGACGTACGCGCGCGCATTGAGGCCGGAGAGAGCGCCCTCCGCGCGCGACTGGAGCGGGTCCCTCGGGTGTCGCCGCCCTGGTATGTGTCCCCCACCCTCGTCTGGATCCCCCTGGCTCTGGCGGTGCTGGTTGACCTCCTCCTGCTCTTCTCGCCCGGGCTGGCGCACATGGGCGTCGGCGGCGTTCTCTGGCGCATGGTCGCGAACTGGGTGTGGGGCGGGGTCGCCCTCGCGATCATCTGGGGCGCCCTCTCTTGGCACTATGTGGAGGTGGGCGATCAGGTCAGCCGACGCTGGTCGGCCCGCGACTGGTCGGCCGGCATCAGCGCGGTCGTGCTCGAGGTCGCGCTCGGGTTGGTGGGCCTCGTTCTCCTCATCGGCCTCTGCGGCGGGTGGGCGCTCCGCCTCGTGTGCTGGAACCTGGCCGCGCCCGCGTTCGTCCTGAGTTGGCTGCTCCGCGACGTCCGCCGGACTGCCCGCGAGCACTACGCCCGCAGTGCCGCCAAGGGGCCCGCCGAGGCGGCGCCAGTCGCAGAGGATGAGGAAGAGGTCTAAGGCGGCGGTTCCCACACTGGACGCCACCATGCTCGCTCGCGAGGCGCTCTGACGTGCCGTTCGGAGACGCCGAATGGGGCAGGGGCCCCGTCCGGCCCGCCGTCCGCTTGGCAAGGGCTCATGTCTCCCCAACACGTTGCCGTTGCGATGTCCGGCGGAGTCGACAGCTCTGTGGCCGCCCTGCTCCTGGCCCGGGAGGGGCTGTCCGTCACCGGCTTCACCATGGACATCTGGTGCCCAGCCGGAGAGCTGGACGGCACCCGCGCACAGGGCTGCTGCGGCGCCCAGTCGGCCCAGGACGCCGCGGCCGTGTGTGACCGGCTCGGCATCCCCCACTATGTCCTGAACTTCCGCCGGGCCTTCGAGCAGCACGTCATCCGGCCGTTCGTCGAGGCATACGCCGCCGGCCGCACACCCAACCCCTGCCTTGACTGCAACCGCGCAATCAAGTGGGGTGCGCTGCTCCGTGGCGTCCGGGCCTATGGCGCGGACGCCCTCGCCACTGGTCACTATGCCCGCATCGCCATCGGCGGCGGCGACCTGCCCGTGCTCCAGCGGGCCTCGGACCACTCCAAGGACCAGTCGTACGCTCTCTACATGCTGACCGTGCCCGATCTGGCGCAGACACGCTTCCCCATCGGGGACCTGGCGAAGACCGAAGTGCGGCGCTTGGCCGCCGAGGCGGACCTGCCCGTCGCGGAGCGAGCTGAGAGCCAGGAGATCTGCTTCATCCCCTCCGACGACTACCGGCGGCTGGTCCGGGAGCGCGCCCCTGAGGCGCTGAGGCCCGGCCCGATCGTCGATGTCGCGGGCAACGTACTGGGCGAGCACCAGGGCCTGGCGGGCTACACCATTGGGCAGCGAAAGGGTCTCGGCCTGGCGGGCGGACCGTGGTTCGTGGTGGCGCTCGACCCCGAGCGGAATGCCGTGGTGGTCGGCCCGGAGGAGGAGGTCTTCGCCTCTGAGATCACCCTCTCCGACGTGCATCTGAACGTCATGCCCCTCTCCTGGATCGGGTTTCACGCCGACGTGATGACACGCTACCGCGGCCCCATGACCCGCGCGCTCGTCATGCCGCGTCCCGACCGAGCCGCGGCCGTCCGCTTCGAGCAACCCCACCGTGCACCCGCCCCGGGCCAGGCTGCGGTGTTCTACCAGGAGGACACGGTCGTCGGCGGAGGGACGATCACAGAGGTCGCGCGCCCGGTCCTGCCCTGAGCGCGCCGCATCGGGCACCCCTCCCACAGCGACCCGCCAGTCAGCTTCCCAGCAGGCAATGCCCCGCGCCCCGGGGAAAGAAGCCGCGGGAGCCTGCCTCATGCCTCCACCGGCGAAGGCCAGCATCCTCTACCTCAACCACGTCTCCCAGATGAGCGGCGCCGAGGCCAGCCTGCTCAGCCTGCTCGCGCACCTCGACACACGGGAGTTCCGCCTGCTCGTCGGCGTCTCCGGAGCGGGGCCGTTCCTGGAGGAGCTGCGCCGCGCCGACATCCCGGCCGTCCGGCTGGACCACCCGCGGTTCCATCGCACCACGAATCCCGCCGCGCTACTCGGGCAATACGTGGCCCTGCGGCAAGCGGCCCGGCGAATCGCGGACGTGGTGGCTGAGGAGTCCATCGACCTTGTCCATGCGAACAGCCTCTCCTCTGCAATCTGCGCGGCGCGTGCGCTCGGGACGCAAGTGCCCCTCGTCTACCATGCCCGCGACCTCCGGTTGCCGCCGGGCCCGGCCCGGTGGGTCATCCGGCGGGCGAAGGCCGTCATCGCCATCTCCCACGCGGTCGCCGGCGCCCTCGCTCGTGTGGCACCCGAGGCGCCGACCAAGACCACGGTCGTCTACAACGGGCTGGACGTGGACGCCTTCGCGCCCCGGAGTTCCCGCGCCAAGGTGCTCGCCTCCCTGGGCCTGCTGGAGGACGCGGTGCTCGTGGGCGGGGTGGGGCAGCTCGTCCCCTGGAAGAACTGGGACCAGTTCCTCCGCGTTGGCGCCGATGTCGCCGCGCGGGTGCCGCGAGTCCACCTGCTGGTCATCGGGGGCGACCTCTTCGGCGACCAGCGGAACTATGTGGGGGAGCTGAAGGCGCTGGCGGACCGCCTGGCCATCAGCCGGCTCACCCACTTCCTGGGGTACCGGCGGGACATCGCCGACGCCGTCTGGGCCCTCGATGTCTTCGTCCACTGCGCCGAGCAGGAGCCGCTCGGGCGAGCCATCATGGAGGCGATGGCCCTGGAGCGGCCCGTGGTCGCGGTCGGCACAGCCGGCCCGGCGGAGATCATCGTGGACGGCGAGACCGGACTGCTGGCGCCCTCCAGCAACCCGTTGTCCATGACCGAACGCGTCGTCCGCGTGCTCAAGGACCCTGACCTCGCCCATCGGCTGGGTCAGGCCGCGCGACACCACATCCAGACGAACTTCCACCCCGAGCGCACCGCGCGAATGGTGGAGGAAGTCTACCGCGCGGCGCTCTGGGACGCAGGCGCTTTGGGCGGAGGGAGTCGCTGACGTATCCTGGGCGTAGGGAGCCGCTGACGTATCCTGGGGAGCGCCGGCTTCCAGCCGGCCTCGGCAACGGCCGCAGCCTTGGAAGGCTGCGCCACAACGGCATCACCACTTGCCACAGCTGCCGGCTGGAAGCCGGCGCTCCCAAGGATACGTCAACGCCATGGGGGGCGACTCATGCACATCGGCCTTGACGCTCTGCTCCTGCACGGGAGCTACAGCGGCGTGGAGCAGTCGATCTACCACCTGCTCTGCGAGCTGTCGCGCGAGGGCGGCCCGCACCGCTACAGCGTCTATGTCACCCGCGACTTCGGCGGAGGGCATCTCACTCGGCCCGGCTTCGCGTTCCACCGTCTGGGCTTCCGTGGCCGCGAGAGGCTCCGTCGCGCGGCGTGGACGCACCTTGCCTTTGCCCGTCGAGCCCGCGAGGATAGCCTCGACCTCCTGCATGGGCCAGGGTACATCCTCCCCTGGCGATGGCGGGGTCGGTCGGTGGTGACCGTCTACGACATCATCGCGCTCACCCATCCGCACCTGTGCACTCGGGCCAACGCGCTCTACTACCGGCTCTTCCTGCCCCGGACCATCGCCCGCGCCACCGCGGTCGTTGTGCCCTCGGAGGCGGTGAGGGAGCAGATCGTGGCGCGTCTGGGCACGTCGCCGGAGAAGCTCCATGTCGCCCCCCTTGGCGTAGGCCCCGAGTTCACGCCTCACCTTGACCGCGACGAGGTGCTCCAGGCTGTGGCCCGGTACGGCATCCAGCAGCCCTACTTCCTGTGCGTGGGGAACGTCGAGCCGAAGAAGAACCTCGCGGCGACGGTGGAGGCTTTCGCGCTGGCGAAGAGGAAGGCCAGACTCCCGCATCAGTTGGTGCTCGGGGGCGGGAAGTCCTGGCGCAGTGGGGACGTGCAGCGGGCGGTGGCTCGCCTACCTGGGGAAGCCGTGCACTGGACGGGCTATGTGGCTGGTCGGGACCTGCCGCCGCTGGTCGCGGGCGCCGATCTCCTCCTCTTCTGGTCGCTCGTGGAGGGATTCGGCCTGCCCGCGGTGGAGGCCATGGCCTGCGGGACTCCGGTGATCTGCTCCGATCGTGGCGCGCTGCCCGAGGTCGTCGGGGACGCGGCGGTGATCGTCCCCATCGGCCCGCCGAGCGAGCTGGCCGAGGCGATCCTGACCGTCCTCAGGGACTCCGAGTTCCGGGCCGGCCTCGCCCAGCGCGGACCCGAGCGTGCTCGCGCCTTCACCTGGCGCAGCCACGCCGACGCGGTGCTGCGGGTGTATGACCAGGTCCGGCAGACCTGATGTCGCACAGGAAAACGGGAATGGACCGTTGTCCCAGATCGGGAAATGGTACAGCCCCCTTTCCCCGCATACGACGCGGGGAAAGGGTCCAGTCCCATTTCCCAGAGGTGACCGCGTGAGCCAACGCCCCTTCTGCACTCAGGCTCCCGTCTTCGTCAGCGGTCGTGAGGGCTACCACACCTTCCGCATCCCCGCCATCATCACCACCCCCGCCGGTGGCGTCCTCGCCTTCTGCGAGGGCCGCAGGGAAGGGATGGGCGATAGCGGCGACATCAACCTCGTGCTCAAGCGGAGCTTCGACGGCGGCGAGACGTGGCAGCCGATGACCGTCGTCGCCGAAGATGGGGCGAACACCGTGGGCAACCCCTGTCCGGTCATCGACCGCGACACCGGCACGATCTGGCTGCTGCTCACCCACAACCTGGGGGAGGACACGGAGGCGGAGATCGTCAACCGCACGAGCAAGGGCACGCGCCGCGTCTGGGTGACGAAGAGCACCGATGACGGCGTCACCTGGTCCCCGCCGGTCGACATCACCGCTGCCACCAAGGCTCCCGACTGGACCTGGTACGCAACCGGGCCGGGTGGGGGCGTCCAGCTCCGGAGCGGTCGGCTGGTCATCCCGTGCGACCATATCGTCGCGGGCAGCAATGTGTACCGCTCGCATGTCATGTACAGCGACGACCACGGCGCGACCTGGCAGCTCGGGGGCGCCGTGGGCGATGCTGTGAACGAGTGTCAGGTCATCGAGCGGCGCGACGGATCGCTCTTGCTCAACATGCGCAACTACGACCGGCTCCAGGCGAACCGGCGAGCCATCTCGATCAGCACCGATGGCGGGATCACATGGTCGCCGGTGACCTACGACGCCGCGCTCATCGAGCCCATCTGCCAGGCCGGCCTGCTGCGCTTCACCCAAGCACCCCCCCATCGGCGCGATCGGCTGCTGTTCTCCAACCCGGCCAGTTGCGGCCGGGTGAACATGACGGTGCGGTTGAGCTACGACGAGGGCGAGACGTGGCCGGTATGGAAGGCCTTGTTCCGGGGCCCTTCGGCCTACTCGTGCCTGGCGGCGCTGCCGGACCTGACCATCGGGTGTCTGTACGAGCGCGGCGAGGCGCACCCTTACGAGACGATCACCCTCGCCCGCTTCAGCCTGGCCTGGCTGACCGACGGCGCGGACCAGATCGCCTAGTCGTCCGCCGTCGGTCTGAGGTCTGATGTCCGACCCTCGGATCGCCTACATTCTGAACCAGTTCCCCTGTCTCACTGAGGCCTTCATCCTGCGGGAGATGGTCCAGCTTGAGCGCCGAGGGATTCTGATTTTCCCGTGCGCGCTCGTGCGACCTGGGGAGGGGCCTGTGTCCCCGCAGGCCGACCCGTTCCTCCCGCGAAGCACCTATCGTCCCCCGCCGGCGTCGGCCGAGTCGGCGCTGGACTGGCTGCGCGCCTGCGCGCGCTGGCCGAGGGGAGGGTCAAGTGCCACCCTCCTCGCCGCCCTGCACTCCCTGCGGAATCGGGGCCAGGCGAAGGAGCTCTGCGGCAGCCTAGCCGCCGCCTGCCACTTTGCCTCCGCCATGCGACGGCACGGGGCGCAGCACATCCACGCCCACTTCGGCTCCATGCCCGGAACGGTTGGCCTCCTGCTGGCCGAGATCACCGGGCTCCCGCTCAGCCTCTCGCTCCACGCGCGCGACGTCTTCACCGACGAGTCGATTCTGCTGCCGATGAAGCTCGCCGAGGCGGAGTTCGCGGTGACGTGTACGCAGGCTGCCCTCGACCGCTTGCTGCGGAGCGTACCCGCGGCGCTGCACCCGCGCCTGCATCTCGTGCGGCATGGGCTCGACATGGCGGAGTTCGCCACGGTCGAGCGACGGCCCGCGCGCGAGCCGGTCATCGCGATCGTCGGCCGCCTCGTCGAGAAGAAGGGCCACGAGATCCTCCTCCGCGCCGTGGAGCCGCTACGTCGCATGCGGGCGCGCTTCCACGTGGTCATCGCCGGCGACGGCCCGTTCCGGGAGCACCTGGAGGGGATGGCCGCGCGCATGGGCCTGGCCTCTCGGGTGACCTTCTGCAGGACGCTCAGTCCCGACGAGGTGAAGCAGCTCCTGGCTGTGGCCCACGTCCTCGTGGCGCCCTCGGTCGTCGCCGCCGACGGCGACCGCGACGGGCTCCCGAATGTCATCCTGGAGGCCGCCGCAGTCGGCGTCCCGATCGTGGCTTCCAACGTCTCCGCCATCCCCGAGTTCGTCGCCCACGGCGAGACGGGTCTGCTCGTGCCTCCGGGCGACCCGAGGGGCCTTGCCTCGGCCATCGAGAGCATCCTCGCCGATCCTGCGCACGCCGAGGCCCTGGCCCGACGGGCCCGGCGCCGGGTGCTGGCCGACTACGACGGCTACCGGAACGCGGAGGCCCTCGAGGCGTTGTTTAGAAGGGCACTGGCGGGGAGGTAGCGCGGAGGCGGTGTGCGGGCAGCAGAGGTGGGCTCATTCGGCTGGACGACTCGCCGCAATCCGCCTCCGCTGAGGTCACGGCATGTCCGACGACATGGAGATCCGGACGGAGACCGACGCTGACCCCGCCCCTGATCGGGAGGCCGACACGCGCGAAGCCGGCCGCCGCATGACGATCTCCGCAATCACAGTGACGGTGATCCTCTCGGCGGGCCGGTTGCTTGGGGCCCTGAAGCAGATCTTCGTCGCCAACTACTTCGGCCGCAGCGGGCTGGCGGACGCGCTGAACGTGCTGTACGACGTTGTGGTGTTCCGCTCGTATGCCAACATCGAACAGCTCGTGCGCCCGGCCTACCTGCCCGTCTTCGTGCGGTCGAAGGCGGACAACGAGGCCGAGGCCTGGCGGCTCACCTCGATCCTCACCACTACTGCCTTCCTCGTTCTTAGCCTCATCGTCGCCGTGGGCACCGTCTTCGCGCCGGACCTCATCCGTCTGCTCTGGCCCAGCATGGCCAGAGACCCCCAGGTCTTCCCGTGGGCGGTCGGGTTGTTCCGCGTGATGGCGCCGGCAGTGGTCTTCTTCAGCCTGTCCATCATGCCGGAGCTGACGCTGCATTCCTACAAGCAGTTCACCTGGCCGGCCGTCTCGGACGCCCTCTTCCGCATCTTCGTTCCCGTGGCGATGGTGGCCCTCATCGGTCACGTCTGGCGCAGGGACGACCCCTCCGCGGTGTACGCCTTCGCCATCGGCGTCCTCCTGGGCGGCACGGCCCGGTTCTTCATCATGGTGCCCGCTCTCGGCGGCAAGCTCAAGCAGTTCCGGCCATCTCTCGCAGTCACCGATCCGAAAGCGGTCGAGACCTTCGCTCTGATGCTGCCGGTCCTGGCCGGCGTCGTCTTCTCCGCGCTCCGCGGGCTCGTGGAGTCCCGGGTGGCCACCGACATCGGTACGGGCGCCTACGCCTCGCTCAAATTCGCTCGCGCCATCACTGATCTCCCGATCCAGATCCTCCCGCTCGCCGTCAGCTTCGTCGTCTTCCCCTACCTCACCGAGTGGGCGGCACAGGGCGCGAGGGATAGGATGGCCGACGCGCTCGTGTCGATGACCCGCGCCATGGCTTTCCTGTTCGTGCCGGCCGGCGTCGCCATCATCCTGCTGACTCACCCCGTCGTGGCGTTCCTTTACCAACACGGCAAGTTCACTGCCGAGGACGTCGGGCCGACTGCCCGGGCCCTCTTCTACTTCGCGCCCGGCCTGGTCTTCTTCGCGGTCGAGGGCAGCATCAACAAGTGGTTCTTCGCGCTGAAGGACACCGTCACTCCGAACATCGTGGGCATCGCAGCGGTCTTCGTCCACATCACCATTGCCATCGTGGGGGCCTACCTCCTGCACGGTGACCTGACCGTGCTCGCCCTCGCCTACTCGGTGAGCAAGTCCCTGAAGGTCATTGTCCTCTACCTACTCATCAAGCCGCGCATCGGCCCCATCGAGACGGCGCCGGTCCTGCGGTACGCGGCGAAGCTCGCGGTGAGCTGCGCTGTGATGGCGGGCGTGATCCTCGGGGTCGAGATGACCGTGGGCAAGGTCATCGACAACCGCAAGCTCGTCCTCGTGGCCTGCGTGGCAGCGGGCACGGTCGCATTCCTGGTCGCGGCGGCTGTGGCGCGCATCGAGGAGTTCTACCTGGTCAGCGGCCACATACGGGCGAAGCTGAGGAAGCGGGCGCAACGCTGATGGGATGCGGGGAGAAAAAGGGGACGGAGCCTCTTTTCCGCCGTGCCCCATCTCTGGGGTACGGCGGAAAAGAGGCTCCGTCCCCTTTTTCTCCCCGCATCGCCCAGGTCGTCGAGGCCTTCGAGGGCGGCTGCAAGCGGCATGTGCTCGACCTGCTGGGCGGGCTCAGCCGCGAGCGCTTCCAGCAGACTGCCATTGTGGGAGCCGGGCGGGAGCCGACCGCCTGCGAGGAGGTTGCGGCGGCAACCGGCGGGGCCGCAGAGTTCGTCTCCTGGGACGTCCGCCGCACGATCCGCCCCGGGTCCGACTGGGCTGCCTACCGGTTCCTCAGTCGGCTCTTCCGCGAGCGCAGCTTCGACCTCATCCACTGCCACTCAGCCAAGGCCGGGTTCCTGGGCAGGATGGCCGCCCGGGGCACGCGAGCGGCAGTCCTCTACACACCCCACTGTCTGCCCTTCATGATGGACGCGCCTCGCCCAGTCCGCGCGGGCTACCTGTGGCTCGAGCGGCATGCCGGCCGGTTCACCGATCGCCTCATCGCTGTCTCGCCCTCGGAGGCTGAGGGGGCCGCCGCGGCGCGGCTAGTGGCGCCGGATCGCCTCGTCACCATCGAGAACGGCATCGACCCCGAGTCGGTGAGAACCGAGGTCGATCCTCGCCGGAAGAGGGCCGAACTCGGGCTCCCTGAGCGTTCGCGGGTCGTCCTCTCGGTTGGCGCGCTGCGGCGGCAGAAGGGCCATGGCACCCTCATTGAGGCCGCGGCGGCAGCGGCGAACCTGTTACCGGATGCGGTGTTCTTGATTGCGGGGGAGGGGGAGCTTCGGCCCGAGCTTGAGTCGCTCAGCCGCCGGCTCGGGGTCGCGGACCGAGTCCGGCTCCTCGGTCGGCGCGAAGACGTGACCGAGCTCTTCGCCGTCGCCGATGTCCTCGCGATGCCCTCCCTCTGGGAAGCCGGACCGTACGCCCTGCTCGAGGCGATGGCCGCAGGCGTGCCCGTGATCGGTAGCCGCATCCCCGGCATCGCGGACTGGGTCGCCGAAGGGCGGACGGGCTACCTCTTCGAACCGGGGGACTCGCCCGGCCTCGCCCGCGCTCTTGTCGCGGCCCTGAGCGACCCGGCGGAAGCCCATCGCCGGGCCCAGGCCGCCCAGGAGATGGTCCTCCAGCGCAATACGAGGGAACGCTGGCTGCGGGAGATGACGGCGCTCTACGACAGCGTCGCGCCGCGTCCGTAGGGGGCGGACCTACGTGTCCGCCCGAGCCGCCCCAGCCACAGACACACGCAGAGACCAACACACCACCATGGCCTCAACCTCGATCGCCGAGTCAGCCGGACGTGTGCAGGGCAGCTCCGGGTCTGCTGTGGGCGCCGCCATCGTGTACGTAGGTTTCCTGGCGATCGTGGTCTCCGCCGTCTGGACGACTCAGCCGTTGCCCCAGGTCACGGCCGGCAGCCATGAGCACTACTTCGCGCTGCTCCTGGCGGCTGCGCTCATCATCGCCTCGCTTGCCGGGCGGGCCCGCCTCGCGGCGACCACCGCGGGCAAGCTGCTTTGCGCGCTGGGCGCCGTCGTGTGCCTCAGCCACGCTCTGGACCCGACGTTCGAGAGCATCCCGGCCATCGCGGCACGCATGCCGATGTGGATCGCCGACGCCTACCCGGGGCTGGCGACGGTGGGCTGGGTCATCGCAGCCCTCGGCGGGCTGATCTGGTGGGCGGCCGGGGCCACGAACGAGCGGGCAGCCCTCTACCGGCGGGTGGCGGTCGTCTGCACGCTCTTGCTGATCTTCGCGACGTGGGGCGTCCGTCGGGGCCTCGTGGCCGCCGGGTACGAGGTCCCGCTCTACGGGAGCGCCCTCATCGCGTGGCGCCTCGTCGAGGTCTCGGCCAGCTTGACCGTCACCCTGTCGGTGTGCGGCCAGCGGCGTTTCGCGCACTGGCCGATGCTCCTCTTCGGACTGGGCCTACTGGCACACTCCGTGCGGAGCATCCTCACACCACCCGCGTAGGACAGGCTTCCGAGCCGGTCACAACCAACCATGACTGCAAACCGCCCTCCAACTTGGCTGCTCTGGGGAGCCCTCATCCTGATCGTGCTCGCCCAGACCCAGTGCGCCCTGGCGAAGGACCTCAAGGACGGGCCCTTCGTCTCGGGCGCCGACCTGTTCGCCGCCTTGCTCTTCGGCCTGTGGCTGCTGTGGGTGGCCGCCACCGGAAGCTGGCGCGCGGTCGTCTTGCCTCCCCTCGCCGCGTGGGCGTTCGTGATCGTCGTTCTCGTGGGGGTGGGGCGGGGCGACTCCCCGGAGGCGGTCAAGTCGGGCCTCATCGAGGTCGCCCAGTACACCCTCTACTTCCTGTGCGTCTATACGCTCTTCCTCAATGTGCTGACCGATGAGCGAAGCATCCGGCGGGCCGTGTGGGTGCTCTGCGCGGTGACCGGCGTCATGGTGCTCGTAGCCCTGGTACAGTACGCGCTCGTCGCCGACCCACGCGCTCCCGGCGACACCTTCCGCCATGTCCACTCGACCTTCGGCATCGGCGAGTACCTCTCCGCTACGCCCCTCGGCCAGAGGCTTCACCTCGCCGGGAAGAGCAGCCGCAGCGTCTACGGCAGCTATCTCGTAATGGTGCTCCCAATCCTCTTCGCCCTCGGCCTGAACATGTGGCGACGCCCCTGGGTGCGGGCGGCTCTGCTCGCCACGGTCGCCGTCGGCGGCCTGACGCTCCTCTCGGGTTGGCACTTCTGGGTGCTGGCCGCGATCTTGCTGGTGCTCGCCGCGCGGCATAGCGCCAAGGCGGCCCTTGCCGCCAGCATCGCTCTGGCGGCGTTCGTTGCCCTGGGGCCGTTCGTGTTCCCTCGCAACCACCAGGCCAACATCATGGAGGTGCTCGATTTCTACGAGACGGGCGTGCTCGATGAGAAAGCCGTCGTGACCAGGCAGATCAGGGAGGGCGAACTGCCGACGACCACTCAAGTGAAGAAGCGCTGGATCGAGTGGCAACCGGCCCTCAACATGCTCGGCACGAGCCCTGCCCTCGGCGTGGGCACCGGCGGCTACCAGCTCCACATCGGGCAGTCCTACGGCACCTTGCCCAACTTCGAGAAGATCGAGCCCGACACGAACTGCGGCTGGCTCGTCATCGCCGCCTCGATGGGCCTCTGCGGCCTGGTCACCCTCGCCGCGCTCTACTACTCCCAGTACCGCACGGCCGGTGTGCTGTGGGCCACGGCGCAGAATCGGTTCACCTACGGGTTGAGCGAGGGGCTCATCGGCAGCCTCATCGGCATGTTCCTGGCGAACATCTTGAGCAGCGTACTCGTTAGAGGCCTTAGCATCACCATGATTCTGGTCCTGGCCTTGGTGACCGCCGTCGGACGGGCCTCCGTGGGGCCCTCCCTCCCGGTGGACGCCGGCCAGACACCGGTCGCAGCAACCCGAGTCGGGGCAACTGAGGCCCCGCCAGCCTCAGACGGAGGATGATCCCGATGACGTCCCGAGCGCCCTACCTGCTCCGCGCCGCACTCGTCGCCCTGGTGACAGTGGTCCTGGTGTCCGTCGCCCTGGCCCAGGCGACCCGTTACCGCATCGTCGTTGAGGCCGAGCATCACAGCTCCATCCAGGCCTCGATGCACGTCGTCTCCGGCGATTCCAACGTCTCCAACGGCAAGTACGTCGAGTACCCCCTCAAGCGCCCTCACGCCACCAGCGAGAACCCAGCGGTCAAGGGCGATGGCGGCTACGCGACCTACAAGGTCAAGATCCCGGCCACCGGCCAGTACACCATGTGGATTCGCCGCTGGTGGCAGGATGGCTGCGGCAACTCGTTCTTCCTGTCGGTCGATGGGGGTTCGCCCCAGACGATTCAGGACGCCACCTACCAGACCTGGAAGTGGACCAAGGCCACCCAGGCCTACAGCCTCTCCGCCGGCACGCACACCTTCAAGCTGCAGAACCGCGAGGACGGCGCGCGCTGCGACGAGATCCTGATCACTAACGATGCGCGTTTCAGCCCCGTCCGCGCGATGTCGGAGACGTCCGAGTACCTCGTCCACTGAACAACTGGAGCCGCGCGAACGTATGGACTATGGGGAACGCCCGGCGCCGCCGCGAGGCGGCGCCGGGTTGGTAACGGATCGCGCGGCAGTCCCCTTTTTGCGCTGCCGCGTGTAACCTTCCGGAAGCTGTCCGCGTCTACCCTAGAGGTCCGGGCGCACCCGGGCGCCCGGTGTTGGATGACCAGCCGTGATCGCAGGTGACAGGATGCGCGCGGCCATCTGGTGTTTGCTCCTCTCCCTCATCTCTACGGTTGCCGCTGGTCTCGCGAGTTCGCAGCCCGCGGCACCGGCTGCGGCCCAGATCACCTTCCTCGGCGACCCCATGGAGGGCGACTGCGCCGTCGCCGGTGATCTCACCCTCCACCCCGGCGACAAGGTCCGCTTCGTCGCGAACTACCAGGACGACGGGAGCTGTTATCTCCTGGAGTTTGATCCCCCCTCCGCCTGCTTCTACAAGGTCTCCTCGGCTGCCACGGTACCCATCGGCGCCACGGGCGAGCTGCGCGATGCCGCCTCAGGCGTCGCGCAGAGGTTCGTCATCACCCGCCACAACTGCCGCCTGGCGTTCATCTACCGGGGGATGGTCGTCTGCCGGGGATGGGACGACACGCTGAGCAACGGCAGGGCGGGCTATGCCGCCACCGGCGCTGTCGTCGGCGATCCCTTCCTGCAGCCGCTCGGCCAGATCAGCGCCAGCGACGATTTCGTCCGCCAGGAAGACACCCGACACATGTGGACGGAGTTCGGCGGCAAGTGGGACATCCAGAAGCTGCGCGACGATGACCAGGCCGACGAGATGGAGGCTGACAAGTCTGCCAACGCCTTCGTCTACCATGTGGTCAGCAACGGCCCCGCCGTATCTCTGGCGGAGAAGGACATCTGGTTCTGGGACAGCTACCACGTCTCCGCCTCGGCCCGTTGCCTGGGCAAGGGCGCCATGGGCCTGGTTGTGCTCGCCCAGGATGACAGGAACTACCTGCTTTTCCGCTGGTCGTCCTCGTGGGCCCGGGACGCCCGGGGCAACCGCGCGGAGCTGGTCGAGATCGCCGACGGGCAGCCGCAGGTCCTTGCCGAGAAGCCCGGCGGCTTCGTTCCCGATCGGTGGTACGAGCTCGACACCGCCATCTGCGATGGCGACATCGTCTGCTCAATTGACGGGCAGACCCTCCTCCAGGGCCACAGCGACCGCTTCGGCCTCGGCAACGCCGGGGTGTACTCCGAGGGCCCCGAAGGCAGCTACTTCGACGATCTCGTCATCGAGGACTACGAATCGTTTCAGGATGACTTCGCCGACCTCGCCCGTTGGCGGGCGGCTGAGGGTGACTGGTCCTCCACCGGGCGAGCGGCGAAGTGCGCGGCCTCGGGGCTGCTCACCTCCGGCCGCGCCGACTGGACGAACTACCTCTGCGCCTGTGACATCTCGGCCGACCGTGGCGTGGTGGGGCTGGAGATCGCCCGCCAGGCCGATGGGCAGGCTATCCTCTTGCGCCTCGGCCTGCCGGGCAGCCCTTTGGCCGGCAAGGCGCAGTTCGTGAAGGTCGGCCCGTCAGGCGAGCAAGTCCTCTCCGAAGCCATCGTCAAGGTCGCGCCCGGCAAGCCCCACCGGGTGGGCGTCTCGCTCCGCTACGGCTCCCTCCAGGGGTACGTCGATGGTGAGCTTGTCCTCGTTGCTGCCGACGTCGAGAGCAAGGGGGGCGCCATCGCCCTCTACGCCAGCCAAGCCGGAGGCGCGCAGTTCGCCAAGCTCGAGATCAGCTTCCTGAAGCCGAGGAAGCCGGCTCACGTGATCCGCGAATTCACCAAGACCAGCGAGCACCCCGAGATGGTCGAGTGGGCCAGCCCGCGGGCTCCCTGGATCCAGCCGGCGACCGTCGAGCCGGGCGCCACCTGGTGGACGAAGGGGGATTACTTTGGCGACGCGACCGTGACCTTCACCCTTCGCTTCGTCGGCTTGCGCGACGGCTCGGTCCGGGTTACGCTCAACGGCACGCCCGAGGACGAGAAGGCGGGCATTCACCTCATCCTGACCGCCACCAAGAACCTGCGCACGCTGAAGGGTCAGGTCCTTGACGGCACAGGCCTGATCGGCGAGGGGCAGATCGAACTCCCTGACAGCAACTGCCAGGTCGAGTTCTCGCGCAAGGGCAACTCCGTTGTCGTGATGATCGACGGCAAGCCGCTCATCAACAAGGAGCTGCCCCAGACCAGGTAGGGGCGACCCGATGGGTCGCCCACCGACGTGCCGGGCCGCATCTTCCGCTTCCGCGATCACAGCTCGCGCCCACACCCCGACGGTGTGGCCCTGCTACGCTGCCACGGAGAGGTACGCAGACCATGAGACGAGTACGGCTGTGCGTCGTTGTGGCCGCTGCGCTGGCGGCCTGGCCGCTGGCAGCCATGGCCGCCGGGCTCGACGACGGCCTGCGGGCCTTCCGGACCGGGGATACCGCGACGGCCGAGAAGCAGTTCAGCGCTCTCCTCGCTCAGAACCCCGCCGACCTAGGCGCGCTCTTCTGGCACGCTCGCTGTCTGATCGAGGAGCGCAGGTTCGCCGAGGCCGAGCCCGAACTCCGCCAGGTCCTGGGCGCGAAGCCGGATTCGCTCGACTCTCTGCACTGGCTCGGCATCTCCCTCGCCGGACAGGGCAAGGCCGACGAGGCACGGGCGGCCTTTGAGAAGGTCCTCGCGCAGAAGCCCAAAGACAAAGACACCCTCGCCGCCCTGGCCAAGCTGCCTCCTGCAGCCGAGGCGCCCGGGAGAGCCCCGGGCGTTCCCGGCAGGCCCGAGCCCGGCCGCCGCGTCGCGATCTCCGCCGACGGGCTCTCCATCGACCCCGGCCAGGTCGACATCCTCTCCTCCAACGTCTACGACTACACTTGGTCCACGGCGCCCACGGAGTGGATCGCCGGCGCCGGCATCTGCAAGCACACGAACCGATGGGAGTGCTCGCCCCAATGGTCCTGGTACGGCGCCTACGACCCCGCCGGGCTGGCCGCCACGTGGTGCAAGCACGAGTTCGTGGGCGACCTCACCTTTGAGGTGTACGCCGCCATGAAGATGGGGGTCGGCGAGGCCCAGCGCTACCGTAACCCCAACGACATGAACCTCACCATCCACGGTGATGGCGCCAACCTTGACTCCGGCTACAGCTTCATGATCGGGGCGAACCAGAACCAGTACTCCTGCCTCATGAAGGGCGACAAGATCCTGGCGAAGACCGAGAGTTCCTCGGCCCTCTTCCCCATCTTCGAGGATGCCTACCCCAAGGACATGTATGAGTTCCACCGCAAGTGGTGGGCCCTTCGCGCGCGGCTCTGCGGACACAAGCTCCAGTTCTACAAGGACGAGAAGCTCATCCTCGAGGCCGACGACCCCGACCCCCTCCCCGGCGGACGCGTGGGCGTGTGGACCGTGCACAATGGGATCGTCGTCGCTCGCGCCAGGATCTACTATCAGGAAGAGAGGACGCCGCCCGATCCTCTGCCGCTCGACCAAGTGCTCGAGACGCCCGCCGTGACGAGCCTGGCGCCGCGGGCCATCGTCGCGAGCTCAGACACTCACCCGGCCATCTACGACGACTTCGAGACCGACCTCGGCCACTGGCAGAACCGCCCCGAATGCCCCGGCGTCAAGCTCTCACTCATCTCCCCCGGCGCCGAGGGGAAGGGCCACGCCCTGGCCATAACCGACCAGCAGCCCGGCGGGCTCTTCGCCGCCGACCTGAAGACCCCCAGGCTCGACGCACGCAGGTACACGCACCTCTCCTTCGACTACAAGGTCGGCCCGGATGTCAAGCTCAACCTGCAGGTGGTCGTGAACTCCGGCATCTACGAGCTGCCCTTCACCGCCCCCGGCGAGCTCGGCCCGCAGGCCCAGCTCCTCACCGAGATCCCTGACGTGAAGGCCGACGGTCAGTGGCGCCACGCCGAGGTGGACCTGGCCGCCTACCTCGAGCGCATCTACACGGCCGAGGAGCCGATCTGGATCGAGGACGTCTACTTCGCCAACCGGCACACGAACGGCTACATCCATGCCGGCTTTGGCGGCAACCACGCCGGCGCGACACTGCAGATCGACAACTTCCACCTCGGCGGCGCCGGTGGCGGCGATGTCGCTCTCAGTTGGCGGCCCCTATCGGGCGCCACGGTGAAGGGCTGTGCCTGGGTGGTTGATGATAAGCGCTTCGGCGCGCCCGGCGAGAGTGCGGTGGCGACCGAGCCGGCGATCACCACCACCCTCCCTGCCTCGGGCACTTACTTCGCCCACCTCCGCCCTCAGCTCACCGACGGTTCCTGGGGCCCCACGGAGACCGTATTGCTCCGCGTCGACCGTGACCCGCCCAAGGTTGCCGGGAGAACCCCTGACGCCGGCGAGACGAGCGGCGCGCCCGTGATCGCGGCGCGGGTGACCGACGACGGCGCCGGCCTCGACCGGAAGTCCGTCAAGCTCACGGTCCAGGGTAAGGAGTTCGGCCTTGACCCGGCGGGGCTCGTACTCCGCTACGACCCCAAGGGAAGCCTCCTTACCTTCGACCCGGCCCGCGCGGGGCTCACCTTCGCCGACGGCGAAGCGGTGAGCGTGGGACTGGCCGCGGCCGATCGCCTGAGCCACGCCGCCGCTCCTGTGAAGTGGCAGTGGAAGTACGCCGCCGCTCGCGACAAGACGCCCCCTACTACCCCGTACGTGGTGAGCGATGAGAAGTACCTGTGTCGCGACGACTTCGAGGCCGACCTCGACCAATGGAGCACCTTCGGCGGAACGGAGGGCGCGGTCGTGTGCCGCGATCCGTCGGCCTTCGCTACCGGCCTCTACTCCCTCCGGCTCTACAACTACCGCCAGGGGGGCCGGTTCGGCGCGTATGTCCGACGGGAGGCGTTCGACGCGGGCAAGTGCCGCTTGATGAGCTTCGACTACAACGCCACCGGCCGGCTACGGTGCGACTTCGCCCTGTACGTCAACGACCGCTGGAAGTCGATCCGCTTCACTGACACCGATAACCCCCAGCCTCGCATTGGCACGATCCCCGACGTCAAGATCGACGGCCAGTGGCACCATGCCGAGGTCAACCTCTACGAGATGCTCCGCGCCTCCGACCCCAAGGCGAGCAGCTACATCGTGCGCTACCTGATCCTGGGCGACTGGGGCTACACCGGGCAACCCGAGGGCCGCACGTACTACCTCGACAACTTCGAGATCGCCCCCGTGGTGAGCGGCCTCGACCCCCTCGGCTTCTCCTGGCAGACCTACGATACCAGCGCCATCGCCGGGGCCAGCTACGCCTTCGATACCTCGCCCAGCACCAACCCGGGCACCAGGAAGATGGTCGACGGCACCTCCGTGAAGGTCCCGGCCAAGGCCGACGGCCTGTGCTGGTTCCACGTGCGGTCGGTCGATCGGGCGGGCAACTGGAGCCCGCCGGCCCACCTGCGGGTCTTGGTCGACAAGGGCAGCCCGGTCGCCGTCGTCGAGTCACCCAAGCCTAACGAGCGGGCAGCCTCCTCCCAGATCGCCTTCAAGCTGACCGATTCCGGCCCCGCCGGCATCGATCCCGCGAGCATCCGGCTCAAGGTGGCCGGTCAGCAGTACGACATGTCGAGCCCCGCTCTCTCTTACGACTCGGCAACCTCGCGGCTCGTGTGGGATGGCTCGCGGGTCTCAAGCAGCCAGCCCATCACCCTCCAAGACGGTCAGGTCGTCAGTGTGGAGTTGGTCGGCGCTGCCGACTTCGCTGGCAAGCCGGCGAAACTCCCGGCCGCCTACATCTGGACAATGGACTACTCGAAGGACAACGAGCCGCCGGTGATCACCCTTGTCAGGTCCACCAGCCACCTGACCTACATCTCGAACACCTTCGAGGACGGCATCGGCCAGTGGGGCACCTCCGCGAACGACCGCGGCGGCAAGGTCGAGCTGGATGATGCCCTCGCGGCGAGCGGCCGCGGCAGCCTGAAGACCACGAATCTCGAGCAGGGCGGCTCGATGCGGGTGATCGCCTGTGCTGAGGGCTACAGCGTCGACCGCTATCCCATCATCAGCTTCGACTACAACCTCGCGCCAGGCACGAAGTTCGACCTGCTGGTGCTCATGGATGACAAGTGGTACCCGATCGCGATGACCAACGACCCGCGCGCCGCCATCGACCGCATCGCGGGCGCCGCGGCCGATGGCCAGTGGCACCACGCGACGGTCCAGCTCTCGGACATCCTCCGCAAGGTGAAGCCGAACGGAGCCCTCGACGTGCAGCAGATCGTCTTCGGTGACCGGGAGCCGTTCAATAACGCCGTCGGCGCCGTCGCCCACATCGACAACTTCGTCATCGGCCGGGTCGGCAAGGCCTCACCCACCTTCCGCTGGGCTGCCGCCGACGCCACTGGCGTCACCGACTACAGTTACGAGCTCGACCAGGACCCGGGCAAGGTGCCGGATGAGGTCGGCGAAGGCCCCACGACCAGCAAGACCTTCCGGGGCATCGCGCCTGGCGAGTGGTACTTCCACATCCGTGCCCGTGACGGCGCGGGCCACTGGGGCAACACGACCACCTACGCCATCATCCACGACCAGCCCCGGCCCACTCAGTAGGTTCTCGATGGAGCAGCAGCGAAAAACGGGACGGGCACATTCCCTGACGTCCGGAAATGTGTCTGTCCCATTTTCCGCCCAGGGGTTCACGCTCATCGAGCTGATGATCGTCATCGGGATCATCGCCATCCTCGCCGCCATCCTCTTCCCCGTCCTCGCCAAGGCGAGGGAGAAGGCCCAGCAGACGACCTGCCTCTCGAACATCCGCTGCATCGGCATGGCCATGCTGATGTACGACACCGACTACGACAGCTACCTCCCCCTCGTCCGCGGGGCGGCGCCCCAGCCTCTGTTCGTGAGCTCCTGGATCGACGCCCTGCAACCATACGTGGGCAACCTGCAGATCTTCATCTGCCCCGCTGCCGCGGGGAGCCACGTCGACTGGCGGACGAGCGAGGACCTTCTGCATAGCTACGGTTACCCGCCGGTCTCCGGCGCGTTTGCCCTCGGCTCGCCGCCCAACCACAGCCTTGTCAGCTTCAACGGCACCGCGCGGTACGATGGCCTGGGCGGCTGGGGCGACGGAGCGGTCGGCTTCTACCAGTGGGCCTGGCCGAGCAAGCGGGTCACCGACCTCGAGCGGCCGGCGGAGCTCATCATGGTGAGCGACCACGTCTACTACGACTGGGGGCTGACCTGGGGCGGCTTCTACTACCCTGCCGTGCGGCACATGATCTCAGGCCGCTACGGCGCCGGGACCATGGGGCAGGTCGACTGCGCCTTCGCCGACGGCCACGGCAAGGCCCTCAACCACGCGCAGTACTGGGAGATCCGCCGCATCGACTCCCGCCTGTGCGGCACCATCGACGTCTACTGGCACTTCTGGCCCTACGACTGACGGCGACGGCGTTTCGCGTTTCGGGTTCCGAGTTCCACGCGACGACGATGACGGCGCTCGCCCACGGGACTGCGACGAGTGCGGTTCGCCGCCCATTCACGCCAGACCCCAAAGCCGAGACGCCAAACCCGGAACCAGAAACGCCGCTACCGATTCCCGCCCTCAGTCACCTTGAACGACTGCATGGCCTCCCCGAGCACCTTCTCGAGCTTCTCCCACTTGTCCGCGGGCGCGGCATCGGCAAACAGGAAGAAGAGCCGGTTCCCGTCGACGAGGTAGATTCGCCAGCGCACGCGCGGCTGGCCGCCGAGGCTGAACTGGGTCACCGACTCGTAGGCCGGCAGGTCGCCCACCTTGGTCTCGCCCTGGCGCACGAGCTGGTACTGCTCGAAGGCGGCCGCCGACACACGCTCGTCGCCCTCGATCGCCTGCTGCGCGGTGATGGCGACGTCGGGCAGCTCCACCATGCCCAGGGTGACGTTGCTGGCGCCGTTCGGCTCGCGCATCGACACCTGGAGCTTGAACTGGCCCTGCTCGACCTTCGTCTCCCAGCCCTCGGGCGCGGTGATCTCGCACCCGTAGGTCTCGTTGACGTACTTCCGCCCCTCCGCGCGGCCCGCCTCCGGAGGCAGGGCAGCCGCCTGCGGTTCGCTGATCTTCGTTGACGCCTGGGCCTGCTCAGTCTGCCCCTGGTGCTCCGCGAAGGCCGGGGCCGGGTAAGCAGCGACCTCGACCATGTACACGGTCGTGCCGGCCATGACGGCATTCATCTGGGCGAAGTACTCAGGCGCGCCGGGCACGACGTACACCCGCTGGGTCCGGTAGCTCGGCCGGCCCGCCAGCGTCCACTGGCCGGCCGTCACGTCCTTGAAGGTCAGCCCCATCTGCGCTCCGAGCTTCTCCACGGCATCGTCGGCAGCGCGCAGGACCTGCTCCGCGGTGAAAGTGCCTGGCACGTCCTGCACGATCCACATCATGTCCGTGCTGAGATCGGGGGAGATCGCCAGGGCCGCCGCGCGGAAGCCCTGGAGCGCGAACATCGGCCACTTCGGCGGCGCGGTCGCCTCGAGGCCCGTGTTCGGGTCCTGGTAAGTGCCCTCCACCACCTTCCTCTGGGTCGCCTCCGGGTCCACGACGGCGAGCGATACGATCTCCCAATTGCCGGCTCGGTGGTGCAGGATGTCGACCTGGTGGAGGGTCGTGCTCCATGCCTCACCGGTGGCGGTCGTCTTGCCGCTGAAGGCCCAGGTGGACAACACCAACGCTCTGTCGCCGACCACCTTGCACTCGTCGAGCGCCATCTCCACCGCCAGACCCTCGCGCTCCCGGAAGATGGTCGCCAGGTCGAGGAGCCACGGCGACCCCAGGGACGCCTGCAGCTTCATGACCGGGGAGAACCGCCCCAGGATGGCGTCCATGTCCTCCATCTCCCCAGCGATGCGCAGATCGTCGTACAGCCTGCTGATCCCCTCCGGCACCGGGGCCGCGAGGCACGGTGCCACGACGATCACCAGCAATGCCGAAGCGGCGCACAGCGATGTCAGAACACAACTCAGCATCCGAATGGGCTTGCTAGGCATGACATTCACTCCGAAGTCCCACCGGGTCAACGCCGTTGGGGAATCCCGCGGACCGCGGTTCCGCCATCACCCCACGCCCACTGCAAGGAAGCTGCCGTTCGCGTGGACGAGTCGCTCCCAGGCCTGAGCTTGCCGAGGGGCCGCGGCCCGCACCGGCGTCGTCGTTACTGACCCCCTGCCCCAGTCCCTGACCCCTACGGCCTCACCACCGCCCTGATCGGGTCCCCCACTCGGCCGCGTACGTCGCCGAGGCCCTGGATGAGGTCCGGGAGCGCGTACTCGTGCGTCACCAACGGGGCTACATCGACCAACCCGGTCGAGAGGGCCCGAAGGGCGGCCGGCCACGTCTGTGGGGCGAGCCACGAGAACCGGATCTGCTTGTCCCAAAGGATCTGGTTGAGCACTGGCACGCTCAGCCGGTCCTTGTCCCCGGGAAGCCCGAAGTAGACGATGGTCGCGCGCCGACCCGTGACCTCCAGCGCCTGCTCCATCGCCGCGAGCGCGCTTGTGGCCGTGATCGCCCGGTCGGCCATCTTCCCGCCGGTCTGGTCCTTGATGAACCCGACGACATCCGCGCAGTGGTACTCGGACCCCTGCTCGGCCGACAGCGCTACATCAGCGCCCAGCCTCCGCCCCACGGCGAGCCGGTAGTCCCGCGTTCCCACCAGGATCACGGTGCCCGCCCCGCGCGCCTTGGCGAGCTGCACCATCATCAGGCCGATGGCTCCCGGCCCATACACCACCACGGTATCGCCCGGCTCCACTCCCAGCTTCCCCGTGGCGTAGGTGGCACAGGCCAATGGTTCGGTAAGTGCCCCGTGGTCGTAGCTCACGTTGTCCGGCAGCTTGTGTACGCCGGTGTAGCTGCTCCGGCAGAGCGCCGCGAAGCCGCCGTCGGTGGACACGCCCAGGACCGTCTTCGTCTCGCACAGGTTCGGCTGACCCTTCTTGCAGATCTCGCACGCGTTGCAGTACTGCACCGGGTCGAGGACCACGCGATCGCCCGGCTTGAACAGGCCGAGTTCCTTGGGCATCTCCCCAACCTCGACCACCTCCCCCGAGAACTCGTGCCCCAGGATGCACGGGCCCTTCCCCGTCGGCGTCTCCAGCCTGCTCATCCCGTAGTAGTAGCCAATGTCGGACCCGCAGATCCCGCAGGCCTTCACCCGCACGATCACGTCCGCCGAACCGCACACCGGGTCCGCAACGTCGGTGTACTCCATCTTCTCCGGCTCGTAGAAAACTTGGGCCTTCATGATCGACACCCCCATCGAGATCGGTGACGTTGCGCGGCGCATGCCGTTCCTGGGACCGCGACCATGCCCGCTATGCTCAGGCTGCCACGATTGCGCCTCGGGCGTCTCGCGCCGTCTCCCAGTTGGTTCCCCGCTCGGGTCGGTATGGCCTTCGAGAGTGCTCCACCCCCAAGAGCCGCCGTTGACGTCTGACAGAGCGGAACGCAGGCCGTCCCGTCGCGAAACGGAGGTCCTGGCCACTCGATGACGCGAGCAGAGCCAGGGCCTACCTGGACTCAAGGGTTAGGGAATCCAGTGTGATCTGTGCATGGCCGAGGTGTCTGAATAGGTGCACGCCTCAGCGAACTGACTGCCGTGCGTCGGCCGCACGGCCAGCGCTCAACTGAGCGAGGTCAAGCAAGAAGGCCACCGTTCAGGGCTTCCCCGCTGCGGCAGATAAGTACTGGCCCGCACTGCCCATATCACCGGGGAGGTTTCCAGTAGGGACGGCAAGAAACCGGCCGTAGACGCATCGCAGCAGGCTTCGCGCCAAGGATTGCACTTCCACACGATCAACAGCCGAGGGGTTCTCCTGGGAAGCCCTCCCAGACGAAGCGGTCGCAGCGCAAGATGCCGCTGTTCAACCCGCGCTGCTTGAGGGTCTCCACTGCGCTCTCCGTCAGCTCCAACAGCGCGGCGCGAGAGAGGGAGTCCGTCTCGACGTAGGCCTCGAAGTTCGGCCCGCGCGTGATCCGGAGGCCGAACGCTCGGGGGTTCCGCCACGCGGCGGTGCCCGGCCACGGGCGGTGGAGGCTGAAGCAGACGTCATCTGCCCCGCACTGGGCGGCGAAGTCGACCGTGCGCCGGATGCTGCCCTCGGTCTCGCCCGGAAGCCCCACCATGAGGAACACCTGGACCCTGAGGCCGGCCGAGAGCAGGGCGCGGATGCCGGCCTGATGCTGGGCGGCGGTGAAGGCTCGCCCCGACCGCGCTAGCACCTCGTCGTCGCCGCTTTCTGCGCCGAACAGGGCCCTGACGCACCCCGCCGCCCTGACGCGGGCCGCGAGCTCCGCGTCCACCAGATCGCCCGCGGTCCAGCAGTCCCACACCACGTCCAGCCGCCGCCGGACGGTCTCGTCGCATAGGGCCAGCGAGTGCGCGCGGTTCAGCCCGAAGAGGTTGTCGTACACGTTGAAGCCTCGTACCCCGAAGTCGCGCACCACCCGCTCCATCTCGTCGACCACGCGCGACGGCGTCCGCAGCCGGGCACGTCTCCCCTGCGGGTTGCAGCAGAAGGCGCAGCGCATGGGGCATCCGCGGTACGTCAGGAGTCCCTGGCTCCTCAGACCCAGCAGGGGGTGCGGGTCGTAGCGTTCAAGTCCGAGGAGGTGGTGGGCCGGGAAGCGTAGCGAGTCCACGTTCGCGACGGGCGCGCGCGGCGCGGTTCGGACCACCCGGCCCTCAGCCTCGTACGCGACACCGCGGATGGCCGCCATCCAGCGCGTGTCTCGCCGACTTTCGCCCCCCTGCACGCCCTCGGCGATCTCGATCAGCGTCCGCTCGCCCTCCCCGATCACACACATGTCGAAGTCGGAGTGTCGGAGCAGCGGGGCCGGGACTGCGCTGGGGTGGTGGCCGCCGGCTGCAAGCAGCGCGTCGGGGAGTCGCTGCCGCAGGCATTTCGCGAGGTGCACCCGCTCGGCGTAGACGGGAGTGTGGATGGTGACGCCGACCAGGGAGGGGCTCTGTGCCGCGACGGCCTCCGCCAGCAGCTCGTCAGGGTCCTCCGAGTGAGCGGCGTCCGGAGGAGGGGGATACGTGTCGAGGATGCCGACCTTGTGACCGGCCTGCTCCAGGGTCGCGGCCAGGTACGGCAGCCCAAGGCCTTGCACCGAGCGCGGGGGCGGGCATGGGCCAGCGATCAGAGGGATCATGGGGCGTCCTCACCGGGATTCCCCATATCAGACTGGGTGCCCGGGTTGTTGGCTGAACGGTCAGCCATTGGCCGCGACGCTTTGCCATCTGAGCCCCAGAAACCTGCGCATCAGGCCGCGGAAGCCGGAAACGGTAGGTGCCGTCGCCAGTGTTGTGGGTCTGTGGGCCTTGTCCTCGTCGGGAAGCGCGCCATGAGTGCTGACGGCGGTGCAATTGGGAGGCGGGCAGCGGAGTAGACCGGAGGCACTCTCCCCGTGTATGACCGGCCATGCTCGCGATCCCAGGAACGGCACAACGGTTGCCTGTCGGTCACTCCTCGGGATTCTTCGGCGCAGGGACTGGAGGCGCCGCCTCGCCTCCCTTGACCTCCCCGCCCGCCGAGCCGACCTGGATTCTGACCGTATACGTCAGCGTGACTCTCTTCTGCTCCGCCGTCACCGGCACGCTGAACTCCACCCGGTCTCCCGGCCTGACAGCGTAGGCGTGGCTGGCCTCGGCGATCTTCCACTGGCCTGCCATGGTGACACCGCAGGTCACCGTCTGCGCCGTGCCGGTGCCGTTCGCGATGACCGTCTCGCACTTCCGCTCGATGTCCTCCGGGCTGAGCTGCCGCCAGCTCGCCTGCCTGGATGTCGCCCGCAGCCCGCCGACCTCGCCGAGCGCCAGATCAACGGTCACGCCGTCCTTCGCGGGCGGCATGGTCGCCTGGCTCACCAGCCGCGTGCCGCCCTGCGTCTTCTGGTAGATGGTGGCCTTCCCCAGAGGGATCGGCACGCCCAAGCCGGAAGCTGCGCCATCCTCGAACCGGGTTACCCGCAGCACCGGCCCCTCGATGGGCTTCTCGGCCGCGAGGGCCTCGAGCGTTCCGCCGTCGAAGAGGAGCAGGTTGGTGATCGGCACCCTCGGCGCGTTCGCGAGCGACAGCCGTGCGACGCCCCCTAGCCCGAAGCTGACACCCCTGCCGGGATCGTATGCCTGCACGCCCGCCGGGCTGGCGAAGTTGCCGGACACGAGTCGCAAGCTCGCGGCGGTCAGGCCCGCTGCGCTGTTGATGCGGACCATCACCCACGAGGCGAGGCTCATGGTTGCCGCGTCCTCACTCAGGACGATGCTGTGCTGGGCCTCCCACGCCGTGTCTCCCACCAGGTACGAGACCAGCAGCTCGGCTTCGCCCGCCGCATCGCTCTGCACGCGAGCCACCAGCGTGGTCGTGCGGGTCAGCAGCGCGAGTTGCTCGGGCGTCACCTGCACCTCGCCCGCCGGGTCGAGCACCACCCGGTCCCCGACCTGCAAGGCGCCGACCGCGCCGCTGGCCGTCACATTCAGGAGTGTGCCCTGTGTGACCTGGTCTCCGTTCGGCTCGTGGCGAACGAGAGAGATGGTCTGCCCGACCAACGCGGCGAGGGCCTTCCCCGCGCGCTCGGCGGCCGGGATGAGCTGCTGATCGGTCACCCGCAGCGCGGGCCCGCTGATCGCCTGGATGTCCACGAGCGCATCCGCTATGCCGGACGGCATTCCGGTCAGTTCCAGCTCGTTCATGCCCGCCGCGACGGTCGCCCGCCGGTGTTCCGAGAACAGTGCCCGTCCACCCTCGTAGACGGTGACCCGCAGATCGCCGCTCGGCGGCACCGGCACCGCAGTCTGCGCGCGCGCTCCGTTCGCGAAGGTCGCGACAATCGCCACAGCAAGCAGCTCCACCCGCATCCTCGTGCCCCCTCTACTTCCGGATCACGCGGACATACCGCGTCGTCACATTCCCCGCCGGGTCGGTGGCCGTGATGGTCAGCGGGTTCTCGCCCAGTTCGAGCCGGCGCGTGAAGGCGAAGCCCAGGCCCTTCCCTGCCGGGCCGTCGATCGGGTAGGTCGCCCCCTTGGACACGACGGCGTTGTTGAGCGCCAGCCTCGCGACGCCGAGTGCGTCCACGGCGTAGCCGCGGATGGTGATCTGCTCCGTGCGGACGCTGACCAGCCGACCGCGCGGCTGGGTGATGGTCAGGAGCGGCGGCGTGTGGTCGTGCCAGACGCGCTCAAGGCGGAAGCCGGCGATCTTGCTGAACGTCGGCATACCGGTCGCGGTGAGCGCGAGCCGGAAGCGCACCTGGTCGCCGGTTGCGTTGTCGGCGATGCGGACGTGAAGCTTCGCGGTGGCGGTTGCCGCCGGCCGCAGGTTGCCGAGGTCGGCGCCGCCCACGATCACCAGGGCGTTGCGGTCGATGGCCTCCAGCCTCGCCTTCAGGTTCTTCGCGGTGCCGTTCGAGGCGTTAAGGATGGTGAGGTAGAGCAGCGCCTCCTCCCCCGTACCCAGCCGCCCATTCCCGTTGCCGGAGGTGAAGGCCCCAAGCGAGTCGTCCACCTTCGCCCGCACCACCCGCAGGCTCGGCTCGAGGAAGGGCGCCACGCCGATCTCCGCGCGGGCTAGCGCAACCGACACCCCGAACTCCTGCGCCACGAAGGTCAGCCGGGCCCGATGGCTCGGCACATCCCGCGGGGCGCCCAGAGTGAACCGAATGCGCTTCGTCGCCCCCGGCGGCACGCGGCCCAGGAAGAGCGACCCGGGGTAGATCACGACCCCCTTGCCCTCGACCTTCGGCACAATCGTGATGCCGTGGAAGGTGCCCTTGCTCGCATTCCTCAGGTACACGTCCAGCGTCGCCCGCTCGGCGCCGTCCAGCAGGCCGTCGCCGTCGCCGGTCGCCGTGTCGTCCAGCCGGTCCGCGACCGACATGCTTGCCAGGGCCTTGATCTGCGGGACGGCGGCAGCGAAGGCCCGATCGAACGGCTCCCATGCGGTCCCGTAGTCGAAGCCCCGGCCCAGAGCGGCGCTGTAGCTCAGGGCGTTCCGGAGGTTCCCCGTCCGCGCCTTGTCGCCGTGGAAGCAGCGCCACGAGGCGGCCTTCGTGGGCACGTTCAGCTCGAACTGGTAGAAGTACCCCTCGGGCCGCTCCTCATCGCGACGGATGCCGACGTACAGCTCGAGTTTCCCGTCGCGATCCAGGTCCACGGCGAGTGGCGTCGACCAAGCCTGATACCCGAGTGTGGTCGTGAAGACCTGACCGCCGTAGTAACTGATCCCGCACATCTTGCCCGCGAGGGTGGTGACGACGGCCCCCTCGTGTCCGCCGCCGAGATCGACCACAATCGGGCTCGCGACCACTCCGCCCTGCACGCTCGCCCGCCAGAACGGGCCACCATAGGCCGACACGCAGACCACACTGCCCTCTTCGCTCGCGGCGATGACCTCCAGCGTGTCGCCCGGGCGGATGTCCGCGACCACGGGGCTGCTGCGGAAGTGCTCGCCCCCACCCAGCTTCACGTTCCACTGCCGGCGACCCTCGCTGCTGAGGCAGTAGAGGTTGCCGTCATCGGAGGTCACCAGCGTCTCGCACGGGCCGTCGCCATTGAGGTCGGCAATCACCGGCGAGCTCTGCACCCACCCCTCGGTCTGGAACTTCCACACCTCGCTGCCGTCGGCTCGCAGGGCGACCACGCCGTAGTCCATCGACCCGAAGACGATCTCCATCAGTCCGTCGCCCGTGAGGTCGCCGACGGCGGGCGTGCCCACAACCCAACTGCCCGTCTCGCGCTTCCAGAGCTGCTTCCCCGTTCCCGAGAGGCAGTACAGGCAGTGATCCTGAGAGCCGATGAGGATCTCTTTCTGCCCATCGAGGTTCACATCCGCGACGACCGGGCTGGCGGTGATGGAGTCGCCCGTCTTGAACGTCCACTTCGTCTCGCCGTCCGGGCTCAGGCAGTACAGGGACCCATCCATCGAGCCCACGACGACCTCCAGGCTGCCGTCACCGTCGACGTCGCCGACCGCCGGGCTCGACACCACCTCCCCGTTCAGGTTGGCCCGCCACAGGGAGCGGCCGGCCGGGGTGAGGCAGTGGAGGTGGCCGTCCGTGGAGCCGACCAGAAGCTCCATGTAGCCGTCGAGGTCCAGGTCGGCGACGGCGGGGCAGGCGTTCCAGCCCGTGCCGAACGGGAGTCGCCACTTCAGCGAGGGGAACACGCCGGCGCCGGCGGCCGAGGTCGCGCTCAGGGCGAGCAGGCCGGTGAGACTGGCCGCCGCAACCACCCATGAAGCCACAACCCTGCGAGTCCCACGACCCATCCCGATCACCCCCGGCTCGTCGGAAGCCCGATGGGGGGGACAGATACGTCAGACAGAGCCTGCCGTGACGGCCCCCCGATGCTCGCCCCTCCTGTTCGCCGAAGGGAGCCTGACACCTCTCTCGACCGCCCATGACCAAGGGAACGCCCGTCGGGTCGGCGAAGTGGGGAGCCTGACGGACTGCTGTCGCACGGGGAGGTCCGCGGTGAGAGCGATTCGCCGAGGGTTTGTGCTTCCGGCGGCCCTCGCGGCCTTGGCAGCTGCCGTGACGGCGGAGCCGGTGGTAACCTGCCCGCGGGCGTCGGTGCCGCCGATCCTCGATGGCAACGTGACCGACGCCGAGTGGGTCGCCGCGGGGCGACTGAGTCCGTTCCTGCTGCTTCAGGGGCAGGGCCTGCCGAGCCAGGCGACCGACGTCCGCGTGATGTACGACGACAGCGCGCTCTACATCGCCGCAGTCCTTCACGATGCCAACGTCGACCAGCTCCGGGCCGAGGTGACCGAGACCGATGGCCCCGTCTGGGCCGATGACTGCTTCGAAGTCTTCATCGACGCCATGGGCAAGGGCACGTCCTACGTGCACATGGTCGTCAACTCGCGGGGCACGATGTTCGACGAGCTGGACCACGACCCCCTCGAGAACTTCCAGTGGAACCCCGCGGTGGCCGTGAAGGAGGGTTTGTGGTCGGTCGAGATGTCGGTGCCCTTCGGTGCTAAGGCCCCCGCGCCCGGCGCGATGTGGCGGCTCGGTATCGCCCGTAACGCTGCCCACCTTGGGGAGCTCAGCAGTTGGAACGGTTTCCTGACCGGGTTCCACGAGCCCGCGCTGTTCGGCCAGCTTCGTTTTGGCGGCCCCCCCATCTCCTTCATCCTCGCCGACATCGGCGCCCGCAAGCTCGGCGCCAACTCCGCCGCCCTCGTCGTCGGCAGTGCCGCCGCCCAGCCCCTCGAACTCAAGGCCAACGTCCGCGTCACCGCTCCCGACAAGCCGGGGCACTTCTTCGGCAGCACCCGCTTCACCGCGCAGCCCGCCTCCCGCGCTTCCCTGAACCTGCCCTACGAGGTCCGGCAGGAGGGCGACGGCTCGGTGCTCGTGTCGATCACCGATTCCGAGGGCGCAGTCCTCTACCGCACGGCACCCTTCCCCGTGCGTGTGCCGATGGTCGCCGCCGCCCTCTTCGGGGTCGAGGCCGCGCTGGCCGATGCCAACCGCCAGTGGGCGCGTCTTCAGGACTCGCCCGCCAAGACCGAGCTGCGCACCGCCATCGACGCCCTCTCCGACGAATGGGCCGACCTCGCCGCCCCCGCGGCCCAGCGCGCCGCTCTGTCCACGCGGGACCTTGTGGAGCTCGAGGCCGCGCTGAAGGCCCTGCGGGACCGGCTCGCTCGGCTCGGGGTCAGCCTGCAAGCGGCGGCCTCGCCAGGGCCCCTGCCCGCCTTCGCAGTGACGCCCCTCAGTTCGCTGCAGAAGGTCCTCGCCGATGAGGTCACCCTGCCTTCCGCCGTCGCGGCGCACCTTGACGCCTGCCGCAACGAATGGGAGTCCCTCCAGCTCATCATCCGGCCGATCCAGCGCCGCTCGGTGAGGGTCTCCATTGCCCACACAGGCCTCCAGGGAGCGGGAGGGGTCATCCTCCCTGAGCAGGTCCTGATCTCCGCCGTGGGATTCGTCCCCGCCGTCAACCACCTCGCCCGCGCCGAGGGCAAGCGACTGTGGCCCGACATCATCGGGCCCCCGCTCGAGGTCAGGGGTCCAGGGAGCCTCGACGCGGTCCACCCGGTCGAGGTCCCGCCCACGACCGCCCAGCCGCTATGGGTGTCCGTGCATGTGCCCACCGACACGCCCCCGGGCGAGTATGCCGGCGAGGTCCGCCTGAGCGAGGACGGCAACGAGCCGATCATCGTGCCGCTCACGGTCACGGTGCACCGGGCCGTGTTGCCCGACCCGACCCGGTTCCGCTTCTGCCTCGACCTGTGGCAGTCACCCGAGAGCATCGCGGACCGGTACCAGTGCGAACGGTGGAGCGGGAAGCACTGGCAGCTCCTCCGCCCCTATCTCCAGAACCTCGCCGCCCATGGCCAGAGGCTCGTGACGGTGGGCCGGGACATGATCGAGTGGCGGCGCAACGAGGCGGGGCAGCTCGTCTTCGACTACACGGTGTTCGACCGCTACGTGAAGCTCTGCCGCGAGGTGGGGATCGACGGCGGGATGGAGTACCTCGGCATGTTCAACCCGGGGGGCGACACCACCACTAGCTGGGTGGCCGCCGACGGGAGCGGCCAATCCGTCGCCGCCAACCCGGGAGACCAGTCGTTCGACGAGGCGTGGGCCGCCTTCCTCGCCGACTTCGCCCAGCACCTCGCCGCGAACGGCTGGCTGGAGAACGTCTTCCTCTGCCCCGCCGATGAGCCGCGCGACAGTCCGGGCCTCCCGACCTTGCAGCGCTTCACCCGGTGCGCGGAGCTGGTCCACGCGGCCAGCCCCAAGTTCCGGACCACGGCCGCGCTCGACTCCCGCGAGTCGGCCGGGAAGCTCGCCCCCATCCTCGACCGCATGGTCCTCAAGCTTCGCGATGACGTCTACAGCCGCCCGCTCATTGCGAAGAAGCGCGCCGCCGGGGGGCGTGTCGAGGCGTACGTCTGCTGTCACCCCGACCGGCCCAACACGTTCATCACCTCGCCCAGCGTCGACACGCGCGTCATCCCCTGGCTGCTCTTCCGCGAGGGCCTGGGCGGCCTCCTCCGCTGGTCGTATGAGCGCTGGCCGGCCGACCCCTCCGGTCAGCCCGAGGGCGACGGCCAGCTCCCGCCGGGCGACCTGTTCCTCGTCTACCCCGGGCCTGAGGGGCCATACTTGTCGCCCCGTTGGGAGGTTCTCCGCGACGGCATCGAGGACTTCGAGTGCCTGGGGATTCTGAAGCAGGCCATGGTCCACGCCCGTGCGGCCGGCAGGAAGGCCGAGGCCGACCGGCTGGAGAGGGTGCTGCTGGCAACGGTGAACCGCGTGACGGGCGAGGGCGCCGGCCTGACCACCTTCACCCAGGACCCCGCGACCTTCGCCGCCGTCCGCCTCGACATGCTCAAGACGCTCGACAACCTCCTGGCCGCAGGTACGAAGCCATGAGCGCCACACTCGCTGGACTCCGCGCGAGTCGGCAAACCGGGACTGTACCCTTTTCGCCGTCGTCCAGGCGCAAAGGGGACTGCACCGGTTTCCCCTGCCTCCTCCTGGCCCTGCTCCCGGCAATCGCCTCCGGCGCCGAACTCCGGCCGAGCGCCGTGCTCATCGAGAACTTCGAGTCGGGCATCAGGCAGTGGAAGACCAACGACGGCCTCGTCGGCGCGGAGAGAAAGCCGACCCTCGCCGCGATCTACGCCGTCAGCGCCGGCGCACCCAAAGCCGCCGGTACGCAGGCCGGCCTGGTCGAGTTCGCCGCCGCCCAGAAGACCTGGGCCAGTGTGACGCTCTCAGTCGATGGCGTCACCTGGGTTGACACCGGCTGCACGGGCATCTCTCTCTGGCTGAAGGGGAGCGGCGACCGCCAGAGCGTGAGTGTCGTGCTGCGCTCCTACACGAAGGCCGGCAGCGAGACCGTGGACACCTCGTACGTCCGCGACCTGCCCCTGTCCTCGGCCCAGTGGTTCAGCGTCCGCTTGCCCTTCGCTTCCTTCGTAGATGAGCACGGCAGGCCCATCGACGAAGCGCATCTGCGAGCGGTGAAGCTCTTCCAGTTCGTGAAGACCGGTTCCTGGCCCGCGCTCCGCTTCACCGTTGACGAGATGCGCGCCGAGGTCCTGCCCACCAAGCCGGCGGAGACAGCCCCGGTGGGCGCCCTGCTCATGGACTTCGACCAGGGCGGCCGCAACGCGCGCCTCCAGCACGGCGTCTGCCTCGGGAGCGACGCCGCCAAGCTGCTCTCCGACCAAGCCTTCGCGACGAGGGTCAGAGGCAATCTGTCCCTCCTCGGTCGGTCGACCATTCGCGTCAAGCTCTCCGACTTCTACGAGCGCGACCTCGGCCAGCTCAACACGGCGAAGATGCAGAGCGTGCTCGCCTGGATCCGCTCCTGCGGCGCCGACCCCTTGCTCTGCCTCGACGAGCCCCTGCCCTCCGCTGGCGTGAAGCCCGAGCAAGGCTGGCGGACCTTCGGCGCCCTGTGCGCCTACCTGGCTGCCGTGCGCAAGAAGGAGCCTGGCCCGCGCACCTACGAGATCGGCAGCGAGCCGATCCTCTCAGGCCAGTTCAAGAGCATCGAGGCGGCCACGGCGGCCTACGACGCTCTCGCGGCGCAGATTCTGCTGGCCGATCCCGCGGCGCAGGTGGGGGGCATGGGGTTTGCGTCCGCCTGGGACCAGCACCTCGGCTACTTCATCGAGCACGCCCGCACCATCCACTTTCTCTCCTTCCACTTCTACGGCGCTCACAACCCCGTCGCGAGTGACGACGCCCTGTTCGGCGTCGCGTGCGCCGGCCGGTCCGAGGACTTGCCGAACCAGCTCTCCCCGGCCGAGATCCGCGACCTCCTCAGTCGGCGCGCGGGGCCCGGGCCGCAGATCTGGATCACGGAGTGCGCCCTGAACTCCGCCCGCGAGACGAGCGGCCAGGCGCGCGACAAACGCATCCGCACGACCTACGGCGCTGCGTGGATGGCCGCCTTCTCGCTATCGGTCGCGCCTTACGTCGACCGCGTGCTCTGGTTCAAGGCTTTCGGGCATGGTTGGGGGTTGCTGAACGACGATGGTTCGGCGGGCACGGGCTTTGGGGCGGTGCACCTGCTCACGCGCTTTGCGCCAACCGGCGCGACCATTGGCGAGACCATGCTCGCCGGCAGTCTCACGCTCCTCGCCCCTGTCTCCACCCCGTCAGGTCGGTATGTGGTGATCGCCAACAGCGCCGCCTCGGCCTCGCTCGAGGTCGAGCTCCGCGGCACTCCCCCCCTGCCGCCCGTACGCCTCCGCCGCCTCGATCCCACCACTCCCGCACCCGTCTTCGAGCCCCTCTCCGCCTCGCTCCGCCAGCGCCTCTCGCTCACCGGGCCGGGCATCGCGGTCATCGAGGCGCCGGTGCCGCGCTAACCGCTCCTACCCCGCCACCTCGAAGCACGCCAGGGCAGCCTCGGAGCCGACCCAGACCCGGCCGCGATCGTCGACGCGGATCAGCGTGATCCCGCGCGTGGACTCATTGGTGATGTCCTGCTTCCAGTACTTCGGGTCGACGCCCACCACCTTGTGCCTCTGGGCCCAGTAGCTGCGCGGGTGGACGGTGACCCAGTCATGGTCCACCAGCTCGAACAGGCCCGTCTCCGGTCGCGTGCCCCCGGCGTAGATGTTGGTCTCGAGCCAGTTCACGCCAGCCCAGACTGTGTCGGGACGGACCTCGCAGATGGTGGTCACGGGCCGGGGCGGCAGCGCGCTGTTCCGGCTGTCCCATACGGTCCACCTTCCCCCGTCCAGCATGGCCACAGAGCCACGGTACTCCTGATCGGCGAGCTTCTCCCCCTGGTGGGTGCACCAGAGCCGCCCCTTGGAGTCGCGCATGATGTCGGTCACCGGGCCGCTGGCCCCGATGGTCTCGGCCGAGATGCGCTCGCCCAGCGCAACGCTCGTGCCCAGGCCCTCCTTCTCCTGCTTCAGGATCAGCAAGCCGCCGGAGGCCGTACCGGCGATCACCTCACCCTTCCGAGGCGCGCGGATCACCGTGACCGCCTCGTCGTCCAGCAGGTAATCCAGCCCCTTGCTGCCGTCCGCCGCCAGGTAGGCGAGGTACTTGCTCCACACTCCATACCTGGGGTACTTCTCGCTTCCGGCACCCGGGCGGCGAATCAGCCCCATCGCCTCACTGTAGGCCCACAGCTCACCGTAGCCGTCAACGGCGAGCGCAGTCGTGGGACGGGTGCTGAGCGGGGGGACACTGTCGCTGTAGTGGAAGAAGCTGGGTCCGAATCCGGCGATCTGCGGCACCTGCGCGTAGAATGTCGTCTCAGTCCCGTCCAGCTCGATGAGCCCTTCAGCCGTGGCGACCCAGAGACGACCATCCGGCATCAGTGCGGCGTCCATGAGGCCCCGTATGCGCTCCCACCGGGTGCCCTCGGGACCCTTGGGGATATCGGGCTGGCGGCGCGGCTTCGGCGTGCTCGCGAAGGGGTCCCACTCGCCCCAGGCTCCCCGCCCGGCGTCGTCGACCCGTCCCCAGTCGCTCGGGCATTGGACCGTGAAGCTGCACGTGAGCGTATCACCCGAGATGTGCCAGAGGCGAGACACGGCGAAGTCCGTCGAGTTCGTCCAGATGCCGCCCGAACCGTCAGGCACGATGAACATCGTCTGGCCGGGATGGCCGGTACTGAACTCGTGGCACAAGTACCACGTCACCACCCAGTCCGTCGGGTCCGCCGCCTGAGCATGCGGGCTTCTGGAAAGGGCTACGAGCAGCACGGTGAGGCAGGCGGCAGCCAGGGGCTTCGACACCACATCAGGAACGCGATCCATCCGCCACCCTCCCTCGCGCGAAAATGGGGACGGAGCCTTTTTCGCCCTTCGTGAGCACAATCGGTTAGACACTTGGCCGGGGTCTCCGGTTGCCTGCTTGGGGTCGGCCGGCCACAGGGGCGCCGCGAGTTCCGCACTGGTTTCCTCCCCTACCTGTCCTCCACCACCCTCAGCTCCTCTATGGCCCGATCGAGCGACTCCAGCTCCTTGTGGATCGTGTCAATGGCCTTCCGATCCGCCCCCTCGTCGGCCAGCTGCGCCTCCTGTCCCGTGACCCAGAGGGAGGCGGTGTCCATCGCCGCCTCGATCTTCGAGAGCCGCAGGAGGTAGCGCGCCTCATTCGCCTGCGTATCGGTCAGCAGCTCTCGCAGCTTCCGCTTGGCCGAGAGCGTCGACTCCACCTCGGCCCGCACGTCCTCCCGCTGCGCCTCGGCGAGCTGCTGCTCGGCCTGGGTGATCTCGGCCTCCAGCTTCGCCCGGTCGACGGACCCCGCTGCCCGACGGAACGCGCCGATGCGCCTCACGAATTCCCGGGCGCCGTCGCGGAGCTGCGTCAACTGCGCCCGCAGCTCGTGGGCATCCCAGCGCTGGTCGTCGATGGCCTTCATGGCCGGCGTGTACTTCCGCTCGATGCGGCGGAGGATCGCCTGCGCGTCGGCGGTGCTCGTTCGCCGCGATCGGCGCAGCCGCGCGATCACCGCCAGCACCCCGGTAAGGATGAGACCGCCGAACAGCAACGCCGCCAGCAGAGGCGGCCGGGACGTTTGCCACACCTCCAGTCGCGCCCTGCCCGAAAGCGACTGCTTCACCTCCGAAGGCGTGATGATCAGCTCACGGACGAGCTGGTCGATGTTCACGTACGCGCCCACTGCCTCAGGCATGGACGGCACATCGAAGCTCGGCCCCAGGACGACCCGTTGCGGCGGGACGCCGGCGTCGATGGGGAGGAACCCCTTCGGCGGTGTCCAGAGCACGTAATGCACACCGGAGGTCGGGTCGCTGCTGTTGCCTCGCATGTAGTACGTCCGGCCGTTGTAGGAACAGGTAAACGATCCCTCGAGGACGATGGCGATGTCCACTCGCCTGGCCCCGCGCGGAATGCGCAGCGTGACCTCGCGTCCATCGAGGGGCACGCTCACCGCCGCAACTCGGCGGAAGTCCGCCAGCAGGGGCTGCCTGGCGAGTGCCGCACTCGCGGCAGCGAGGAGGACAAGCCCTGTGACGAGCGACCGGCGCGCAGCTCGCCGCGCTTCCATCGCCTCACCTCATCGCGTGCGCTGGTAAGCAGAGTAGGTCAGCGACTTCGCCAGGTACTCGCCGAGGTCGCGGTCGCCGGCGTACTGGGCGCCCATGCCGGCGATCACGTCCCGGTAGGCTGCGAGCAGCGTGCCGTCCTTGTCGAGGTCCGGGTCCTTCCATGCCCTCGCCGCCACGCCCAACACCACCATCTGCTCGTCGATCGCCTTCGCCGCCTCGCCCGGCTGCCCGCGCTGGATGAACGCCGCCGCCTTCTGCAGGGCCTCGCCCGTCTCGAACCCGAGCAGGTTCTTCTTCACCGGCTGCCGGATGGACGCGACCTTCTGGTCCTCCGTGGTGGCGCGGTCGACCTTCACCGACGTCTCCACCTCGCGGTTCGTCCGGAACACGATGTCCTTGTACTTCAGGTAGACATCCGCGATCTTCGCCGGCCGCTTCCCCGCCGGCACGTTGATCTCCAGCATCACCACATGGCTGTCACCCATGTAGAACTGGGGAATCACCACCTTGATCCCCGGCTCGTCCTCGACGTGCTGCCGGTTCTCGGTGATGCCAAGCTCCCGGTAGACGCGCTCGTCGATCTTCCGCTCGGTCGCCTTGATGGAGGCCACTTCCTCTTGCGTCATCTGCGCGGAGCCGAGCACGCGAACGAGTTGGACGCCCTCCGCCAGCTTGATCCGCAGCCGGAGAGCCTTGGCGACGACGTGGGTCAGGTCCTCCAGCTCCTCCCGCAGGATGTCGTGGATGCTCGCCGCATCCTTGACGAAGTGGTAGTTGCCCTTGCCCTCGCGGGCGACCGTCATCATCAGTTCTTCATCGTAGTCGAGGCCCATGCCGATGGTCGTGGTCTGGATGCCCTCGTCGAAGGCCTTCGACGTGAGCCGGCTGAAGGCGCTGCGGTCGGAGACCCCCGAGGTCACCTGGCCGTCAGACAGAAGGATGGCCTCGTTGATGGCCTGCGGGTCGAGGTTCTTCCGAACCTCGGCATACCCGCTCTGCAGCGCGGCGTAGATGTCGGTCGAGTTCCCCGGCTGGAGGGTGCGCAGCTTCGCCTGGATGGCCTGCTTCCCCGTCGCCTTGCGGGCCGACACGAGCACCGTCGGCGTAGTGTCGTAGACCACAACCGCGATCGTGTCGGTCGAGGCGAGGCGATCGACCACCTGCACCGCCGCTGCTCGCGCGTTCTCGATCTTCCCCTCATCGCCCATCGATCCGCTGTGGTCGACGACGAGGCAGATGTTCAGCGGCGGGCGCTTCGGCGCTTCGCGCTTGATCGCCTGCAGGCCCACCTGGAGGTATGTCCTGCCTCCCGTGGTCAGCACCTTGCCGCGCTCAGTGGCGGCGGTGAGGTCTATGGCTGTCTGAGTGGGAATGGGGAACGCCTGCGAGTACTGCTTGCTGAAGGCCGCGAGCTTGACCTGCTTCCCGTTGACCAGCACCCCGTCCTCAATCAGCTTCGCCAGCCGTTCCCGCTCCCCGCGCCCGCCCAGGTAGGTGCTCGTCACGTAGGCGTTGGGGTCCATCCGCGGCGCCGGCGCCGCCGCCGGCGCGCCGCCGGGTGCGGCGCCCTCTGCAGGCCCGGCCCGGCCCTCGTCGGCCCACGGATAGGCAGACCCTGGGCCACCTTTCATGGCTTCCATCATCAGGCCGCCCTGTGCCGCAGGCGCTGCGGCCTTCTTCTTGGCGAACGTAGACCATCCGAGCGCGAGCACCACTACCGCGCAGAACAGCCCGATTGCGAGAACCAACCATATCCTGCGTTTCATCGCCGTCACCCCCATCGAGCAGATGGTCGCCTCCGTGCCGCGCCGTCACTCATGAAGACGGCCGAGCGGCACGGCCGCCTCGCCAGGGCCACACCCCCAACTTCGGCGTAGCCCGGCCGAGTCCTGCCGTGGGCGAGTCCTGTGCGTTCTGTCGTTGGGGAAGGGGGGATTCCTACGGCGGTGTTGGCCGGGCCGACCCCTCGACAGACAAGCGTCTAGGGGTAGGTGTAGACCTCGATGCCGTCCACGTCCAGGAACCCCTTGTCCAGCGTGGCAATGGCGTCTGTGCCGTCAAGCTTGGCGATGGCGATGTGGAAGAGGTCGGCCATCTCAAGGTCGTAGAGCCGGAACAGACGGTGGACGAGGTAGCAGATGGCCCGAGCGGGCTGAGCAGAGGTGCTCCGTGGCACCCGCGGGTGGCGCACATGGACGGGCAGACCCTTCAGGAAGTGCATCAACTGGTCTGCCTTGGGTCTGGCTGCGCGGTAGGCTCTGGCGTACTCGCGCTGGTGGTCTCGCTTGAGTCGGGACGGGCTGACCTTGAGCCGGTTCGCGGCGCCCCTTATCTCCTCAGCGATAGGCCACCAGCACGCTTCTTCAATGGCGAGGATACTCGTCCAGGCGGCATCCGGCCTTGCGGTGGTCGCCGCGACGATGAAGGCCCGGCTCGCTTGCTCCGGCGGGGTCGGCGAGGGTTTCGCTCCAGCTCGGTAGGCTGCGAGCAGCACGGATGTGTCGAGGTAGACGGAGGAGGGCACCGTCGTGAGCGGGGCGAGATCGTACACCACCGCAGGCATCGCTAGTCGTCACCGAATAGACGGTCGATCTCGTCCGGGCCCAGCCTCTCACCGGCCATCCGCGCGATCTGCCACGGATCGTCCGTCCCGTAGTCAGGCGGCTCGGGCAGCGTGTTTGCCCATTCCATCAGCTTCCGCTCGCGCTCGAGGTAGTCCTCCATCTCAGCCTGCGCCGCGGCCTCAACGGCGTCGAGCCGCCTCGCCACGGCGGTGAGCTGTTCGCGGAGGGTCGCGTTCTCCCCCTCGAGTCGGTCCAGTCTCGCCTCGAGCGACCGTGCCCTCGCCGCGGCGGCGGCTGCCAACCAGTGGTTGAAGGCCGCGCCGATCTGCGTGGACATGGTGTCTGGCGACCCCGCCCTCGCAGGCTGCAGAGGTCGTCCGCAGACACGAGTCACATGGCCAACCGTCACAAGTCGTGCCGGACCCTCCCCGAAGGAGCCCCCAAAGGGGCCGTGGAGAGCGTCCGTCCGCGGATCCCACGCCTCTTGTGCCTCAGCCATGTCACTCCTCCAATAGGGGCAGCACAATGTGGCCAATGCACTGGCGAAGGTGCTCAAGAACGTCGCACAACCAGTTCTCCCCAACCGTTACCGCCGAATCCCGCACCTCCACGGACACCCGGAGGTGACGTGGGGGCCTCTCGGCAGTGTCGACGATGATCGACCGGGAGCCATCCCGCCAGCCCAGCCGCACCCCCATGATGTCAATGCCAACAGGCACGTCGGGAGGCTGAGGTTCCAGCAGCGGCGCAGGCACAGGCATAACGGCCCGGTACTCGTTGGCGGGGAACCGAAATGCCGCACTCCCATTGATGTGGATCTCTGTGCCCGCCAACCTTCGGCCGATGTGACCGACAAGACGTGTGAGCTTCACCGAAGGTAGCCGCTCAGGAGGGTGTACCGAACCAGTACTCGGGTCGACGAGCAGTGGCTCCTCCGCCTTGGCCGGTTGGGCTCGTTCCAGAGCGCGAATCTCGAAATGGACGTGCCACCCAGTCCGCCCTTCCGGCAGGAGCGAGACGATGACCCGATGGACATGACCCTTCGGGCGGCATCCTGATGAGAAGTACACAGGTCGACGCTTCTCGAACGCGTCAGAGGCTCTCAGAAAGGCCAGTGAGGCGAGATGCCCGTGGTCGGCAGGCTCCCTAACGCACACGCTCATCCTACGGGCCTGCATCGCCGTGAGGTCGGGCAGCACAGCAGTTGCGCCGGGTGTCATGGCTTCGGCTTTCACCTAGTCGGGCTACACGGGGCAGGCAGCCCCTGATCTGCAACTGGGGATTCCTGTCGGGCGCGGCAGGCACCTTCTGGATCGGTACATACCTCAAACGTCGCTCTGCCGCCCGAAGTTGCCTACCGCGCCGGCTCCACATGCACTTTCGTTGGCCCCGCGAACCGCCCGCGCGCCCAGATGACCAGCCCGTAGCAGTTGGCATCGGTCTCCCGCTCCACGCGCACCTCCTGGGCGCCCGCGACCGACACCCGGCAGGGCTCCGTCCAGTTCCTGATGATGAACGCCGGGTTCACGATGGGAACATCCGGCTCGGGCACGAGCGTGAAGTCGAAGCGCCCATTACCGCCGGTGTCCTCCAGGACGTACGCGCGTTCGGTCAGGCTGTAGTCCTTCACCGCAAGCCCTCGACGCGGCACGATCCTCCCTGGCTTCAGCCAGCACCGCGCAACCTCGATCGCCTGCTGTTCCGACTCAGCCATGCCTATCAGCCACACCCAGTCCTTCTCCCTGTCGGTAGACCGAATCGGGTCGTTCACGAGGCTCACCAGGTTGCTGTGGGTCGGCCGCTCAAACTGCGCCGGATCGTTGAGCCACGAAGTCAGCATGCCGCGCGTGACGGGCCAGTGCGGGTACGAGTTGAACAGGTCCGGCTTGTCGAGGTACGGGTCGGCCCACACCTTCACCTGCGTCGGCGCGTCCGATGTCACCATGAACGGTCGCGGCCCTTCCCCGAGGTTGATGATGGAGATCGTGTTCGGCCAGTCCGCGAGTGAGAACCCCGGCTTTGGCCACACGGGCGTCTGCTTGTGGCCCTCCGTATCGAGGAAGGTGATCGCCTGCGGGTCGAGCGACATCGACGGCCGACAGCCGGGCCGGTTGATGACGAGGAACTCCTGGTTCTCGTGCCAGCCATCCCCGAAGAAGCCCCGGAGGTGCCGCGTGCCGATGCCGTCCGGGTACAGCGTCCACCTCTCCTCGGCGTGCTCGTCGCGGATGATCCTCTGCTCGGAGTCGGTCAGCGCATACCGCCACCGGACAACCGCCCTGGCCGGCGTGCTGCTCACGATCTCGGCGCGGGAGTAGCGGCAGTTCTTGTCCATGATCGGCTCGACACAGTCGACCGCGCCGTAGAAGTACGGCTCCGCCTCGAGCCACTCGTAGCACAGCCACGCCTCCGGCAGCGCCCAACAGGGGACATACGACGTCCCGCGCCAGAAGGTGAGCCGGTACGGCTTGCCGGGGAAGCTCACGACCACGTCCTCCAGACTGCTCAGGGCCGACAGGTCATCCCACCTCCGCTCCCGGTCTCCGTCCTTCACCGGTTGCGTGAAGCGCAGGCGCGTGCGCTCCGCGCCGAACCGCACTGCGGGTGCCGCATCTCGCACATACACCGTGAAGCTCTGCTGCGCGAGCACCTTATCGCCCGCGCTCGCGACCGCATGGAGAGCGCACTCCCCGCCGCGCACCCCTGTCGTCGGAATCTCGATCTGCAGTGTCTGCGGGGCACCGAGTGGGTCGATGGTGAACCGCGCTCCCGGGGGCGGCTCGCCGCTCTGCATCAGGCAGGTCACCTCGATGGCCACGGACGCCCGCAGCCCCGCGGCGATCCCGATGCGCAGGGGAACCGCCGCCCCGCGCACGGCCGTCACCTCCCACCTCGCCGGCAGGGCGAGGCCGACATCCACGGCCAGCGGCTCGGCGGGCTGGACCAGCTCGAACAGGACGGGTGGCGGGCTTCCCAGGGGTAGCTCCGCCTCCGCGCGGAAGCCGAAGTCCTTCCCGATGAGGAGCAGCTGCCGGCCCCGCAGCCTCGCCGGTAGCCAGTAGGGCCTCATGCGCTGATTGGCCCCGAGCCACTTGGCCTGCACCCTCCACGTCTCGTACTGGGTGTTCCCCTCGCTCTGTTGCAGCTCCAACGTAACCGGCCCCGTCTCCCCCTCCGGGCAGCGGGCTTCCACCACACACAGGCGCTCGATGCCCTGCCGCCCGACCCGGTACACCTCCTTGGGGTGTACCTTCAGCTCGTAGTGCGCGGGCGGGCCCGGCTCACCCCAATCCCGCTCGGTCTCGGCCCGCGCCGACTTGGGCTTGGGCAGCTTGTCGATCGGCCGGTTGCCGTAGGTGTATCCCCCCGCTGGTCCGGCAGGCTGCCCGGAGGCAAGCGCGCCGGAGGCTAGCAGCAGGCCGCACACCCACACCAGCCTCTGTGGTCGCTTCATCTCGCGGGCTCCCTCCCTGCCGCCAAGTCGGCACGCTGGAATCGGGACGCGTGACACCGATCAACGGGGTCAGGGGCTTCCGTCACCAGAGGATCACACTGTACGAACGCCTGTCAGCTAGCGGGGGTTGCCTGCACCGCGCAGGGGCTTCGCCTACTCCCCGTACACCTCGATTTCCCCCAACATCACCCACCCGTGTGGCTCGATCTCGACTCGCATGTGCTGGCACGCCGAGCCGCCGAGGGTCACGTCCATGAACGCGCCGACGCCTTGGTCGCCCGATTCGGCCGGGTGTTCGGTCGTCGAGCCCGCCGCGATCCACCCGTCGCGAACCGGCTCCTTCGATGTCGACAGGCTGATCATGTCGGGGAACCACACCGCGCCGGGCCCACCGCCCAGCACATACGCCCGCACCTTCCGCACCGTCACTGCGCGCCCGAGGTCAAGCTCGATGACCGGCTTCACCCCCTCCCAGCCCACGGTCTTCCCCTCTCCCCAGGCCAGCCCGCCCCACTCGCCATCCGTGAGCACGCCCCCGGTGGTGTCGGCGTACTTCTCTTGCGGGTCCGGCGGCGGCGTCACGAAGTACGGCCTCCCTGCCGCCACGTTTCTCCCGCCGGACATCACCTCGATCTCGTCCAGCATTGCCCACCCGTGTCTCCGCACGCACACCCTCACGGTCCGCGCTCGCACCCCGCCCGTGGGCACCCGCAGGGCCTCCACCAGCGCCTCGTTCCCGCTTTCGCGCCCCTCGGGCTTCAGTTCCCCCGCCAGCCGGAACGTACTGCCGTCGGTGCTGACCAGCACGGTGACCTGTGTCGGCAGGAACACCCACCCAAGGCCGCCACCCTCCGCGCCGACATTCACCGAGTCAACCGGGTGTTCTTGCCCAAGGTCGATCGTGATCGTCGGGTCGGCTAGCGACCAACCGACCGCCTTGCCCTCGCTGAAATCGTGAGCCATCCGGACCCCGTCGGTCAGCTTCTTCCCATCGTCGGGGTACTTCGAGGTCCAGGGCGGCGCCACGCGGTACGGCCTGCGCAGCCCCAGGTTCACCGGGGTCGTCATCTCGATCTCATCGCAGCCGAACGGCCGGTCTCCAGGCTCAACCCGGAGCGCGATCCGCTGCGCGTCCCGGGGCGGGAAGCCGACGCGCAGCCACTCCCCGCGGTCCTTCCCGGTCGATCGCCACGTCGCCCCCTCTGCCCACTCCCCCTCCTGGGCACCGGTCCTCACCTCCACCCACCGCGGCGGTTCCTTCCCCTCCCCCGGCAAGTGGATGGCCACCCCTGACAGGTACGCCCGTAGTCCCAGGTCGAGGTTGATCTCGACCGGTCCGCGCTTCCATGTCGCCGTGCGATCGGTGTGCACGGGGTCGGCGTACAGCCCATCCGTAAGCAGGTCACCCGCATCGAGTGCTGGCTGATCCGGCGCCGGTCGCACGATGCACTGCTGGTTGACGGCGAGCGGCGTCGCGGGCAGCACCTGCACCTCGTCCAGCGTCACCCCGGCTCCCGGCTCTCCCCATACCTCCACTCTCACCCGCCGTGCCTCTCGGCGCTCCAGCCTCACCGCGATCGCCCCCGTGGAGAACCGCGCATCGCTCGGCGGCGGCTCCACCTGCGCTGGGGCAAGCGCCGGCACGTCCGCCCAGTCATCCCCCTCCGCGCTCGCCGATGAGGAGGCCGCTATCCACGTCGGCGCCGGCGGGCCCGGCTGCGGGACCTGCCAGTGCGCCCACACTCCGCCCACCGGTCGCAGCCCGCCGAGGTCGAGCTCTACCGAGGCCTTCCCCGCCCACGTGACCGCACCGACCTCACCTGTCAGCAGCTCCCGCTCCCGCCCATCGGTCAGGCAGCGCTGGGCGTCCTTCGCGGGCGCGTCCTTCGGTGGCGTAGCAAACCGGCACGCCCTCCCCGCCGCCAGGCTGCGATCGACGCCGCCCGCGTACGTGCCGCGCGCGAACTGGTACAGCGCATCGTAGAGCCTGCGGTTCGCCGGGAGGGGGCTGTTGTGCAGCTCCTTGATGATGTAGGAGCTTTGGTAGTACGCGTGCGGCGCCCGCCGCATGTACCCATCGCGTGTGTCCGCGCCGTGGGAGAGGTAGTCGATCAGGTTCTGCCGGAAGCGCGGATCCTGCGGGGTCGCCGGGTCAAGCTCGATCTCGATACCCAGCCCGTGTCCTGCCGCCCGTTCGGCCGCCTCACATAGCCGCTGCGGGTCGGCCTCCAGGTGCGCCTGGTACATGAACGCATAGTTTGGCTGCAGGTAGGAGAGGTCGAACCCCAGCTCCGCCGACCGCTCCGCGTCCCCCGCTCCCCAGCACGGTATCCACACGAACTTCAGCCCGCGCTCGTGGACCGCGACCGCCGCGTCGCGCACCGCCGACTCGCTCCGCTCCCCGGACAGCCACTCGATCATCCAGTAGAACCCGCACAGCTTGAGGTGCGCGAACTTCGCCTTCGCAAACTCGTCGATCACCGCATCGAGATGCCACCGAATGACCTTCCCGAGGTCTCCCTCCTCGCGCAAGTTCTCCGACTTGCCGTCGCCGTCCACATCGCCGAAGTCCGCCTCGGCCGGGTGCGGGTAGGGGATCATCACCACGATGGGGATGCGCCGCGGCGGCGGGCCGAGCACCTTCGCCGCCTCGTCCACCGCTCGGTCGAGCGCGTGCAGGTGCGACGCGGGGTCGAAGATCAGCCGGCGGAAAGCCTCCCAGTCCGCCTTGTCAGTCTTCCCGTCGATGTAGAGCGCCCCGGAGGGCGCGTCGCCGTATTGCATGAACAGGAAGCTGTCGTAGAACCAGTCCCTGGGCTGGTTGCCGTCAGGCCCGGCGAGGTGGGCGACGTAGGGCCGGAAGTCCTCAGTCTTCCAGTCCCCCTTCCCGGCGTAGATCAGCATCAGATCGCGCAGCTCGCCCAGCGGAGCATAGTCGGCGGAGGCACAGACGCAGAGCAGGAGGCCGGCGGTGCAGACGACGATCGACCGCGCGGAAAGGGGTCGTGGCTGGGAGCACGAAGGCCATCGTCCGCACGCCGTTGCCGCCGCACACATCGTCTCTGCGGAGGAGGCCGTCCGCGCTCCCAGCGATGGCTCCATCGCGGTCACTCCTCAGCCCAGCTCCTCGATCAGCGCCACCAACCGCTCCATGCGATCAGGGATCGGCAGGTCCTGCGGGCAGGCCTCGACGCAGGTCGCGCAGGCGGTGCACTTTGACGGGTGCTGAGCCTCGTTCCCCTTTAAGGCCACGATCTGGCCGGTCATCGTGCGTAGCCGCAGAAGGCCGCCGAGCTGCCAGAGGGTCATCAGGTGCGAGACCGGAAGCCCCTCCGGGCACTTCCCCGCGCAGTAGTTGCACGCCGTGCAGAAGGCCTCGCCGCCCGAGAACTCCCGGAAGGCCTCGATGAACCGCTGCCGCTGCTCCGGGGTCATCGGGGTCTCGAGGCTGGCGACCGCCGCATTCTGCTCCAGGTGCGCGATCTCGTTCATGCCCGAGAGCACCGTGGACACCGCCGGCGAGCTCAGCAGGAACCTTAGCGCGATCTCCTGCACCGGCAGCCCCGCCAGCTCCGGGAGGTGCTCAGCGAACACCCCCGACTCGCCCGCGAGCAGCCCCCCGCGCAAGGGGCCCATGATCGCCACGCCGACGCCGTTCTCGCGTGCGTACTCGATGGCCTGCTCCGGGTGACGGTCGTTGAAGTTGTAATACACCGTGATGGACCGGAAGTCCGGCACCTGCTTCAGCCACTCGATCACCATCTCCGGCCCGCCGTGCGTGGTGAAACCGAGGTGCCCTACGAGCCCCTGATCCCTCGCCTCGCGCATTGCCGTGAGCGGCGAGTCGGCGCCCACGCACGCGGCTCCGAAGTGCTCAGGCGCGCTCATGTCCCAGAGCTGGTAGAAGTCGAAGCGGTCGGTGCCCACGCGCTTCAGCGAGTTCTCGATGCACTGCCACATCTGATCGCGGGTGCTGATGCCCAGACCCGCCTCCACCCTCGGCTCTCCCGGCCGCGGCTGCGCCTTCGCCGAGAGGACCATCTTCGAGCGCTCCTTGCCCGCAATCGCCGCCCCCACCCACGTCTCTGCATTGTCGTCGAAGCTCCTGAAGCTGTAGGCGGACCCAATGTCGAAGTAGGTCAGCCCAAGCTCCAGCTCGCGCTCGATCATCTCCGCCGCGTTCTCCCTGCTCTTGAACCGCATCGTCCCGATGCCCAACGCCGAAACCTCTACGCCGCTGTCGCCAACGAGTCGATACTGCACGACCGTGCCTCCTGCCGTGGTGTCTGCCGTCACGCGGGCCGGTCCCGCCTCGGTGGGACCGGCGCCGTCGTCGCGTACGCCGGCCGGTCCTCCGAACAGCACTGCCTCAGATCTTCCAGTACTCGTTTATCTCCCGCTGGTATCCCTCGATGAACCCGGACACCACGTCGTCGTAACGCAGCGCCTCGCGGCAGTGTGCGGACTCGTAGATCGCCTCGCACACCGCCTTCGACTTCAGCGCTTCCCAGCCGTCGATCTCCGGCTTCGTGCCGGTGGCGATGGCTCGGATGAAGTCGTAGATCTCCAAGGTCATCCCATCCTCGAAGCCGTGCGGGAACATCCGCCCCCGTTCCTCCGCCGTCAGGCTCGCCATGAACTCGGGGATGATGTCCGACAAGAGCCGCGGCTCTTGGCCCGGGCGGATGATCTTCGCGGCGGGGACGGGGCCCTGGTACACGTCGCCCTCGTCCACCAGGCACCCTTCGCTGCCGTAGTAGATGATCGTCTTCGATTCCTGCCCCTTGGCCGCGGCCGAGAAGCTCCAGAATCCGTCCGCCCGGTTCGCGAAGGTCAGGATCGCCATCCAGGTGTCCTCGCGGTCATCGTAGACCGTCTTCCCGTCGCGAATGTGCGGCCACTGCTCGTATTGCCTGACGGTCGCGTACACCCGTTCCGGATCGCCGAAGATGTACCGGGTCATGTCGGCGAAGTGCGACCCGCTGTCCATGATCCACCCACCGCCCCCCATGAACTTGTCCGTCCGCCAGTGCCACTCGTGCGGCTCGTCGTACTTTTGGAACATCGCGTGCTGGCAGAAGAAGAGGCGCGGCTGGCCGATCATGCCCTTCCGGTTGATGGCCCAGTAGGCCGCGCGCTGGCTCGGCCCCCGCCGGACGTTCTCCGCGCAGGCGGTGATGAGGCCCTTCCTCCTGGCCGCCTCCACGATGAGCTGGCTGGCCTTCACCGTCACCCCGAACGGCTTCTCGATCATCACGTTCACACCCGCGTCCAGGCACTGCACCCCGGTCGTGTGGTGGTCGTAGTGCGGCGTGCAGATGTCAACGCCATCGATCGGGTAGTGCACCACCATCTTGTGCACGTCCGTGTGTACCATCGGCGCCTCGCCCTGCCACTGGGCGATCTGGCCCGCGAACGCCTGGGCGCTCTCCTCCACCTTGTCGCACACCGCGGTGATGCGGAAGAGGTCGTTCTCCCGTTGCATGATCTGCTCGTAGCTGCGCACGTGCCTGCCGGCGATGTGCCCGCAGCCAATGATGCCGATCTTGATCGGTTTCGTTGCCACGGCACTGGACCTCCGTCTGCCCGTGTCAGGCCTGTAGACCCGACCTGCCGGGCGTCTTCTGCGCCGCGAGCCGGCCCACCTGCGGCGGGAGGTGCAGGGCGCGCTCGGGCCGAAGAGCCCGCCCCGTGATCGCGCTGGGCCTGGCGACTATCCTCACCGGCGCCTTCGCCGTCATCGTGCGGTTCGGCCAGAGGCGCGGCGGCGACCTCCACACCATCGGCGTGGCCAACTACCTCACCGCCTCCCTGGCCTTCATCCCTCTTCTCAGACTCCACCCGTCCCCGGTTGTCTCCCACCACACCCTCCTGTTGGGCGCCATCGGCGGCCTCGTCTACGCGACAGCCTACTACCTCTTCCTCCCGGTCATGTCCAGCCGGGGGGTCGCCATCGGGTCGGCCGTCACGCGCGTCTCCGTGGTTCTGCCCATGCTCCTCTCCCTCGGCGTGTGGCGCGAGGCGCCCACGTGGGTGCAGGCCATCGGCGCCGCGCTCGCCCTGGCCGCCCTGCCGCTGCTTGTCTTGAGCCGCCTCGACGGCCAGCCGAGCCCGCCCCGCAGTCGCGAGTTCGCCTTGCTCGCCGCGCTGTTTCTGTTCAACGGTGGTTGCCTATCCGTCGGCAAGTGGTATCATGCGACGGGCAACCTCGCTGAGCGCCCGGCCTACTTCGCGACGCTCTTCGGAGTTGCGGCGTTGTACACGGGGGCGGTCTGGGTTGTCCGATCCCAGCGACTGGACGCGCTTGACGTGCTCACCGGCGCCCTGCTCGGGCTGACCAACGCCTCCTCCAACTTCGCCCTGCTCTCGGCCCTGGATGCCTTCCCCGGCGTCGTGACCTTCCCGGTGACCGCCGCCGGCGGGCTGGTCTTGGCCGTCGTCTTTGCGGCCATCTGGTGGAAGGAGCTGCCGACACGCCTGGGGGCCGTGGGAGTGCTGCTGGCCGTGCTCGCGGTTGTACTCGTGAACCTGTAAGGGGAAATGTGTCAACCACGTTCTCTGACGCCTGGGAATGTGTCTGACACATTCCCCCGGTGAAGCGCCATGGAGACCGATTCGCAGCCGTCGAATCCCGCCGCCCTCTGGGACCTCGACTCCATCGCTTCCTCCCCCCTCGGCACCCAGGTCCTCTCCGAGCACGCCACGGGTCGCGGGAGAGCCAGGGTGATCCGGCGGGAGATGCGCTACCATTCGCACGACTGGGCCCAGGGCGAGATCGTCATCGCGGCCCACGTCGCGCTGCCGGCCTCTCCCGAGCCTGTGCCCGCCATCATCCTGGGCACCGGCGACGCGGACGCGGGCGAGGCCTTCTGCCGGAGGCACCGCGTCGCCGTCGTCGTAATCGACCGTCCGGGCACGGGCGAGAGCACCGGCCCCGAGGACTTCTACACGAACTGGGTGTACTTCACCGATCCCCGCGAGAGCTGGATGCGGCACTACATCAACTCCGCCTTGCGCGCCGTCACCCTCGCCCAGAGCCTCCCCGAGATCGATGCCCAGCGCATCGGTATCACCGGCAGCTCACGCGGCGGCACGATGGCCTGGATCGCGAGCGGGGTCGACCCGCGGCTGAAGCTCTCGATCCCCGTCGCCACCGGCGGCGACATCGTCCGCGCACTCGACCAGGGCGGGTGGGCGAACTACATGTACCGCGACGAGGCCGGCCAACCCGCCATCCCGCCCGCCTTCTACGACTTCGCCCGCTGCTACGACCCGCTGCTCTACTGCGGACATCAGGACGGCGGCGTGCTGCTCATTGTCGGCGCGCAGGACGAGTTCTTCCCGATCCTCTGCACGGCCACCAGCGCCCGGGCCTCCGCCACCGACGACTTCCGCCTGCTCCTGGTCGCGAACTGGGACCACGGCTACTTCTCCGGCGACAACCCGCAGGTGCACGCCTTCGACAATAGCCGGGAGGTCTCGCGCAAGCGCACGGCCACGGTGGCGGCGGCCATCGAGCACTGGCTCCGCGGCGCGGCCCCCCTGCCCCGCCTGCCCGACCTCCAGGTCGAGGCCGCCCGCGCCCGCCTCGAGGTCCGCGTCGCCGTCGATGCCGCACTGCCGATCCGCCGCGTGCGTCTGTTCTGGTCCGCCGATAGCGCCTACACGCTCCACGCGCTGACCATCAAGCGCCACGCGGACGAGTACGCGGGGACGCTCAAGGTCGCCCCGTCCTCGCTGAGCGCCACCGCCGTCTACGCCGAGGTCGAGTACCTGCGCGGCCCATTCCTGACCTCGATTCCCTGGCTCGGCCCCGACTTCCGCCAGGTAATGAGGCCATTCCCGGAGAACGGCGGGTGACAGGTAACAGGTGACAGCCCGTCGGCGGGCGGTCGTTGCGCCGTTGCGGTCACCTGTCACCTGTCCCCTGCCGTTGCTGTGGAGGAGCACTGGATGTCCGGTCTTGTCTACGACGACGCCTACCTGAGCCACGGCGACCCGTCTCACCCGGAGAACGCCCAGCGCCTGGTTGCTGCGGTGAACCACCTCCGGGAGACGGGGTTGTGGGATTCGTTCCGGCCCATCCCGGCCCGGCGGGGCAACCTGGAGGAGATCCTCTGGGTCCACGACGAGGACTACGTCGAAGAGCTCGAGGCGATCTCCCGCGCGGGTGGCGGCTCCCTGGACATCGACACCCAGGTGACGAAGGAGACCTACGACGTCGCGTGTCTCGCGGCGGGCGGGTGCCTCGCGGCCGCGCAGGAGGTTCTGCTGGGGCACGTCGACAACGCGCTATGCCTCGTGCGCCCACCGGGCCACCATGCTCTTCGCAGTCGCGGCATGGGCTTCTGCTTTCTCAACAACGTGGCCCTTGCCGCTGAGCTTGCCTTGCGCGGCGGCCGCCGCGACCAGGTCAGCATCGTGGACTGGGACGTGCACCACGGGAACGGCACGCAGGACATCTTCTACGCCCGCGGCGACGTGCAGTACATATCCCTGCACCAGGGGTGGCTTTACCCGGGCACGGGGTCGATCGACGAGGTCGGCGTCGGCGAAGGCGCCGGCACGACGATCAACCTCATGCTGCCGCCCGGCACGGGGGACGAGCACTATCGTCGCGCCTTCCGCGAGCTGGTCGTGCCGGCCATCGACACCTTCGACGCGGAGATGATCCTGGTCTCCTGTGGCTTCGACAGCCACTACACCGACCCGCTCGCCCGCATGTGTCTGACGAACAGCTGCTACTACGACATGACCAGGATGCTGGTCGATCTCGCCGCGACGCTGTGTTCTGGGCGCGTGCTCGTGGTCCTGGAGGGCGGCTACGACCCCGACGCCATGGCCCTGGGCACTGAGGCCGTCTCCCGCGCCCTCCTGGGCCTTGACCCGCCAGAGCCCGAGCCCCATCGCTACGCCGTGCACCCCTCGGTCACCCGTGAGGTGGACGAGTGGCTCGAGCACTCCATCCAGGTGCATCGAGATCGGTTGCGACTATAGACCATCATGGACACCCACGCCCTCAAGATCCTGGAGTTCGACAAGATCCGCGACCGGCTTGCGGCCTGCTGCGCGTGCAGCCTCGGCAAGCGTCGCGCGAGGGCTCTCCGCCCGGCGAGCGACCCGGAGTGGATCCGAGAGCGGCTGAAGGAGACCAGCGAGGCCCGCGAGGCCGTGACACACCACGGCGTGCCTCCCTTCGGGGGCCTCACGGATGTCGGCGAACTGGCGCAGAAGGCCCGTGCCGGCTCCTGCCTGGAAGGCGGTCAGCTTCGCCTGGTGGCCGATGCGCTCCGCGCCGCCCGCCGCATGATCGCGCACTTCCGGAACCTGGGTGAGCCCGAGTATCCGCGCCTCTTCGCCCTCGCCGCGGGACTGAGCGAGAACCAGCCCCTCGAAGAGCGCATCGAGCGGAGCATTGACGACGAGGGGGCCGTGCGCGACGACGCCTCCGACGAGCTTCGCGCCTTTTGGCGCCGCCATGCCGCTTTCCACGAGCGGCTGCAGGCGATCCTCCATTCGGTGCTCACGCGCGAGGGCGACGGACACATGCTGCAGGAGCGGCTAATCGTCCAGCGCGCCGGCCGCTACTGCGTGCCGATTAGGGCCTCCTCCCAGAGCCAGTTCCGCGGCCTCATCCACGACCGCTCCGATAGCGGCATGACCGTCTTCATGGAGCCCCTCGAGGCCGTGGGCCCCGGCAACGAGCTGCGGGAGACGGAGCTCGCCATCGAGCAAGAGAAGCTCCGCCTCCTGCAAGAGCTGACCGGCGGGGTCGCCGCCTTCGGCGATGAGCTTGACGAGGACCTGCGTCTCCTGGGCGTTCTCGACTTCATCTTCGCCAAGGCGCTGCTCGCCGGCAAGATGAACGCCGCTGAGCCGCTCGTGGCCGAGCGCGGCACGCTCCTCCTCGTCGGCGCCCGGCACCCGCTGCTCACGGGTGACATCGTACCCATCGACGTGTGGCTCGGTCGCGACTTCGATTCGCTCATCATCACCGGGCCGAACACGGGCGGGAAGACCGTCACCCTCCGCACCGTGGGCCTCCTGGTTCTCATGCTCCAGTCGGGCCTCCACATCCCCGCGCGCATTGGCTCCGAGATGGCCGTGTTCGATGAGGTCTTCGCAGACATCGGAGACGAGCAGAGCATCGAGCAGTCGCTCTCGACCTTCAGCTCCCACATGACGCAGATCATCCGCGTGCTACAGAAGCTGGAGGCGTGGTCCCGCCGCGAGCCGGAGGGCGTCAACGCCCTCGTCTTGCTCGACGAGATCGGCGCGGGCACCGACCCCACCGAAGGCTCTGCCCTCGCCCGCGCCACGCTGGAGGAGCTGCAGCGTCTCGGCGCTCGCACCATCGCCACCACCCACTACAACGAGCTGAAGACCTTCGCCTACGCAACGCCCCGCGTCGAGAACGCCTCGGTCGAGTTCGATGTGAAGACCCTCCGTCCGGCCTATCACCTTCTCATCGGCCAGCCGGGGTCCAGCAATGCCTTCGAGATCGCCCAGCGGCTCGGGCTGCCGCGGGTCATCGCCCGCCGCGCGCAGGCGCTGGTCGGCGACGATGAGGCCCAGGTGGCGGAGGTCATTCGCCGCATGGAGCGGACCCAGCAGCGTTTGCAGAAAGAAGCCGGCCTCGCCGCCGAGGAACGGGCGGCGCTCGAGGAGTTGGAGCAGGAGTATGCCGCACAGCTTGCGGACCTCAACGCACGCCGCCGCCAGGCTCTCGAGGAGGGCTTCACGGAGGCCCGCCAGATCGTCGAGCGCGCCGAACAGCAGGCCCGCAGCATCATCGCCGACCTGCAGCGCCAGCCCTCCCAGTCCAAGATCACCGAGCAGCGTCGGCAGGAGATCGCTCGCCTGAGAGAGGAGATCGAGAGGCAGGCCGAGGAGCAGCTACCCTCACCCCCTCCCCCCTCTCCCACTGGGAGAGGGGACGGGGGTGAGGGCGACCGTTCTGCCGAGGAGGCTCCTGCCGAACCTCTCTTCGTGGTTCAGCCCGGCGACCAGGTTCACGTCACCTCGCTCGGGCGCGATGGCATCGTAGTCCGCTCCGTGGACCAGGACCACGCGCTAGTCGAGGTGGGCAAGATGCGGGTGGAGGTGGCCGCCGGCGACCTCGGCCCGCCTGCTCAACCCATCAGCGAAGAGCACCGGCGGCTGGCGGAGAAGATGGAGCTCGTCAAGTCGATGAGCGTGCCGCGCGAGATCAACCTGATCGGCACCACCGTCGATGAGGCAACCGAGGAGCTGGAGAAGTACCTCGACGACGCCTTCCTGGCCCGCCTGCCCTCTGTCCGCATCATCCACGGCAAGGGCACGGGGGCCTTAAGGCGCGGCATCCACGAGTACCTCAAACGCCACCGTCATGTCCGCTCCTTCGCCCTCGCCGATCGGAGCGAGGGCGGGGAAGGCGCGACGATCGTGTGGCTGTAGCGGACGCGACGGGAAGGGTGACTTGGCCCTCGTTCCCCATGGCGCGAATCACGGTCGCGCGCGGGTGTCGCCGTATACGCGGACCTCGATCGTCGTCTCTCCGGGGACGTCGGTCGTCAGCACGAGCTTGCTGTCAACCACGCCCGGCCGCTGCGTTCCCAAACGCACCATCATCTCCCAGCTCGACGGGCTGGTCTGACGGGGTCCCCCTACCTCCACTCTCTCGTCGAGAGCCCTTGCCTCCGCGACGTGGAAGCTGGCCCCGGACCGAGACCGGAGTGTAAGCTTCTGCTCTGCGGCCTCGTTGGGGGGCACAAAGCCCCAGAACAACCCGTCCGGCTCGGCCTGCAGGTCGCCGGCGATGGTGGCACTGATCGGAACCGTGATCAGGCGGCGCTGCAGGTCCGACGTGTGGATCTCCAGTTCGTCCTGTATGGCGCCCACCGCGTCGGGCTTGAGAGTCAGCTCGATCACCCAGTGACTTGCCCGCTCGTCCTTGTCCGGCCCAGTGACGCGCGGGGTGAACCGCTCGGCCAAGCACAGGACGTCACCCAGGCGCATGCCGGCCGGGCCGGTCACCACGACCTTGGGGCCAGTGAGGGAGCCCTTCGACGCCCGGAAGAGCACCCACTCCGGGAGGACGGTCACGCCCTGCGGCGCCGTGCCCTCGACCGTCAGGTAGGCCAGGGGGCTCGCGGGGTCGTTCGTCTTCAGTTCGACCAGGGCCATCACCGGGCACGCCGCCGTGGTCTGCAGCTTGAGGGTCACGGTCGTTGAGGCGCCGGGTGCGACGACCGTCGAACCGACGGTCACGTCCACGGGAAGTCAGCCGCCGGGCACTCTGGTCTCAAGCAGCAGGTCCCGATCACCGCGGTTCTCGCAGACGAAGTCGCACTTGACCTTCTGACCGGCACCCGTGACACGGAAGACCGAATGGAAGGCGGGCAGCCCGAGCAGCGGCCCCGGGGCTGCCCGGACGGGTTGCCTCAGCACGAGCGCGTGCCCAGTGTACCGCTTGGCCAGGGCTTCGCGCGGGCGGGCCCTCGGAACGCCGCGGTCGATCAACTGCACCCAGTCAGGGGAGAGCCGGGCCAACACGGCGAAGTGGTCTGGGTCCTGCAGGTGGATGATCGCCGGGCAGTGACCGCCAACGGCCAGTTCGTCCAGGGACGCGCGGACGCCGACGAGGTCGAGGCCGACCGCCCCTGCCATGTCCCGGACATCGAGCAGCGAGACCTGGGGCCCGTCGTAGACGCGCTGCATCTCGGCGCGGGCCGAGTCGGCTACCGGTCGTGCCAGCAAGGATGCGAGGTCGCAGACGCTGGAGATGCCGCAGTTCGCCGCGGCCGCGCCGTCGCCGGCGACCTGCAGCACAGCCCACCCCATCACGAGTAGGCCTACGCTGAGGGCCACGGCGCCGCACAGCCACAGGCGCCTTGCCATGCGTAGCCTCCTCCCGGACACCGGGGGCTGGGCCCTGCAGGAGGCCCTCACGCGCCCTCCTCGTCCATATCCACGCCTATCCCTTCGCTATGCCAAACTGGCCGGGCAGCGGGTGGTCGGCGGGCACGCCCTCCTCGGTGATCTTGGTGCTCCACAGTAAGCGTGGCTTGAAGGTCTCGTTGCCGAGGCCCTCGTTGACGGTGAGATGCACCACTTCGAAAGTCCGCTCGGATCCCGGGGTCTCACTGCCATCGGCAGCAATCTTGGTTGTAGTGGACCTGATCTTCGTTGGGAGCCAGATGCCCCCTTCGAACTTGGTGAACTCCTCCACGACTCTGCTCCGGCGCACGCGGACGGTTGCGCCGGTGGGGTGGGGGGGCACGTATACCGAGTCCTCCCTCTTGACCTGGAAGCCACGATCCGGGGCGATCCACCAGGTGCAGTCCAACTGGTGCGAGCGACCTTCGAGCCTGTAGCACCGGAGGTCGCCGATGGCCTCCTCACCAACCAGCCGGAGGCCCTCTGCGGCAGCGATCTCCTTGGCAGCGGGCGGCGTCCTCGGGCTGTACCGGTCGGTGAGGGAGAAGTGCTGTATGACGATCGTCGGGGCCTCCGACTTGCTGAGATCATGCGCGATGCTCGCCGTGTTGCTCGCCGGGAACCACATGCACACGCTCTGCCCGTCAAAGCTGGTCACCACCGTCGGCATGCCGTCCGCGCGGTCTACCGCGGTGCCGGGTCGCATCTCCTCCTCGCAGCAGCCGAGCGGGCCCATGGCAAACCAGAACAACTGCGGCTTGGACCGCTCCTCTGGCGCGTAATCGCCCTCCGCCGGGCAGACGGAGACGGTGCCTTGCAGGGTCTGGACCTGATCGAGGTTGTGCTGCAGGCCGGCCAGAATGGTGGTCACGCGGCTCTCGGCCTGCGAGCGTGCCACGTTGACGGCGATCCACGCGCCTGCAACCACGAGAAGGCCGAGCGGCACCGCGGCCCAGCGGGGGGCGCGGCGCCACGTCCTGGTGCGCCACATTGTATGCCTCCTTCTCCGTTCGACCCGCCTGGTGCTGGCGCATGGGGCGCTACTGTATTCCGGAGCAGGCGCTCTCAACGTACTCGAAGCCCCTCGCGATCTCGCTTCCGGTGCAGTCTGGGCCGTCCCAGTAATGCCGTTGTCCACACTTCACCCGTTTGTAGACCACGTTGCACCACCACAGCGCGGGAGACATGCACCCCTTGGCGGGTATCGGGACGAGCTTCCAGGACGGGAAGTCGTCAGGGTTGACGCCATCGGGGTTATTCTCCGGGGTCGGAGCGCACAGCGACGAGCACGACAGGGGCCAGTCGCACGTCGCCCAGAAGTCCTGGCCCATCACTCGCGAGAGTTCAGTGTCGCCGAGCAAGGCGATGTCGGCGTGACTGCACACCACCGTCCCCCAGATCAGCGCCACCGGGACCAGCACAACGAGCGTTGTCCTCGTACTCATCTCTCACCCTCCGCCCATCAGGGTACCCGGCCATCCGTCCTCGGTGAGGGTACTCGTCTGCCGACGTGCGGTCAACCCCAGGTATTCTTGGTGGGCGGCGGCGGCGCGTCGAGGCTCCACGCAGGCCCTACCTCGGAGGGTCACGGGGCCGTGTCGCGCGGGCTGCTCGCGCCGCAGTGGGGTCGTTCCGTTGGGGGGGGACCAGGCCGAGGGAGACAGCAAGACACGCGGCCTCGGTGATGTTGGCCGCGCCCAGCTTGCCGCACAGGTCATGGCAGTGCCGGGCCACTGTGCCGAGCGCAATCCTGAGTTCCCGGGCGACCTGCTTCTGCGTGCGCCCCCGCGCGAGAGAGGCCAGGATTTGCGCCTCCCGCCCCGAGAGCCTTGGAATGCCCCTCCCGTCAGCCACCTCGTGCGAACCTGAGGCACCGCCGATTCCTGGTGGCATCCCGTCCCCCCCCTTCCGCGGGTCCCGCCTGCTCCGCGTGTCGCGATGCCGTGCCACGACGGACGCAGAAAACGAAAGGTTGCCGCTGCCTACGAGAAACCTCGTCGTTGCCCCTTTGGCGCTTCTGTTATGCGCTTTGTGTGTAGTCCTGTCAAGCTGTGCCGCGGCGAATCGGCCTTCGCCGCGGCAGCCATGGCCGGAGGAGGTGCGGCGCGGCTGACGAACTACCCCCGCCGTGATCGACGCTCCCCTCACCGCGTCCGCGCGCTACAGGAGCCTCCCACGATGCTGCCGACCATCTCACTCCTGCTGGCTTACCCGGCGTCGTTGCTGGTTGCCGCCGGTCCCGACGACCCCTCCCCCTTCGGTATCGTCTGCCCGTGGGCCAAGGTGGGCGAGACCGGCGCCCGTTGGGTGCGCTGTGGCGCGGGGGCCACGCAGCTCGTGGACTGGGGCGCCGTCGAGCCGGCGCTCGACCAATTCAAGTGGGACGCCGCCGATGCGGAGCTGGCGAGGCTCGACAAGCCCGAGGGCCTCACTCCGCTTCCCATTCTCGCCTACACCGCGCCCTGGGCCTCGAGCGGCCCAGACGGCGATCGCGCCTACCCGCCGACCGATCTCCGCCACTACGCCCGCTTCGTCTACGAGAGCGTCGCCCGCTACAAGAACGACATCAAGTACTGGGAGGTGTGGAACGAGCCGAATATCGGCTTCTTCGCCGGCACCATCCCCCAGTACGTCGACCTGCTGAAGGCCGCCTCGATCGCCGCGCGCCAGGCCGACCCCGAGTGCCACATTCTCTTCGGGGGAATGGCCGGCGTCGATCTGCGTTTCGCCCGCCGCTGCTACGAGCATGGCGCCGCGCCCTACTTCGATGTCATGGCCTGCCACCCGTACCAGTGGGGGAAGACGTTCAACGACGGGTGGTTCACCGAGAAGCTCACGAGCCTTCAGGCCCTCATGCGTGAGTGCGACGCACGCCGCAAGCCCGTCTGGCTCACCGAGATCGGGTGGTCCACCGCCGAGGGCGTGAGCAACGACGACCAGGCGCGGCTGCTCGTGCAGAGCTTCGTGACCGCGCTCTCCCTCGCCGACCTGAACGTCGCCAAGGTCTTCTGGTTCTGCGTGAAGGACTGGGGCGGGCCGGGGCACGGCATCTTCGCCGACGATGGCTCTCCGAAGCCTGCCTTCGGCGCCTACCACACGATGACCCAGGAGCTGGAGGGCCGCATGTGCCTGGGCCGGGCGAAGACGGGCGAGGTCCGCTGCTACGCGTTCGGCCCCAAGCAGGGCGACACCACCGGTCGCCTCGTCTTCTGGGCCTCGGCCCTGGAGCCCCTGGAGTTCGACCTTCCCCTCGCCGAGGGCCCGCTGTCTCTCGTGACGCTCCAGGGCGAGGTGGCCGCGCTTCAGCCCGCCGCCGCTCTGAAGCTGAAGGCGGACCCGGCGCCGAGCTACGTCCGCCTGCCCGCCTCCGCCCTGGCCGCCATCCCGCTCGAGCGGCCAGTGCAGTCCACGGCCTACGCGACACCGCCGAAGATGCCTGCGGCCCCGCCGGCCTGGGCCTCGGTGCAGGTGCCGAAGGGCACGAGCCGCCTGTGGTTCGCGCCCGGGGAGAAGCAACCGGTCGAGGTGGTCCTGTGGAACCTGGGGCGGGAACCGCGTCAGGGCAACCTGAGGGTCAGGCTGCTTGACCAGGGCTACTCCGCGAGTGCCGAGATTCCCGCCTTCGCCTCCGTCACCGTAACCCTCGAGATCACTGTGCCCGCTGATGCGAAGCCCGGCATTGAGTCGATGCAGGTGGAGCTTTCGACCGGCCGCGCCGAAGTCGCCCGCTACGAGCTGCCTGTCCGCATCTCCCTCGGGCCGACCATCGAGTTCTTCGGCAACAGCTTCGTCGAGGGCCGGTACCTCTTCCCTGGCGCGAAGAGCGGCTGCTCCGAGTCCTGCCGGTTCGGGCAGGAGTGGACCTACGTATTCGAGGTACCGTTCGCATGTCCCGCCCGCGTGGGCGCCTTGCTCGGGGCGCACCAGGCCGGGCCCTTCGCGCTGCGTTGGGCGCAGGCCGGCCAGGACGAGCAGTCGCTTTTCGAGGGGCGCGGGAACCGCGAGTGGCGCGAGGCCACCATCCCGAACCTACGCCAGGGCAAGCTCTACCTCCGCGTCAGCGGAACGGACGTGCAGCTCGAGGAACTGGTCGTCACCTGGGAGAAGCCGCGCTGACCCCCACAACGCGCAGGAGGAAGTCGTCTCCCGCACGCTGAACCGATGGCCACTCACACCGCCATCGCCGCGTGGCCCCGTCGGTCTCCGACGGACAACCAGAACGGAAGAGGGGCGCCTGTGCTAGCCGCAGTCTTGGAAGCCGTCGGGAAGATGCCGTTACGCGAGGTCCCCAGGCCGGAGCCCGGCTGCGGCGAGGTCATCGTCCGCGTCAAGGCCTGCGGGATCTGTCAGACCGACTACTGCGCCTACACCGGCACCCGCACCAACTTCGAGCCGGGCATCATCGTCGGCCACGAGATCAGCGGCATCATCGACGAGCTCGGCGAGGGCGTGACGGGCTGGTCGGTCGGCGATGAGGTCGTCGTCGCGCCGGCCGGCTTCTGCGGCCTGTGTCGCTGGTGTCGCATCGGCCTGCAGCACTACTGCACGCACGGCTTCGTCATCGGCGGCGAGGGCTTTAGGGACGTTCGGAACGGCGGCTTTGCGGAGTTCGTGCGCGCGCCCGTCACCGTGCTCTACCCCAGGCCACCGAGCGTCTCCTTCGCCGCCGCGGCGCTCACCGAGCCGCTCGCCGGCTCCTACAAGGGCCTCATCGAGTATACGCAGATGCGGGTCGGCGAGGATGTGGTGATCGTCGGCGCCGGCGCCATGGGGCTGCTCGTTGGGTCGATCGCGCACGCCGCGGGCGCGGGCAATCTCATCATCATCGACATCGAGGACTTCAAGCTCACCTACGCACAGAAGATCGGCGCCACCCACGTCATCAACTCGCGGAAGGTCGACGCGAAGCAGGCCGTCTACGACATCCTGCCCGAAGGCCCCGACATCGTCTTCGAGGCCGCCGGCGCCCTCGAGGCCGCGTCGCTCACCCTGGACCTCTGCCGGCGCGGCACGCGGGTGAACATGTTCGGGGTGATCGTCCCCGGCACCATCCCAGTGTCCCCTGCCGACGTTCACTTCCAGGAGACCCGCGTCGACGCGTCGTTCTCGGTGACGCCCAAGGTGATGACCCGCTCCCTTGATATGCAGCGCAAGGGGCTGGTCGATCCGGGCGTGATCGTGACCCACGAGATTGCCCTCTCCGAGATGCCTCGCGCACTCGAGACCATGGGCACCCCGCAGCGCATCAAGATCGTGGTCAGGCCGGACCTGTGAGCGGCACGACGATCCACCACGAAGACACGAAGAGCACGAAGAACGGCCAGGGTGGATGGTGACGGCATGAGGCTCATCCGCGTGGACGTAGCCGAGGGCACCCTCACTGAAGAGCCCCTCCCCGCCGGTCGGAGGCACTACGGCGGACGGATGCTCACTTCGGCGGTCGTGGCCGAGGAGGTCCCGCCGCTCTGCCATCCCCTCGGGCCGAGCAACAAGCTCATCATCGCCAACGGCCTCCTCGCGGGGCACGCGAATGCGCCGTGCTCCGGGCGCCTCTCGGTCGGCTGCAAGAGCCCCCTCACCGGCGGCATCAAGGAGGCCAACTGCGGCGGCGATGCAGGCTGCTACCTGGGGCGGCTGGGCATCCGCGGGGTCATACTCGAAGGGCTGCCCGCTGCTGGCGACTGGCGCCTCCTGCGCATCGGCTCGGACGGCACTCAACTCCTGCCCGCCGCGCCTTACATCGGACTCAACACTTACGACCTTGTCTCCGCCCTGCGCCGCGACTTCGGGGAGAAGGCCTCCGTCATCGGCATCGGCACTGCGGGCGAGCAGCGGCTGATCGCCTCCGGCATCGCGGTCACCACCATCGAGGGCCCGCCCTCCCGCTATGCCGCCCGCGGTGGCGTGGGCGCCGTCATGGGCGCGAAGCGCCTCAAGGCCATCGTGGTCGAGGCCATCGGCGGCTCGGGGATTCCGCTCGCCGATCCCGAGCGCTTCCGCAGCCTCTGCGCCGAGTTCGCGCGCGAGGTCCGCGAGTCCCGGAAGGTACTGCGCGAGTACGGCACCGCGAACCTCGTCAACCCCATCAACGAGCTTGGCGGCCTCGCAACGCGCAACTTCAGCGTGGGCACCTTCGAGGGGGCGGAGGCGATCAGCGGGGAGACCATGCGCGAGCGCATCGACGCGCGCGGCGGGGTGCAGGGCATGGCCTGCATGCCCGGCTGTCCTATCCAGTGTGCCAACCGCTACGTCTGCGCCGACGGCACGGTCGTCGACGATATCGAGTTCGAATCGCTCACGCTGCTCGGTGCAAACTGCGGCATTGATGACTTGGATACCGTCGCCAAGCTCGAGCGCCTCTGCGATGACCTCGGCCTCGATACCATCGACATCGGCGGCGCGATTGGGGTGGCGATGGAGGCGGGTCTGCTCCCCTTCGGCGACGGACCCGGCGCGCTGCGCCTGCTGGAGGAGGTCGGCAAGGGGTCCCCGCTGGGGAAGATCATCGGCTCCGGCGCCGCGGTGGCCGCGCGTGTCCTCGGGGTGCGGCGTGTGCCTGCGGTGAAGGGCCAGGGCATATCCGCTTACGACCCGCGCGGGCTCAAGGGCATGGGTGTCACCTATGTGTCGAGCCCCATGGGCGCCGACCACACCGCCGGCGCTGCCATCCCCAACCGTCCCGGCATTGGCGAGCTCAACCTCGACACCATGGACCGACGCGACAAGGACCGGCTGAGTCTCGACCTGCAGTTGATGACCGGGGTGCTCGATGCCCTCGGGGTGTGCATGTTCACTGGGCCCGTGGTCTCAACCATCGAGTGGTGGGCGAGGATTCTGACGGCGGCCACGGGGGAGGAGTGGACCTTCCGACGCCTGCTGGAGTTCGCCGAGGCGATGATCCGTCGCGAGCGGGACTTCAACCGACGGGCCGGGTTCACGCCGCACGACGACCGCCTGCCGGAGCACTTCCTGTCGGAGCCGCTCCCGCCCAAGGGGCCGGTCTTCGATGTGGCCGACGCCGCCATCGACCGGATGTGCGGCAGCCTCAGCGTCGCCGACCGCCTCGAAGGCACGGCCCACTGAACCGCCAAGCCCGGCGGCCTGGCGGCTCGACTTAGCCCTTCGCCGCTTCGCTCTTCTCCCATTCGCTGCGGTCGGCGTCGCCGAGCTGGTGCGTGTCGGTAACGCTCCCCGTGCCGTTCACGCTGACCGCGTGCCCCTGACCTACCCCGAGGCTCTTCCCGCCGGACCCGACCGCCACGTTGCCCTCGTACACGAGCACCTCCGTGCTCCCGTCCGAGGCCACCTTGACCGCGAACTCGGTACCCCGCACGCCCGCCGTCGCCGTTGGGGTGCGCACCTCGAACTTCGAGCTGGCCGACAGCGCCTGAATCACGTGGACCAGAATGCGTCCCACGTCGAGCTTGAACAGCCGCAGGCTGGCGCTCGTCCGCTTGTTGAGCTGGCATCTAAGGACCGTCAACGTCGTCTCTGCCCCCGCTTCGAGACGCGTCCCGTCGGCCCAGTGGAGCAGCGCCCCAGCGTCCCTGCCGGTCTTGAGGACGGTGCCGGAGAGGATGCGCGCCTCGCCGGAGAGGGGCTTGAACCCCGTCTCGCCCGGCTGCTTCGCCTCGACCGTGCCGCGGATGTGGTCGACGAGAGTCACCCGCTCCACGACACTCAGCGAGTTGATCGTCACAATGCCGGTGAACACCAGCAACCCGAAGACAACGACAAAGAGAAGCGCCGCGCGTCTCACGGTGAACCTGCCTCCCTCGCTCGCCCCCGATGCGAGTACCGTGGTGAAGGCGATCCCGCACCGCGGGACCGCCCTGGCCTGCGCCGCTTGCCCCGGCCCAGGCCATTCACCCGGCCAGTATACCACCTCTGGGCTTGGCAACACTATACCCTCCCCCATGTCCCCTCAAACGCATCCCCCTCCTCCTCAGACCGTTCCCCTCCGACGCCCTTCGTGGTAGTATGCCCACCGTCAGACCGCCTCCCCTGAGGAGCCGTCCGCATGTTCCGCTCCGCGCTGGCGAGCCGCCATCGGCGTCGATGTTCCCTGATCGCCGTGATCATCACCGCCGGCACCGTCATCCTCAACCTCCCCTGGGCGCGCCAGCGGGTGCCGGGCGCCTCGCTGCTCTTCGCGCTCGAACTCAAGCTCATCGACTGGCGCTTCCAGGAGCGCGGGCGCCGACCGCCGCCGGCGGACGTTGTGATCGCGGCGGTAGACGAGGACGCCATCCGCCAGGAGGGCCGCTGGCCCTGGCCTCGCTGCAAGATGGGCCAGGTGATCCACTCCCTGCGCGCTGTCGGCGCGCGGGCCATCGTGCTCGACATCTTCTACGCCGAGAGGGATGCCTCGCCCGGCGGGGCCGAGTCGGATCAGGCCCTGGCGCGAGCCACTCAGCGTGCCGGCAACGTCTTCCACGCCTGGTTCGGCGCGACCGATCGGAGCGGCGCCGCCTCGGTCCCACAGGGCAGCCTCCAGGCGCTCACCGAGCGGGCATGGTCCATGCAGCTCGCCTCGCGCCCCGGTCAGGGTATCCTCTCCTACGCCTCAGTCACCCCGCCCTTGCCTGAGCTGACCCGGGCCGCCCGAGGCGTCGGGTATGCCGACCTGCAGGACTCGGGGGATGGCGTCTTCCGGTTCTACGACCTAGCGGCTCGGTATGGCGGGGTCGTCTACCCGTCGCTCGCGCTGTCGGTGGTGGCCTCCGATCTTGGGGTGCCTCCCGAGCGCGTGTCGCTCACGCCCGGCCGGACTGTCCGTCTGGGCGACCAGATGGAGCTGCCGCTCGCCGCCGGCGGTCGGGCGCTGCTCGACTTCTACGGGCCGGACGGCACAATCTCCCGCCTCTCGGTGGCGGACATCCTCGCCCGTCGCGTCTCGCCGCACGAGATCGCCGGCAAGATCGTGCTCGTCGGCGCGACCGCCAAGGGCGCCTACGAGCTCCGCCCCTCACCCTTCGGCGCGGTGTTCTACGGTGTGGAACTTCAGGCAACCGCCATCGGTAACCTCCTGAGCGGGGAGGGGCTGCGCGTCTCAAGCCTCGGGACCGACCTTCTCATCACCATCGGCTTCGGCCTCATCGTCGGCCTCGGCCTCCCGCTCTGGCGGCCGGCGGTCGGGTCGGTGCTGAGCCTCGCCCTCTTCCTGGGGTATAACACCCTTGGCGCGGTGCTGTTCAGCCGGACGAGCTACGTCATGCCGATGGCGGCACCCAATGTGGCGCTGGTCGCCTGCGTGCTCGCCATTTCGGTCTACCGGCTATCCACCGAGGAGCGGCGCCGCAGCCGCATCACCACCATGTTCGGGCTGTTCGTCCCGCCCGAGGTCGTGCAGCAGCTGGCGGCGGAGGAGGCGCCGACCACCCGTCTCGAAGCCGATCGCCGGGAGGTCACGATCCTCTTCTCCGACGTGTGGGACTTCACGTCCTACACGGAACGTCGTCAGGCGGAGGACGTCGTCGCGCTGCTGAACCGCTACTTCTCGCTGATGCACGAGGTGGTCTGGCAGTTCGGCGGCACGCTCGACAAGTACATGGGCGATGGTCTCATGGCCTTCTTCGGGGCGCCCACCCATCAGGAGGACCATGCGGAGAGAGCGGTACTGGCCGCCCTGGAGATGCAGCGCCAGACCCGTCTCCACCAGAAGGAGTGGGCTGCCTTCGGCCTCACCAACCTGCGGGTGGGCATCGGGCTGCACACCGGCCAAGCGCTCGTCGGCTACGCCGGATCGAAGGGCAGGATGCAGTACACTTGCCTGGGCAACGCGGTGAATCTGGCCTCGCGGCTCGAGGAGCTGAACCGGGAGTTCAACACAAAGATTCTGATCTCGGACGCGCTCTACGAGCGCGTCAAGGGCGTGGTGGAGGCGAAGCCGATCGGTCGAGCCAGGATCCGCGGCCTGTCTAGCGAAGTCCTGGTCTACTCAGTGATGGGAGCCGCGGTCGAGTCCGGGACAGACCGGGACGCCCTTCCAGGGGGAACACGCGATGACGCAGAAGAGGCCAACCCTCGGCCCGCCGGAGACGCCCCAGCCCGACTCCACGACAGTTAGCGACCCGCCTCCCGAGCGCCCGGAGCCGCGCGCGATCAGGGCCGCCTGGATGGAGGCGCTTGGGGAGGCGGCCGACGCCCTCGTGAGCGCCCCGGACCCCGCGGCTACTCCCGAGGCCGTGGCTGAAGTCCTGCTGCAGGCCCTCGATGCGGAGGGGTGCGCTGTCCTCCGCGCCAGCCCGCAGGCCCCCTCGATGACGCCCTTGCTGGTTGTCGGCGACACCCCGCGCGCTACGTACGCCGGCATCCCGCTCGACTCGCCCCCCGGCCGGGCAGCCGCCACAGGCGAAGCCGTGATCACCGACCCGGCGACCGAGCAAGGCATCTCCAACGCACTGTGCGTGCCGATCTCTCTCCCGGACGGCAACCTGGGCGCCCTCGAGGTGGTGAACAAGCGCGCCGGAGCTGTCTTCGATGAGTCCGATACCGAGACTGCGGCCGCGATTGCCTCGCACCTGGCCGTTGCCCTCAGTCTGCGGCGCGACTGGGCGGCCCACAACCGGGAGGTCCAGCGTCTTCAGGCGCTGGTGAGCATCGGCGACTTGCTCCATCGCGGAAACGACCTGGGCTGCGTGCTCGAAGGCCTGCTCAGGATGGCTCAGGACATGGTGGGAGCCGAGGCCGGCTTCTGCTTCCGCTTCGATAGCCAGGGCGAGCACCTGGGCGTCGTGGCCGCCGTCGGGAGGGGAGCGGACAAAGCGGCGCACTATCGGTGCTCCGTGGCGGATAGCATCGAGGGCTGCACAGCCGGGTCGGCCGACCCGGTCATCGCGAACGACCCAGCCGCCCAGCCGCCCGAGCGACCAGGCATTGCCGATGCGCTGGACTTCCCTGTGCGGAACCTCCTCTGTTGCGCGCTTCGGTCGGGGGACGACGTCTACGGGGTGGTGGAGCTCGTCAACTCCGTCCGAGGCGCGGGCTTCGCGCCTGAAGACGCTCGACTCCTGTCCGCCCTCGCCGCCCAGGCTGCTGTGGCCGCGGGCACCTCGGCCCGTCTTGAACGTCTAGAGCGCGCCTATCTCCTCACGGTTGAGTGCCTCAGTCTGGCCTGTGACGCCCCGCCGCCGGGCTGGCACAACCCCCCACAGCGAGTCGTGCCGATTGCCCGGCGGGTAGCGGAGGCCCTCGGGTTGTCGGCTCTCGACCAGGGAGTCGTCGTGCTCGCCGCGCTGCTGCACGACCTGGGCAAGATCGCCATCGAGCCCCAGCTCCTCCACGAGCCCCGCAAGCTCACCGACCGCGAGCGGACGGTCATCCGTGCCCACCCGCTGATCGCCGCCCAGCTCCTCGAGCCGCTCGCCGGCACGCACCTCGGCGCGGTCGCGCATGCCCTCAGGCACCATCACGAATGGGTGGATGGACGAGGCTATCCCGACGGACTGCGGGGAGACCAGATCCCCCTTGCCAGTCGAGTCCTGGCGGTCGTTCACGCCTTCTGCGCCATGACCGAGGGCCGTCCGTATCAGCCGGCCAAGGCCGCCGAGGAGGCCATCGGCGAGCTGCGCAACTGGGCTGACAGCCAGTTCGACGCGACGGTCGTCGAGGCCCTCGTCACCGCGGTCTCGCCCTGACCCGGTTTCGGTCGCAGTGGTTGGCCCGCATCCCCGGGCGGCCTCGGCCGCTCCAACGGGCGGTTTCGACCGCGACCATCAGGGCTATCCTGTGAGTAGCCGCTGCGGCGCCCCCGGGCCGTGAAGGACACTGGGCCGCGGCCACTGAACTCACCCACCCACTCACCAGGCAGCCCCGGAGTTCGTCCTGTGGAGTTCGACCTTCGCGACAAGATCGATGGCCAGTTCAAGGTGGTCGAGAAACACCGCGGCGGGATGAGCGTCCTCTACGTCGTGGTAGACGACTTCTCCTTGAAACGGTTCGCCGTGAAGACCCTCAAGGAGGAGGGCCTCAGCGACCGCGGCATGATCAACCGGTTCGCCGCCGAAGCGCGAACCTGGATGAACATCCCCTACCACGAGAACGTGGTTCAGGCCATCATCTACCGCGAGCTCGGCGGCCAGCCCTTCCTTTTCCTTGAGTACGTCGAGGGCACGGATCTCCAGACGCTCCTCGACCAGGAATCCCCCCTCGCGATCCCTCAGGTCCTGACCTACGCCATCCAGTTCTGCCGCGGCATGGCCCACGTCCACGCCTCCGCCGTCATCGGGAGCAGCCACGGCATCGTCCACCGCGACATCAAGCCCGGCAACCTCATGCTCACCCGGCGGGGGGTGGTGAAGGTCACCGATTTCGGCCTCGCCAAAGCCTACGGTGTGAGCACGCGCCTCACGCCCTCAGCCACCGGCATGGGCACCTACAGCTACATGCCGCCCGAGCAGTTCGTCGATGCCGGCTCCGCGGACCGCACCAGCGACATCTACTCCTTCGGCATAGTCCTCTACCAGGCGCTCACCGGCGTGATCCCCTTCAGCGGGAAGAGTGCCGGAGCGCTCATGCACGCCATCCTCCACAAGGAACCCGCCGCCCCGAGCGAGCACAACGAGAACATCCCCCCGCAGCTTGACTGGGCCATCCTCAAGTGCCTCGCCAAGCCGCGCGACCAGCGCTACCAGTACTTCGGGGAGCTGCAGTCTGACCTCCAGGTTGTCGCCGACAACCTGCGCCCGGACCTCGCCCGAGCTGCCTGTTCCTCGTGCGGCTTCCTCACCTTGGGGGATTATGCGACTTGCCACGTCTGCTCGGGCCGCATGCAGCCTGTCGCCACCGGCGAACCGGGAAGGGACGAGAGGGAGCTCTTCACCACCATCAAGGTGAGCGCCAATGGCGAGATCGAACCAGGCGAGGCAGCCAGCCACGCCCCGAAACCTGCCCCCGCCGCCGGCGCTCATGACGCCGAAGAGCTGTACGGTGAGGGCCTGCGCCTCCGCAGCGAGGGCAACCTGCGGGAGGCGCTCGGCAGGCTCCGTGCAGCCCAGGACGCCGACCCCGACTCTGCCGCCATCCGCGCCGCGCTCGACGAGGTCGCCTTGGCTTACGCGCACTCCAAGCGCCGGCGCACGGCCGATGCCAAGACGTACAACTGGCCGATGTTCCGTGGCTCGGTGGTCCGCACGGGCGTGACGCCCGAGCATGTCCTCCCGCCCCTCGGTCAGCGCTGGCAGTATGGGGTCGGCAAGTGGATCTTCGGCGCCCCGACCATCTCCAACACGGTCACCTACGTCGGCGCGCGGACGGAATCCCCCGGTCGCTACGGCCGCCTGTGCGCCATCGACCGGCGCGGCAACCTCCTGTGGGACGTCTACGTGGGCTACGAGGTCAACTCCTCGCCCACCGTCGTCGAGGGCACCCACCTGTACGTCGGCCTCGAGCGCCGCCTCTGCTGCCTCGACGCCCAGACCGGTCGCTCGATCTGGGACCTGCCGACCTACGACATCATTCAGAGCTCCCCGACCGTTTGGGGCGGGGTCGCCTACGTCGGCTCACAGGACGGACGGCTCTACGCGGCCCGCGCCGAGTCGGGGACGCTCCTCTGGGCCTTCCAGACCGAGATGGGCATCATCTCCTCGCCGGCGCTCTGGAAGGACGACGCCTTCATCGGCTCTCGGGACCATCACGTCTACGCCGTTCGCGCCTCCAACGGCCAGAAGCGGTGGGCGTTCATGACCGGCGACGAGGTTGTTTCGACCCCGGCCTACGCGGGCGGCGACGTCATCGTCGGCTCTCTCGATCACCGCGTATACTCCATCGACGCCCACACGGGCGGCAAACGTTGGGAGTTCCGAACGGGCGGCCCGGTCGAGTCCTCCCCGGCCGTCGCGGGCGGCACCGTCTACATCGGCTCCCGCGACCGCCACCTCTATGCCCTCGACGCGGCGACCGGCCTGCGGCGCTGGGCCTTCGAGACCGGCGACTGGGTGCAGTCCAGCCCCTCCCTCTCCGGCGGCGTCGTCTACTTCGGCTCTCACGACGGCCACCTCTACGGTCTCGAGTGCGAAACCGGCGCCCAGGTCTGGAAATGGGAACTGGACGCCGAGGTTCGTTCCTCCCCTGCGGTCAGCGGCGGCACTGTGGTTGTCGGCTGCAACGACGGTCACGTCTACTGCTTCAGCGAGCGATAGGTCCGCCGCGCACCCCTCACCCGTCCGAGCCGCCGACGCAGGTCCCCGACGCCTACCCAGTGAACCCCCCGCCGAGTCCGGGGCCCCTCTTCAGGGAGGCGCGCTATGGGCAAGTGGGATGTCATCATCGTCGGTGGTGGCACGGCGGGTGCCGTCGCCGGCATCGCGGCTGCGAGGCTGGGCGTGAAGACCCTGGTCCTCGAACAGAATGGCTTCCTCGGCGGCACCCAGACCGGCGCCCTCGCCGTCCCGATGATGGGCTTCTCGACCAGTAACGAGGTGCTGATCCGGGGCCTGAACGAGGAGATCATCGGCCGCTGCGAGGCCTTCCGTCCGGGCGAGAGTGGCATCTGGTTCGACCCAGAGACCGTCAAGTTCGTGCTGGAGCAGATGGCCCTTGAGGCAGGTGCCGAACTGCTCTACCACATCACCGTGACCGACCCCATCCTTGCGAAAAGCGGGACGGAGGAAATTCCCGAGAAAGCCCGGAATTCCGGGATTTCTCGAAAATCTGCTCCGTCCCGCTTTTCGCCCACCACCGTCATCGGCGTCCACACCTGGAGCAAGTCCGGCCGCCGGCCCTACTTCGCGAAGCAGATCGTCGACTGCTCGGGCGATGCCGACGTCGCCTTTCGCGCCGGCGTGCCGTGTGAGTCGGGCCGCGAGAGTGATGGGCTGAACCAGCCCGCCTCCCTCCGCTTTATCCTCGGCAACGTCGACCTCGAGGCCCTCGCCGATTTCCTGTCGGAGCTTGACGGCCGGGGGCACACGCCGCCCAAGGTCGAGTTCGGCTTCTCCCGCGGCATGGGCACTGCGCCGCACCTCGAGCAGCTCGTCGACCAGGCCGAGGCCGATGGCGTCCTGTCCCCCGCCGAGGGCGGCTACGTGCAGGCGTTCGGCATCCCGGGCCGGCCCGGCGAGATGGCCTTCAACTGCCCGCGCATCACCCACGTGAACGGCGCCCGGGTCGAGGACCTCACGAAGTCGCAGATCGTCGGCCGGCGGCGGATTCTCCGCGTCATCGAGTTCTGCCGCCGGTACATGCAGGGCTTCGAGAGCGCGTACCTGGCGTGGGTGGCGCCGATGGTCGGGATTCGCGAGACCCGCCGCATCGTGGGGGAGTACGTCCTGACCGCAGACGACGTCCTCGGCGCGCGCAAGTTCGACGATCGCATCGCCAAGAACCGCTACCCGATTGACATTCACAGCCCGGCAGGCGAGGGCACCGTGCTCCGCAGCCTGCCACCCGACGCGTACCATGGCATCCCGTACCGCTGCCTCGTCCCGCTCGGAGTCGACAACCTCCTTGTTGCCGGCCGCTGCATCTCGGCGACCTTCGAGCCTCAGGGCAGCATCCGCATCCAGGCCAACTGCCGGGCCTTCGGCGAGGCCGCCGGCACCGCCGCGGCCATGTGCGCCGCTCGCGACATCACCCCCAGAGACCTGCCGGCAGACGAGCTGCTTGGGGTGCTGAGAGTGAACGGAGCCAACGTGTAGCGAGAAGCAGGACGGAGGAGCTTTTCCAGAAAGCCCGGAAGTCCGGGCTTTCTGGAAAAGCTCCTCCGTCCTGCTTCTCGCCAGTGAGGACCACGCCCTTGACCGACACCCGGCCCTACACCATGCTCGCCCTTGGCGAGCTGAATGTCGATCTCATCTTGTCCGGCATGACCGAGCGGCCCAAGTTCGGCGGTGAGGTCTTGGCCAGTGAGCTCGGCATGCACGCCGGCGGGTCAACGGCCAACGTCGCTGCCTGCTGCGCTCAGCTCGGTCTGCCCACGGCGCTGGTCAGCAACGTGGGGAGTGACCCCTTCGGGGACTTCCTCATCCGTGAGATGGAGCGCCTCGGCGTCAGCACAGCCTACATCCTCCGACACCGAACGCTACGCACCGGGGTGACCGTGTCACTTTCCATGCTCGACGACCGCGCCTTTGTCACCCACCTCGGCACCATCGATTTGGTGACCGGCGCCGATGCGCCTGACGGCCTCCTCCGGCAGACGCGCCACCTGCATGTCGGCAGCCTCTTCCTGCAATCGCGGCTGCGGCCGGACCTCGCCGAGGTCTTCCGCCGCGCCCACGATGCCGGGGCCACGGTGTCGCTCGATACCGGCTACGACCCCGCCGAGAGCTGGGACACGGGGCTGATCGATCTGCTCCCCGAGGTCGATGTCTTCCTCCCCAATGAGACCGAGGCTGCGGGCATCACAGGCTTTCAGGACCCCGGCCGCGCCTTGGCCTCGCTGGCCGAGCGTTGTCGCGTGGTCGCCCTGAAGCTGGGGCCCCAGGGCGCCATCGGCACCGCCGATGGCGGGGTCTGCGAGGCGGCGGGGCTCGAGGTGGCGGTCGCGGACACGACCTGCTGTGGCGATGCCTTCAACGCGGGCTTCCTGTACGAGTGGCTGGCCGGGAAGGGCATCGAGGACTGCGTGCGACTGGGGAATGCCTGCGGCGCGCTGGTCGCGACGGCGCCCGGCAACTCGGCGCACTTGCTCTCCGGCGGGCGGCCGTTCGAGATGCTCACCGGGTAGGCGAGGTGGGCCGCATGGCGGGCTTCGAGCCCTGGAAGGCGAACTCCGGCAGGCGGTATCGCTCCTCCGCCGCGTCGACCAGCCAGTTCCCGCCTGGCTGCACGAAAGACACATGGCAGACGATGTGCGTGCGGAGGGCGTCGCGACCAGTGCCCCGGTAGTAGAAGATGCGCACATCGGAGGCCACGCCGTCTGGCAGCCTCGTCACCTGATTCCAGAGCTGATCGATCAGGTAGAACGTCCCCATCGTCGTCTCAGTGGCCCCCATGAGCTTCGCGAACTTCGCGGCCGAGGGATCGGGGCCGAGCAGCTCGCGCTGATATCGCGGCGTGAGGACCGCGTACAGAGCCTTCCAGTCTCGCTTCCGGTACGCCTGGGTCACCGGCCCGAGCAACCACTCCTGAAGCGAGCGGAACCGTAGCGCGTACGCTCCCTCTCGACCCAGGCAGACCCGCCATCGGCCCTCCTCCTGCCTGACGAGGAGCGCACCCTCGGCCGTGCCGCGCCCGGGCTCGGCACGGAAAGTGACCCTCAGCCCCTGGGGGAACTCGGCATCCTTCTGGGCCCAGAAGTCGTGGCCCCGGCCGGCCTGGCGCATCATGTCCGCGGTGGGACCGAGGTACGAGTCCTGCTCGAGGATCGTCCGCGACTCGCGGTCGAGCAGGCGGAAGGCCCCGGCAGTATCCCCCCGCCCGAGCCGGTCACAGAAGGCCCGGGCCACCCGGGTCGGCGTCTGAGGCCGGCGCGCTTGCAGGCCAGTCCACGCGGCCAGCCCGATCGCCAGAACCCCAATCGCGATCCCCGTCAGCGCCGGCTTTCTGGTGCCCTCGATCCCGGGGAGTCTCATGGGCTGCTCACTCGTTGCGCCTGGATCACTACGCCCTCGGTTGCCTTGCCCGCCTCCACCCGGATTCCCTTGACCTCGCCTCGCCAGTGTTCGCGCGAGGTCTTCCCGGGCAGCGACTCATACTCCAGCGTGTACGTGCCCGCCGGGATGGCGCCCGTGCTGAAGCTGCCGTCCTGCTGCCGGCCACCGTTGATGAGCACCGCGTTGGCGGGGATCTTCCCTTCCGGGCGCGCGCTCACAGTGCCCAACCCTCGCCCCGCAAGCCACGCCGGGGTGTCCGGCGGGAACGTGACGCGCCCGGAGACGGCGCCGCCGGCGAGAAGCTTGATGACGGCGGCTTCCTGAGCCCTCCCTTCGCGAACCCCAGCGACCGTGCTGCGCATGGCGACATACTTCCTGCCCGGCCTCAGGTCAAACGGCTTCGCGAGCACCTCGGCGTCGCCGGCGGCGACGTGCTTCAGCTCGTAACGCCCCGTGCCATTCGTGATCGCCACCGAGCGGCCCCAAGGCGGCGTCCAGACCTGCACGCGCTGGAGCGGCCGACCGGTGTCTGCCGCGATGACCTGGCCGGAGACAGTCCCCCCTCGTAACAGCGCAAGACTCACGGCCATCTCGCCCGGTTGGGCGACTGCGATCCTCCGGCTGTTCGCCTCCCGCGTCCAGGCGAATTCGCTCGCGGTCACGATGATGACCCAGGAGGTCGGCCGCACCCCGCGGATCACCCAGTCACCGTCGGCGCCACTGACAGGGTACACCGAGCGGGGCCGCTGAGGCAGCGCAGGCTCCGGCGTGGTGGGCGCGAGCAGAATCTCACAGATGCCGCCAACCGGTCGGGTCCCGTCCGTGCCCCGAGCCCTGACCTTGATCGTCGTGGCCCCCGGGGCCATGACCCGCTGGACCGCGATGGCCACGTCCTTCGTGACTTTCCCCGCCTCCACCGTTACGTCTGCCGCCTCGCCACGGTAGATCTCCTGCGGCTCCCAGCCTGAACTGACGTTGAACTCAAGCGTGTACGTGCCCGGCAGAAGCGGAGCCGTGCTGAAGGTGTCGTCGGGGTTGAGCCGACGCTCGATGTAGCCCTCTGCCGGGCCACTCTCCCCCTTCAGCCGCGGGACGACTCTTCCGCAGTTCCTGACCCAAGGCGGAGCCCCATTCGGGAGGACCACCCGCCCCGAGATGCGTCCCCCTCGCCAGAGCGAGATGTCGGGAGCAGTGACCGCCTGACCGTCATCGACCTCGACCCCCGCGCTCCGGCCCAGTCGATACCACCCATCCACGTCCGTCGCGGCCAGTGACACCCCCGGCCCCACCACATGCCTGACGGTGTAGCGTCCGCCGGCATTCGTCTCGTCGTGGCGACGGCTGATCACGTCCTCCCCCACGGTCACACCCGCGATCGGCTTGCCGGTGTCGGCATCAATCACCCGTCCGGTCACGCTGCCCCCGCGGAGCAGTTCGAGCTGGAGGGTCACTCCCTGCGACCCGAGGACCCGGGCGCCCTCCGCGCTCGGGGAGACCCCCAGTTGGCCGGCGGGGGTGAGTCTCACCCTTCGCTCCGTGCTCTGGTCCATCCGCGCGTAGCCGTCGGCCTCTACACGAATGATCCACGTTCCCGTGCCCACATGGGAGATCGTCCAGTCGGCGTCGGCGCCCTGAACCTCGGGGCGGGGCGGAGTGCGCCGGGTTCGCTGGAACTCGGCCTCCAACCACTCGTTGATGATGCACCTTGCCCCTACGGGCCGCGAACCGTCCCTCCCGCGCGCATGGACCACAACTCTGATCGCCGGCCCCATCGCCTCCGCGAGCGTGGTCCAGGTCCGCATCGCCCCGGCTGTGGGTGGCGGCCGCGTCGGTTCCTCGGGGCGCAGAAAGACGGGCAGCGGCCCGGAGTTCACGATCCTGGCCAAGTCCTCTGCCTGCGTCTTCGAGAAATCCCCCGAGATGACAAAGCGCCCGGGGATCGCGCTCCTGATCACCGGTGCCATGAGCAGCCGGTAGTCCAGCACGAAGGCGATGGTCCGCCCCACATGCGTGGCGGTGAAGTCGCGGAACTTGGCTGCCATCGGCGCCCCCAACTCGCACAACACCTCCCACGTGTCGCGGCCAAGGCCAAGGTCCGGCTGGACCTCCGCCTTCCGCTTCAGATCCGTGCCGCGGAAGACGAGGAGCCCGCTCGCCAACGCGTCCGGAGTTGGGACCGTCGCTCCGGTCCGGCTGTCCCGCCAGGCCCACCCCTGGTGTGCCCACTCGCCGTTCTCCCTGCTGGCTACCAGATGCGATGGCATCAGGAGGCAGCGGAGGTCCCCCGGGGTGGTTGCCAACACTTGCCAGCGGATGGCTGGGCTGTTGGCCACATCGAGCACGATGTGACCTCGTTCGGACGAAGGTGGGGTGGGCTGCGAAGGGTTAGGCACGTCCAGCACGATGTGGCCGCCGTCGACGCGCACCTCTGCTCTGCCCACACCGGCGAGGCGAGCTCGGATGACCTGAGCAGCCTGATCGAGGACCTCTGCTGTGATCGGCGCAGTGGTCATCGGCAGCGGCGTGAGCACGATGTGGGCGAGCGGCTGCTCCGAGGTCATCGCGTCGTCGGCCGGCACGGCCACCACACGGACGAGGCCCGCAGCCAGGAGCAGCAGGATGGCGCCCGCCGCCAGGGACGCACGGCCGCGCCGGGAGAGGTGCAGGGCGGGGGCGCCGCTGCCCTCGACGATCCGTTTGACCCGCTGCACCAGAGCCCTCCCTCGACTCCCACAGGCGAGCGTCCCGGCAGCCGTTCCCATCTCCGCCCAACGCACCACGACCTCGGCATAGCCCTTCCGGTCACGCCCGAGCGCGATCACCCAATCGTCGCAAGCCTCCTCGGCCGTACCCCTCGCGCGCTGGGCCGCCAGCCACGCCAGGGGGTGCCACCACCAGAGCGCCCGCGTGAGGCGGGCGACGGTTTGCCACACCAGGTCACCGCGCCGGATGTGGGCCAGCTCGTGCAGAAGCACCGCCTCGAGGGTGGCATCGCCCGGCTGAAGCCCAACCGGCACAAGCAGCGTCGGCCGGAAGCACCCCGCCACCGTCGGCACGCCCACCTTGGCGCTCTCAACCACGGCTGGAGCCTTCCCCAACCCTACCTGGGCCGACTGCTGAGCCACCTGTTCCGGCAGGTCCGCAACGGTCGGCGGGTGGCTCGTGTGCAGGAGCCGGCTGATCGCTCGGCGGTCGCGCAGCAGTAGCCCGCCCGCCACTACGGCGCCGCCCGCCCAGAGACATGCCAGCAGGGCGAGCCAGGGCACGGGCCGATGGTCGGAGGCACGCACCGACGCGACCGGCGCAGACAGGACGTCCGCGTAGTAGCCGGCTGACTGCGGCATGAGTACAGGCGCCGCAGAGGTGGCCGATAGGTCTCTCGCCCGGGGCGGCAGTGCCACAGACCAGGGCACTCGGACCGTGTAGGCGCGGGCTCGGAGCGCCCCGGCGGCAAGACAGACGAGCGGCACGGACCAGAAGATCAACAGCCCCATCCGCCAGATGGCGTTCCGCAACGCAGCCGGGGCTCGCCGGGCGGCGAGGCTTGTCGCCCACACAAGCAGCGCCGCCACCGTTGTGCTGGCCAGAACTTGGCCGATAGCCTCACCGATCATCCTGCCTGACCTCCCTCTCCACAATCAGCGCCTTCAGCTCCGCGAGCACCTCGGGAGTCACCGCGTCGACGTCCAGCAGCGCCGCCATCAGATCGTGCGGCGATCCGCCGAAGGCCCGCTCAAGCACATCCCTAAGCACTTGGCTTCGCACCTGTTGCGGCTCCATGACGGGACGGAATACGTACGTTCGGTCCATCGTCCGATGGCCGACCAGGCCCTTCTTCTCCAAATTGCGGAGGACGGTGAGCACGGTCGTGTAGCGGGGCCGGTGTGCGTCCGGGAACCGCTCCAGCACATCGTACACCGTGCCCTCCCCAGCATCGGAGAGAAGCTGAAGCACCTGCAGCTGCAGCTCGCCGAGGTCGGCGAGGCGGTCGCTTCGGGTTCTGGGCATTGGCCTACGCCTCCTATGGGCATACAACTATAGGTATAATACTACACTGAAGGCCGAGGCTTGTCAAGAGGCGAGGGGACGACGTTGGGCCAACACGCTGGGAGTGTTCGGAGAGCCGCACAATGGTGCAGTAGCGCCGCCGTACAGACCACGCCGCCCCTCGCCTACTTCTGGCCGATCCCCCAGTGCTCGACCTCGCCCTGAACCATGGTCGCCTCCTGCTGGCGGGTGGTCTCCTGGGTTCGCTGGTGCACGGGCCAGAGCGAGATGGCCGAGAGCAGGAGCAGGGCCGCGATGGTCGGGAGCACAAGAGCGCGCAGAGCGGCCAGTGCGGCTCGTCCGCGACCTGGTTCGCCTCGCTCCGGTAACCGACTGCGCCGTCGAAGCGCCACCGCCACGATAGCGGCCAGCCACGCGGCGAGGCCAACCAACACCGCGATGCCGACCAACGGCGTGCTGAGGCTCCACGCCTCCTCGCCCGCGCGACTGGCCCAGCCGGTGACCACCCCCGCCGCGATCTGCGCCGGTGCGAGTAGCACCAGGAGCAGCACGAGCCAGTCGCCGTACCCCCACGCCAACGGTCGCTTCGCCTCCCGCCAGGAGCGCGCAATCAGCGACGCGATGCCGACGATGACGCCCAGCGCGGCTGTCAGAGCGAGGGCGGCCCACAGAGCCATCGCGTTCATCATCCCGCCGCCGAGCAGCCGACCCACGACCTCGGCCATCATTCGGCCAGGCAAGTTCCGGGATGCCTGCCTCCAGGCCGTCGCGGCTGCCACCTCACCTGCGCAGAACTCCGCGAGGTCCGGTCTGCCGTGACGGCGCAGGTACCTCTGGCAGCTCTCAAGCTTCGCGGCAGCCAAGCGATCCTCCCGCGCCGACTTGTCCGGCGCCGACGCGATGATCCCCTGACGCTCGGTCTCGCTCAGGAACATGGCGACACCGACCTGCGTCACCGCAACGCCGACCAGACCGTCGATGAGCGAGTGCGCGCGCACGCGCACGACGTGGCCGAGGTGGAGGGCCGCCTGGCAGCAGAAGATCGCCCGTTGGGGCCGCTGAGCACCCGCGAAGTGGCCGCCCAGGCCGGACAGCAGTCGGGCCACCTCGCGGAACTTGCTGCTAGTGTCCGGCCCGGCGCCCGAGACGATCCCGATGGTGGCGATAGGGGCAAGAGCGCCCCCGATCCCGGCAGACTTCAGCAGCGTCAGGAGAGCCCCCGCGGTCTCTCCCTGGTAGAGCGACCACTCCTCCTTCGTCAGCGCCTGGGGCAGAGCCGCGAAGGCCTCGGTGTCCCTGCGGTCGGCGAACAGCGCCCAGGCCAGGAGGTAGTCGATGGCTGGGTTGGTCGGTGCAAGTTGGCGGCACTCCTCGAGCAGCGCAGTCGCCTGATTCAGCTCGGCCACCTGGGCCTCGGTGCGCTCGCCCACGGGGCCGGTCACACTGGCCTCCTCGGGCCTCAGCAGCTCCCCAGCCTTCGATAGGTGGTAGAGAGCGGCGCCGAGGTGAACCGACGGGGAACTCGGGTCGAGCTGGAGCGCCTTGTCGTAGGCTTCGACGGCAGTGGTCTTGCCCAAGGGGCCCATGGGCCCTCCCATGACGCGCGCGACCTCCTCCTGGCTCGCCGCATCCACCCCATAGCCGAGCCACATGGCCGCGTCGTTCGGGTGAGCTTGCGCGACCCTCTCCAGGGCGGCGCCGGAGAGCTTGCTCTGGGGGTTGGAGGTGGACTCGCGCACGTCGCGCAGCCCTCGGCGGACCGGCGGCACGGCGGCCACCACGACCACAGTCAGGCCGGCAAGGACGCCTGTCAGAGCCACGGGTCTCATCGTGCACCTCCCCCTGCGCCGATGTCTTTGCACTCTGCAAGGAGTTCGCCAGGGGGAGCATCCGCCCTTCGTCGGTAACACAAGTGGGGCGACCCACCGGGTCGCCCCTACGCCCGCTGGCGCGGGCTAGACGCGGTCTGGGCGCCGTGTAGGGGCGACCCGGTGGGTCGCCCGTGCCTCGGCTGATCGCGCTACTGACAACGGCGATTCCCACCCCTCAGCGGGCAGTTCCTTGCCCCGACAGGCGGCGGATGCTATAATCGGCGGGCTAGGCTGGGACGGGAGGGCAACGAGAGGCCATGGCGGGACACTCCAAGTGGGCGAATCGCATCCACCGCAAGTCGCGGCAGGATGCGAAACGGGGGAAGATCTTCGGGAAGCTGTCGCGCGAGATCATCGTGGCAGCACGGATGGGGGGCGGCGATCCGCTGACCAACAATCGGCTGCGGCTCGCGATTGAGGTGGCGCGTGGGGCGAGCATGCCGCTTGACAACATCGACCGCGCCATCAAGCGCGGCACGGGCGAGGCCGACGGCGTCTCCTACGAGGAGATCACCTACGAGGGCTACGGGCCGGGCGGCGCCGCCCTCATGCTCTCCTGCCTCACCGACAACCGGCAGCGGACGGTCGCCGAGGTCCGCAGCATCTTCGACAAGCGCGGCGGAAGGCTGGGCGAGTCCGGATCGGTAGGGTGGATGTTCGAGCAGAAGGGAGTCATCATCATCAACCAGGGGCCGAACGTGGACGGGGAGCAGCTCTTCCTCCTTGCCGCCGACGCCGGTGCCGAGGACGTGCAGGAGGACGAGGAGACCTACGAGGTCCGCACCGACCCGCGCAGCTACCAGGCCGTTCACGACGCGCTGAAGGAGGCCGGCTACGAGTTCGAGCGGGCGGAGGTGACCTTCGTCCCCACCAACACGACCCAGGTGGCAGACGACAAGGCGAAGCAGCTCCTGAACCTCCTCGAGGCCCTCGACGACCAGGACGACGTCCAGAAGGTCTACAGCAACTTCGAGGTCTCGGACGAAGTGCTGGCGGCAATGGAGAATTGAGGACCAAAGGACCGGAGGATTGGGGGACGGCAAGGGGCAGGCGGAGAAGGGCGGAATTCGTTGGCGCCGAGCGAGCACGAGATGAACCTGTCTTGCCTGTATGCGCGCGGTGTTCGCCTGGCCAACCCCCTGGTTGCCGCCTCGGCAGGCACCACCGAGACTCTCGACAAGATGCGTCGGTGCGAGGACGCCGGGATGGCCGGCGTCGTCATGAAGACGCTGTTTGAGGATCCCGCGACGAGGCGCGATCCGGCGCCGATGTTCCGTCTGCTTCAGCAGCGCACTGGGCCGGTGAGAGCGAGCACCTTCTACACCTACGAGCAGGCCGCGCACCTCGATCCCGAGCAGTACTGCGAGGAGATTCGCCGAGCGAAAGAGAGCCTGGGCATCCCCGTCATCGGGAGCATCGCCTGCGTCTCCGACGAGGCCTGGGACACCTACCCGCGTCTGATAGAGCAGGCGGGCGCCGACGCGCTCGAGCTCAACCTGTCGTGTCCGTACAGCGCGCATCTCACCGACAACCTGAGCGCGCTGCCGGAGTTCATCGACCGCACCACGCGGATCGCACGGAAGGCGACGAGGCTGTCGTTCGCGGCGAAGCTCACTCCGCAGATGAGCTCGCCACCGCAGATCGCGCGACTGATGGTGCGCGCCGGGGCCGACGCGGTCGTCCCGTTCAGCAGGTTCGCGGGGCTGGACATCGACGTGGAGACGGAAGCGCCCATCATGCACGGAGGCATGGCGGGCCATGGCGGGCCATGGTCGCTCTACTACGTCCTCGGCTGGCTCTGGCAGATTCGGGAGGCGGTGGAGGTCCCGATCAGCAGCAGCGGAGGCGCGTGGAAGACCGAGGATGTCATCAAGCACCTCCTCGCGGGCGCCGACAGCGTGCAGCTCTGCACCGTACTCTACCTCCAGGGGTACGAGGCCGCGACGGGGATGCTGGAGGGGCTGCGGGAGTGGATGGAGCGGAAGGGGTACTCGTCGCTCAGCGACTTCGGCGGCCTGGCCGGGCGACGCGTGCTACGGATGCACGAAGTACGCCGGTGTCAGGCCGTGGTCGCCGCGGTCAACTCGGAGCGGTGCACCTCCTGCGGCACGTGCGTTCGCGTCTGCCCGCACGGGGCGGCGAAGGAGCCGCCGGGGGCGGCGGTCGCGGTCATGCCCGAGGAGTGCAGCGGCTGCGGGCTGTGCGTGGACCTCTGCCCTGTGACCGCGATCAGCCTGCAGCCGGTTCCGGAAGGGTATCAGCCGCGACATCGGATTGCGAGCTACTACAATGTGCTCACCGGTGAGCCGCGTGGGTAGCGTTGGCGGCGTGGGAGCGGATTCGGCCGCGAACGGCGGTGTCGGTCGCGGAGCGACCGACCCACGCGGAGGGGGACGGCAGGGGACAGGGGACAGGGACGGCCACGGCGGGGGACAGGGGACAGGGACGGCCGCGGCAGTGGCGCTCTTCGTGGTGTGGTGGACGAGCGTGGGTGCGGCGCAGCAGCCGGTGGAGCTGAAGGCGACGGCGGGCTTTCAGGACCACGTGAAGGTCGGCGCGTGGGCGCCAGTGCGGGTGACGATCAGCAACACGCACGGGCCGGCGGCGCGGGGCGAGCTGGTCCTGCCGCGTCAGCCGGCGAACGATATCCAGGAGTACCGCGTCCCGGTCGATCTACCGACCTCCTCCCGTCGCACTTTCACGCTGTACCTCCGCTACCGCACGGCGGTGTCGCCGGTCAGGATCGAGCTGCGGCTGAGGGGGCGGCGTCCCCTGACGGCGGATGTGCCCAGCTCGCCCCACGGGATAGGGTCGCGGCTGGTTCTCACAATCAGTCGGACGGCGGGCGGGCTGAGCTTCATCGGCGCGGTGCCGCTTCCCCCACCTCCCGCCTCGGCCAACTCCCCACAGCAAGCCATCCACGACTCGGCCGTGGCCTACGCGTCTCCCGACCCCAGCACCGGGGCGCTCAGTCTGCCCGATCACCCGGTCGGGTACTCGAGCCTGTCGGCGGTAGTGGTTCGCGACGTCTCCCCTGTCTCGTTCCAGCCCGAGGAGCAGACGGCGCTGGCGCGGTGGGTCCGGGGCGGCGGGCTGCTTGTGATCGTGGCGGGGCCGAACCCGGCCGAGCTGCGCGACTCTTTTCTCGAGGAGCTGGCGCCGGTCCGCATCCGGGGGCAACGCGCGGTGGCCGGGCTTCAGGGGTTGGCCCGCCGGTTCCGCGCGCCCATCGGCGCGGGCGAAGCGCTGGTGGCGGACGCGGAGCCGAAGCCGGACGCGGACGTGGTGGCTGAGGAGGGCGGCGCTCCGATTCTCGTTCGCCATCGGGTCGAAAGCGGCATGGTGTACTTCCTAGCGGCGGATTCCTCGGCGTCACCGCTGCGTGACGCCGACCCGCTGCTCCTAGCGATGTGGACGGAGATGCTCGAGCACTCCTCAACTGCCGTCGCGTGGCACCCGACCGAGATTGGGAGCAGTGAGGACATCGGCGGGCTGTCTCCCGATACCGTGCGGCTGCCGGTGGTGGAGTGGGATGCGTTCGCGGTGTTTGGCGGGTTCCTATTGGCGTACATCATCATCCTGGTGCCGGTGAACCGATTCGTGCTGAAGCGCGTGGATCGCCGGGAGTGGACGGGATGGGCGGTGCTGATCTCCATTGCGCTCTTCAGCATCGGCTCCCTGTACCTGGGCAAGGCAGCGCCGCTGGCATCGTGTCGAGCCTACGAGACGGGGATCGCCTGCGCGCAATCGGGGGCCTCGACGGCGTGGCTCGATGGGGTGGTCGGCATCCGCTCCGCCAACGAGCGGCGGTTCGACCTCTCCGCGGCAGGCAGTGGGCGATCCCTCGAGTGCCTGGTCGCCTCCCGGCGCGCTCCGCGGCCGGCGGTGGACCTCGAGGGCGGATTTCGCGTGCCGCAGACGGCGCTGGACCTGTGGGGGTTCGGCGCGTTCCGGATGGAGGGCCCGCTTGACCTCGGCGGGCGCGTGTCGGCGCAGCTCGCCACGGTGGACGGCAGGAATCTTGCAGTGATCGTGGAGAACCGCACGCCCTATCCGCTGAAGCGGGCGTTCGTGCTGACGGCGAGCGCCGTTCACCCGGTGGATGAGGTTGCGGCCGACAGTGTCAAGCAGCTCGGCCCGATCGCGCAGACCGAGCTGGCAGCAACCGGGGCGGCGGGCGCCAGCCCGCTGGCGACGACCCTCGCCCAGCACTGCGATGCAGCGGACAAGCGGGGGGCTTCGTCCGAGCAGCGCATTCGGAGCCGCGTGTTGGAGCAGCTCACGCCGACCGACCAGTCAGCGGGGAGCCCGTACGCTTCCTATTCCTCACCGCGGCTTCGCCGGGGGCCTGGGGGGGTGATCGGTGCGGGGCCAGCCGCTGGCGCGGGGCGAATGATGTTCGGTGCGTGGCTTGAGCTGCCGACGCCGCTGGCCGAGGTCTCGCCGCGGCCGGCCATCCGGACCTCCGAGGTCCTGCTCTTGGTGAACGTGCCGCTGGATGTGACCCTGCCAGTGACGGGCAGCCTCGACTTCGGGCCGCTGTACCCCTCGGTGGACTGGGGTGCGGTAGGCATGGGCCGCGACTGGGACGGCCGGATGCAGGTGAAGTCAGGGACGCACGAGCTGGACTTCGCGCTGCCGCCGGCTCTGGGGAACCGGCAGGCGACGCGGCTGTCGGTGACCGTCGGCTGCGATCAGCCTGGCGTCACGGCGGAGGTGATGAACTTCCGCACGGGGCAGTGGGAGCTGCTGAAGGTGGACCCGAAGCACGCGCCGACCACGGAGCTTGCCCCGCCCAACGACTACGTTCGGTGGCCCGGGGGGCACATGAAGGTCAGGCTGTCACGGAAGAAGCCGCAGGACACGCACGTCTCGTGTACGGCGAGCGGGGCGCTGGGGTAGCGGCTCTCGGGCGCCATGAATGGCGCCCCTACACGATCGGGCGCGATGAATCGCGCCCCTACGCCCCGGCCAGTGGTTCGGCGCCGGCGGCGAAGGGGAAATGGTGTCCAGCACGATTTCGGACATCGGGAATCGGGTCTGACGCCATCTCCAGGGCGGGGCGACAATGGGGGCCATGGTCGAGATCGCGAATCTGACCAAGCAGTTCCGCAACCTGACCGCGGTGTGGAACCTGTCGCTCACGCTGGATGAGGGCGACATCTTCGGGTTCATCGGGCCAAATGGGGCGGGGAAGACCACGACCATCAAGATGCTCGCCACGCTGCTGCGGCCGACCACGGGCACGGCGCGGGTGGACGGGCATGACATCGTCGCCGCGCCCGAGCGGGTGCGGAGCATCGTCGGCTTCATGCCCGACTCGTTCGGGGTATACGACGACATCCGGGTGTGGGAGTACCTCGACTTCTTCGCCGCCGCGTACCGCATCCCGCGGACGCAGCGCGGCCAGACGATCGACGGGGTGCTCGCGCTCACCGACCTGCAGGAGAAGCGGCACGCGTATGTCGATGAGCTATCCCGTGGCATGAAGCAGCGGCTGTGTCTCGCCAAGACTCTGGTACACGATCCCAAGGTGCTGCTGCTCGACGAGCCGGCGTCGGGGCTAGACCCGCGGGCGCGGATCGAGATTCGCGAGCTCCTCAAAGAACTGCAGGCGATGGGGAAGACGATCTTCATCAGCTCCCACATCCTGGCGGAGCTGGCCGATTTCTGCAACAAGATCGGGATCATCGAGAATGGGCAGCTCATCGTCGCGGGCGACGTGCACGAGATCATCGAGCGGATCAAGGGGCACCTCCAACTGCGGCTCGAGGTGCAAGGGGACCCGGAGCAAGCGACGCGGGTTCTCGCGCAACAGCCGGGTGTCGGCCAGATGGAGGTGGAGAACCACCAGATCAAGGTGGAGTTCAGCGGGAAGCGAGACGATCTGCCAGGCCTGCTGAAGGCGCTGGTCGAGGCGGGGGTGCAGGTGAGCGGGTTCGGCGAGGAGGAGATCGACCTGGAGGACGTGTTCATCCGGCTGACGCGGGGGATTGTGTCGTAGAGGACTCGGCCGGGGCCGGCCAGCGGGCAGGTGCGGGCCGGGCGAGGGCCGAAGTAGGGAATCCGCATGGTGTGGTGAGGCCTGCCGGTGCGGCAGGGAAGGCGAGGGGGTGCGATGTCTCCTGAGTTGCAGCTCGACGTGAAGCTGGCCGCGATCGCGCGCCGCTTCCGCTGGCTCGTCGTGGAGAGGCGCGTCGCGTGGTGCCTGCTGCCGGGTCTGGCGGTTGCGCTCGGGTTGATCGCCGCGCACAAGCTCGACCGGCTGGACGAGCCGTGGGGCCTCGTCGGGGCGGCGGTCACGGTGTCAGCCCTGGCGGGGCTGGTGTGGGGGTTTCTGAGGCCGGTGTCGCTGCTCGAGGCGGCGATCCTAGCTGATGAGAGGCTGGGCCTGAAGGAACGGCTGAGCACCGCGGTGCTGTTTGAGAAGTCCCCCGAGGCTTCGGCTTTGGTGCCGGCACTCCTCCGCGATGCGAGCCGGCACGCGGCAAGCATATCCTCCCACCAGGTTCTCCCCCACCGACCGACACGGGCGATGTGGTGTTCGCTGGTGCTGCTGGCGCTCGTGGGGGGAGCGTCGCTCGCCCCGGTATTCCCCCTGGGGCGCACGGCGGGCGAGCTGGCCGTGCGGAAGCAGATGCGGGAGCAGGGGCAGCAGCTCGGCAAGGTCGCCCAGAAGGCCAAGGAGGAGGCGAAGAAGCGGGGCCTCAAGGCGCCGGCGGAGCTGGCGGCGAAGCTCGAGAAGCTGGCGAAGGAGTTGGCGAAGGCGAAGCTGAGCAAGAAGCAGGCGCTGCTGAAGACGGGGAAGCTGGCGGAGGAGCTGCGCGAGCTGCAGAAGCAGCAGGCGCTGGAGGAGAGCCAGAACGGGCTGGGCCGCGCGGCCGAGGCGCTGCGAGACACGGCACTGCAGACGAAGGACGCGCAGGACCTGGCGCGAGCCGTTCGAGAGCAGCGCGCGGATGACCTGGCCAGCCGGCTCAGCCGGCTGGCACAGGAGCTGCGGGCGGGGAAACCGACCTCGGAGACGGGCCGGGCGGACCTCGCTCGCGATCTCCGACAGCTAGCCGCGGGGCTGGAGGGCACGGGCCTCGGCGATGCCTCAAGCGCGCTGCGCGAGGCGGCGGACCGACTCCAGCAGGGGAAGATGCAGGCGGCCGCGGAGGCGGTCGAGCGGGCGGCGCAGCAGGTGGGGCAGTCGGCCCAGGCGCAGGCCGAGCGGCAGGCGCTCGAGCAGATGTCGGAGCAGCTCGAGAAGAGCCAGCAACAGGTGGCCCAGGCGGATCAGAAGCCTGGGGGTGGGTGAAGTGGGGGTCGGCACTCGGTCGGGTGCCCACACCAGCAGGCGGGACAGGGACAGGGCGGACAAGGCGGGCAAGGCGGGACACAGGGCGGACAGCAACCAGGAGAGCAGGGGAAGAGCGGAGGCGGACAGGGCGGCGCAGCGGGCGCGCAGATGGGCAAGGCCGGCACCTTCGCGGGCCACGGCTCAACCAGCAACGCGCAGGAGGGCGGCGCCATGCCCGGCTACCTGGGTGAGCCGAAGATGCAGGCCGCCGGGAAGCGGCCCATCAACCCGGGCAAGCACCAACTGATCTACGCCCCCGAGCGCACCGACGTCCAGACCAGCGGTGTGCGGGTGCGCGGGCAGAAGAACCGGGGCCGCGACATCACCTCGGAGGAGGTCCGCGGGGCTCCTCGCCGGCAGTCGGCTTCCGCACCCTACTTCGAGGTCTACGATTCATACGCACGCGAGGCCGAGGACGCACTGGCCCGGGAGGACATCCCGCGCTCCCACCAGAAGCAGGTGCGGGAGTACTTCCGCGCCATTCAGCCCGACCGCAGCGTCCCCTCGGGAGGGCAGTAGGGTTGAGCACCACCTCCCGACCGCGCGCCGAGCGCCTCAACGACCTCGACGCCAAGGAATGGGTGCGCTCCACCCGCAGTTGGTTCACCTGCGACGGCCGCCCGCGCTCGGTCACTCCCGAAGTCGAGATGCATCCGGCGAGCTTCCCGCCGGAGGTGCCGGAACGCTTCATCCGCTTCTTCACCCGCGCCGGCGAGGTCGTGCTCGACCCCTTCCTCGGGAGCGGCGGGACCCTCGTGGCTTGCGTCACGACGGGGCGCCACGGGATTGGGGTGGAGCTGAGCGAGAGGTACTGCGCGGCGTCGCGGGAGAGGGTGCGGAGAACGGTACAGTCCCCTTTCCGGCTGGACGACGCCGGAAAGGGTCCAGTCCCGCTTTCTGCGGAGCAGACGGTGATCTGCGCGGATGCGAGGGAACTCGCGACGCTTGGGGTCGGTCCCATAGACTACTGCTTCACCTCGCCGCCCTACTGGGATATGCTCCGGCACTCGCGCGGCAACGTGGACTCGGTCCATAGGGAGCGGGCCCAGGGCGGCCTTGACTGCGTGTACTCACGTGACGAACGCGACCTGGGGAACATCGACGAGTACGAGGGGTACATCGAGGCCCTCGCGGCTGTGTTCGCCCAGGTCGATGAGGTGCTCCGGCCGGGGAAGTACGCCACGATCGTCATGCAGAACGTACGCACGCGGGGCGGCGAGATGGCGCCGCTGGCGTGGGATGTGGCCCGGCGCCTGGGGGCCTTCTGGCGACTCCGGCAAGAGACCATCTGGTGCCAGAGCAACAAACGCCTGGGTTGCTGGGGGTACCCGAGGACGTTTGTGTCGAATGTACACCACCACTACTGCCTGACCTTCCAGAAGGACAGGTAGGGGCTGTCGAGCGGGACGCCCGACAGCCGCGGGGGGTTCTCGGAAACGCAGGATTGGAGAGGGGCACTCCGATGAGATTCGACAGGTCGAGATTGCCGTCGTATCTTCTGATCGTGCTGGTGGGCGCGTTCGCCGCGGTGGGCATCGGCTCGGCAGGCAAGTGTGTCCCGCCGCCCAGCGGACCGGTGGGTGTGGCGTCGGCGGTCACGGCGCCGGTGAGGGCGGGGCAGGAGGTTACCGGCACCGCCACGACTCTCGGGCAGGGCGCGGACGCGGTCAAGGTTCTCCATCTGTGGGGAACGCCGCGCGAGATGGGCTTCGCGCACGGGAAGCTGATGGCCACTGAGGCGCGGGACTTCTACGCGAAGATCATTGCAGCGATGTGCCTTGGCATGGGGTGTACACCGGCGACGCTCGACCACGCTTGGGCGGAGATGGAGCCGTTCGTCCCGCCAGCCTACCTCGAGGAGATGCAGGGCCTGGCCGAGGGAGCCGGGGTCGATCTCCAGACGGTGAAGCGGGCCCACGCCATCCCGGATGTCTCGGAGATGGACTGCACCTTCTTCGCTGCCTGGGGCAGCTTCACCGCGAACAAGCACTTCATCCAGCTCCGGGCGCTCGACTACGCGACCGAGGCGCACATCCAGGACAACCCGGCGATCATCGTCTATCACCCGAAGAAGGGGCCGGCGTACGTCAACATCGGGTGGTGCGGTTTCATCGGCATGGTCACCGGGATGAACGAGAAGCGCATCTGCATGAGCGAGATCGGCGACGACTTCGACAAGGCCGTACAGACGCTCAAGGGCGAGCCGATGCCCTTTGTCATGCGGGACGTCGTGTCCAAGGCGACGACGATGCAGCAGGGCGTCGAGATCGTGAAGAGCGCGAAACGCACGAGCTCCTTCCTGTACCTCATCGGCGACGCCAAGATCCCCGGTGCGCGGGCGCTGAAGACGGGGCCGAAGACCTTCGAGGTCTACGATGAGAAGACGATTCCGTACGGCGCCCTCGGGGACGCGGTCTGGATGTCGATGGGCGCGGACTCCGACTGGAACCAGAAGGTGAAGAACGCGCTGAAGGCCGAGGCCGGCACGCTCACGGTGCAGTCGGCCATGAAGGACATCACGAGCAAGCTCGGCACCGGCAGTCTGCACACCGTGTACTTCGATGCCACCGACCTGAGAATCTGGGTGGCGAACGCGGACACCGACGGCTCCCCCGGCTACAACCAGGGGTCCGTCGAGTTCGACTTCGGGGCAGCCCGGGCGAGGCCGAAGAGCTGATGGCTGCTCTCCGGAGGTGCTTACGGTCCTGGGGCACGGGAACGGCATGCGAGCAAGGATGCTCGCGGTCCCGGAGGACGGCGAGGGCGGGGCATGGGTGGGTCGTACTGCTCACAGGCGTGGGGTTGTGCGCCGCATTGGGCCAGCCCCTACAGGCGCAGGAGCAGCTCACCCGCCTCGACGTGCTGAAGGAAGCGTGGGACGTCGCGCAGGCCATCCCCTCGCTCAGTCAGCGAGCGACGGCGCTGGCGGATGTGGGCCTGGCGCTTCAGCCCGTGGACCCCAGCCAGGCTGCCCAGGTGCTCAATGAGGCGGCGTTCGCCGCCGCGAACGTGCCGACCCAGGTCGAGCAGGCGCTCGCGCTGCAAGCGGTGGCGCGACGGATCGAGAAGATCGACCCCAAGCGAGCAGACAGCTTCTACCAGACCGCCGTCTCCTCGGCAGAGAAGTGTCCCTTCCCCGCGCAGAGGAGCCTCATCTACGCGGAGGTCGCTCTGTCTCGGGCCGCGACGGCGAAGGAGGCTGCGGCAGCGCTGATCCAGAAGGCGGCGGAGCAGGCGCGCGCGGTGCCGGAGCTGAGCGCGCGGGTTGGCGCGCTGAGGGATGTTTCGCAGGCGTACGAGCAGTTCGATCCCGCCATCGCCGCCCAGCTCTTCGACGAGGCAGTGAACGCAGCCCGGCAGGCTCCCGCCGGCGCGGAGCGTGACCTCGCGCTGGCCGAGCTGGCGGGGTCGGTGGCCAGCCGCAACGTACAGCAGGCGATGGAGGTCGCATCGAGCATCGCCGATGCCGCGGCGAAGTCCGAGGCGCTGGGTGACGTAGTGCGGGCCATCGCCGCCAGGGAGCCCGCGCAGGCGCTAGAGCTGGCGCTGTCGATCCCGGATGTCCCAACGCGGGTTGCGGCGCTGGCTGATCTGTCCTTCGCCGCTGGGCCCAGCGCGGGGGACGTGGCAAACACCGCGGCCCAGGAAGCCACCGAGGCTGCGGAGACGCTCCCCGCCGATGACGCAGGCAACGAGGCCCGGGCGGAGGCAGCCGCGGCGTGGGGGCCAGTAGACGTGACCCGGGCCCTCGCCGCAGCACGGAAGATCGCCGACGCGTACTTCGTCGATGCCGCCCTCAGCCGCATCGCTCTGTTCTTGGTGGGGTCGGACCTCAACCGCGCGCTTTCGGTAACGCTGGAGATCGAGCGGGAGGTGCTGCAAAGCGAGGCGCTCTGCACCGTCGTGTCGCACCTGGCGGAACACGACCCGCCGAAGGCCCGCGAGCTGGCCCTGAAGATCCGCGCCCGGAATCGCCGGGTCGAGGCGTTGCTCGCGATCGCGGCGAACCTGAAGGCGTAGGCCGGGAGGGGGTCGGGCAGGGCCACGATCCCGGCAGCGGCTGCGAGTCGCCGAGCGACTCGCAGCCGCGGTTGGTGGCGCGCCACGAGATGGTGGAAGAGGCGGTCGACGCCCATGGACTTCGCTGCCTTCGGCGCTCTCCTGCTCCTCTTCATCCCCCCCCTTGCTGCGCTGTGCGTGCTGCTGACCGGGCCGGTAGCGGAGGCGATCGGTCGCTGGCAGCGCGAGGAGGCGCAGGTGATGGGGGCGCCGGTGGCGGTGGCCGGAGTCGCGCTGCTGGTGGAGGCGGTCCTGGCGGCGGTGCTGTGGAACATGCGCGCGGTGGGCGCGGAACTGCGGGTGACCGTTGGCCAAGGCGCGCTGTGGGTGGATCGGTACGCGATGGGCGGCGTACTGGCGGTGTCCCTGGCCATGCTCATGGCGCTGGTGGGGGCGGAGATCGCGCGGCCGCGCGACACGAAGGTCGACTGCCTCAAAGTCGGCTCGGTCATGTTCCTGTGGGCGACGCAGGTCGCCTTGCTTCTCGCCGGGACGCTGCCCACGGTGACGGTGGCGGTGGCGCTCTCAAGCCTGGGCGTGGGGATCGCGCTGCTGCTGGCGGCGCGCCTGGAGGGAGGCCTGTCGCGCGTGGGCTTGACCGCAGCGGCGGTACTGGTGCCGACGCTGGTGTGGCTGCTCCTCGGCGCTGCGCGACGTCTACCCGCCGGGCCGGACATCTCGGAGGCCGATACCGCGCTGCGCACCGTCGATCCCGACGTCGTGCGGGCGGCGCTCGGTTCGCTGTGGCTGGCTGGGACGGTGCCGCTGGTCGCGGCCATCGCGCTGCTGACTGCGGCGCCTCGGCAGCGCGCTCTGGGCTATGCGGGCATCGCGGGGCTGGTCGCGGCGGGGATGGCGGGCACGCTGCCAGCACTGCTCCGGGTGACCGTGATGGCGTTCCCCGCCGGCTCGCCGGTGTATGCGCTGCAGTGGCTGTCGTCGAGGGTGGGATGGACGGCGATAGTGCTTGGTGTTGCTGCGCTGGGGCTCGTCCATGCGCCGGCAGGGCTGTGGCGGCGGTCGAGCCTGGCGGCTGTGGGGCTGCTCTGCGCGCTGGGGTGGTGCGTGTCCCACCTTGGACATGCCGGCGCCGAGGTGGCGCTGACGCTGAGCGCGTGCGTCGGGGTGACACTGCCGCTCTACCTGGGACACGTGATGTCAGTTGACAGGGCGGAGCCAAGCGTGCCCGCCGCGGAACGATCCTCGCTCCTGTGGTCCTCGCGGGTGCTCGAGGCCTGCGTCTTCCTCCCCTGGGCGTTGGGTGTGGCTGTGTCGTCGCTTGGTGGGCTGGTGCTCGTCGCGGTGGTCATTGGGGCCGGGGTACGGCTGGAGAACGACCTGCGGAGGCTGGCGCCGCTCGGCGTGGTGCGTGGGTCAGCGGGCGCGCGTTTCTGGGTCGAGGTTGGCGCCGTGGTGGCGCTGGCGATCTTCGCCGTCAGTGTCGGGCTCCTGTGGGGTCACGCCTCCGCGAACTCCCTTTTCCCCCGTTGACGCCGGGACCCCTGCGGCTATACTGGGCGTTGCACCGTACCGGAGAGATGAGATGCGGATTGTCCTGTACACGGGTAAGGGTGGCGTAGGGAAGACGTGCGTGAGTGCGGCGGCGGCACTGGCGGCGGCGCGGCGAGGGCAGCGCACGGTCGTCATGTCGTCCGACCGCGCCCACAGTCTCGGGGATGCGTTCCAGGTCGACTTGGGCCCGAACCCCATCAGCGTCGCCCCCAACCTGGACGCGCTGGAGATCGACCCGGGAAGCGAGATCGAGGAGCACTGGGGCGAGATCCAGGACTACATGCGGCGGCTGCTCACGAGCCAGGGGGGGGACGCGATCCGGGCGGATGAGGTGGCGATGCTGCCGGGGCTGGAGGAACTGTGTACGCTCCTGCGGCTGAAGGACTTCTGGGACCAGGGCACCTACGACGCGTTGGTCGTCGATTGCGCGCCCACGGGCGCCACGCTGCGGCTGCTTTCGCTGCCGGAGGTCTTCGGCTGGTACATGCGGCGCTTGTTCCACCTGGAGCGGGCGGCGGTAGGAGTGCTCCGGCCGACGGCGGGCTGGGTGCTGCCGTTTCCGCTTCCGCCGGACGACTTCTACGCGGCGATCCAGGCGCTCTACTGCCGGCTGCTCGATGTCGCCGCCCTGCTCCAAGACCCGGTGAGTTCCGGGGTGCGGCTGGTGACGATTCCAGAGCAGATGGCCGTCGAAGAGACCAAGCGCGCGCTCACGGAGTTCTCCCTCTACGGGATGTGTGTCGAGCAGGTGGTGATCAACCGGGTGATGCCCGACGAGGTGACCGACCCGTACCTCGAGGCGACGAAGGCCGTGCAGCGGCGGTGGATGAAGCAGATCCGCGAGGACTTCAGCCCGCTTCCGATCGAACAGGCGAAGCTGTTTGCGGGGGAGATCGCCGGCCTCGAGGCACTGCGGCAGCTTGCCGAACACCTCTTTGGCGACGCCGACCCGATGGCTGCGCTGCGGAGCGAGCCGCCGGTGCGGATTGAGGAGACCGATGGGGCCTGCCGGTTGATCGTCGATCTGCAGTTTGCCGCGCGGGGGGAGGTGGAGCTGATGCAGCACGGGGACGAGCTCGTGCTGGAGATCGGGAGCAGCCGCCGGAACCTCCTGCTCCCTCGCGGTCTGGCCCGGATGAGGGCGACGCGGGCGAGGATCGAGGATGGCTCGCTGGTGGTGGAGTTCGTGAAGGACGAAGGGGTGGCCAAACCGTTGTAGAGGATTGGGGCGTCGGGGCGGATGGCGCTTCGCACGTCCCCCATTCGACCCGTCCAGAGGACATCGTGACCGTTTGAGGAGGGAGCATCATGCCAACCGTGAGAGGGCCGTTGCCGGCCTGCCAGTGGCTCATGGACCACGTGGACCGGTTCTACGCTACCCCGTGGGGGCAGCACTTCAAGAATGCCCGCAAGGAGACGCTGCTCGGCATCCGTGCGCTCATCGACCGGAAGATCGAGCGGCTCGAATCGCTGGGAAACGTCCAAGAGCCGCAGAAGATCGAGGTCGAGTAGCAGATGGCCGCCAGCCCGGGCCTGCGCCGGTCGCTGTTCTTCGTCCACGGGTACAGCTGCTCGTGGCGGCACTGGACAGAGGCGAGGGAACGGCTCGGCCAGCAGCATGAAGTGACCCTCGTGTCGCTGCCAGGCCACGGGGGCATGCCCCTTCCGCTCGGCAGGTCCCTCCGTTTCGACGACTGTGTCGAGCACATCCTGGCGCAGGTCAGCGAGAGCGGCCGGCCGGGCGCGGTCCTCATCGGCCACAGCCTCGGAGGCATGCTGGGCATCGCCGGCGTCCACCGGCGACCGGGGTTGTTCGGTGGGCTAGTCCTGGTCGACGCCTACCCGAAGCTGGGGCAGCCATCGCCCTTCGACCGGTCCTTCTGGGAGGGCTCGCCGCCAGCGCTCAAGGCGGGGATCGTGCGGGGGATGATGGAGATGCGGCGGGGACTCCCGGCGACCCTCTGGGAGTCGGTGGTCGCCTTCGACGGCAGGCCGCTGCTCGCGGAGGTCGGGCTTCCGGTGCGTGGAATCTACGGCGACCGCGGCCAGCCGGATCACACGGCGCACAGAGAGCGGCTGCTCGAGAGCGGCTTGGCCGCGGCTCGGGATGTCGAGGTTCGCTTTGTGCGCGATGCGGGGCACTTCGTTATGCTGGAGCGGCCGGAGGAGTTCTGGGAAGTGGTGATGAGGGTTGTGGCGGAGCTGCCGGGGGAGGGCTGAGGACCGAGGACCAGAGGACCAAGGGGCCTGACGGCAAGGGCAGTGTCGGTCGGGGCCCTTCGGCAAGCTCAGGCCGCGGAGCGACCGACCTGCGCGAACGGCCAACGACAATGGCCGAACGGCCGGCCTGGACCAAGGTGAGGCGAGATGGCGCGGAGACCGACGGGCCCGATTGTGCTGAGTGCGAAGACGGCAAAGGCGCTGGAACTGGCAGTGCCGGGCGAGAAGGCGGCGGCGGCCATCGACCATGGCGGGACGAGTCCGCGCCTGGGGTTCTTCGATGCGAGCGGCCGGCCTGTGCTCCGGACGAGGAAGGGCGAGGTGCTCGCCCAGGGCGTGCGGCTGGAGATGTCGTCACACGACCGCATGCCCGCGGGCTGCAGCGACCCCAGGGATCTCCCAGCCTGGACGGCCCGCTACTTGGCAGAGGTGCTCGGGCCGCTGCTTGAGCGCTGGGGAGTGCGCCGCCTCGGGTACTCCATCGCCGGGCCGGTGTCGCGCGACGGCGTGGCGGTGAACACGCCGCAGATATGGGGGCCGACCGTCAACAACGTGCCCTATCGGACGATGCTCGAGAAAGCTCTGGGCCTCCCGGGCGGAGTGGTGCTGGGCAACGACATGTGGGCGGCGGCAAACGATATCATCGCCCGCGGGGCGAAGCAGAAGCCGCCGCTTGAGGTGGCGAACTTCGTCGTTATCACGGTCAGCTCAGGCATCGGCAGCAAGGTGGTGATCGACGGCGAGGTGCAGCTCGGGGTCGAGGGACTGGCGGGGGAGATCGGCCACCTGCCCATCCTCTACCCGGATGAGATCATCCCTGGGCGTCGGTGTGGCTGCGGCGGCCGGTACTGCCTGGAGGCCGGGTCGTCAGGCAACGCGAACGCCTACCGGGCGAAGACGGCGGTGGACCGCCTGCTCCCGCTCGCCGCGGCCTCGCCCTCCTCGGCGCTCATCCGGGAGATCGCGGGGATCAGCCTCGGGCCGGGCGAAGACCTTGACCTGCGCGCAAGGCGGGTCAACACCGCCGTGGTGAAGGCAGCGCTGGAGAACGATCCCCTAGCCAGCTCTATCGTCGACCAGACGACCCGCCCGATCGCCCGGGCGGTCGCGTCCCTCGAGAGCCAGCTCAACATCCGCAGCTTCTACTTCGTGGGCGGCTTCGCGCTGGCGCTCGGTGAGCGGTTCCTGACCGTGCTCCGCCAGCACCTGCTCCGCGTCGGCATCATCGGCCGCTCGGTAGAGACGATCCTCCAGATGGGTCGGCTGTACAACGTGAGGGCCCAGGACTGGGGCCTGCGGGGAGCGGCGTTGGCGGCACAGCGGAAGACGAACGGCGGCAAGGGGTAAGGGGTAAGCGGAACGGCCACGGCACTACGCTGGGTGGGCGTGTCGTTCCCCTTACCGCTTACCCTTTACCGCCGTTCTCAGCTCCTTGATGGCTGCCGCAGACCCCTGAGGGTGGGTGAAGATGCCCGTGCCGGCGACGATGACACCGGCACCGGCGTCTACCACCTGCCGGATGATCGGCCCCTTGACGCCCCCATCAACGGCGAGCTTGAGGTCGCGCCCCGTCTGATCGAGCAGCGCACGCGCCTGACGCAGCCGGTCGAGCGAAGTGGTGATGAAGGGCTGCCCCCCGAACCCGGGATCGACGCTCATGATCAGGACCAGGTCGAGGTCGGGGAGCAGCGGCTCGAGGACGGCTACGGGTGTCGCGGGACAGAGAGACACGCCGGCCTGCACGCCGAGCTCGCGGATGCTCTGCAGGACCCGGTGGGGGGCGTGGGTGGCCTCGTAGTGGATCGTGACAGCGTTCGCGCCGGCCTGGGCGAACTCGGCGACGTAGGCTTCCGGGCGCTCGACCATCAGGTGCACGTCGTAGAAGAGGGTAGTCTCCGCGCGGAGGGCTCTCACGACGCCCGCGCCGAAGGTGAGGTTGGGCACGAAGTGGCCGTCCATGATGTCGAAGTGGAGCCAGTCGGCGCCAGCTTCGGCGAGGCGTCGGGCCTCGCGGGCAAGGTGACCGAAGTCGGCGGGGAGGATGCTGGCGGCCACTAAGGGCATGAGCTACCCCTTGGGTTCGGAGCTGCTCGCCGGGCGAGCCGCCCGGCCTACGCGGCGTGTGGAAGCACCCCTCTTGGGTTCGCGGGGGGAGCGGTCAACGCTTTCGGTAGTCCTCGCAGACGGTGGCGTTGGGTCGCTCCGGGCGTCGGCAGGAGCGCGGGTGGTCGTACTTGCAGGAGTCGCAGAGGAAGGCGCCGGGCGCGAGAGCCCCCCGGATTCTCGCCACCAGTCGCTTCCACCATTTCGGGGCCGACATCGCGTGGACTCGGTCCGGCGGAGCCGGCCTCCGACGCGCGGACTATCGCTTGTCCCGCACGGAGGCGATGCGGTTCCCGCCGACCTGTTTGGCCAACTCGAGGCCCTGCAGTGCGGCCTCGATCAGCTCTTCCTTGGAATCGCCGTCGAGTGGGTACTCGGCAACGCCCGCGCTGGCGGTGACCTGCGCCTTGCCGCCGCGCGTTCTGAGTTCGATCTCGCAGATGGCTCGGAGCAGACGGCCGGCAGCGCCCAGCTTCCCGCGCTCCCCCGTGTGGGGCAACATGGCCACGAAGGTCCCGCCCTCGTAACGTGCGCCAAGGTCGACCTTGCGGAGCTTCTCGCGCAGGACCCTCCCCACCTGGGTCAGCAGCAGATCCCCCTGAGCGAAGCCGTGGATCCGGTTGAACTCGCCCAGGCGGTCGATGTCGAGGGCGACGATGGTGATCTCGTGGCCGTAGCGGGAGGCACGGAGGAGCTCCTCTTCGAGGCGCTCGCGCAGGATGCGGGGTGTATAGAGCTTGGTCAGAGCATCGACAGTGGCGGTCGCGTCGGGGGCGCCGACCATCTGTGTCGGGGCGGTCGTCTTCGCCCGGAGGTGGCTCTCCTTGACCTCCTGGGCGGCCAGAATCTGCCGCAGGCGGTTGAGGGCGCTGCGGAGGATGTGGGAGACGTAGTTGCAGGAGATGCTGAGCTGGGTGGCGACTTCGGTCTGGCTGAGCCCGCGGTAGTACAGGGCGTAGACGACCCACCGCTCGATGCGCTTGAGCTTCTGCAGGGCGTCGCGGAGGGCGAGCTTCTCCTCGAGGGGCAGTGGGGAGACCTCGGCGCGGAGCGACTGGATTCGTTTGCGGTCGAGGGGGATGTCCTCGGGACCGTCCTGGGACTCGGGGGCGTCCAGGGAGCTGACGCGGAAGATGCCGCGGGTGCGCAGGACTTCCTGGACTTCGTCAGGGGTGAAACCGGCCTCGGCGGCCAGCTCATCCGGCGTGGGCTCCCGGTTCAGCTGGTGGCGGAGCTTCTCGGTGAGGCGGGCGACCTTGCGGCTTCGCTCGTAGAGCCAGCCGGGCTGCCGGATCATGGAGGTCCGGTCGCGGAGATAGTGCCGAATCTGCCCGTTGATCTTGTGGGTAGCGTAGGTAGAGAACTTGATGCCCAGGGAGGGGTCGAAGGTGTCGACGGCCTTGACCAAGCCGATGTAGGCTTCCTGGGTCACGTCCTCAAAGGGCTCGCCCGAGGTCAGGAAGCTGCGGGCTACCTTCTCGGCCAGTTCGGAATGGCCCCGGATGAGCTGTTCGCGGATTCCCTCGTCCCTCGTCTGCGCGAACTCGGCGAACAGGCGCGCCATGGTGTGGGCGCCCGACGCAGACTTGGCGGGGCGTTTGGTAGCCAAGGGTCCCACCATGGAGCCGGCCGCGAAGCCTGAGGCTCTCGCGGCCCGTGCGATCGGTCGGCTGGTGTAGCGGTTGCATAGGGTTTCGACGAGAGCGCCCACGTGTCCTTCCCCCCGTTGGCAGGACGACGTACTGCGCGGCTTTCGCCTCCTGCGGCTGTATGGACCGACTAGAACTTGCCCGCCCCGGCCTGGCCGACGAGGTCATAGATCGGCGAGATGACCGAGACGGCGACGAATCCGACGAGCACACCGAGGACCACGATCAGGAGCGGCTCGATGATGGAGGTCAGCGCCTTGATGGCGGCGTCGACTTCCGTCTCGTAGAAGTCGGCCACTTTGAGCAGCATCTCGTCCACGTGCCCGGTCTCCTCACCCACGGCGATCATCTGGACGACCATGTCGGGGAAGACCCCACCCTCACCCAGCGGGGCTGAGAGTCGGTCGCCCTTCATGACGTGATCCTTGGCGGCCAGGACGGTGCGCTCGATGACGGCATTGCCGGAGGTGGAGGCGACGATCTCCAGGCCGACCTGGGTCCTGACCCCGCTCTTCATCAACGTGGCGAGGGTGCGGGCGAAGCGGGCGATGGAGAGCTTCCGCAGCAGCTCCCCGAACAGCGGCACCTTGAGCTTGAGGCTGTCGAGCTGGAGCCGCCCGGAGGGTGTGCGGGCATAGGCCTTGTAGCCGATCACACTGCCGACCACGGCAGCGATGGGTACGTAGAAGTACTTGACGGCGTAGGAGCTGGCGTTGAGCAGCAGCTTGGTGGCGATAGGGAGATCGACGTTCAGTTCGCTGAAGATGACCCTGAACTTGGGCAGGATGAAGAAGACCAGGATCCCGGTCATCAGGAAGGAGAAGCTGAGCACGATGGAGGGGTACACCATCGCGGAGATGACCTTGGTCCGGGTCTCCATGTCCTTTTCCAGGTAGGCGGCGAGGCGGTTGAGCACCTGATCGAGGACGCCGCCGGCTTCGGCGGCACGGATCATGCTGACGTAGAGGTCGGAGAAGGCGCCCGGGTACTTGGCCATGGCCTGGCTGAGGGTCTGGCCCTCCTGAACATCGGCCTGGATCTGGCCGATGATGCGGCCGAGCCTGGGGTCCCGGACCTGGCCACGGAGGATGTCGAGGCATTTCATGAGGTTCATGCCGGCGTTGATCATGGCCGCGAACTGGCGGCTGAAGACCATGATCTCGCGGAGCTTGACGCGGCCTCCGAGTCCCCGAGCCCGGCCGACCCGAGCGGGCGAGGCAGTGAGCTGGGAGACCGCGAGCCCACGCTCACGGAGGAGATCCTGGGCTTGCTGAGGCGAGGGAGCCTCGATGGAGCCCTGAGTTGATGCTCCCGTCCGGTCATGGGCGACATAGCTGTAGTTCGCCATGGGTCTCACTCCTGTCGGGCCGCCGTCTCTATGCTCTGGCCAGCGCGGCGGCCTCTTACCGCGCCGTCAGAAGGCGCTGAAAGTGGTCGGGGTCCAGGGCGCGCATGGCGCCTTCCTCGTGGGTGATGATCCCCTGGCGGACGAGTTCCGCCAGGGAGCCGTCCATGGTCTTCATACCATACTGGCCGCCGGTTTCGATAACGGTGCTCATCTGGTGGGTCTTGGCCTCACGGATGAGATTGCGGATGGCGGAGGTAGCGAGCATAACCTCGAGGGCGGGCACTCGGCCGCGCCCGCTAGCGCGCGGGATGAGCTGCTGGGTGATGACGGCCTCGAGGCAACTCGCCAGGAGCACCCGCACCTGCTCTTGCTGGTAGGGCGGGAAGATGTCGACGATGCGGTCGACGGTCTGCGGCGCGCTGCGCGTGTGGAGGGTGGCGAAGACGAGGTGGCCCGTCTCCGACACCTGGAGGGCCGTCTCGACCGTCTCGAGATCGCGCAGCTCGCCGACCAGCACGACGTCGGGGTCCTCGCGGAGGGCGCTTCGCAGGGCGGGGGCGAAGGCGTAGGTATCGCTGCCGACCTCCCGCTGGTTGACCATGGACTTCCCATGGTGGTGGAGGTACTCGATGGGGTCTTCGATGGTGAGGATGTGGCAGGCGCGGCTCTGGTTGATGTGGCTGATCATGCAGGCCAGGGTGGTCGACTTGCCGCAGCCGGTCTGCCCGGTGACGAGGACGAGGCCGCTCTGGCGGTTGGTGACGTCCAGCACGACCGGGGGCAGGTTGAGCTGCTCGGCGGTCGGGACACTCGTGGGGATCGTGCGGAGGGCGGCGGCGACGGCGCCGCGCTGCATGAACACGTTGACGCGGAACCGGCCGAGCCCGGCGATGCCATAGGAGAAGTCGAGTTCATGGTTCCCCTCGAAGGCTTCCACCTGGCGATCAGTGAGCATGTCGTAGATGAGGCGCTGGGAGTCCAGGGGCGCGACGCGACGGTAGGGCAAGGTCTGCAGCCGGCCGTCGATGCGCAGCACGGGGGGGAGACCGACGGTGACGTGCAGGTCGGAGGCCCCGTACTCGACGGTCATCGCACAGAGGTCGTCGATGCCGATTGACTCGACGCTCCCCTGCCCCTGTGCCTGGCTGATGGGCTCGGCTACCGCGGCCGGCGCCGGTGGTTGGCTGGAGGTGGTGCCGCTCACGGCGTGCTCCTTCTATTCGGTCTGCGTCCTGGTCAGCGCTTCATCGAGAGTGGTGATCCCCTGCAGGACCTTGGCGATCGCGTCGCCTTTCAGGGTGACCATGCCCTGCCTCTCGATGGCAACCTCACGGATGACGTGGCTGGGCGTCTGCTTCAGGGTGAGCTCGCGCATGTCGTCGTCCACCACGAGGAGCTCGTAGATGCCGATTCGGCCGCGGTAGCCGTCCTCGCATTGACTGCAGCCCTCGCCCCGGAAGAACTGGACGCTCTCCTCGCTGTCGACTTCGATGCCGGCGATGTCGAGCGCTTCGGGGGGAGGAGCGTAGGGGACCTTGCAGTGCACACAGATCTTGCGGACGAGTCGCTGGGCGAGCACGCCGCTGAGGGCCGAGGCGATGAGGTAAGGCTCGACGCCCATCTCGACCAACCGAGCTACGGCGCCCGCGGAGTCGTTGGTGTGGAGCGTACTGAGGACGAGGTGGCCGGTCAGGGCGGCCTCGGTGGCGATGACGGCGGTTTCGGTGTCGCGGACCTCGCCGACCATGATGATGTCGGGGTCCTGTCGCAGCATCTCCCGGAGGATGGTGCTGAAGGTCATGCCGGCTCGCTCGTTGACACTGCACTGGGTGAGGCCGGAGAGCTCATACTCGACGGGGTCTTCGACGGTGATGACGTTCTTGTCTTTGGTGTTGATGCGGTTGAGGGCGCCGTAGAGGGTGGTGGACTTGCCGCTGCCGGTGGGGCCGGTCGCCAGGACGATGCCGTGAGGTCGCAGGATGAGCTTCTCGAACATCTCCTGGGTCTGGGTGCTGAAGCCGAGCCGGCTGAGGTCGGCCTGAACGGAGCTCTTGTCGAGCACGCGCATGACAACCTTCTCGCCGAACTGGCCGGGGAGAGTGGAGACGCGGAAATCGAAGGCCTTGCCGTTGAAGCGCATGGCCACGCGGCCGCCCTGAGGCGCCAGCTTCTGGTCGATCTTCATCCCCGACATCACTTTGACCCGCCCAATCATGGGCGCCTGGGCGCTCTTGGGCACCTCCATCGCGTCCCGCAGGACGCCATCGACACGGTAGCGGACGCGGACCATCGATTCCTCGGGTTGCATGTGGATGTCGCTGGCTCGCTGCTGCACGGCTTTGGTGATGATCATGCGCACCAGCTTGACGACCGGTGGGTCGCCGGCGACGGCCTCGGTGTCGCTGAAGTCGAGCTCGCCGGGCCTGTGCTGCTCGGCGACCTCTTCGGCCCCCTCCTCGAACTCGCCCAGCAGGCTGTCCAATTCGTGTGCCACGCGGGCCCGGGTGTCGCTGATACCGGTGATGGCGTTGTTGATGTCCTCGGCGAGCGCGATCAGGGGCTCGACGCGGAACCTGAAGTTGGTGCGGAGCCGGATCTGGTCGATGGCCCGGATGTCGTTCGGGTCGGCCATGGCGACCTTGAGGGTGCCGTTCTCGACCGCAATGGGGATGCAGGTGAACTTGCGGAGGATGCTGTCGGGCACCAAGCGGCCGGCTTCGGGCTCGGGCTGCATCTCCGAGAGGTCGACGAACGGGACGTTCCACTGGAGGCCGCGACAGATGGCGGAGTCGCGCTCGGTGATGTAGCCCATGTTGACCAGGATCTGGCCGATGAACTCGTTGGTCTCCCTGGCCACCCGCAGGGCCTCATCGAGCTGCTCCTGCGTGAGAGAGGTGTTGTCGACGAGGATCTGGCCGATCAACCGCTGGTCCACGGCGAACCCTCCACGAAGCAACGGGCGGCGGGCCTGTCGTCGGCCCGCCGCCCGCATCGCCTTCGGGCGTTTGCGCTCTGGGTGGCTCCGCTATCCCTCCCCCTCCGCCGGCTGGCCACTCGCAGGCGCTGCTCCGGGCCGCAGCAACTTGACTTCAGCGAAGACGACGATCTCGGACTTCTTGCGCGTCGTCTGGCGCTTCTTGAACAGCTCCCCAAACAGCGGGATGTCCTTCATGAACGGGACGCCGCTGAGGGTCTTCAGCTCCTCGTCCCGCAACAGACCGCCGATCACGATGATATCGCCGTCGGAGACGCGGGCAATGGTCTGGGCCTCGCGGGTCGAGACGATCGGGTACCCCTGCGGTGTGAAGGCGGAGAACGAGCGGACCTGGGGCGCGATGAAGATCGTGATCTGGTCCTTCGTGTCCACGGTGGGCGAGAACTTGAGGCCGAGGCCGACGTTCTCGAACTCCACGCTCCGGGTCACGGTGCCGTCGCCGGCCACCGCCACCTCGTAGGGGATGATGTCGCCCACCAGGAACTCGGCGCTCTTGCCGTTGACGGCCACCAGCTTCGTCCGCGACAGGATGGTGCTGTTGGTGTTCTTGAGCACGGCGTCGAGCGTAGCCTGGAAGGGCCCGGCCCCGGCAACGTTCAAGGCCCCCCGGACGATCTTGCCGAAGTTGAAGCCATCCTTGGCGGTGCTCTGTTCGGAGACGATCAGGCCTGGCAGCGTCCATGAGAACCCTGTGCCCCCTTCCCGGTCGCCGGTGATGTCGGTGATGGTGGCCGTGATCTGAACCTGGGGCGGCGCCACGTCGACCTGCGCCAGGAGCGCCTCGACGGCTGAGACAGCGGCCTCAGGGCCGCGCACGACGATGACGCCGGCCGGCCGCATGCCACCGGCCTCTGAAGTGCCCTGGGCCTCGGCGATGTCGCGGGTGCTGCTGGCCAGGAAGGCCTGCACCTGCTCGCCGTACATGCTGGTGATGAGCTGGACCATGGCCTCGGGGTCGACGTAGGATACCCGAAGCGCTCTGGCGACGGCTTCCTCGGGGGCCGTGGGCCCGGCGCCGGCAGGTGGAGCGACGTCGATTGTCTTGAGGATCTGCTCGGCTTCATCGACATCCACCGATTTGCCCGAGAGCGCGATGACCGCTACCTGCCCCGCCTCGGGCCCAGGAAGCCGGACCTGGATGTTGGGCGTGAGGGCCTTGAGGGCCGCTTCGGCCCGAGCGGGCGTCAGGTGTTCGAGCTGTATCCACCGGGTCGTGTCCTGGGGTGGAACATCGACTTGTGCTGCGTGCTCTCGCAGCCACTCCAGCGTGGCCTCATCCGGCACATCCATGAATACCATACTCTTTGCGTCTTCAACTATCCTGATTGTAACGCCCCGCTCCTTGACGACGTCGGCGAGCTCCAGCGCGATGCGCTGGGGCGTGGTGTTCTGGGGCTGGTAAACGAGCTCGAGCGGCAGGGGTGTTCCGGCCGCGCCAGGGGTCTTCTTCAGCCGAGCGATCTCCTCGGCGGTTCCCACGACGTAGTTCCGGTCACCGACGAGGACGTACTCGAAGTTGTTGAGGGCCACGATGAGGTCGAGGGCCTCGGTCAGGGTCACCTGAGCGAGACTGACCGACATGTTCCCGGTAACGGCCGGGGTGGTGATGATGTTCTTCTCGGCGTACCTGGCGAGGGCCGTCAGAATCTCCACTACCGGAGCGTCCTGGAAGTCCACGTTGATCAGGGCCTCGGCGGATCGCTCCTCGGTGGGGGTGCTCTCAGTTGACTCGGTCGTGGGCCCGGGCCTCTCGGCCACGCGGGTGGGCGTGCGTCCGCGAGCCAGCTCACAGAGGACGGTCTGGGGGGAGGCGCCGAGCCGGGCCGAGCAGAGCTCGCCTTCGTCGGCGGGGATGACTACGGTCGCTCCCTGATCGCTCTCCTGAACGGAGACGGCGCCCTCGCGGGCGGGGTGAAGGGCCACGGCGCGCACGCATGCGGGCGCCACAATCGCCCCGGGGAAGGTGACGACGTAGCGGCTGGGCGAGTCGAGCTTCTCGATGCGGTACATCAACGGGCGGGAGCAGTCGACGGCCACGCACAACGGGTCGAGTGTGACAACCCGGACCTTCTCGAGCTCGGGCTTCGCCTCGGCGGCGGGGTGGTCCTCAGCCTCCGGACGGGGCCGGACCGCAACCAGGCTCGGCGGCATGGCCGTCATGGAGGGAGCGGAGACGACCACCTGCGGGACGGGGGCGGCTTCCTCCACGGGTGGCTGCGCCGGCAGGCACAGGCCGGAGTCGACCGGCGCCGCCGCGAGGAGGACTTGGGCGCCTGGCCGGGGCAGCGGGTCCGGCACGCCGGCTAGCGGGGATCTCGTCTCCGGCCTGCCACCAGCCGCCTGCCGAGGGAGCAGGTCGCGCCACGGTGCACTAACGGCTCGCAGGATGGCGCCGACCGGGGACGTGCTCACCACCGCAGGGCCGAGCGGCCCGACGGAGGCCACCAGCGGGGCGGACGCCCGCGCGGGAGGCGGGAACGGGCCGAGATCCGTGGGGGGTCGCTCCTCCTCCGGCAGATGGAGCCTCACCAGAAGGCCGGTCGCGTCGGCGAACCGCTGGATCGAGGGAGGCTGCGCCCCGGCGCAGGCGACCTCGAGTCGCACAACCGTGGGCGCAGAGCCGGCCTGGGTCAGGGATACCAAGCGCGCGAGGCCGGGAGTCTCCTGGATGGGCCGATCGCCTCGGGGGCCGAGCACGGCACCCACGAAGTCGGCCACGAGGCGCTCCGGAGCGTGAGCGCGCGTGATCTGCACGGGGGTCGGGCGGCTGGCAGTGACATGCACTACCGCCCAGCCCGCCTCGCGTGCGACCCCCACGGATTCGACGGCCACGCTGGCGGGGGGGCTGAGTGAAGCCGGCAAGGCTACGGATAGCCCAAGACCGAGGACCGCCAAAGCGGCCATGGTCGCGGCGACCAGCCTGGGGCTCTGTCGGCTCTGCATCGGTGATTCCTCCCACGGCGCATCTGTTGCTTCGGTTGTGCGACTCGGCATGTGTTGCTGCGATGGTTGCTGCGCTTGCCCAGCTCGTCAGCCGACCAGGTCATGTCGATGGCAGGCAGGAGGTCCGCGTGAACCTACTGCGGGGTGCTGCTCGCCTCCTCCGGCACGGGCGTTGGGGCCGGGGAGGCCTCCTCGGGCGGCACGACCCTGACAGGCTTCCCCTTGACCGGCCTGGCTGTGGAGGTCGCAGTGGCGCTCGACTGGGGCGGCGGAAGCGCAAGCTCGCGCATTCCCCCTCGACCCACCACGGTGATCTCGCCGGACCCGATGGCCTTGATGCGGTTGCCTTCTTTGTCCAGGGACTCCCCCGGCCGAACGTAGCGTCCGTGTGCCCCTTGAGTATCGGAGCGGCGGACCACGGCGAGCGAGCGGGATTTGCCGCTGATCGTCCCCACGAGGGACACCGAGGCCGGCGGCAACGGGCCACCACCGCGCCGGACCACCGGGTAGCTCGCCGCAAGTGCCGCGGGGAGCGGGCGCTGAGCGGGCCGGGGCCTCATGGTCGGTGGAAGAGCCGCGCTCCCCCCGGTCGTCGGGCTGGGGAAGGGCGTGGTGGAGACCGGCGCCGGCAGAGGTGGCGGGAGCGGCGGCGGGTTGTTCGGGATGGTTGGGGGCGGCGACACGGGCTTAGAGCCCGGAGCAGCGCCCGGCGATGGGGTTGTGGTCGGATGCAGCTCCGTCAGTGGGTCTTTGTTGGGTGGCAAGGTGATGGTGTCGACGCTGGGCGCCGGCCCTCCGGGCCTGGGCCCCATCGCCGCGATCGGGGGCTGGCTTGGCTCCGTCGGCGTGCCGGTAGTGGTGGTGGCGGCGCCGGGGCTTGATGTCTCCGGCGCCTTCTTCGCGGCAGCCTGCTTGGCGTGCGGCAGGCTCTGGATCCACCCCATGTCCTTCGCCATCCGCAACATGGCGAAGATGAGCAGCGGGATGCCGATGACGATCAGGGGAATCTGGGCCTTGGGAGGCACCAGGTGTTTGGGCTTCTTCTCGGGCGTATCCATTCCTTTGCCTCTCCTCCAGCCGCTCCGGAGAGCGGGCCGCCGTCGACTCTAGTACACTTTGACGCTCAGTTCGCCCGGGAAGCCGGTGCGAGGAGCGAGGATGTACGCTTTGACCTGAAGCCTGACGGTGGCTGCGGCGCGGCGGTCCGCACGGACCTCCTGCGGCCCGGCCTTCTCGATCTCGACGGTTTCCACCGAGATGATCTTACCCAGTTTGCCGAGGGCCTTGATGAAATCGAAGGCGCCGGTGTAGCTGCCATCGAATCGGAGCTCGATGTCCATCTCGTCGTAGCGCTGGCCGGTGGATTGCTCCGTGGCTGCGCCCTGGTCCTCCCCGGCGGCTCCTTGGGCTGGTGCGGGGGCGCCCTGGTCGGATTTCTGGTCGCCGCCTTGGGCGGCCTTGCCTTCGTCGCTGCCGGGCGTTTCCTGGCCTGCGGTGGAGGCGACTTTGCCCGGCCGGATCTCGCCCGGCCGGAGCTCGATGATGTCGTTGCCGGTGAGCGTGGCGGTGCTCTCGATCTGGCGCATGAGGGTGGGCATGTACTCGGCTTCAGGGAGCGAGCGCTCGATCTCGCTCAGCTCTGCTCCCAGAGCGTCGTCATCCTGGCGGAGTTTCGCCAGGTCGACCCCCCGGACGGCTGTGTCGAGTTCCTTGCAGCGCTGCTCGGCAGCGCTGCGCTGGGCGAGCGCAGCGACGGTCTGTTTGGTGGAGATCATGAAGCCGATCAGGAGGATGAGCAGGCAGACCACGGCGGCGCCACCGAAGACGAGGAAGCGCTTGTTCTTCAGGGCCATCGTCATCTCGGGGCCCCCTTGCCGGGTAGGAAGGCCTGGATCTCGAAGTCGATGCTCTCCGGAATCGGCCCGCCCCCCCTCCGGCGCGTGTACTGCAGATAGACTTCCTTCGTCTTGAAGGAAGTGGTGTTCTGCAAGTTGGCGTAGAACTGAGCGACCAGGTTGCCCGTGGCCGCCTGTCCGACGAGGGTGAAACCTTCGCGATCCGTCGCCTGCCCGGACTTGCTGCCCTCTTGCATGATACGCGGATGGAGCGTCTTGGAGGATCGGGCGCTATTCAGCTTGACGCCGTCGGGGAGTGCCTGGGCGATGTCGGCCAAGGCCTGACACCATTTGGCTTCGCTGTCACGGGCAGAGCGCAGGAGGTCCACAAGAGGGCGTTGGCTGTCGAGCTGTCGCTGCACGGCGTCGATGTCGTTCTTCTGCTCTCCGAGCTTGGAGACCGTGCTCTGCGCAGCAGCGATACTGGCCCTGAGGGCGCGCAACCGGGTCTGCTGCCAGGTGAAGCTTGTCATGGCGGCGATGAAGGCTGCGACGGCGATGAAGAAGGCCAGGCGCCCGGCGGCCTCGCCGACGTGCCTGGCCCGTTCGCGCTCTGTGATGAGGTTGACGTTGAGCACCGGGACACACCCCCACTGAGGCGTGGTTCGAGCATCCGAAGGTCAGCCGGCCATGGTCGGCAACGGCTCGGCTTCCGGCCGGCCGGCCAGCGGGTAAGCGCCGGAGAGCATGGGCTCGCGCAGGGCGAGACCGGCGGCGACGGTGAAGTAGGGCGACAGGTCGGCCAGGAAGCCGGGATCGTAGGCTGGAGCCCGGATCCTCGTGTCGCGGAACGGATCGCTGATGACGATCCGGGCGCCCAGGGCGCCGCGCAGGTACTCCTCCAGGCGCGGCAGCCGCGAGACGCCGCCGCTCACCAGCACGCGGTCGGCGCCGGCGCTGCCGGCCGACCGGAAGGAGGTGGCCAGGAAGTTGAGCGACTGCTTGGTGTCGCGGACGATCTCCTCCAGCACAGGGCTGATCGCGCGGCTGACCTGGCGCTGCTCATCAGGGAGGGCTTCGGCCTCCTCGCGGGTGCAGGCCACGGCGCGCGACTCCTTGATGCGCCGGGCCTCCTCGGCGTCCACCGAGAAGGTGGAGGCGATGGCCTGGTCCATGCTCTGGCCCCCGATGGGGGTGATGCGCGGGAGAGCGAAGCACCCACGCCAGACGATCGTCATCTCGGTGAACGCGGCCCCGATGTGGAGCAGGAGCAGCGTCTCCTCGAACAGATGCGGATCGGGGTCGGCGTAGACCTGCGCGCGGAGTACGGCGAATTGGACGGGCTCCATCACGACGGGGGTGAGCCCCGCGGTCTCGAGGGCCTGGATGCGGCTGTCCACGGGCTCACTGCGGGCCGCGACCAGGAGGACGGACATCTGGGGCTCGCTGCTGTCGGCATCCAGGACCTGCCAGGCGATCTGGCCTTCCTCCAGGCCGAAGGGGACGTGCGGCCGAGCCTCGAAGAGGATGGCCTTGGCGAGCGTCGCGGGGTCGCGTCGAGGGACCTGGAATCGCGTCGCGACCAGCGAGGGGTCGGTGACGGCGCAGGCCCCGAGGTCCGCCGTGCTGCCGGTTGACCGCAGGAGTTCGCGGATCACGTCACCCACGATGATCGGGTCCACGACGACCCCGTTGGCGAGGGCGCCGGGAGGAGTAGGCGCCATGCCGAGGCGCGTGGCGACGACGTGGTCGCCCTCGACGTGGCACTGCATGAGCTTGACCGAGGTGCTGCCGATGTCGACGGCCACGATGGATGGTCGTCCGAAGATCACGTCGAGCAGCTTGTGTGACATGCGCTACGCCCCTCCTGACCCAGCCTAGGCGGCCGGGACGGCGGTCAGATGCTCGAGAAGGCTGCACAGTAGCTGGTTGACGTCGGCCGGGCTGTCGCAGTCGACGCTGGCGACCGCGGCATCGGGGGGCAGGTTGAGCGCGGCCCGGACCAGGTCTGCATCCTCAGGGGTCGAAACGGCGACGACGCCACCACCGGGGCAGGCCTGCTGCAGGAGGTCGAGCAGGTCCTGGCCGAGGGCGAGATCACTCGATTCCGGCCCGACGACGAGGCAGTAGCCGTACACCTGGCCCGCGAGGACCCGGCAAACGTACTCCCGCCGCCAGCCGCCATCGACGATGAACACACAGAGGCTGAGGCCGTCCCGCACGTCCACCCGGCCGAAGGCCACCGGCCCATTGCAGCTCTCGTCCTCCTGGGCCGATTGCGACACCGAGGGCCCGCAACGGACGATGAAGGGATGCCAGGATCGGAGCAGCCGGTGCCGCAGGAAGTCGTTGGTCACGATGACGAGCAGCTTCACGTTGGTCATGGCGCCTCCATCCTTCCCTCCATCCGGGCCGGTCGTCAGGCCGAGCGCCCCGGGTCGGTCCTCAGATACGCGATGATCTCCCGCAACTCAGACGCCGTTGGCCGCCGGGACGCGGGCGGCGGCTCGGCAGCCTCCGGCGGCCGGTCGGGGGCGGCGCCGGCAGGCCGCCCGGTCAGCGGGCTGCTCTCGTCCGCAGCGGCCGCCAGGGCGACCAGTCCTTCCTCCACGAGGCGCCCGATGCTGACGCACGTCTGTGTCATCCCGAGCCCGTCTCCGGCGGCGATCTCGCCGAGGGTGCGCCGGCCATCGATGAGCTGGACGACTACTCGGTCCGGCTCGATGAGCCGATCGGGTTCGACCGCGACGCCTTCGACGATGTACGGCCGAGCCGCCGGCTGGCGTGCCAGTGCCTGCGCCTGGCTGACGTTGTCCAGGTGGCGGGCGCCAGCCAACAGCAGGGAGGGCACATCGCAGTCGATCGTCCGCTCCTCGGGCACTTCCCGGGGGGTGAAGACGAAGGCGCCCGACCGGTTGCCCAGCAGGGAGAACACCACCTCCGCGCCGCGCCCCGAGCCATCGTAGGCATCGGTGATCATCCCGTCCCGGAAGACCAGCTCCGCCCCCCGAGCACCATCGATGACGGAGAGGACCCCGGTCTTCCGGCCCAAGGACAGGATCTGCAGGACGTCCTCGGGCTCCGTATCTGTGAAGCTGCCGTGCAGTGCCAAGGCGGCGCTCCCTACGTCTCTCGCGTGCGGGCGTCCTCGGCGGCAGGGCCTTGTTCGGGGGACTGCCGCCGGAAGATGTCGCCTTCCGGGCTGTCGGGCAAGAGGCCGGCGGCTGAGCGGCCTCGGGCCCCCTCGACGACCAGGGCCAGGTTCTCGGCCGCTTCCGCCGCATAGAGGCGGACCAGGCCCAAGGTAGTGCGATCATCGAAGGCGGCCAAGAGCAGAGCATTATCGCCCACGATGGACAGGTGCAGGTTCTGCTGCTCTCCCTGGTGGAAGAGGACGCTGAAGGCGTTCTCGCCGATCAGGCGGGCGACGTGCTCGGTGGCGGCGAAGGCGGCGGCGGCGAGGGCCGCCAGCTCCTCGGCCGCGCGCCTCTGGGCATACCCTCGCTCGGCGATGACCTGCCCACTCCGGTCGATGAGAATGGCGAAGGTGGCCCGCGAGGACATCAGGAACGCGTCAAGCTGCTCCGTGATGCTGCGAGCATCATCCTCGTAGATCACCAACGCATCGAGTGGCAAGGGCACACCTCCGTGGCGCCCGGGCTGAGTCGCCGGGCCTACGCCGTTCGCAGCTTCGCGAGCACTGACCGGCAGACGCCGTTGAGCGAATCGAAGACACCGACCCCCTGGGGGGCAACGGACTCGTAGGTGGGCACGCGTCGTTGTCGCCGGTTCAGCGTGAAATCCAGGTAGTGGGTGGGGGCGGTGTCGGGAAGGTCCCGCTTGTTGTACTGCAGCACGTAGGGCAGCGTGTCGATGTCATAACCATACTGGCCAAGGTTCTCCATCAGGTTGGCGAAGCTCTCGATGTTCCCGCGCACACGCGACCACTGCGAGTCGGCGACGAACACGAGGCCGTCAACGCCGCGCAGGACCAGCCGGCGGGTGGCGTTGTAGACCACCTGACCCGGCACCGTGTAGAGCTGGAACTTCACTGTGAAGCCCCCGATGTTGTGCGCCTCGAGAGGCAGGAAGTCGAAGAACAGCGTCCGGTCGCCTTGGGTGGAGAGCGAGACCAGCCCGCCCTTCTCGGAGGCCGGGATGTGCGTGTGGATGTACTCCAGATTGGTCGTCTTGCCGCACATGGCGCAACCGTAATACACGACCTTGCAGGTGATCTCGCGCCTGGCATAGTTGATGGAAGCCATCCGACAAGCCCCCTGTGAGGCGCCGCAACGTGTCGCAGTCGATCAGGCAGCCGATCCGGTGCGGCCGGCCGTTGGTCCGAGCGGCTCGGCCCGCGCCCGGGCAAGGCCCGCCCGCAGCTCCTTCGCCGCGGTCTCGACCTCCAGCCGCAGAAGTCCGAGGTTTGCGGTGGGATCGGCGATCGCGACCACGTAGCCCCGGCCCATGTCGCCGATGACCAACATGCCGTTCGTTGCGCCGAACACGGCCACTCCGAGCGCATCGTCAGCAGCGACGCTAAGCAGCAGGGAGGCCGCGCGGCCGATCTCCGCCGACATGGCGGCGATCTCGTCCTCTCCCCGAGTGCCGGCCATCGCCTGTGACACGATGCCGATGCCGTCATAGGAGCAGATGGCGGCGACTCGAACGCTGCTGACCCGCGTCACACGCAGGAGGGCCGTCTCCATGCTCAGCGCTACCTCTCCCTTCGGCGGCAGGGCCCCCGCCACCGGCGGCCCCCTTACTCGGCGCGGCCGGCTCTGAGAGCCTCGGCCCGGGCAACAAGGGCCGGAAGAACGACTTCGGCTACCTCGCGGGCGCCGGGCCTCGGACCCATCAGGCATCCGAACAGCATGCGACCCGATACGGCGAGCAGCTCGCAGCCGCCCAGAGCGGCATGCAGCATGGTTGCCGAGGCGCCGACCGGCGGTGCAAGCCGTTCGAGATGGCGCAGCAACTCCGGCACGACCCCGGCAACGACCTCCGGCCGGACTCCTCCGTTGCCCGCGGCGGCGATGAGGCGCCCCTCGCGCGTTGCCAGCAGACCGGCCCGGCACCGGGCGGCCTGGATGGCGAAGCGGAGAAGGCTCTCGGAGTCGGCGGCGCGCACCCGCTCCACGGCCTTCACGTAGACCTCAAGATGAGGCGGCCTCTCTGCCCCCGGCCGGGAGGTCCTCGGCACTCCGGACGCACGAGGCGGCGGTGTGACCTCCGGAGGCGCAACGGTGGGGGCGGGCCCGGTACCTGCCGCCATCTCCTGAGTCGCCCGGGTCTCCCGGCCCCAGACGAGAGTGATGACTCCTATGCTGTACCCGACCTGCAGAATGGCCATCGGCAGCGAGCCGCCGGCTACCCAGCGGGCAAGATCGGCGGGCGGCGCGGCGACAGGCTGGAGGGCGGCGCATGCCGTGCCGGTCGCAAGCCCGAGTGCCGTGTGAGCCCCTATCATTGTGATCCACCAGACCAGGAAGGACCCCGTTCCTCGGCTGGCCGTCCCCCGCCAGGCGACCGCCCCATAGAGCAGGACGGCTGCGCCGGCGAGTACCGCGCTGCTCCTGAGGGGAAGCTCCCCCGCGGCGGTCAGGGCGCGGGACAGCTCGATGCCCAGCAGCAATACGCCGAGCGACAGGCAGACGACAAGCCCGGGCACTACGACGGTGCCCCATCGCTCAGACGACATTGCCGGCAACCCCTCCCGTCGCGGCTGCTTCATCGCAGACCTTGGCCAGCCTGCCGATCTCGGTGCCCACCAGTCCAGTGCTGATCGCCGGTGGGAAGCCGGCGACGACCAGTGTGGCCGCCCTCTGGGCGCAGGCCATGCCGAGCGTTCGGTCGGAGCCCAACACGAGTATCTTGTCGACGCCGCTTGGGTGTGCTCGTTTCGCCGCGGCCCAGACGGCCAGGGCGGCGGCCGCGAGGTCTCCACTCTCCTCCGGCGTCACCCCCACAAGGGCGAGGCCGAGGCCGTCGCGGCTCCGGAAGGCGGTGGTCTTGGCCGCGGTGATCGCCCGGGCGACCAGGCCGGTGAGCGCCGGGTCGGGAGCGGCCCGCTGCAGAGCGGCCGGCGGTTCGACTGCGGCAGGTGTTGTCGGGGCAGGCACTGATCCGAGCAGGGGGAGTGCCTTCCGCGCGGCGACGGCGGCCTGCCCGGCACCGGCGCGGTCGGTCTCCACGCCAAGGTACACACCCGCTGTGCCCTCGGCTGCTCCCACGAAGGCGGCACTCTGCGCGCCGATCACCAGCGTGGTGCCCAGGTCGCCGGCTCCGCCCTGCCGAGTCAGCTCGCGGCTGCGGGTCACCAGTTCGGCGAACCCCTGGGCGAGGTCGGGGCTCGGCGAGAAGGAGGTGTGAGCTACGACGATCGTCAGCCCCGGCCGCGAGGCAACGTCGACATTCCGGCAGTCGAGGGACCTGAGTTCAGTCAGCAGGCTGGCAGCAAGACCGGCAGGGAGTTCGGCTGTAGTGGGGGCAACAACGGAAGCGGCCCCCTCCTCGACCGGGACCGCGGCGGCCTCGACCGCAGGTAGGGGAGTCACCTCTTCGGGCACCGGCTCAACAACGCGAATCGGTTCCGGCCGAGGAACCGGCTCCGCGGCCGGGGGTGGTGCCACGGCCGGTTCGGACACCAGGGCACTGACCGGCTCGACTGGGGTCGCGGCCCGTGGTTCCGCGATCGGGGGGGCGAGGTCGCCGGCAGGCGTCTCGACCGGGACGGATTCAGCCTTGGGGGCAGGCTCGGTCCACAGTGGCAGTGACGAGGTCGCCGGGGCGCGGGCGGGCTCGGTCGGCGGTTCCTCTGCCTCTGCGACCGCCTCTTCCCCAATGCTCGGGGGCGGCGCCGCCACCTCGACCACTAGCAGGGGCTCGGAAGGAGAGATGGGTAGCGCCTCGACCCAACGGCTCTCCGGCACAATGGGGGCCGGCTCGACCGGGGGCGGGGCCGGGGCCGGCGGCGGCGCGACGGGCGGAGTCCAGCGCGCAGCTCCCGGGGTAACGCCGGTCGGCGTAGCCTCCTGGAAGATCACCGACTCGTCCGGCGGCAGCCCGGCCTCGGCTTGGTCGCTGGGCGGCGCGAAGAAATGTGGGGGCATCCGGCTGACGATCTCCGCGAGCGGCAAGGCCACTCCGTCTTTGGGCAGGGAGGCGATGAACTGCCCGGGCGTACCGGCGAGCACACCCGGGGGGAACTGCCGGAGCAGGTCGTGGGCGGGGATGCGGACCTCGCCCACAGCAAGCTGAGGCGCGATACTATCCCACGGGAAGGAGAAGGTGCCGTCCGGCATCCGAGCCACGGCCTCCTCCACAGGCACTGCGAGCAGAACGGGCGGCAGGCCGCGGAGGACTGCCTCGGCGGGCAGTCTGATCGCGTCGGCCAGGACCTCCTCGCCTGCTTCAGGCGCGGGCTCGGCGGGCGGGGCCTCCGCGGCACTGGTCACCGGCCCCACGACGGCGGGCACGGGCGCCGGCGGCAGGGGGAATGGGGCGGCAGGAGGTATCTCAGGCTCGGGAGCAACCGGCCTCTCCTCAGGCGCGACAACAGGGGAGGGGGCGGGCCTTGCCGGCTCGGGCGGCGGCGGGAGACCCACCAAGGGAAGGGGTGTCGGGACCTCCGGCGGCGGCTCGGCCTCTCGGGTCACCTCAGGGAGCACCACCGACTCGGGCACCAGTCCCTCGATCACAGGTTCCGGTGAGGCGACGGGCGGCGGGCCGACGGCCTCCGCCTCAACGGGCGGTGCGACCGGCTGAACCGATGGGGCCATCGGCTCCGCGATCGCGACCGACGGCGGTGGCTCGGCGAGGGGCAGGGACGGCTCCGGCTCGGCCACGGTGGTCGGCGCGACGGGCCGGGTGGTGAGCAGGGGTTGCGTGGCCTCAGCCGCCGGCTCGCTGGACATCAGCTCCCGGAGGAGTTCGTCCCGCGTCATGCGACGGGGTGCGGCCTGACTCGGGGCCGGTGCCGCGGAAGCCTGTGCCCGGCGCACCGCCAGGACACGCAGCACATAGGTCGCGAGGGCTACGGTAGCGACCGAGGAGACTGCGGAGGGCCAGCGGGCCACCCAGAACAGGCGAGCGGCCATGACGAGATCGGGCTGCTCGCCGCCGATGAACAGGAACAGCCCGCAGGTGAAGGCGATGAGGAAGCGCAGGGCTACGCCCGAGATGACGCGCATCAGTGCCCGCCCAACATGGAAGCGGCCGAGGGGCGGGATCAACAACGTGAGAGCGTAGACCACGACCTCGCCCGCCAGGACTGCCCACCACCACTGGGCGACCAACGGCTGGACGCGTGCCATCATCTCTACGGCCAGAGCGGCGCAGGATCCCAGGCAGTAGAAGAGGATCACGTACACGCCAGGGCTTGGCCCCGGGTGTCGTGACTGGTCTACCTGGCTCGGCTCGCTACCCAAGATGACCCTCCCTCAGGCACAGGGCAACGGGATGCGGCGGTCCAGGGCGCCTAGATGCCTGCCAGCATGTTCCTGGCCGTCTCGATCTGCAGGTTCACCAAGCCCAGTCTGGCCGACGGGGCTGCGGCAACCGCCAGAAGCCCCGGCCCGGTGGGCGCAAGGATGAACACCGCGCGGGAGCCCTGGATGGTCGCCTGCCGAAGCGTCCCTTGATCCATTCTTACCATGTAACTCCTCGCGAGCTGCCACGTTTCGTTGGCGAGGGCCGAGACCACATCGTCAGGAGCGCCGACACTTCCGCGACTGCCGATCAGAAGCCCGCTGTGATCGACCAGCACGACCGCCTGCACGCCCTCCGTCGCGCCCAGATGCGCCAAGACCTGCTCTACCGCGTCGGCGGAGCCCAACCGCGGCGTCTCCGTGCCGGGGGACTGAGCCTGGGCGGCTGGTGTCTCCTGCCCGCAGGCCCGGGCCAGAAGCGCCCGGGCCGTGGCATCGCCCGGGGAGAGGAAGACCGCGTGCTCCAGGTGTAGCCTGGCTTCGGCGATGGCGCCCCGTTGAAGCAGCAGGCGGCCGAGGGCCACGCGGCTGGTTCGGTTGTGGGGCTCGGCACCGACGACGACCCGGAGCTCGGCTTCAGCGTGATCGAGGTCGCCCTCGGCCTCGCACACCTGCGCCAGGGCTATGCGGACAGTGGCGTAGGTTGGGTAGCGAGCGATGCACTGCTCGCACATCGACCGGGCCTCGACGAGGCGTCCCTGTTCCCGCAGTAGGTCGGCCAGTCGCGCGAAGGTCAGCGGATCCTCGCTCCGTTTGAGCTCAGCCGTCAGCTCGCGGATGAGATCGCCGTCTGAGCGTGGTCGCCACGGCATGGCTCAAGCGCCCTCTCCCCGGTCGGGCCAGTGCGTGACGCACGGGCCGACTCAGGCTCATGGACGGGCTTGCCCGCCAAGGCGTGCCAGTTGTCGGTTCGAACGAAGGAACCGGGCGGGGGATGCGCTGGGGAAGGCTGCGCTCCGGACCCGCGCAGCGCGCTCACTGCCAGGTCCGTCTGAAGGTACCCGCCTCGGCTCTTGCCTTGTTGTTATGCTGCGATGCAGACTGCGAATGTCGCTACGACCGTTTGCTGTGCGTACCTTCTGCGGGTAGGTAGCCCGGCGGCTCGGGTGCTCGCGGACTCCCACCCGGCGTGACTATAGCACATGGCGGCAGGGTTGTAAACCGTCTGAGCCCGAAAGTTGGGCACTCTGGGACTCCCGAGTGCCCCGGGAATCCGGTGATGCGCCGCCCGCGATCCTCAGTGCTTGTCCACCGCGATGTCGCCGAGACCGCAGTCCACGTCCGGCTCGGGCATGAACTCCTGGCAGAGGGAGCCGGTCTTCGGGTTCGGCCCCGGCTCGTCCACGTACAGCTGGTAGCGCACTCCGGGCACCAGGCAGTCAAGCATCAGCTTGCCCGCTCCATCCGTGGCGAGCTTGGCCTGGATCGGGGGCTCGTTGTTCGCGTACCCGAAGAAACCCGCCGTGATCAGGACTCCGCGGTTCGGCACGGGCTTGCCGTCCGGGCCGACCAGGCGGGCCGTCAGCCGGACCGTCTTCCCAAGGATGATCCCCGGCTCGAACTCCCACTGCGGCACCACCTCCTCGGCGCCCCACAGCCTGCCGTCAGGTGAGCCGGCGACGATGGTGATCGGGTCGGCGGGCGAGAGGTCGCCGATCTTGAAGCGTCCCTCGGCATCGGTCCGGACGGCGCGGTCGACACCCCTGGCCCACACGGATGCCCCCTGGATGGGCGTCCGATCGGGCAGCATGACGACCCCGGACACGCCCATCCGCGCCAGGTCGAGCGTGATGTCATCCAGGACACGGGTCTCACCGGCCCGCAGATCGAGCTCCCCCGGCCAACCGGTCTGTTGAGACACACGTTGCTCCGGCGACAAGGTGACGGTGGAGCCGCCCGGGAGGTCCCCGAAGCGAACGAGGCCGTCTGCGTCGCTGGTCGCCTGCGCCAGACGACTGCCTATGGGCATTAGAGCCGCCGCCCCTTCCGGCAGACGAAGCCAGGCGGACACGCGAGCCCCTGCCAGCGGCTTGCCGCGCGGATCGACGAACCTGACCTCAACGCTCGCAGGGGATGCGAGGGTGACAGTCGCCAGCTCCCCCCGCGCCTCGGGCTTGACCACGGCTGTGCCGCACAACGTGTGCTGCGGGTCCCTCGCCAGGAGGACAGCAGCCCGCTCCGGCGGGATGCCGCGGATCTCGCACTTCCCCCCGGCATCGGCCTCGCGCTGGAAGCCGAACTCCGTCACTGCCTGTACCAGTGCCCCAGGGACGGGCTGGCCGTCCGGCCCGACCACCAGCACCACAAGGGGCTTCGCGCGTGTCAGCCTGATGTCAGGCGCCTGCACGGTCTGGCCCTCGGCGACCTCGATCTCGAAGTTGGCGCCCTCAGCGAAGGGATAGTCCTCGGCACCGCCCTGGTAGTAGATGTAGTTGCGGCCCGGCGCAACCCGGAGGCGGTAGCGGCCCTCCTGGTCCACGTCCACCCCGAAGCAGGCCCCGCCGCCGTCTCGCGGTCGCATCGGTCCGTAGCCGGCAGCCCTGACGCCGGTGACCGGCTGTGCGGTCTCCGCGTCGATGATGCGGCCTTCGATGAGCCCGCCCGGGGTCAGCTGGAAGTCGATGCCCTGCAGCGTCTGGCCGGAGTTCGTCTTCACCGGCGCGTGGGCGGGGGCAACGAGGTCGGGGAGGTCGTCGATCATGACGCTGTAGGTGCCGCCGCCCAGAGCCTCCAGGCGGTAACGGCCCTGTTCGTCGGTGTGCGCTACGGCCCACCCGGTGGTAGGACTGATGCCCTGGGCGCCGACCGGAGCACCGGCCGCGGGCTTGCCATCACGGGTGACTGTGCCCTCAACCACGGCCGCCGGCTCCAGCCGAATGGTGTACTCGTCGGCCATGCCTCCGACGGCCGGCTGGTGGTCGGACTCGTACGTGACCGGCCAGTCGGCGAAGCCCCGAGCGTGGACGCGGAGGTCAGCCTTCGCGCCCCGGGGGACGTGAGGGAGCGTGAACCGGCCCGCCCCATCGCTCACTGATCGGAGGCCGGCCTCGGGGGTCACGAACACCCAGTGCCAGGGCCTGGCGGGGTCTGGCTCCGCGGGGGCCAACCCGAACGCGGTCACCTCGGCACCCTCGACGGGCTTGCCGTCCGAGTCGAGCACGCGACCGCGCAGGGCCGCCTCGGCCGCCAGGCGTACGGCGACGGGCTTGGGGTCATCGCGCGAGTACCGAGCCTGGCCGAGGGCCAGGCCGGGGGCGACCGCCATGACCTCCCACTCGCGCTGCTGGCCCGCCTCGAACTCCAGGCGGAACGAGCCGCCCGCGGCGGAACGGGTGGTCGTGGCCTTGCCTGTCTTCCCGTCTCGCACCCACACGTCGCCGCCCGCCACCGGCCGGCCAGCTTCGTCCATGACCTTGCCTGTCAGGACGAGGGGGTCAGCGCGGCAGATGGCGCAGAGGGTGAGGCACACAAGCAGTCCGGCACTGTCGGGTCTCATCATCGTCCGTCCCCGGGCGCAGGGAGGAGGAGGCCACGCCCGCCGTTCTGACGCTTACGGGACCGCGGGCGTTTACCGAGCCGAGGCCTACTCCTTGACCTCCGGGCCCCGAGCCACATACGGGGCTGCGCCGGGGACCAGGGCCATCACAGCAGGGAAGCCACCGACCGTGCCCTTCAGCACCTCTGCCCGCGAGGCCTCGGCCAGGCTGTCCCACGACCGCCACGTCCCCTCCAGGGGCTCGCCGCCGAGCACTCGATTCCAGGAGCCGCACTCATAGTGGCGGAACGGCTTCTCCACCCGGCCCTCGGGTGCGCCCTCCTGCGTCACAGGCGCCATCGCGAAGTGCAGCGCGGCACACGGCTTACCTCCGGCCCGGAACTCGTACCTCCCCGCCAGATCGTTGTGCTGATACGGCCATGCGTAGGCCACCCACTGCGCCTCCATCTCGATGGGCATGTCGTACAGGCGCACGAGACCGAGGTCAGCCTCCTCCTGCACCAGGGGCAGCTTGCCTACGCCGCAGGTTGAGTCCATCCGAACCCACCCGCATCCCTTGAGGTAGAACTGGGTGATGCCGTGGATGTACCCGATGCCGCAGCAGTACGTGAGCTGGGTCGGGATGCCGCAGGCTCTCAGCACTGCCGCCGCACACACGGCGCTGATGCAGCACGAGCCGCCATATCGGAGAGCGAACACCGCCGCCGGAAGGGAACGATCCGCTCCCTCGGGCGAGAGGTAGGGCTTAGCCGCCATGACCTGCGCGAGCGCCTGGGCTACCTCGTACGCGTCATGGCTCTTGGCGAGCAACTGGTCGGCCTGGTGCCTGATCTCGGGGTGGTCGCGCGCCACCATGTTGGTGGTGGCGAGGAAGGGGCGGACCTCAGCCGGGTAGGCCTCCGGGGCCGGAATCGGGAATGCGCCCTGCGGCACAGGGCGCTCGCGCCGAGCGACCAGAGTGGTGACCGTGACGAGAGCCTGCTGGTTCGCGGGGAACCGACCGAGGCGGTACGTGTGGACGAGATTCCCTTGTACGTCGGGTGTGACGCGGTCAACGCTGATCGGCAGCACCTCGCCGGCGTCGCTCCGGGCGGTGAGCCACCGGGCGAGGACGACCTGCTCGGAGTCCACGGCGGGGAAGTAGCGATCGAACTGGACGTTCTGGAGTTCCGGCCCATCATTGGCCACTCTCATGAAGTCCTTCACCAGCGTGAAGGTCACGCGGTTCCCGGTGAGAGCCTCGGCTACGGCGGCGGCAGCGGCCACCCGCGTGAGGGGCGGCCGGAGTGCGCTCCAGTCCAGTCCGAGCGCCTGCGACACGGCCGGCGGGTCGTAGAGCCTGGCGTCGAGAAAGAGCGTGTCGAAGGTCCAGAGGAAGTAGGGCAGGGCGTTCTGCCGGGCGAGGTGGTCAAAGTCCGCGAGCTTCCCGGGCGCGACCTTGTCTGTGTCACCCCACGTGACCTTGGCGAGACACGGCCCCAGGCGGCGTCCCCACCTCGACCGCAGCACGGATACGGCAGCCATATCCTTGGCGAAGTCGGCGGAGTCGATGACGTAGAGGTAGGGGTGGGCGACGTCGCAGATGCCTTCGCCCCGCGACCAGAACTGCGGATCGGCGCCGAACACCACGCCGAGCTTGACGTCAGGCCTTCTGGCCCGCCACAGGGCGCGCGCCTCCGACAGGAAGGCCCAGGCCGAACCATAGGGAGCGAAGGGGTGCGCTTCCTTCGCCTGGGCGCAGGCCGGGCAGTCGCAGAGGTTGCGTGGGTGGTAGATGATGATCTCCCGGATGCCCGGGCACTTCTCCAGAATCCAGTCCCCCCAGGCGGCTCCCCACCGCCGCGCCTCGGCGCTCGAGAAGCAGATCTCGTAGCCGTGGGCCATCGCCGGCGTGCCATCGGCCTTCACCTGCGTCGGTACTGTCGGGTTCCCGAGGAAGCGCGGGCGGTACATCGCCGGCGTCTCCACGCCCTTGGCGGCCAAGGCGGCGATGAGCCGGTTCACCTCGGCGAAGTCGGTTTGGCCCCAGTGCGCCGTGATCCAGGCCCAGTCGATCACGACCGGTGAGAACCGGCCCTTCTCCACAAAGTCGACGAGGGCGTCCACGGGATACTCGCGGCCGATGCTCGAGGCGAGAACCGCGATCCCGCGAGACGGCCGCGGCGGCTGGGCCGACAGCAGCAGAGCCACGCCCAGCATGGACAGCCCGGCTGCGAGAACCCGCGCGAGGATGGGGCCGGGGAACCTGCGAGTGGGATGGGCTTGCATGCCTGCCCCCTTCTCGGTGCGCCTTGTCCTCGACGCGATCGCCGTCAAGCCCGCCCCGGCGGCGCGTCACTACCTTGTTGGTAGCGCGTGACGCGCCTGGGGTTCTCTCTCGGGCAGAAGCTCCGGCAGCCATCCGCCGTGCACCGTCAGGCCGTCAGCCACGAGTTCCCCGGTTACCGGCGCCAGTGCTACCCCATCTCCCTCGTGACCTGTCGCGACGAACAGGCCCTCGACCCCGGGCACGGGCCCGAGGAGCGGGAGGCCATCCCCCGAGCAGGGGCGCAGCCCGGCGAAGCAGCGGATGACGTGCAAGTCGGCGAGCTTCGGCGCGAGCCGCGCGGCTTCACTGGCGATGGCCCCGATGCCCTCGGGAGTGTTGCGGGGGTCGAATCCCGCGAACGACCGCGTGCTTCCGACGAGCACATTGCCGTCGGCGGTCTGCTCCAGGACCAGGGTTGCGCGCGCCTCGTCAGCGTGGTCGAGTTTGGCCGAGACGTAGGGGGCATGGAGGACGATCGAGGAGAGGAGGGGCGGCATTGGCTCGGTCACGAGGATCTCGCCGCGCCGGGGGTGGAGAGGCAAGTCCACGCCCACACCTTCGCACAGCCCCGCCGTCCACGCGCCAGCCGCCAGGAGCACCCTACCGCACGGGACGGGGCCGGAAGGGGTCTCCAGGCCGTGTACGCGGCCCCGACGCGCGACCACGCCTATCACCTCAACACCGAGCTCAAGCTGCGCCCCCAGCCTCCTGGCGGCGTGAGCGAAGGCCAGCGTTGTCCGCCAGGGATCGGTCTGTCCATCGATGGGGCAGAAGCTGCCGCCGAGGAGCGCCTCGCCGAGGATCGGCTCCGCGGCCCGTACGTCGTCCCCCGACTGCAGATAGACCGAGAGGCCCGCAGCCTGGCGGGCCACGGCCGATTCCCGCAGGGCCGCCCACTCAGCTTCGGTCTCAGCCACCAGCCAACTACCGCAGCGCCGGAAGCCTGTCTCCTCCCCGAGGGTCTCGCTGAGGACCTCGTAAAGCTCAAGCGACCGCCGGGCGAGCTCCAGGTGCAGCCCTGGCGCCTTCGACGGGCAGCACACGTGGCCGTCGCAGGCGCCGGAGGCGCCATCCGCGAGGTCGCCGCGCTCGAGGAGGGTGACGCGCAGGCCACGCTTCGCCAGGGAGTGGGCGCAGGCGCAGCCAACGAGCCCTCCGCCAACGACCACCACGTCGGGAGAGGCCGCGCTCATGGCTTGCCGTCCCCATGGGGCCTCACCCCCTTCCCCTCTCCCATTGGGAGAGGGGAGCCAGGGGTGAGGGCTCCTCCCCGGCTGGCCATCACGCCCAGACCTACCGGCCGGGCCGGCCCGCGGACGAGGCGGTCGTCCGGCTGATACGCTGAGCCGAGCTCGCGCTTCAACACCGCCTCGATCAGCGGCCCGCAGGTGTGTCCCTGGCAGAGCCCCATCCCGGCGTGGGTGCGCACCTTCACCCCGCGCACGGAGCGCGCGCCGTCGCGGATGGCGGCGTGAACGTCGTCCTCTGCCACCTCGCAGCAGCGGCAGAGAAGGCAGGTGACAGGTGACAGGTGACAGGTGACAGGGACGGCATCGGCTGCGGCGTTGACGGGACGAACCGGACGAGGTCTACGGCTGGTCCTCAACGGGCTTGATCCTCCTGACCTTGTCGTCCTGGGTGATCTTCCCGACCGCATCCATGCCCTTCTCGACCTGGCCGAACACGGTGAACTCGCTGTCGAGGTGCTCGGCCTGGCACAGGCAAATGTAGAACTGAGTGGTGGCGCTGTCCGGCTCGCTGAGCCGGGTCGGATCGCCGTTTCGCGGGCCGGGCTTGGCCATGGCAAGCGCGCCCGGCTGGTGCTTGTGCTCGTTCACCTCATCGGGGATCGGCGGCTTCTCGGGGCCTTGCCCGGTCTGGATCACGAACCCCGGCACCACGCGGTGCCAGGACATGTCGTTGTAGTAGCCCTCTTTGGCGAGCGAGAGGAAGCGCTCCACGGTCTTGGGGGCTTCGTTGGGGTACAGCGTGACCTCAATGTCGCCCTTCGTGGTCTCGATTACCACCCTGGGTGGCTCCTTCCCGGGCTTCTCGCCTCCGGTCTTGGGGGGCTGCTTGGTCTCGGCCGGCGCGGGTGTGACGGTCGAGGCTGGGGTCGCTGTCGATCGCGAGGTGGTCTCGGTCTTGCTCTTGCATCCCACCACCGCAAGGCAGGCCGCAATGAGTGCAACGGATAGGGGTCTCGTCAAAGCGCTCATGTTCGTGTGGTTCTCCCCGTCGGGCTGTTCTCTGCGTCTCCGTGTCTCGGTGCAGGCCTCCGCAGTGGGCGGATAGGGTCTCTTGGGGGCGCTGTTCCGGGCGCTCCGTGTCCGGACTGGCCCGAGTATACTCCGCGCGCCTGGCTCCGGCAAGGCGTGAGGCGTCGGTCGGCGAGGAGTCGACCTGCTCTCGGCGAAATGGGGCGGCGGCGGCTCGTTCGTCACCGCCAAGCGAGGGATGGTCCGCATGGCAACTGCACAGCTTGCTCTCATCGTGCTCGCCGTGCACTCGGCGCACGCCGAGCAGATTCTGGTCGATCCGGCGCGGTCGATCGCGACGTGGGGCCCGGACTTCGGATGGGAGTTCCCAGGTGCCGGCGGGAGCATCGCGGTCGCGGAGGACCCCCGGCGCGGGGCGTGCGTCGAGGGGAGGTTCACGTTCGCCTCCGAGAGCCGCTATGCGGGGGTGAAGTGGTACGGCGAGATCCCGCGCGCGGAGGCGATCGGCTTCTGGGTCAAGCTGGCCGACCGCGACGGGGGTATGATCCGCATTCGGGACAACACCGAGCAGGAGCACCTCGGCGGGCTCACGGCACAACGGGGTGAGTGGGTCAACATCGAGGTGCCGCTGACGAAGGAGCAGTTCGGCGCCCATTGGGGCGGACAGAACGACGGGGAGTTCCACTTCCCTCTGCGTGCGGTGTTGATCGGCATCTCCCGCGGGCCGGACGAGGGTGCGCTGCGGGTCTCGCAGCTCTATGCGGTGGCCGGCGAGCCGGAGCTTGCGGAGCGCTGGAAGGTGGCGATCGAGCCGGGGGTGCCGTCGGGCGTCGCCCTGCCCGGGGAGAGGGCCGAGTACCAGGTACACATCCTGAACTGCCTGAGAAGGCCGGGTGAAGGTGAGCTGGAGATCGAGGTTGAGCAGCCCGGTCGGAAGCCACGGGTGCTCAACCGGGAGCGGGTCTCGGCGGAGGCGTGGGGGCAGGTGGATGTGCCGGTCGTGCTACCGACGACCGGGACGGGCTACACCTGCCTGCGTGCACGGTTCAGTGAGGCCAAGGGCAACGCCCTACCGGCGGTGGTGAGCGGCCTGGCCGTCGTGCCGCGGCCCCGGCACTACGGCGAGCCGGCTCCCGACTGCTACTTCGGCGTGCAGGCCTGCCCGGACATGGAGGCTGCGGAGCGGCTGGGCGCCAAGGCGGTGCGCGAGGCCCCCGGCTGGCGGTGGGCCGAACCGCGCCGGGGCGACATCCGGTGGCGAGAGTATCTGGACCCGATCATCGACGGCGATACTCGCCACCACATGCAGGTGCTGCTCACGCTGCAGGCCATCGCGCCCGAGTGGGCGGCGTGGAACGTGCCTGACCAGCCGCACCTGCGCGACCTGCCCGCACCCGAACAGCTTCCCGCGTGGACGCGGTTCGTGCGGGAGGTCGCGGCGCGCTACCGCGGCAAGTTGACGGCCATCGAGATCCAGAACGAGCCGGACCTCACGTGCGCGTACCAGCCCGGGCTGCCCTTAGATGAGGGGGTGGACTACTACGCCAAGCTGCTCGCCGCCGGTTGGGGGGGAGTGAAGGCCGGCGACCCGAGTCTCGCGGTCGCGGGGATCGACGTGAGCGGCGGCGACTTCGATGGCGGGCTGCACTTCACGGACGCCGTGCTTACGCACGCGGCGGGCAAGCTCGACCTCTACACCGGGCACCCCTATGCTTCGCCGCGGTGCTTCGGCCCGGATCAGCAGCCCAGGTGGCCCGGCGACAACCAGATGGCGGAGAAGTGCCGGGCGGCGCTGGACCTGCTGGCAAAGCACGGCAAGCCGCGCCGCATGTGGATTGGCGAGCTGGGCTGGGGCCTGCAGACCACGGCGGACCCGCTCAGCGGGTACTCGCTCGACTTCGCGGCGTGCGTGGCGCAGGCCCTGATCGTGGGGAAGAGCGTGCCAGGGGTGGAGAAGTTCCTGTGGTTCACGCTGGCCGGGTGCAACGAGGGCGGCTACGAGTACGGCCTGCTGCGCGGGGCGCCGCTGTACCCGCTGCCGGCGGCGCTGGCCTATGCCACGGCGGCGCACATCTTCGACGCCACGCGGCCGGTGGAAACGAAGCAGGCGAAGACGGAAGTGTGGCGCGCGAGCTTCGCGTGCGAGGAGCGCGATGAGCTGATCGTCGCGTGGTGGAGCGACGGCGAGCAGGCTTTGGTGCGGCCGCCGGCCGGGGCGCCCGCGGGGCGGTGGTTCGACGGCTTCTACCGGCCGCTCTCGCCGGAGAGACTCGGGGTGGCGGTTGGTCGGCTGCCCGCCTACTGGGTGCTTCCGCTGAAGCGTGTGGGCGAGCGGCCGAAGCTCCTCGATCAGGCGGGGGTGACCGCGCCATCGCCCACGACGGTCGACGGGGTGTTCGTCCCGTCGGTGGACCGGCTGGGGCTACTGCTCACCAACAAGACCAACCAGGCTCAGCGAGTGGAGATCGAGGCAGACGGCGGCAAGGCGGCCATCGACCTGCCGCCAGGCGTGAAGCGGGTGCGGCAGGAGGTGCGGCTGCCCGCGGCGCTTCCCGTCGGCCAACGTCGGGAGGTGAGGCTGGTCGTGACAGCCGGCGGCTACCGGGAGGTGCTGAGCCGTGAGGTCACCCTCGACCGGCTGGCCGGACCGCCGGCGGGGTTCAGGGCGGATGGTGATCTGACAGACTGGTCAGCGATTCCCGGGTCTGACCTGCGCGAGCGCCAGACCATCCTGCCGCCCGATCCGGGGATCGGCTGGGATGGTCCCGACGACCTCAGCCTGCGGGCGTATCTCGCGGCGGACAGCCGCGGCCTGTACTTCGCGGCGGCCGTCACCGATGACACGCACTTTGCCCCCGCCCAAGACCCGGACAGCTTCTGGGAGTCGGACAGCATCCAGATCGCGCTCGACCCGACGAACGACTCGCTCGCCGGCTTCGATGCCGATGACCGCGAGGTGGGGCTGGTGCTTGGCGCGGCAGGCCCGCGCGCGTTCATCAGCTACCCGGCGCCTCGGCGGCAGATGGAGGCGCCGCTTGCGATCCGCCGGTCCGGCTCGCAGACGATGTACGAGGCGCTGTTCCCGTGGGAGGGGATCGGGGCCACGCCGCCCGTGCCGGGCCAGGTGCTGGCCGTCAACTTCATCGCCAACGACAACGACGGCAGGGGCCGGGCCTACTGGATGGGCCTCACCCCCGGCATCGGCGAGGGCAAGACACCGAGCGCGTACCGGGAGTTCGTGTACGGGGTGGGGGAGTGAGGCGGAAGGGTTGAGGCGCGCTGGCCGAGAGGCGTGGGCAGCTAGGGCAAGTCATCCAGTCGCCGTCGGCGGACCTGCCCTGGCACCACGACAACGACGTGGCCCACCAGATCCTCCTGGTAGAGCCGCTGGAAGGCGTCTTGGAACCACAGGGCGATCTCAGCCGAACGCCATTCGGGTGGAGGGCGCAGGAGGACCACGCCCGGTGGACGGGGCGACAGGCTGGGCAGCATGGACCGGATGTCTCGCGTGATCAGCGCTCTGGCCTCCTGGCCGGCCAGCGTCCAGAGGAACGAGTCCGGCCGGCCGCGGTAGGGGGAGTCCACGACGTAGAGCACGTCGTGGCCCTGGTCGCGGAGCTAGGTCGCGATCCTGCGAGGCACGCCTTCATCGACCAACAGCTTCATTCGAGTCACCTCCTGCCTCTACTATGGCCGACCTCCCGCGTTTTCCCGACCTGGGGCGGCTTAGCGCGCCAGCTTGTGCTACAGGGCCATGACTCGTTCGTTGGCTACCGTGTCCGCCGCGTAGGCCAGCGCTGCTCGGACCTGGTCCTCCGTGACCCCGTACTCGTCGCATACCTCCTGGACCGTCATCCCGCCGGCCAGCGAACCCACGACGATCTGGACCGCCACCCGCGTTCCCTTGATGACAGGGGTGCCGCCCTGTATCTCGGGGTCGATGTTGATGCGATCGCGCCATTCCACTGCGTCTCACCTCCTATCCGCCCAGGTGCAAGCTGAGCGGTGTCCGGGACTTCCGCCGACCTGACGGCCTTCCCTCTCTCGGTACGCATCTCCGCGTGGCTGGATGTTCAAGGTGCTGGGGGAGTGCCAGGCGTCACCTCTGTTCCGTCTCGTTCCACCAGATGTCGATGTGCCGCTCGGGCAGGTACGGTTTGCCGACGATGTCGGGTCTCCCGTCGCCGTTCATGTCGGCGACCTTGGCCTCGTGGGTGGGGATGCCGCGCTGGATGATGACCTCCTGGAACTCGCCTCGTCCGCGGTTCAGGTAGACGATCAGCTTGGGGTCGGGGTTCCGGCCCAGGCCCATCTCGCCCACGAGGATGTCGGGCCGGCCATCGCCGTCGAAGTCGGCGATCTCCAGGCTGTGGGGATGGAAGAGGTCGGCCCGGAGGACCTGCGGCTGCCAGTAAGGGGGGCGACACCAGGCGAGCCGGCCCCGGTCGCTCTCGCCCTCGGAGAGCACGATTCCGAGGCGGCCGTCGCCGTCGAGGTCGGCTACGGCGACGCGGGTCTGTGCGAAGCCGTTGGCGAAGGTCTCACGCTGCCAGGGGTCGGTCGGCCTCGCCCCCGGACGGAAGATGTTGGTGCCGGCAATGATCGCCGTCCGGCCATCCCCGTCGAGGTCCACGATCGCCAGGCCCTCGACGTCGACCAATCCCTGGGCGATCACATGGCAGCACTCCGCGGGCCAGGGCTCGGCATGCGGGTCATGCGGGAGGTCATAGTAGACCAGCACGCGGCTGTTCTGGGAGAGCGCGACGATCTCGGGCCGGCCGTCGCCGTTGACATCGCCCACCGCCTGGTCGTGGTACTTCTCGAAGCGATGCTCGATGATGTGCCTGGGCCATGGCTCTGTTGGATCGGCGGGGCACTCGAACCAGTAGAGCTCATGCCCTCCCCACTCCTGGCCGGCCACCACATCGAGGCGGCCATCGCCGTTGAGGTCGATCACAACGCCGCCGGCTTCCAGATCGGGCGCTGTGGCCATGTGGTGGCGGGTCCAGGTGGGGTTGTCGTACCAGAAAAGGTTGACGTCGCCTCGCTTGCCGCCGATGACGATGTCCCGCTGCCCATCGCCGTTCACGTCGAAGAGGAGCACGATGTCGTGCTCCGACCCCGGCGGGTCGGGATCGATGACCTCATGACGAAATCGGAGCATCTCGGCGCCTCCCTGGCTGGCGCTACCGGCAAGCAGACCGGTCAAGACGACTGCCGCGGCTGCGATGGGCGTCGGCATCACGCGGTTCGCCCCCTGGCAAGGTACGGCGGAGGTTCTCGTTTCTTTCGTGGCGGGGCGTGGTGGACCTGCCCGACGGGAGAGCGGGGGGGGGAAACCGGTACAGTCCCCCTTTCGCCCGAACGGCGGCGAAAAGGGTCCAGTCCCGGTTCCCCCCGGCTCCCCGACCCGGCCAAGGCTAACCAGGGGTTTACCCCAAGTGCGGGAACTTGGCGCCGGAGGCTTGCGTCACGGGGAATGTATGCTGCACGAATCCGGCCCCCATCGGAATGCGCGGGGCCCTGGGGAGGTCAGTTGATGCAGAGAACTGCTGTGGTCTTGGTGCTGCTGTTGGTCGTCGGAAGCGTCGGTGCGGCCATTGCGCAATGTGGCGGGGCCAGTTGCCCCGGGTGCCCGGACAACTGCCCAGGACACGGTCAGACCATGACGAGCGTGAGCGGGAAGATCACCTGGGTGTGCCCGAAGCACCAGGGGATCAAGGTGAAGAGCGGCGACAAGACGCTGCTCCTGCGCGTCAACCCGAACTGCCAGAGCAAGGGCACGCTGAGCGACCAGGTCGCGAAGCTAAAGGTCGGCGACCGCTTCACCGGCACGTACTACAAGCTGAACAACAAGCTGTACCTCTGCAAGATCGGCGGCGGCTGTTCGGGTGGCTCAGGTTGTCACTAGATGCCGTTTCATTGTCCCTCTCCTGGATGTAGTTCCTGAAGGCGGCACGACGCGGTGCCGCCTTCTTGGTGTCGGGGCGTTGGTGCGCCTACGTTGCGAGGCGGGCGAGTTCCACCTAGTGGGTGAGGGCGTATACGACGATGTTGATGCCCATCTTGAGGGCGGCCTCGCGGGTCTCGGGGGGGTCTTTGTGCACCTCGGGGCTTTCCCAGCCGTCGGAGAGGTCGGTGTTGTAGCTGTAGAACAGGACCACACGACCCGCATCGTCGCGGATGCCGTAGCCGTGGGGCGGGCCACCGTGGTGTTCGTGGATCTTGGGCAGGCCGTGGGGGAAGTCGTAGAAGCAGTGGTAGATCTGATGGCTGAACGGCAGCTCCTCCAGCGGTCGGTCGGGGAAGACCTTCCTCACCTCTTTCCGGAAGAACCCGTCGAGGCCGTAGTTGTCGTCAACGTGCAGGAAGCCTCCCTGCAGGAGGTACTCTCGCAACCGGCGGGCCTCTTCCGGGGCGAAGCGGATGTTCCCGTGCCCGGTGATGAACAGGAAGGGAATGTCCTTCAGGTCATCGTCGAGGAAGGTGACGGTCTTCTCGGTTGGCTGAGCCCGGATGGTGGTCCGTCTGTTGACCTCGGCGAGGAGGTTCCTCAACGAGGAGGGGTTGGAGTACCAGTCGCCACCGCCCTGGTACTTCACCTTCCCGATGACGAAGGGTTCAGCCGAGGCCAGGCCCAACGAGGCCAGGAGGAACCAACCAGCGATGGCGTAGAGGCTTCTCATCGCAGAAAGGGGACGGAGGTGTCTCGACAGACCGGGCTCGACGGCCCGGTTCTGCGGAGAGGCCTCCGTCCCCTCTTTGGCTCTTCGGGCTGCCAGCTCACACACGTCTCACTCGCACGTACCACCCCGTCCAGTTCGGCGCGTAGGCATAGACACAGAAGTAGTGCGTCCCGGAGTAGCCTGCCCGGAACCGGATGCTGTCCGTGACGCCCCTCGCCCGGGTTGACTTCCAGAGGTAGTTCCAGGGCGAGCATCGCGGGCTGTCGGTTCCCCGCGGCCGGGCGGTGCCGACGTAGAGGTCGGGGTCATCCACCCTCGTCTCGGGCACCACCTCGATCACATAGGTGTACCCACGCGTGAGATTGGTCCGGTAGAGCACGTAGTAGCCCTGCCAGGCCCAATCGTAGACCCACTGCTGGCCGATGTAGGTGCCTGCCGCCGAACTCGCGACGGGCGGGATGACGGCCGCCAGCGCCAGCACCGCGGCAGTCGTCCAGGCCAACCTGCGCACTCCCTTGCTCGTCTTCATCGCACTTGCCTCCTTCTGTCCACAGACCCGACGGCCGCCTCGGCGTCTTCGCCAAGAGCGACGCTAGTGCAAGTCCCAGAGGTAGTCGGGCGAGCGTGTCGCCGACTCGGGCATCTTCTTCACGTGGCCATCGACGAAAGCGAAGTTGGCGCCGCCCTGGTGTCGTTCGGTCGGTAGCGGCTGCTCCTGCATGGCGAGCGGCGCGTAGTGGTCGTAGTCGAGGGCGACCGGCGCGTTGCTGTAGCCGGCGTCACAGAGGAGGATGGTCGCGGAGGGGTCGCCCACGGCGCCCAGAGCAGCCGGTTCGCCCCTGGCTCCGCCGAAGTCCGTGAGGTCGGGCGGCGAGAGCCAGGCGTTGAAAGCGTAACTTGCCTGCCGCTCGGGCGACAGCTCGGCTTGCTTGTCGCCGGTGTCGCTCGACGGGCAGATCAGGAGGCTCCGGTTGCGAACGTACGGCTGCACGGCCTCGCGCCAGGACTGGTAGGGGCCGAGGCGCGAGGCGACGTAGGAGGTCGGGAAGCGGTCGTCGTTGTCCTGGACGTACATGTCAACCGCGAGGTGGAGTTGGTGCAGGTTGCTCGCGCAGACGGACTGGCGCGCTTTCTCTCTGGCCGCGTGCAGAACAGGAAGGAGCATCGCCGCCAGCACCGCGATGATGGCGATGACGACGAGGAGTTCAATCAGCGTGAAGCCCGCTCTCGTGGCCTGGGACGTGCGGCTCATCCTTCTCGCCTCGATGGCTGCGCCGGTGGGCGCGGCCAGTTACTACTATCTATAGTAGTAGAACGTTCGGATGTCAAGAGAGGTTCACTCGAACCCGAGCCTTTCTCGCAGGGTCAGGGCGGTGAGTCTGCGGGCGGTCGCAGGCCCGGACGCGCAGCCGGCCCGGCGAGGGTGTCGTCGGGCCGGCGTGATGGTCGGTGGGCGGCGTTGGCGTGGCGCTATCGCTGGAGGGTGACGGTGGCCAGGCCGCGGGCCACGGCGCCGCCGGCTCCCTGCGCCTGAACGCGGATGAGGTAGGTGCCGCTGGGGACGACCAGCCCCGCCGCACTCTTCCCGCTCCAGAGGAGCGTGTTCGTGCCCTGAGTCATGGGCGTCCCGGGGTTGATGGTGGCCACCGGCCGACCGGCGAGGTTGAGGACATCGGCCCGGACGGTGGCGGCGGCCGAGAGCACGATCGTGCAGCTGATCCCTCCGGCGCGTGTGGGCTGGGCCGCCACGGCCCCGATGGCCAGGCCCGCGGCAACTGCGGCCTCACCGGAGGCAGTGTCTAGGCTGACGGTCCGAGTGATCTCCGTCGTGCGCCCGGCCATGTCGGTGGCGCGAGCATGGATCACGTTCTCGCCGGAGACGAGCATGACGTGACCCAGCCAGGCTATGCTCTTCTGCCAACGGCCGGACCAGATCTGCTTCCAGGCGCCGGTGTTGACTGCGAGCTCGACCTTCCGCACGCCGATGTTGTCCTGCGCGGTGCCCGTGACCCTCAAGCGCGGGTTGGTGACGTGGGCGCCGTCCGCCGGCGAGGTGATGCCAATCGTCGGATCGGCGCCATCGTAGTAGAGGCTGATGCGGTCGACCGTGGTCCGCCGAGCGCCGTCGATCGCCTTGATCTCGATGACGTTCCGGCCCGGGTCGAGCGTGAGCTGTGCCGTCCAGTTCACCGGCTGAGGAGACAACGGGCCCGAGTAGATCGTCCGCCAGCGGCCGGTAGCGGGCTGCCTGATCTTGACCTTCGTCACGCCGCAGTCATCGCTCGCGGTGCCGGTCACGGTCACGTCGCGCTGAGCGTAGGCCGTCCGGTGCGGAGGCGACACGAAGGTCACCTGCGGCGGCTGGATATCGTAGTAGACCAGAAGGCTGAGGGAGGTGACCTTGCCGGCCAGGTCAGTCGCCTGGGCATCGATCTGGTTCTCGCCGGCGACGAGGGTCACCGGGAGCGTCCAGTCGATCCAGCCGTTGGTGGTATCCACATCCTGCCAGGCGCCGCCGTTGGCCCGCCCCTTGACGGAGGCCAAGCCCACATCATCCCCGGCCGTACCGACAATCGCGGTGTCCGGGGCGGCCGAGATGACCTGGCCGGGCGCGGGGTCAGTGACTGTGAGCGTCGGATCCTGGGCGTCGTAGGTCACCGTTCCGGTCAGGCTCGAGGTGACGGTCCAGGTCCGGTTGCCGACCGCGGGACGCGGCGGCGAACCGGCCGTTTGGGGCGCGAAGGTCAGCTTGGTGCCGGCATCGCACCAGTTGACCCATTCGCCGAAGATGCCGGTGGCGAGGTCCTGGTGGCCGCGCAGGGTGCGGTCAGTCTGGCTGGCGCTATAGGTCGCATCGGTGTTGACGGTGTCGATGGTCACCTGGTACTCTTCGTAGTACGCGCAACTGAGCATCATCGGCGAGGCATCGGGGATGATGCCGGCGGCCTGGGCGGGCGTGCCCTCCCACTGGTGATCGCCCACCGAGGCCGTGGAGGTCAGCGAGTAGCTGTAGTTGCTGCCGGGGTCCACCTGGGCGGTCACCGGGTGGGCGTCCCAGACGGCTGCCACCTGCTGCTGGCCCCAACTGTAGTAGGTGACATTGACGTAGTTGGAGGCATCCAGTATCGTGCCGTGCGTCTGGGTCTTGAAGGTGACCTGGACCGGGGTGAACTGGATTCGGATGTTCATGGCCGCCTGCGAGGGGTCGAGCACCTCGACCTTCTGGATGTTGGAGGCGCCCAGTTGGTTGTCGCGGGTCGAGGGGTAGAGCTTGTTGAGTGTGGTGTTGCTGTTGTCCAGGTTGATCGTCGAGACGCCGTCGAAGCGGTAGGCGGCATTGTACTTCCATTCGCCGGGCGGGTAGATGGTCCGGGTGAGGGCGCTGGCGGGATCGGGGGCCATCCCCGGATCCTCGACCCAAATGCCGTAGTTGTTGTTGTCAGGCGAGCCGTTGTTGAACCGGCCGGTGCCGCTCGGCTCCCGGCTGTCGATGTGGGAGAAGATGATGCCACCGCGCATTCCCATCCCGAACTGGTTGTAGCGGTCGAACTTGACGCCCGGCGCGTTCGGGAAGCGGTTCTCGATGAGGAAGTACTCGTTGCCGTTAATCGCCAGTTGGTAGAGCGAGGTCGCGGCGTTGCTCGACTCGATGTTGGTGACCGGGATCGCCGGGCGGGTCGACAGGCCGTCCCGCGTCGAGAGTGGCGTGGGCTGGGTCCAGCCGTAGAAGCCCCTGAGGGCGCCGCAGAAGTGCGTGGGGACGGAACCATCTCCCCCCGGGCCGCCCCACGATCCCATCGCCATGATGCACCATTCGTTGACGGGGTAGTCGTTGTAGTCCCACTGGTAGTCGGACCCGCTGTCGTAGTCGTACAGATCGGGCGCGCCCAGCAGGTGGCCGGTCTCGTGGGCAAAACCGCCGCAGAGGTCCTCCTCGGACATGAGGGCGTAGTTGTAGCAGTACACTCCGTCGACCCACACCCGGTCCCGCAGGTTCCATTTGTGGGTGGAGAAGACGCCGTTCGGATCGGCCTGCGCAGAGGGGCCAGCGTGGACGATCCAGAGGAGATCGACCTCGGTGCTCGGGCCGCCTGAGGCATAGTCGCGGAAGTTCACCCCGGGATTGGCGGCGTTGATGGCGTCCTCGACGAGCTTCTGGACGTTGCGAGGGTAGCCCCCGGCGGCATACCAGACGTCATCGTTGGGCATCCGGTACCAGGTGCCCGTGGCGCCGTCGGGAGCGACGTCGCCGCTGATGTCGAGTTGCTGGTAGGAGGTCTCGAGGTAGTAGTCGCGCACGCTGCCCGTGGGGTAGGTGTTGAGGCTGAACAGCATGTCGGTGAAGTGATTGACGGTCTGCGTACCGCCGGTGTTCGGGAAGTCCACCAGGATGCAGACCGCTTTGAGGGGCTGGTTGGTGGGCGGCGCCTGCACGCGGGCGGTCGGCTGGTCGACGCCCTTCTGCCGCTGGAACGCGGCCAGCCGCGCCAGGACCTGAGCGGCCAGGGGGGAGCGCAGGAGCCGGGGGCTGGGCGGCATGCACTCCGGTCCGCCGCGCGTCGAGGCGGCGCCGTAGAAGTCCACACTGAGGCCTGGGCACTGCCCCGTGCCCACGTACTGCGGAAACCCGATCCCCGCGCTGAGCAGGCTCAGTGTGGCGACGACCATCGCGACCAAAGCGGTCCTCACCCAAATGCAGTTGCCGTTGGGGCTACGCTTCGCCATAGTTAGCTTCTCGCTTTTCCGGTTCGTCGGGCCGAGGCGATGACAGCACAATGCGTGGCGGCGCCGAACCGAAGGGTTCCCCCGCGAACTCACTGATTGGTATGATTCTGCACCAGGCCGGTTTCTCCTTCACCGGGGGCCGCGAAAAGTGGTGCGCGGTGACTTGGGGGGGTGTGATGCAGGTCACAACCGGCAGCGGCCCCGGCATCCCCCCCTGGATCCGCCGGAAGGCGCGGCCACTCCCATCGTCGAACTGACCGTTGATCCGAGCCAGCCGGTCCGGTCGGCCGTCGAGGGGGACACCCGCCATCGCGCCTTTCCGCGAAGCGTTCGCTGCCCTCATGAACTTCGAGAGGCCCGACCTGCTGCCCCAGTTTGAGTGGGGCTACTGGCCGGCCACGGAGGAGCGCTGGCGGAGTGAAGGCCTGCCGGCGGGTCGGCAGCCATGGGAGCACTTCGGGATCACGTGGTACGAGCACGCGCCGGTCGACATGGGTCTGCAGCCGCACTTCGAGCCGGAGATCCTGCGCGACGAGGGCGAGACGTTCGTTATCCGCCAGACCGACGGCGTCGTCGTCCGGCGGCGCAAGGACGAGCTCTCGATGCCGCAGTGGCTCGAATTCCCCCTCAAGTCGCGGAAGGACTACGAGGCCATCCGCGAGCGACTGGACCCGACCACGCCCGGTCGCTACCCCGACGACTGGCCGGCCCGGGTGGAGGCGTGGCGGACGCGCGACCACCTGCTCACGCCGGGCTGCTGCGCGGTCGGGTTCTTCGGCTGGTTCCGGACGCTCCTGGGCGTGGAGAATCTGCTCTACACCTACTGCGACGACCCGAGCTTCATGCACACAATGTGCCGGGATCATCTCGACTTCCTGCGCACCGTGATGGAGCGCGAGCTTCAGGAGGTCGAGTTCGACTTCGCCTTCATCTGGGAGGACATGGCGTACAAGGGGGGCCCGCTGATCGGGCCGGCGATGGTGCGGGAGTTCATGCTGCCGTACTACCGGGAGCTGCTCGACTTCCTGCGCGCTCACAGCATCAAGCTGGTGCTCCTGGACAGCGACGGCGATGTCAGCCTGCTCATTCCGTTGTTCATGGAAGTGGGGGTCGATGGCTTGCTGCCCTTCGAGGTGATCGCCGGACCGGACGTTCGGGAGGTGCGCGAGCGGTACCCGAGGCTCCGCATTCTCGGCGGCATCGACAAGCGGGCGCTGGCGCGGGGGAAGGAGGCCATCGATGCGGAGCTGGAGGCGAAGCTGCCGGCGATGCTCCGGCAGGGCGGGTATCTGCCGAGCGCGGACCACCACATCCCGCCGGATGTGTCGCTCGAGGACTTCGCGTATTATCTGGAGCGGTCGCGCGAGCTGTGGGAGCAGACGGCATGAACCACGAAGACACGAAGACACGGGGAACGGCAAGGCTCTGGATGACCATCACCCCCGCGTTGATGGTGTGCGCTGTCGGTTGGTCGGAGCAGCCGACGTTCGACTTCGAGACGGGCGACCTGCAGGGGTGGAAGGTGGCGGAGGGTCAGTTCGACCGGATGGTGTGCGATCGCGCGACCTTCCGCAACATCGGTCAGCCCTACAACAAGCAGGGGAAGTACTACCTGTGCACCATCGAGACGGCGGCCTACACGGGCAATGACGCCATGACGGGTGTCATCCAGTCCCCTACCTTCGTGCTGGAGAGCGCCAAGGTGTGCTTCCTGGTTGGAGGCGGGAAGGGGCCGGGGGTGTACGTCGCGTTGTGCCTGGCCGACACGGACGAGGAAGTGCGGGCGGCGCGCGGCGTGAACGACGAGACGATGCTACGGCACATCTGGGATGTGAGCGAGTTCGTGGGGCAGAGGGTGTACCTGAAGGCAGTCGATCAGGAGACCGGCGGGTGGGGGCACATCACCTTCGACGACTTCCGCGTGCCGACCGCGGAGGAGATAGCCGCGATTCCGGCAGATGCCGAGAAGCCGCCTCCCTCGCCGTATGAGACGAACCTGCGGGAGTCGTGCCTCGGCAGGCTGAAGTCGCTGCGCCTGGCGGTGAACGATCTGCACCAGACCTTCGGGGAGCGCTACCCGAAGTGGCGGGAGTACCTGGACCGAGCCAAGCAGCTCGAGGACGATCTCGAAAATCAGGACGGAGGAGATTCTCCGCGCGGCCCACAGGCCGCGCGGAGAATCTCCTCCGTCCTGATTTTCGTCGAGGCGCTGGTGCGTGAGGCGATGATCGCGAACCCGCTGGTGAGCGAGCAGCCGATCGTCTACGTCTCCCGCGAGCAGTACCTGCGCGACCACCACAACACGGAGACGATGTTCGAGAATGGCGCGATCCACGGGCCGTTCCGCGGCGGCGGCGCGCTCAAGATGGTGGACCTGGCGACGGGGAAGGTCACGGTGCTGGTCGACGCGCCGGAGGGGATCGTGCGAGACCCCGAGGTCCACTTCGATGGGAGGAAGATCCTCTTGTCCTATCGCCGGAACGCGGCGGACGACTACCACCTCTGGGAGATCAACGCCGACGGCACGGGGCTGTGGCAGCTCACGACCGGGGCGGATGTCTCGGACATCGACCCGGTCTACCTGCCCAACGAGGACATCGTCTTCAGCTCGACCCGGGACCACAAGGTGTGCGCGTGTAACGTGCACGTGCAGGCGAACCTGTTCCGCATGGACCCGGACGGGTCCAACATCCACCAGCTCGGCCACAACACGCTGTTCGAGGGTCACTCGTGGCTGATGCCTGACGGGCGCATCCTCTACACCCGGTGGGAGTACATCGACAAGCACTTCGGGCCCGCGCAGGGCTTGTGGACGATGAACCCCGACGGCACCGAGCAGGCAACCTACTACCACAACAACGCCTGGTGGCCCGGGGCGATTCTGGACGGACACAGCGTGCCCGGCACGGAGTGGGTGATCGCCACTCTCGGCTCCTGCCACGCGCCGCCCTTCGGGGAGATCGCAGTGATCGACCGGCGGCTCGGCTTCGAGGGCGAGCGACCGCTCCTCAAGAGCTGGCCGCAGGTGCCGGTGACGCGCGACGGCTACGACCACGTGTGGGGATTGCCGCTGCGCTACGAGGACCCATACCCGCTCTCCGACAAGTACTTCCTGTGCGCGCGGACGATCGACCGAGCGAAGAGCGACGGGTCGAACGGCATCGACAAGTACGGCATCTTCCTCATTGACCTCTTCGGCAATGAGGTGCTCATCCACGCGGATGACCAGCGGAGCTGCTTCGACCCGATGCCGCTCGCGCCGCGCCCGCGGCCGAACATGCCACCGACGCGGGTCGAGGTCGCGAAGTCCGACGGGCTGTTCTTCGTGTACGACGTGTACCAGGGGACGGGGATGGGCCCGGTGCCGCGGGGCGCGGTGAAGTGGCTGCGGGTGGTGGAATCGCCGCCCAAGCGGTTCACCTCGAACGGCGACTTCAACAACGGGGCGCGGCAGGCTCCGGCCATGAACTGGTCGGATGTCGGCAACAAGCGGATCATCGGGCAGGTGCCCGTAGAGCCGGACGGGTCGGCCTACTTCCGGGCGCCCGCGAACACGTTCCTCTTCCTCCAACTGCTCGACGAGAAGGGGATGATGGTCCAGTCCATGCGGAGCGGGACGATGGTGCAGCCGGGGGAGGTGGCAAGCTGCATCGGCTGCCACGACGAGCGGAACACAACGGTACCGCTCGGCGGGGCGCCTCGGGCCCTCCTCCGTGGCCCCAGCGAACCGGAGCCGTGGCATGGCCCGCCGCGGGATTTCGACTACCCGGCGGAGGTGCAGCCCGTCTTCGACCGCTACTGCGTCAGCTGCCACGACTACGGGAAGCCCGCCGGCAAGGTGCTGAACCTCTCCGGCGACAAGACGCTGCTCTTCAACACCTCGTATCTCGAACTTCACCGGAAGTCGGGCACCGTGTTCCGGCTGGATGGCCCGAACGACCCGCCGGCGCTCATCAAGGTGGTGAACCACGGCCCGCCTGAGGTGCTGCCGCCGTACTCCTGGGGGGCGCACCGGAGCAAGCTGGTGCAGGTGCTGCTCAGCGGGCACTACTCGGTGCAGCTCGACCCGGAGAGCTTCGACCGGCTGGTGACGTGGATCGACATGAACGGGGTGTACTACGGGTCGTTCGAGCCGACACGGCCGAACAACCTGGGCGGCCGGTGCCCGCTTGATCCCGGGCAGATCGCCCGCCTCACCGACCTGACCGGCATGAACGTGGCGGACGAGGTCGCCGCGTCCTACGTGAACCTCACCCGCCCCGAGTTCAGCCTCTGCCTGCTGGCCAACCTCCCAGCCTCGGCCGGGGGCGCGGCGGAGCCGGGGAAGGAGCGGTTCTCGGGGACGGATGACCCGAAGTACCAGGAGGCGCTGGGGATCATCAGGAGTGGTGGCACACGGTAGCGCGGATACGACTCCAGACCCTCGAGACGGAGGTGGCGACGTGCGCGAAGGCCGGCGGGAAGCAGACTCCACTGGCGTGCTGTGGTACTCGGAGGGTCAGTGGCCGCGGCTGCGGGCGCTCTCAGCAGACGCGAGTGATCTGGAGGAGACGCACGCAGAGTGGCTCAGTGTAGCACGCGCGATGGTGGCGCGGCTCCGTGCGGCGGGCGAGAACGTCGTGCGCGTGGATGCCGACCTCGACGACATCGTCGCGTGGTGTCGCGCCCATGGGCTCCCGCTTGACGGTGAGTCCCGGAGTCGCTACGCCGTCGAGAAGATGCGCGAGGCAGCCGAGGCCGGCAAGCCCCTGCCCGAGTTGACGGATGAGGACCTGCGGTGACCGAGGCCGCCCTGGGGATCGGGTGCCGTCTAGGCCCGGCCTGGGAGCCTGACCGAGTATGCCCGCGACCCGGAGGTGTTGCGCCTCTACCGGGACAGCGTGGCGGAGTGGATTGAGGGACTCAGGGCGGAGTGACTACAGCGTCAGGCCAGACGGGCATGTCGGGTCGGTAACGGGGTCGGAGGACCACTGGTGGCGCGCACCCCAGTTCCCCCCAGAGGGCAGGTGCGCCGGGTGCCGACAGCGAACCATCTGCATGATCTGTGTCGCGCGGCAGCATGGCCGCCTCCGCCCGGTGACAGGGGCAGCAGATGCCGGGTCGCAGCTATGACGATAGGGATCTGAAGCTCCTGTGGGGGCTTGCCGCCGCTCGCTGTTCGTACCCATCTTGTCGCCAACTGCTCGCGGCTCCAGCCACCGAGGCTGACGAGGCGCAGACCCTCGGCCGGGTGGCGCATATCGTGGCTCGCTCCAACGCCGGTCCGAGAGGGGACCCCGCGTTCCCGGAGTCCGAACGTCGCAGGTATCCGAACCTCATCCTGTTGTGTGGTCACCACCATACGCTCGTCGACGTCCAGCCGAGCACCTACACCTCCGACGACCTACGGCACTGGAAACGTGACCACGAGGCGTGGGTCCGCGAGTCGCTGGCAGCCGAGATGCACGAGGTGGGGTTCGCGGAGTTGGAGATCGTGACGAGGGGGATAGCCGGTCACCCCATGGAGCCAGTGACCGACTTCTCCGTGACCCCTCCTGCCGAGAAGATGGAGCGCAACACGCTCACCCCACAGGTGAACGGACTGCTCAACATCGGTTACCTGAGGACCAAGGAGGTGGAGGCGTTCGTCGAGGCGGTCTCCCAGCACGATCCGCGGTTCCCCGAAGCGCTCAAGGCAGGCTTCGTCGAGCGGTACGATGATCTTCGGGCGCAGGGCTTCGGCGGTGACGATCTGTTTGAGGCGCTCCGCGAGTTCGCGAGCTCGCGGCGCTGGGACTTCCAGCGGCAGGCGGCTGGCCTAGCCGTACTGGTGTATCTGTTCGACAAGTGTGAGGTCTTCGAGCCGTGATCCTGCCTACGAAGCACATTCCGCTTCGCCGGTCCCTGCTCGGGGTCAGCGCCGTCATCCTGCAGACCGTGGGCGACGGATCAACCGTGACCCAGGTGTGGGATCGGGTCCGGCACTCGCCGGAGGTCGGCAGCTTCGGCGTGTTCGTGCTCGCCCTGGACCTGCTGTACACAGTCGGTGCTGTCGAGATGCGCGAGGGCCTGCTGCGGAGGCACACCTGAATGCTCTACGCGGTGAGAGCGAGCGCGCCTTCGTTCAAGACGGTGACCTTCGGCCCGGGGCTGAACGTCGTACTGGCCGACCGGACGAAGGAAGCCACTCGCAAGGACACCCGCAATGGTCTGGGCAAGTCGACGCTCATCGACATCATCCATTTCTGCCTGGGCTCTGACCTGTCCGAGCGCCTCAAGGCGCCGCCCCTGCAGGGGTGCACCTTCACCCTGGAACTGGACGTGGGGGGTCGGCGCGTCACCGTATCACGTTCCACCACCGCGCGGTCTCCGGTCGTGGTGGGGGGCGACACAACGGGTTGGGCCGTGCAGCCGAAGACTGGGCCCGAAGGCACTCGTCGTCTCGCGGTGCGGGACTGGAACACCGTCCTCGGCGCCCTCATGTTCGCGTTGCCCGAGTCAGCCGAGGCAGGCCAACACGATCCCACCTTCCGCGGGCTGATATCGTACTTCATGCGTCGATCCCGCGATGCATACTCCACGCCCTTCGAACACCACCGGAAGCAGCAGACCGTTGATATGCAGGTCTACAACACGTTCCTGCTTGGGCTGGGCTGGCAGTACGCGAAGGACTGGCACTTGCTCACCGACAAGGAGAAGGTCCTTCGCGACCTGAGGAAGGCTGCCAAGGTCGGTCTCATGGGGCGCGTGCTGGGGTCGAGGGGGGAACTCGAATCCTACCGGGTGCGGCTCGGGACACAGGCGGCTGCTCAGGAGGAGCGACTGCGGCAGTTCCGCGTGCATGAGAGCTACCGCGAGATCCAGCTCCAGGCGGACGCCCTCACGCAGACGCTGCACGACCTCGCCAACCGGAACTTCGTCGACCAACGCAGTCTTTCCCTGTACGGGCGCGCCCTGGAGGAGGAGAGAGGACCCGAACCCCGGGCGGTGGCTGCGCTCTTCGAGCAAGCCGGAGCCTCACTCCCGGGAATGGTGCGGCGCCGTCTGGACGAGGTCCAGGCATTCCACCGCGCCCTGGTCGTGAACCGACGTGGATTCCTCTCCTCGGAGATGGAACGGCTGAAGGCAGCCATCGCGGGCCGGCGGGAGGAGATCGAACGTGAGGGCGCGGAGAGAGCGGATCTCATGCAGGTCCTCAGCACCCACGGAGCGCTTGACGAGTATCGCAGCCTGCAAGACCTCTACGTGCAGACGAAGTCCGACCTGGCGGATACCGAGCAGCGCATCCGCAACCTGACCGAATGGGAAGAGAAGACCAGCGCGTTGAAGATTGAGCGCCAGCTTCTGCAGCAGAGCATGAAACGCGACTATGAGGAGCGAGAGCCGCAGCGACGCCGCGCGATCAGCCTGTTCAGCGCGAACTCCGAGGCTCTCTACGAGGCCCCAGGGAGCTTGGTCATCGACGTTGACGCAACAACAGGGTACCGTTTCGGCGTGAGTATCGAGCGATCGGGAAGCCAGGGCATCGAGAGCATGAAGGTCTTCTGCTACGACCTCATGCTCGCGCAGGCCTGGGCTGAACGGCCGACTTGCCCCGGTTTCCTCATCCATGACAGCACCATCTTCGACGGGGTGGACGAGCGGCAGATTGCCGCAGCGCTGGAACTCGCAGAGCGTGAGTCCAAAGCCCGCGGATTCCAGTACATCTGCACGATGAACTCAGACAGCCTGCCTCTAGACGACTTCTCCCAGGGCTTCAGCATCGACGACTTCGTCCGCCTCCGGTTGACCGATGCGACCCCCGACGGGTGTCTGCTGGGCATCCGGTTGTAACGCAGGAAGTGGCCGTGGGCCATGGCACCAGCCGCGAGCCACTCCTCGCCGACGTCCCTGGTGTTCCCTCACTGATCGCCGATGCGCGAGGTGATTCCCATGACTCTACGCAACACGATGCTGTTCAAGAAGGTCTTCGGCTGTCTCGGTGCCGGGGCGATCGGGGATCAGCTCGGGAGGCCGGTGGAGGGGTGGCACTATCTCGACATCGAGAAGCACAAGGGGCGGTTGACCGACCCGTGGGAGGAGAGCGACCGCACGGGTGGCGGCGACCGGGGCTTCGAGATCGGCACCGATGACACCGCGCTTGGGCAGATCCTCTGCCATGCGTACCTCGAGAAGGGTGGGCGCATCACCGTTGAGGACTACGCGAAGCAGTGGCTGGAGGAGTTCGAGCCGACGCGGTTCTTCTTCTGCATGAGGAACACGTACGAGCTGCTCAAGATGGGCTACTCGCCGCGGCTGACCGGCGCGCTCAACATCGTGACCGGGAGCGGCCTGATGGCGATCAACCCTGTGGGCATCTACCACGCGTGCGATCCCGAGGCGGCGTATGGCGATGCGCTCGAGATGGCGAGCATGTTCCAGCGCGATCTTGACATGTTCATCCCGGGAGTCATCGCGGGCGCCATCGCGGAGGCCATGAACTCCAACGCGACCGTGGACTCGGTGCTCGAGACGGCCATTCGCCTGGCTCCGGCGGAGAAGATGGTCACCTTCGACGAGCGGCGGTTCGACAACCTGAAAGACACGATCGCGCGGGCGGTGGAGATCGGCCGCGCGGCGGGGGATGTCTTCGCGGCGCGGGAGGGGCTCTACGCGGAGATGCTGCAGTACGCGGCGATCGACCCGCAGGAGGTGTTCGCGCTCACCTTCGGCATCTTCGCCGCCTCGGGAGGCGACACCGAACAGGCGATGCTCGGCGGGGCGAACATCGGGCGCGACTCGGACACCATCTCCAGCCTGAACGGGCAGCTCTGCGGCGCGCTGCACGGGATCGACTCCGTGCCCGAGCGGTGGGTAGAGGGGCTCTACCGCGGCGCCGGGGCGGAGGCGTTCCTGAAGACCGCCGAGGGCATGACGGAACTGGTGATGGCAAAGCTGGAGAGGATGGAGAGGCAGGTGGGGTGGCTGAGGGGAATGCTGGAGGGGAATGGGGAGTAGGCAATGGGGAGCAAGCAGTCGGCAACCGACGACGGGCGCCATCGCGGTGAGGCGAGGCGCCCGTCTCACCCGGAGCTCATCTCCTGCCGCGGGCCTGCCTAGGGGCCGGGCAGAGCGGCATCGGTGACGACCACGGTGCCCTTCTGCCACTTGGCGTGGCCGTCCACGTAGCCGATGTTGAGCCCCTCGTTGTGGACGGCATACGGCCGCCGGGTGCAGTCCCCGCAGCCGGTTCCCTCGTACTGGCCGGACCCGGGCCAAGCCGTCTGCCAGTGCGCCCCGCCGGTCGGCCGACCCCACGACATTGGGTCAAGCCGGTCTCCCGGAGGGACTTTCGGCCATCCTGCCGACTCGGCTATGCAACACACCTGCGCCGGGGCGTTGATGTACGCGAGGCTGCGGCCGGGGATGTTGGGGTTGATCCCGTAGATCTGGCAGCCCGGTGGCCAGTCCGGCGCGCTCGTGCAGGTGAAGAGCTGCCAGTTCCTGACGTAGGGCATGATCTCCCCTCGGTAGGTCGCTGCTCTCTGGTCACACGGAGTGCTCCCGGCGGGGTCCCAGACCATCCAGCCCAAGGGATTCCTCTCGTCGTAGTCTTGCGCGTACATGAGGATCCCCAGGACGATCTGCTTCACGTTGCTGGTGCAGGAGGCCTGCCTCGCCTTCTCCCTGGCCCGGGCAAAGACTGGGAAGAGGATTGCGGCAAGAATCGCAATGATGGCGATCACGACCAACAACTCGATCAGCGTGAAACCCCTTTTCATGAGCCGACCCTCCGGAGCTGTCTGCATCGTGACAGCGAAGCTGACGGCAGGCGTGCCGTCCCGACCACTTGAGTGATTTCGCCAGCCCGGCCGGCGAATCCTCCCTGGGCGGCCAAACTTCGCCCACTGGGGAAGGCATTCCGAGGGCCGGTCGCGAAGCCAGCGTCGGCCTTCGGCTGTGCCGGCAGGTTCTGCGGCCGAGGCAGGGCTGCCGGCGCCGGGCTCGATCCGCCGTTCGGAGGTAGTGCTGGTGGATCAGCGCACCGACCAAGGGCAGGATGCGCGGCCGTTCCGCATCCTGGTCATGGATGATGAGCCGGGGATTCTCCGCGGGTGCGAGCGCGTGCTGCGCAGCGAGGGGCACGAGGTTCTGCTGGCCGATCGCGGGGAGAAAGGGCTTGAGCTCCTCCGGCAGAACCCCGACATCGACCTGGTGCTGGTCGACCTGCGGATGCCGGGCATGGGCGGGCTGGAGGTGCTCACGCAGGCCCGAGAGTGGGCGCCGGAGACGGTGTTCGTGGTCATCACTGCCTACGCCACGCTGGAGGCGGCGATCGAAGCCACCAAGCGCGGCGCTTACGACTTCCTCGCCAAGCCCTTCGCGCCCGACGAGCTGCTGCGGCTGGTTCACCGATCGCTCGAACGCGTGCGTCTTCTCCGCGAGCGCAACCGGCTGGAGGCCGAGCGCCGGCGGCGGATGCTGGAGCTGGCCACGGAGCAGAGCCGGCTGCGCACGATCATCGACTGCATGGCGGAGGGCGTGCTGGTCTGCAATGCAGAGCAGGAGTTGGTGCTGTACAACCCCGCGGCGCTGAAGGTGCTCTTGCCGGTGAGCGCGGGGGAGGCGCCGTCGGCCGCCGGGGAGGTCGTGCGGCCGGCGGAGATCGTCGAGATGATCGCCCAGGCGAGCCGCGAGCCGAAGCGCCTCTCCCGGGAGGTGAAACTGGCCGATGCGCCCCAGGAGGAGTGGGTGCTGGCGGACGTGGCGCCGGTCACCGACTCGGCTTCAGGGCAGGTGCTCGGCACGGTGACTGTCCTCCGAGACATCACCCAGATGAAGCGGATCGAGCAGGTCAAGGCGCAGTTCATGAACATGGTCGCCCACGAGCTGCGGGCGCCGCTCGCGGCGGTCGACGGGTATCTGACGGTCATGCTGGAGGGTCTGGCGACCGACCCCGCCAAGCAGACCGAGATGCTGACCCGATCGAAGCAGCGGTTGGGGGGGCTACTCGACCTGGTCGGGGACCTGCTCGACGTGGCGCGCATGGAAGCCGGCACGGTTCGCCGGGAGATCGCGCCGCAGCAGATCGAGGAGATCATCGGCGAGGTCGTGGAGCTCATGCAGCCACTGGCGCGAGAGAGCCAGGTGAGCCTGATCAGGCGGGCGTCGGAGGGCCTGCCCGCGGTGGAGGCCGACCGCGAGGAGCTGCTCCGCCTCCTGGGCAATCTCGTCACCAACGCGATCAAGTACAACCGCCGCGAGGGACAGGTGGTCGTCACGGCAGCACCCGACGGGCCCTATGTGAGGATCTCGGTGAGCGACACCGGCGTGGGGATCAGCGAGGCGGGCGTGCCGAAGCTGTTCCGCGAGTTCTTCCGCGAGAAGACGGCTGAGACCCGTCACGTCGTGGGCACGGGCCTCGGCCTGAGCATCGTGAAGCGCATCGTCGACTTCTACCACGGGCGGATCGACGTCCGCAGCAGGCCCGGTGAGGGGTCCACCTTCACCGTGTGGCTGCCGTGCCAGCGCGTCGAGCAGCCGGCGGAGACGGCTTGAATCACAAAGACACGGAGACACAGAGAACGGCATCGACTTTCGCTACGTACCTCCCGGAGCACGCCGAGCGGCTGTCTGCCATCGCGCGAGGGGCGGCGTGGAGCGCCATCCTCGCGGATGAGGGCCGTCTGCCTGCTCTCCGCGAGACGATGATGCTGCCGCCGGCGCTGCCCGATCCGGTCGCCACCCTCGAGAAGGCGCTGCTGGCCGGCAACGAGCAGGCGGTTCGCGACCGGATTGCGGCAGGCGAGCGCGATGGGGAGGCGCTGGCCCGGGCGCTCGGTCAGTGGCCTGAGAGGTGGGCCGGGCCGCCGCCGGCGCTCTCCTTCGTCGGCGTGACGCTGACCCTGTCGTGCGACGCCCGGCCATGCTGCGAGTACTGCAACCAGCGGATGGTCGAGAGCACACTGCCACTGAGCGCGTGGCGCGACCTGGTTCTGGAACTGACCTCCGGCGATGGGCCGCCACCGTACTTCTCCTACACCGGCGGCGAGCCGCTCACGTGTGGGGAGGGGCTGTATGGGCGCGAGGGACTCATCCGCCTCGCGGCCGAGCGGGGCGCGGCGAGCAATGTCAACACCAATGCGCTCTCGCTGACGCCCGAGGTCGCCCTCTCCCTGGTTCACGCCGGAACGGCGCGGCTGCACATCTCGCTCGACTCGCCCTTCCCGCACGTGCAGGACAAGCTCGCGCGGGAGGAGGGCCGGTTCGAGCGGATCGTCGCGGGAATCCACAACGTGCAGATCGCGCGGGAGGTCATGGGGGTCGACTACCCCGGCATCCACATCAACTGCGTCATGACCTCCCGCAACCTGTATGACCACCCGGAGCTGGTGCGCTTCCTGCTCGAGCGGAAGCGGGTGCGGACCCCGGGCGCCGAAGGGGTGTGGCGCGCCGACCCACACTACCGGGACCTCGGCATTCACCTCATCCCGGTCGGGGGGCGGGAGAACGCGCCCATCCGCCCCTCGGCGGACGAGTACCGGCGCTTCTTGGAGGAAACATGGGAGGACGCGGGGAGGGTGTGGGACACATACCAGGAGGTCGTGGGCGTGCCGCCCGACGAGCGGGTGGACTACCACAACTACGCGTTCTTCGCGAACCCTTACCGGCGGGTGCAGTACCGGGGCGATCTCAGCGATTACGTCGCCGCGGCCGCCGAGAGCGGACAATCGGTCCTGGGCCTCGGCGAGCGATGCCTCGTCGGGCCGACTCAGGCCTTCTTCCTCCCCGATGGCGCCCAACACTGGTGCGGGGGGCGGGCGGTCACACGACCAGAGCCAATGGGGTGGCGGGAGGGGGGGGCAGTTCTCGACAACATCGAACGCGCCCTTCCGCAGCTTCTGGGCATTCCAGACGACTACTGCCGCGGGTGCCCGGTGGCCACGCTGTTCATCAACCAGTCGGTGGAGGCGAAGCTGAGGGAGTACGTGGGGAAGTGGATCGAGAAGGCGACGACGGCGACGGCAACGGCTTAGACCACGAAGACACAAAGACACGAACAACGGCAACGACGAGCATCTTGATGGAAACGCAACCCGCCCGGCGATCGGCTGGGCGGGTTGCATTTCCATCAGTGCCGTTCTTCGTGTCTTTGTGTCTTCGTGGTGAGATGCCATCATGCCGTGCGGCCGACGGCTTCGGCGACGGCGCGCAGCTCGTCCATCAGGCGGGCGAAGCGCTTGGGGGTAAGCTGCTGGGGGCCGTCGCAAAGGGCCTTGGCGGGGTCGGGATGGACCTCGACAATCAGGCCATCCGCGCCGGCGGCGATGGCGGCGAGGGAGAGCGAAGGGACTGCGCGGTAGTCGCCGGTAGCGTGGCTGGGATCGACGATCACCGGCAGGTAGGTCTCGCGCTTGGCGACGTAGACGGCCGAGAGATCGAGCGTGTTGCGCATCGAGGGCTCGAAGGTGCGGATGCCGCGCTCGCAGAGGACGATGTCGAGGGTGCCGCTGGAGGCCACGTACTCCGCTGCTTTGAGCCATTCCTCAACCGTGGCGGAGAAGTTGCGCTTGAGCAGGACCGGCTTTCCGCTCTGGCCCGCGGCGCGGAGCAGCTCGTAGTTCTGCATGTTCCGGGCGCCGATCTGCACGGCGTCGGCGATCTCGGCGACCCTCTCCACATGAGCCGCGTCGCGCGCTTCGGTGACGATGGGCAGCCCCGTGGCCTCCCGCGCCTCCGCGAGCAGCTCCAGCCCCTCCTCCCCGAGGCCCTGGAAGTCATAGGGCGAGGTCCTGGGTTTGAACGCTCCGCCCCGCAAGGCGACCGCTCCCGCCTTCCCGACGGCGCGGGCGGTGGCGAGGAGCTGAGCGCGGCTTTCCACGGTACACGGCCCCGCGATCACCGAGACCCTCGTCCCCCCGAACTCCGCCGAGCCGAAGAGCACGCGGCTGCGTCGGGGGTGCGATTCCCGGCTGACAATCTTGTACGGCTTCAGGATCGGCACCACCCGCTCGACGCCCGTCAGCCGCTGGAGGTTGTCGGCCAGGGCTTGCTTCTCGGCATCGGCGGCGCCGATGGCGCCGATGACCGTCCGCTCAATGCCCCGGGAAAGGTGGTGCCCGTACCCGCGCTGCTCGAGGCGCTTGATGACCTGCTCGATGTCGTGGTCGGTGGCCGAGCGGCTCATGACGATGATCATGGGTGGTCCTCGGAGCGCGGGGCTGCGGGGCTGCGGGCAACGCCCCGCCGCCGTTAGGGACTGTCCCTCTTTCCGCGTCGTCTGCGGAAAACGGGACTGTCCCCCGTTGAGGCAGGGCGCTGCCCGCAGCTCCGCAGTTCTGTCTTTCGCTAGAGCCCTCGCACTTCGCGCAGGGCGTTGATGAACTGCTCGTTCTGCTCGGGTGTGCCGATGGTGACGCGGACGTAGGTGGGCAGGCCGAAGATGTCGCCCGTTCGGACGGCGATGCCGCGCTCCCGGAGGCCGTCGAAGGCGACCCGGGAGTCCATGCCGAGGTCGACGAGGATGAAGTTCGCCTCGGTCGGGACGCAGGTCAGGCCCATCTCCTCGAACTGCCGGTAGAGGTACTGCTTCCCCTGGCGGTTGAGGGCCACGCTGCGCTCGACCTGGTCGCGGTCGTCCAGGCAGGCCAGCGCCGCGGCCTGGGCGATGCTGTTGACGTTGAAGGGCTCGCGGACGCGGACGAGCCACCGGACCAACGCAGCGGGGCCGATCCCATAGCCGACGCGCAGGCCGGCCAGCGCGTGGATCTTGGAGAAGGTCCGCATTGCAAGGACGTTCCGGCCCTCGCGGATGTACTGGAGGCTGTCCGGGTAGTCGGGCGACTCAACGTACTCGTGATAGGCCTCATCGAGGACCACGATGGCGCGGTCGGCCACGAAGTCGAGCAGACGGTCGACCTCCTGACGGGTGGCGATGGTGCCGGTCGGGTTGTAGGGGTTGGAGATGAAGATGAGCTTGGTCTTCTCGGTCACGGCGGCGGCCATCGCCTCGAGATCGTGCCGGAAATCCCGGGCGGGGACGGGCACCAACCGGGCGTCCATGACGGGCGCGATGAGCCCATAGGTGGCAAAGGGCGGGGTAGAGATGATGACCTCCTCACCCGGGTTGAGGTAGGCCATGCCGAGCAGGTAGATGACCTCGTCGGACCCGGCGCCGACCACGACGTTCCCCGGCTGGAGGCCGAGATGGGAGGCGAGGGCCTCGGTCAGCTCGGTGGAGGGGAGGTCGGGATACAGCCGCGTCTGGCGGATTGCGGCCTCCATCGCCTCCAGGGCGCGGGGCGACGGGCCGAGGGGGTTCTCGTTGGAGGCGAGTTTCAGCGGGGCCGTTCGGCCTGGCGAGTACGGTCGGATGGTCTTGATGCACTCCCTGGCGAGATCGTCCGGCGAGACCATCGCAGTGCCTTCCTTGGGGGACAGCGGGTGGAACGGGCCTCACGAGCACCATACGAGCCGAACGCAGGCAAAGTAACACAAAACGGGAACGGTAGCAACCGCGGAACGGCAGGGGACAGGGGACAGGAACGGCAGGGGAGGAGGGTCCTGGCTCTGCACGGGGACTTGCTTGACCCTGGGGGGTGCAGGGGCTATAATCGGGTCCCGGAAACCCCGGCCCGGGAAAGTTGTCCTTATAAGGACGTGGGCGGCCCCGCCGGGCACGGGGCAGAGGATGCCGTGTCCGGGGTGTGGGGGCGTCTGTCCTTGTTGTCCAGGCCCATAGCCCAGAGGAGCGTGTCCATGAACAGGCGAGTAGCGGTGTCGTCCGTCCTGGTTGGTCTGCTCTTGTCGGTGGTCCTCGCCATGTCCGGGTGCGGCGGCGGCGGCAATCGTGTGGCGTCCTACACCGCCTCCGAGCGCTGCGCCTACAACTCGCTCGGCCAGATCGCCTTCTCCGCCTGGGGGGGTATACCCGGTATTCGGTACGTGTACACGATGAGCGAGAGAGGGGGGTCTGTGGCGAACCTGACCCCCTCCCACAATGACCCGAGGAGAGCTGACGAGGGCGGCTACCACCCGGCGTTCCACCCCAATGGTACTCTCGTGGCCTTCACCGCGAAGCGCCCGGTGGTCGGGGAGGTCGCGAGCAAGGACATCTACGTGGTCCCGACGTCCGGCGGAGAGAGCGTGTCTTTCCTGCGGCTGACGACCGATCCCGCGACGGACGACCAAGCCAACTGGTCGCCCGACGGATCGCTCATCGTGTTCATGTCCGACCGCAACGGCGACCCTGATCTCTGGCTGATGAACTCCGCCGACGGCACGAACCAGCACGCCGTCCGCGCCCATGCCAGGACCGCCGAGCAGTGGCCGTGCTTCAACCCCCAGAACGCCAACCAGGTGGCCTTCCAGGCCGGCCCCCCCAACGGCAGGACGACCAATCTCTTCGTGCTCGATCTGACGACGAGCGCCGTGACGCAGATCACGGACTCGCCCTACCGTAACGAATGTCCTTCGTGGTCGCCGGACGGCACCCGCATCCTGTTCCACTCGAACCGCTCCGGCGACTTCGACATCTGGAGCATGGCCCCGGACGGGACGGGTCTCACTCAGCTCACGCAGGACTCCCACTCGGATGGCTACCCGGTCTGGCGCATGGGCAACGGCTCGCGGTTCGTCTTCACCCGCGACCGGCAGGTGTGGACGGCACTCCCGGATGGGACGGACCTGAGGCAGTTGACGAGGACGCCATAGCGTGCCGGGTGGGGGCCGGCCCGGTACGCCCCCCGGCGGAGGCGCCCTCGAGGATGGCCGCGCGCGCAAGCTTGTCCATGCGTGACGGCGAGGAGAACCTCAGCTCGCGGGCCTCGATGTTCCCCAGCAGCGTGAGCCTGTCGCCCACGGTCCCACCTGCCTCGACGAGCTGCAGCACAACGGCCAGGGAGGTTGCACGAGGCCCGCGGCGTCATTCCTCGGCTGGACTCAGCTTCTCGATTCCCTGGGCCGTTAGGCGGAACGGGCGATACCAGTGGTCGGCGGCGGGCTTCTGGGTCATGGAGACACGGAAACAGAGGTCGGTGGGGAAGAGCAGAGCGGAGTGCAGGTTGATGGAGCGGATCGGCACGCCCTCGGCTCGCGCGAAGTTCATCGACCGGTCGATGCGGCCGAAGTCGGCAGTGATCAGCTCCTTCAACCGCTCGTAGCGGCTGCCGTAGTAGGCGAAGCGATCCCCCTCCTGGTAGAGCTTGATGAAGCTGTTGTCCGCCCAGATGGCGCCGTTCTCGGCCCAGCGCACCGCAAGGTCCTGGTGGTCGTACTCCACGATGGCGGCGCTGGGCGGGCGGCCGCCGGCGATGATGAGGTTCGTGCCACAGGCGCGGGGGGTATGCCTGACGATCTCGACGCCCTCCTCGACCGTGTGGGCGTATTGGGCGACCTTGCGAACCATGAAGCAGGTGCTCAGGCCCTTGAGGGAGTCGGACTTGCCGTCGAAGGAGCTGTTGTTGGCGCAGACGATGCCCTCGACGTTCATGGCGGTCCAGCCATTGATGATCCCCGCCCAGGAGGTCGTCACGAACGGCATGCCGCGCGTGGGCCGGAAGTAGATGAGCACACCGCCCCACGAGCTGACTCCGTGGTCCCAGAAGTCCATGTTGCGGCCGACGATGCACTCGCCGGTTCTGGTCGCCGCCCCGAACACGGCGTACGACGTGCAGCGCATGCCCGGCTGGGGAGGCCATTCGGGGCCGACAGGCAGCGGACCGGGCGGCGTGCCGCTGCGGGGCCCCTGGCGTGGCGAGGGACGGCGAGGGGTGTAGGAGTAGGGGCGCCGCGAGGCGCGCTGAACATCGCCGAAGAGTTGGGCGAGGACGAGATCGCGATAGTCGACCTCCGCCGCTTGAGCCAGCGCCTTCAGCTCGCGGCGGGACTCCGGCTGGAGGTACCGCTCCATCACCATGGCGCCGGCGATGAGGCGGGCGTGCTCCTCGGGGGTCGAGGCCTCACCCTGGAGGATCAGGTCGCGGATCATCCGCTGCACGTAGCTCTTCAGCAGCAGCCCGTGCTGTCGCCCCATCTGCTCGGGCGTGCCGCGAAGCTGGAGCACGAGGTAGCCGTGCATCCGCTGACGGGAGCCACCCTCGCGGGTCACCGGGTCCGTGCGGCCTCCGCCCGCGACCAGCATGACCGCCAGTACCGCCACGCTACGGCATAACCTCATCGCCGTTTCCTCTGCCCGGCCGTTCTCTGTGTCCGTGGTTCAGGCCGTCGCCGACAGCGCCTCGCGGATGCCTCTTGCCGTCTCTCTCATCGCCTCGGGATCGATGCTGTGGTGCGTGTGCATGGGGATGACCCGGAGTGCGGCGGCCTCGGCCTCGGGGCAGATGCCCGGCCGGTAGTGCACGTAGTCGGGCAGCGGATAGCCGACCGAGGTGCGGCGCTCGGCTTCCATCTCCTGGTACACAACCTCGAGGTAGTTGACCTCCGAGTACCGGCCGAGCGAAACGCCGGCTCTCTCCTGGCAGAGCTGCCGCAGCTCCTCGGCGGAACGGCCCACGGCCCAGAGAGGGTACGACCAGTAGTTTGGTTGGGTATCGGGGTAGACGTGGGCCAAGGCGACGCCGGGGACGTCGGCCAGCTCCGACTCGATGGCGGCGACGATCTCGCGCCGGCGCGCACTGAAGCGGCGGATCCTGCCGAGCTGGACGAGGGCGATGGCGCCCTGGAGCTCCGACATGCGGTTGTTGTGGCCGAAGGCGAAGTGGCCGCGCGTCGGGACGTCGCCGACCGGCTCGGCCGCGGGCCACGGCAACCCGTAGCGATACCAGGGCATGCCGCAGTTTGAGTAGAGGACCGCGCGCTGGTAGACTTCGGGCGAGTTGGTGGTGACGATCCCACCTTCGCCCGAGGTGATGTGCTTGCTCTGCTGGAGGCTGTAGCAGGCGACATCGCCGAGGGTGCCAACAGGCTTGCCCTTGTAGAAGACATCGTAGGCCTGCGCACAGTCCTCGACGACGGCGAGGTTGTGCCTCCGTGCCACCTCGAGGATCGGGTCCATCTCCGCAGCCTGGCCCCAGAGGTGGACGACCACGACGGCCTTTGCGCGGGGCGTGACGGCGGCCGCGATCGCATCGGCGGTCAGGACCATGGTCTTCGGGTCCACATCGGCAAACACCGGTACCGCGCCCAAGCCGACGGGGGCGATCGAGGAGGCGATGAAGGAGCAGGGGGTGACGATGACCTCGTCACCGGGGCCGACGCTGACGCCCGCGAGCGCGGCCTCGTTGGCCGCCGTGCCCGAGGAGACGGCGTGGACGTACCTGCGACCGACATGGGCGCCGAAGGCGTCTTCGAAGGCCCCAACGTAACGGCCCCCGGTGCCGCGCCAGACCTCGCCGCTCTCGATGATCGCCTTCAGCTCACCGAGTTCCGCGTCGCCGAAGGACTTCCAGTCCATCCTCAGTACCTTCCCTTCTCTTGGACGGTGTCGACCATGGCCTTCAGGTTGTCGAGCCCGGCGTCGGCGGGCACCTCATCCCCGGTCACCATCACGTAGGCGCCGCCCTCCATCCCCTCCTCCAAACACCGGAGGGCCTCCGTTCGTGCGTCTTCGACCGTACCGTAGGCCAGAACGAGGCAGTCGAAGTTGCCCATCAGGCAGATGCGGTGGCCGTAGAGCCGCTTGGCCTCGGCGAGGGTGATGTCGCCCTGGTTGGGTTCGAAGGTCTCGATGAAGTCCACCCCAGCGTCGACGAGCATCGGGAGAAGCTCGCGGATCTTCCCGAGTGTGTAGAGACCCAAGTGCTTGCCGGGCGCCTGGCGCACCAGCTCCATCGCGGCGACGACGTCCGGCAGCGCCCACTCCTCGAAGCGCTTCGGGCCGATGTCGGAGCCGGTGGCCCAGCAGATATCCAGCCAGGCCACCTCGGCCGGTGAGGCCAGGAAGGACTCGACGTGCTTGCTCTGAATCTGGCGCGTCACCAGGAACAGCTCGCGCATGAGGTCGGGGTAGTCGATGAGATCGACCACGAACTCCTGCATGCCGCGGACACTGGCGAGACTGGTGTACGCCGGGCCGAGGCCCACGCTGGCGACGCCGTCCTCGCCCATCACCTTGAGGGCCTCCTCGACCTGGCCGAAGGACGGGCCCTCGATTCCGGCGAGCGTGTAGTCCTGCAGCGCGAGGAATGCCTTCCAGTCATCGACGTCCTTCACGGGGTACTCGACCGTCTTCCCCACGAGGGGGTCGTGGGGGATGACGCCCGACACGTTGAGGCCCCTCATGGTGCGCGTGGGGGTGCGGATGATCCACTCGGAGGTCGTGCGTCCGTCGGGAGTGGTCTCGATGACCCGGCTGTCGTCGCCCCAGCCGTCGGGCAAGTAGCCCACACAGCCGACGCCGATCGGCCCCCGGTGGTGACAGGAGCCGATCATCTGGTGGACCTCGAAGACCGCGCGCCAGTCGCTGCGGCCGAGGACGCGGTGGGCATAGCGACAGTGGATGAGGGGCGCCACGGGCACCACGTCCGGCGCCTCGCGGCGGACGGCAGCAACGAACGCCTCTCGCTTGGTCATGCTGCGACTCCCTTCGAGGCCTGGTCACTCATCGTCGCGGCTGCGCTCGCGGCGGCCGACGATCGCGCCGCAACTCGGGCAGGCGGTCGCGGTCTCGACCACAGTCACCGTTGTCCCGCAGAACCCACAGCGCTGGACATCAGGCGCGCGGAAGAGCGACGCCTGGATGGGCTCCGGCGTCAGGCGACGGCCAGGTGACACCCGACGGCGCCGCTTGCGCTTCCGCCGCGGCGGCAGGTCAATAGGAAGGCTGCCCAACGGTGGGCCTCTCCGACGCCGGCGGCCCCAGCTCCGGGGAGCTGTGCCATGAGTCGTGCAACGGCCTCGCCTGTGTTCCCGTGGGGCAGGGGATGCACCTTTTGCGGGGGGCGATGAGTTGTCTGGCTTGGAGCCTGCCCTGGGACCCGTGGCGCAGCCCCCCAGGGCTGCGGACGTTGGGGTCTCAGGATGGGCTCTAAGAGGGGTCGATCTGCACGCGCTCGCCCGCGAGGTTGTGGATGTGGACGTGGTCGCCAGGGAGGATCTCGCAGAGGGCGAGGCCGATCTTCTCACCGTACTTCAGGATCGGTTCGCCGGGGCGGATCTCGCGCAGGGCGACCTTGTGCCCGGCGAGGATGTCCTGCCGGGCGGTGAGGAGCTGCGTGCCGGTGGCGGAGCACGCCTCGATCAGGTCGCCCGGCTTCACATCCTCGACCAGGACCGCGACATCATCTCGGGGCTCGATCACGATGGCTCTGACCATGGCGGGCAGTGCACCTCCTCACAGGGTTCCATAGGCGACCGAGCTGCCCTTGCCTCCGACGAGCCGCTTCACGCCCAGTTGTGCCCAGAGCGGCGCGCGGGGGCGCTCCTTGATCACCACGCAACGCCGAGCGACACGACGCGCCTCGGCAACGGCCTCTGGAGCGAGGGGGGGGTGGTCGGCAAGCGGACGGAACGGCTGCATGGCTGATGAAGCCGGCACGGGCTCGGAGAAGAGCGGGTCGAAGTAGACGACATCGAAGGCGCCATCGGGACAGGCTCGCAGGAAGGCGAGGTGTTCCGCGTGACGCGCGTCGATGGCGCGCATAGCGGCTTCGACCTCCCGGTTCGGCGGCGTGTAGGTGCCGAGCCCATGGATGGTGAGTTCGGCGAGGAGGAGCGATGACTCGAGCCCGACGACGCGGCTGGTCGGTCCGACGACGAAGCCCGCGACAATCGCATCGGCCGCGCGCCCGAGGGTGCAGTCCAGGACGCGGTCGCCCGGCGCCAGGCCCATGGCCGTCACCATCGGATCGCCCTTCCCGGCGCGGAGATGCTTGATCCGCGTCAAGGCCATGCCCGGGTGGTAGAAGTAGCGGACGCTGCCATCGGCCGACACGTAGGTCGGCGGCCGGCCGGAGGAGTGGACGAGGGCGCCCTCCACTTCCTCGTCGCGGCAGAGGGTCGGAATGGAGCGGCCGGCGCGCGGCACGGAGCGCACGGCAAGGCGAGCGGCCCAGGCCGCGGCGTCGCGTTCGGCGCGCGGGTCGGCCTGGCGGGAGGTTGTGACGACGAGGGAGAGCATGACGGTGCCGGTGCCGGTTGGAGGACCAACCGGCCTACGCGGGTTGAGCCATGAGCCCGTACTCGTAGCTGTCCACGAGGGCCTTCCAGGAGGCCCAGATGATGTTCTCGTGGGCGCCGACGGTGGTCCACGAGCACTCGCCATCGGTGCAGGTGATCAGGACGCGGACCTTGGCGGCCGTGCCCTCCCGGCCGCTGACGACGCGGACCTTGAAGTCGGTCAGCCGGAGATCGCGCAGGCGCGGGTAGCGGTGAGCGATGGCTTGCCGGACGGCGTTATCGAGGGCGTGGACGGGACCGTCGCCATCGGCGACGCCGCTCACCTGATCGCCGTTGATGGCCAGCTGCAGCGCCGCCTCGGCGAAGACCTCCTCGACGTCGACGGCGGTCTCCTTCACGAGGACGGTCAGGCGGCGCACATCGAACGGGCGCTTGCGCTGGCCCATGACCTCGCGAGCGAGTAGCTCGAAGGAGGCCTCGGCGGTCTCGAACTCGTAGCCGGCGTTCTCCATCTCCTTGACGCGGGCGAGGACCTCCCGCACCTCAGGGGACTTCTTGCTGAGCTGTGGGAAGAGCCGCTGCAGCTTCCGGTGCACCGCGGCGGCGCCGGCCTGATCGGAGAGGAGATACCGCCGCTCGTTGCCGACCGACTCCGGCGGCACGTGCTCGAACGAGCGGCTGGTCTTGCTGATGCCATCCTGGTGGGTGCCGGCCTTGTGGGCGAAAGCGGAGGCCCCGACGTAGGGCTGCCGGGCATCCGGCTCGACCATCGCGGTCTCCGCAACCACGCGCGACACATGCCGGAGTTGCGTGAGAGCGTCCCGGCTCGGCAAGCAACGCCGGCCGAGCTTCAGCTCGAGGTTCGGCACGATGACACACAGGTCCGCGTTGCCGCAGCGCTCGCCATATCCGTTGATCGTGCCCTGGACGTGGTCGCAGCCCTCCTCGACCGCCACGAGGGTGTTCGCCGCGGCGCAGCCGGAGTCGTTGTGGGTGTGGATGCCGAGCGGGGTGTGCACCGCTTCCCGCGCGGCGCGGGTGGCTTCCCGGACCTGAGCGGGCAAGCTGCCCCCATTGGTGTCGCAGAGGACGATCCGGTGCGCGCGGCCGCGCTCGGCAGCCTGCAGCGCGGCCAGCGCGTAGGCGGGATCGTCTTGCCAGCCATCGAAGAAGTGCTCCGCGTCGAAGATCACCTCGCGCCCGGCGGCGCGCAGGAAGGCGACCGACTGCTCGATCAAGCGGAGGTTCTCGTCGCGGGTGCAGCAGAGGACCGCCTCGACGTGCAGCCCCCAGGACTTCCCGTAGATGGTGATGACCGGCGCGTTGCTCGCGAGCAGGGCGGCGAGCTGTGGGTCATCCTCGGGCGCGACGCCCACGCGACAGGTGCTGCCGAAGGCGGCCAGCCGGGCGTTCCGGAGGGGCAGGTGGGGCGCGAGGTCGAAGAACTCGACGTCCTTCGGGCTCGCGGGGTTGGGCCAGCCACCCTCGACGTAGGCGACCCCGAGTTCGTCGAGCAGCAGCAGGATGCGCCGCTTGTCCTCGACGCTGAAGTTGATGCCCTCCGCCTGGGCGCCATCGCGCAACGTCGTATCGTAGACCTCGATCCTCGCCATCGCCAACGCCTCCTTCCCTGCTGGGAGCGCCGGGCTTCCAGCCGGCAGGTGTGGTGCCCCGCCGTTGCCGTCCGTCCCCGCGGGTCTCCTGGCCCGCAACGCCGTCTCCTACCCGAGACTCTCAGTAACCAGAACGGCTCGTCTCCAATCCAGAGACGAGCCGCTGCAACCGGCCCGCGGTACCACTCTGATTGGCCGCCCCCCTGGGGGCGGCCCCCTCGCTCCGCACGGGAGAGGCCACGCTCGACAAGCGAGGATGCCTGTCTCACGCGTCCGACCCCGATGCGGCCCTCGGGGTAACGGTCGAGGCTCCGGCGGAGCCTACTGGGGTCCCGGGACAGGCTCAGAACCCGTTCCGTCCGCGGCTCAGGGGCGATGTCGGCGGCCGGCCTATCCTGCCGGGATCTCAGCCTCCCCGGCTCTCTGTGAGGGCCTTCCGGCGCCGAGGGTCCCCGTCATCGCCTGGGTATGTTGGTAGCGCATTGTATACCACAACCGGGGCGGAGGAGGCAAGAGGCGCGCAAGACGCCCGGAAGCCGCAAGGCTCCGGGGCGGGGTGGTCTTACCCCATCGCCACCAGCATGTTCAGCAGCCAATGGGCGAGGACAGGCGGGAGGAGGCTGCGGGTGCGGTGGTAGAGGAGGCCGAGGACGACTCCCGCCGGCAGGCGGACGAGCAGGTTGACGCGCGGATGGGCCTGCACGTGGGGGACGAAGGCGAACAGCGCCGAGGCTGCGAGGAGGGCGAGGGCGGGGCCGACACACGGGGTCAGGCGGCGCTGGATGATCCCGCGGAAGAACACCTCCTCCGCAGCAACGGTGCAGACCCAGGCGAGGGCCAGGACCGGAGCGTTGCCGAGGCTGATGGTGCGGGCGACGGGCAGGTCGAGCAGCCCCGCCCCGAGACGCCCCCAGCCCCACAGGGCGAGCCCCACGCCGACGCTGAGGAGGAGAGACCTCGCGCTCGCGCCTCGGAACCCGATCTCCGAGGGTGTGATGCGGCGGAGGCGCCACTCGTAGACGACCGGCAGCAGCCCGAGGCCCGCCACCATGGCCAGGCAGTCAAGCCAGGGGAAGCTGGCCGGAGTGAGATGGGGAGCCACTTCCGGGTCAAGGAGCGCGGCAGCCGGGGTCACAGCGAACCAGTGCGTCAGCGCCGCTCGCAGCCCATAGACGGCGAGGCTGCCGGCAGCCAGAAGCCCACCCGTCTCGGCGGCGGTCCGCCAGTCGCCCGCCCGCGCTGCCATCACCTGTGCCCTTGCTGGGCCTGTGGGGACGGGCCCGGCTCGGTCACGAAGGCGGCTGTCCATGCCGGCCGTGGCCTGGGCTGCCCCCGGCCCTCCTGGAGCATGGCTCGCCACTTCTCGTCGGTCAGGCGGTCGTTCATCGGCCACCGGAACTCGTAGTAGGAGTAACCGAACCCCCGGCAGAGTGTCGGGCGGCCCTCCACCGGCACCACCGCGAACACTTCCATCGGCCAGCCCACGGCCTCCTCGAGCGCCTCGCGGGCGTCGAGGTTGGTCGCGACATCGGCCACCACGGGCATCTCCCGGTCCATCTCGGTCTGGAAGGGCTCGGCCACATCCCAGTTGTGGGGGAACATCAGCATGAACCCGAGCTCCATGCCAATGCCCTCGATGGACTGGTACGCCGCCTCCTCGAGGGGGCTGCCTGCCAGCTCCGTCTCGGAGATGTTCGCCAGCAGCCTCAGCAGACCGGCGCAGCGCCCGAGGTTGCCGGTGAGGGCGCCATCGGTTGGATAGCCGTCGGTCGTCAGGATTGTGATCGCCCGCCGGAAGGCGGCCTCGAGAATGCGGTAGACCTCCGGGCACGGCTCCACGTAGCCCTTCACGACGGCGGGCTTGACGGTGGGGCCCCCCTTCCCCTGGAGACTGATGGCAGACTGCGCCATGGCGTAGTTCTGCTTGGTGTAGAGGATCGTATCGTGCCGGAGCTCGGTCCAGGACCCGAGAGCGGTCTGGTGCTGCTTGAGCAACCACGCCTGGCGCTTCATGAAGGCCGGCGCGCGCTTGTCAGGGTCGGCGAGGCAGTGCCGGATGGCATCCAGGCGGCGCTGGTAGAGGTCGGCGTTCCACGCCTCGGCAGGCAGCGCGGCGAGCGCTCCGCGGGCGGCCTTCGCCTGGTCGGCGTAGCCGCCGTACGCGTCATCGTGACCGCCGCGGATGGCCTCCGCCGCCTCGGGGCTACCGAAGGCCGAGAGGAGGTCCAGGCCCAGCGGGAAGCCGCGGATCACGCCCGCAGGCGTGGCCACGGCGGTGATGGGCGGCGGCGGCTGAGGGCCCTGGTAGGTGCTGACACGGTCGAAGATGAGCTGCTGGAAGACGGAGGCATCGAGGGCGAACCGGCTTCCGAGTAACGCGAGGCCCTTGGTCTCGGTCTGCCAGGGAGCCCCCCCCTCCCCGCCAACCGAATAGGTGCTGAGGACCTGCGGCGGGCGCAGCGCGGCCGCGGCCTGTCGGAACTGCCCGAGCTTCGCCTCGTCGGCCAGGCCGGTCAGCGTGGGCGCTTGACCATAGACCGCAGCGATCGCCGGGTAGTAGTCGCGGACCGTGAGGTCATCGGCCTTGCCCGCAAAGAAGGCCGTCGTGTCGTAGATGCGCTGCCAGACCTGGGCGGCGGTCTCACCCTTGACCTTCGTCTGCCGTAGGGCGAGGCAGAGGAGGAGCGCCTGTCGAGTCTGGTGAGTGACGGCCTCCCCCGTGAGGCCCCCCAGGCGCGGATCGCGCCGCGAGGCCTGTACGAGGAAGCGCATGCGCCCATACCACATCATCGCCCGGAAGTACCGCTGGAACGCTTCGCTGCGGGTATAGTGGCCGCGCGGTCGGTACTGCGAGTAGTCCTCCGCGTACCCAAACAGCGGCGACCGCGCGAGACCCTCCGACTTCCCGATGAGCGCGAGCTCGCCGTTGACCTTCGCCGCCAGGTCGCTGGGCACGCCCTTCGTGTCGCCGCCGGCCAGCAGCCGCTTGCCCACGGTCAGGTAGAGGGCGCAGTCGAGAGCCGCGGCCTTCAGCTCCTTGGTCGGCACCTGATCGACGTATCCCATGACCTGGGCAAGGAGGGCGTCCGTGAGGTTCGTGAGGTCGCCAGAGAGGTGCGCGACCTCGAGGAAGCGGAGCGTCCAGTCGAACACCTGGTGGGAGATGTGGAGCGCCGCGTCGGTCGTCACCAGGATCGGCTGGCGGCTGTACTTGAGGCCAGCGTACGCGGCGGGGAGCCGCGTGCTGTGGTCGAGCGGCACGGCTACGAGGCCCTGCTCGGCCAACCGGTCCCGGGCCGTCTGGTTGAGGTCGGACGCGCTGGACAGATCGATCTGGGGGACGGGCGACGGCGGCGAAAGGAACTGCCGCGTCATGCTCACCGGCTTGGCCGCGGGGCCCGCAGCCGGCGGAGGCGCGGCCTGCGCTTGGGCCTGAGGCAACGGAAGCCCCGCGCCCTCCGGCGGATGCGCCGACTGCCACCATACCGACAGGCCGACGATGAGGATCGTGACAACGAGGACGGTCGCTTTGAGACGCATGACGGTCACTCCCCCTCCCAGCGCGGAACCGTCTGCGGACGCACAAACGGCCGGTCACGTGCTGTGGGCATGTCCGGTACTACAAACGTCCGCGAGACCAGTCTGTTACGGTCCCATGACGCGAGGGGTCGGGGCAGTTCCAGTGGGATCGGGGGAGTGGTTCACGGCTCCCAGGGAGCCGACCTGCTAAGCCGTGCAGGAAAGGGGGCAACCTATCCGCCCGACGAGTGCGGGCTGGAGAGCGTTGGTCGCGAAGCGCAGGAGTGCGACCGGCGGGATGGCCAACTTCATGGGGAGGCACAACGCAGCGCCGGTCCTCAGCGTATCCGGGTCAGCACTTCGTTGACCGCCTCCAAGTCGAACTCCTCTGGGTCCCAACTGCCCCCGATCCACTCCACGAACGTCTGGTGCTCGGGATGCTGTGGGTCCTGAATGGCCTCCAGGAAGTCCACGTACCCCCACGTCCCGCCGCAGTCGTCGGGCGGGCAGGCGCGCTTGCCGCCGACACAGACCGGGTAGCGTTTGCCCTCCTCCACCGGCAGGATCTTCTCGACCAGGATCCCGTGATCCCAGCCGTCGCCGAAATCGTAGAGGTAGGTGAGGCGGGCCTTCTCCGCGGTCGCCACCTCCCCGAGGCTGACCCGGTACTCGCTCTTGGTCTCTTCGAGTCCGAACTCCGGGTCCGAGTAGCGCGTGGCCTCGGGCGAATAGCGTCTGCCCCCCACCGTGAACTCGTGAAGATGCGCATTCCCCCAGGGCATTACCCTCTGGATGATGTCGTGCAGCTTCGAGAGCTTGGTGTCACTCGTCGCCAGGACACGACGCCAGATCGGCGGCCGCAGGCCGACCAGCGTGATCTTGAGTTGGTACACGGAGGCGGGAGCAGAGCGCTTGGGAGGGGTCATCAGGGCACCTCGATTCCGGCACGGAGGAGGATCGGTGCAATGGCCGTCAAGGCTCCGCCCTGATCACGAGTGCTCGCGGCTGCGACTCAACGCCTTGAACGGCTCCGCATTGCCCTCAATCAGTGCTTCCTTCTTCGCGCGGCTCCAGCCTTTGAGCTGACGCTCTCGTGCCACGGCCTCCGCAGCTCCGAGTTGTGGCTCCCAGTACGCGAGCTCGACGGGACGCCTCTCGCATGTGTAGGCGGCTCCTCGGCCGTCATTGTGTGCGGCGCCCACTCGGAGAGGTCGCACGTCACGCCAACACAGTAACTGCCGTCGGCACAGCGCAGGAGGTACACCACGTGAGGGTGGCTCATCAGCATGTCCTTCGACAGGCTCAGGACACCATTCGACGCGCCTTCCGAGTCGGCAGTTGCGCCGTGCCCTCGGGGCTTGCCATGAGCAAGCCGCGAGCGGGGGCGAGCGGCGCGTCGAATGGTGGAGGCGGCGGGATTCGAACCCGCGTCCGAGAAGGAGAGTGTGGGGCTTCTACGAGCGTAGTGCGCGTGGTTGATTCGCCCGGGCGGGCCCCGCGCACGAAGCCCGCCGTCGCTAGCTCAGGCTTGGTTTCCCCCTGCCGCAGCCTGAGCACCTGCGGCGGGGTAGCCGACTAGGTTGTCGCCCTATCCGAGTCCGTCGGCCTGATCCGGCAGGACGGCTGCCTGGTTAGGCAGCTAGTGCGAGATTGCTCTCAGCAGCTATTGGTGTTCCCGCGTTTAGCGAGGTTGCGGGGATCTCCGCTCGCTTCTCCCACCCTCTCTGCATCCCGTCGAAACCTATCGCCCCCACGCTCGTGATAGTGACAGTATACCCCGGTTGGGGCGGGAGGTCAACATGGGGGGAAGGCAAGAAGGCAAGGGGTGCGGCAGCACCGCAGGAAGGGCGCATCTCCCGCGCTCCCGTACTGCCCCGGAACACACACGCCGGCAGCGAGGAGCTTCCCGCTGCCGGCGTCTCACGGCCTGGATTCGCCCCTCGCGCCCGGTCGCGCCTCGCGGCTGGAGGAACCGTCGGGGCCTACTGACCGGCCTCCCCCGTTCCGGCCTGCTTCATCGCCCTGAGCAGCGCCGGCGTGCCGGCATCGGAGAAGATGCCGTACATGTCCTCCCACGTGTAGGGCTTCGGTTGGCGCTCCTCCCCCGTGTCGGGTGGCGGCTGCTCGAAACCCAGGCCCTGGATCATGTGGACCGCGTAGTCATCCCGGAGGCCCTCCCACTGAGCCTCGGGCAGCAGCCGGACTTCCTTCACCATCTCCAGCATGAACTGGCGTGCCTGAGGGTACTCCGGGGACCGGGGGTCGATCAGGGGGCGCAGGAAGTCATCGACCAGATTCTCCGCGCCGAGGAGGATGGGGGAGATGTAGCGGACGCGGGTGAGGAACTGGCCGGCGAGGGCGATCATCGCCCGGCGATCTCGCTCGCGCTGGGCCTTCTGCTGGAGGGTCTCCTTGGGGGCCGCTCCCTCCCCGCGGGGAGGCGTCCAGTCGATGTACGCGTTCTGCTGCGGCAGGAGTTGGTCCCTGACCTTGCCGAGCACGCTGACCGCCGTGTTGTAGAGGGTGTCGTCCTCGATCTTGAGCTCCCCCTCCAGGTCCCCGATGGCCTTCTGCAGGGCCGGCGTAAGCTGCTCTCCGCCGACCAGCACATCCCTCTCAGCCTGGAGATCCGTGCGGGCATCGCCGAGCGCCGCCTGGCGGTTCGCCTGCCACACTCTCACCGCGCTGGACAGCTCCTCCGCGAGGGGCGCCAGGGCGTCGCACTGCGGCGCTGTAACGCCCAGCCGGTTGAGGGTGATCAGATGATTGCCCTTGGCGACCAACTGGCTCAACTCGCTCGCCGGCGCGAAGCCGGTGAGCAGCCCGGCCGCGAGGCACATGGCCACGACCCGCAGGCGCGCGTTCTTCATGGTTGCCCCTTCTCCGGTTCCGGCCGGGCCTCGAGCGCATCCTGGAGGACCATCGGCGTACGCTCGGAGGCGATCCATGCGATGAAGTCGTCGTAGTAGATGGGCGGCGTCTGCGGCGGCGGAGGAAGGTTGAGGGCCTCCGCGAGCTTGTCGGGAAGCGTGGGCCGCAGCTGCGCGTACTGCTGCGGCGCGAGGTTCGCGATCTGGTCCATTATCCCCAGCAGCGTGATCGCGAGGGGCCGAATGGCGGGCGCGCTCTTCCCGAGCAGGGCCTCCGCGACGTCCAGAGCCCGCTGTTCGCGAGTCTGTAGGTACTCGTCCGGCATGAGCTCGGTCTGCTCCTCGAGCTTCCGGACCACGTAGTCGAGCGGGGTCGCCGCTCCCTCCAGACGCTGGGCGAGGGCCTGCCGATCAGCCTGCTCGGCAGCCGTCTCGATGCGCGCGGCCTGCTCGGCGGTGAGCATCCGCTGGATGTCCGCAGCCGCTTGAGCGGCCATCACGGCCCGGGCGTCCTCCCGGGCGTTCCGCTGCCGGGCGGCCTGATCGAAGGCGGTTAGCTCCTCCGGGGGCGGGTCCTGGCCCCGGATGAGGGCCTGGAGGACGGCGGCCGCTGCCCTCTGGACCTCCTTGTAGGCGGCATCGTCGGCCGCCTGATCAGTCTGCAGTTGGTCCGCCACCTTCTGCACCACTGGCAGGATCTTCGCGATCTGCGTTCGGGTGAGCTGCAGCTTGTCGACGATCTGCAGCGACTTCACGTCGCGGTATAGCTCACCGGGGGATGGTTCAGCGGGCTCGTCCCTGGCCTCGTCCTGCGCCAGGGCGGCCGGCATGCTGAGGGGTAGGGGAAGCAAGGTAAGGGGGACGAGAAGGCGCCCAAGCCTCCAGTTTGTCATGCCCTTCCTCCCGCTCGCAGGCCCTGGGCCTGCGTGGCTGGTCCACCCTTGGGATGGTATCACAGCGCGACGTGACGGTCAATCGGAAGTGGAAGGTAGGGTGCAGCCGCAGATTGTAGGTGGTTGTGGCACTGGCAGCGGCCGTGTGCTGCCAGTGGCGCCGTTCGGTCTGCGAGAGAGCACTGGCAGCAGACGGCGGCTGCCAGTGGCACCACGGAGTTCGGCCGGCTGCCTACAGAAGGGGCCGCGCGAGGTTACAAAAGGTGACAGAATCGGACACTTCGCGCCGCGCAGAGGAGCCCCGAAGGCGCATTCTCCGGGCCGGCGCGGTCTCAGACGGGTGCGGGTGTAACGGGCTTGGCACCCAGCGGGCAAGTGTTCCACGGGAAGCGCATGTCCGACGTGCCTGGACGCGCGGTGCAGCCGCAGCCTGCAGGCAGTTGTGGCACCGGCAGCCCCGCTGCCAGTGCCACGCCGGAAGATGGCTATCTACGGAAAGAAGCCGCAGCCCGGAAGGTAGGGAGTGCCACCCCTCAATCTCAAGGCGCCCTGCCGAAGTGTTTCACGTGAAACACGGTCCGATCGGAGCCTTGACCCCTCGAAGCCGGGCCGGCCGGGGAGGGCGATCAGGAGGTGGCGCGGGGAGAGGCCCGGGTCGAGCGGGTGTCGAAGAAGCGCTCGGCCGGTCGCGGAGGTCTTGCTTGCCGGCCGACGGCCCGAGGGCTGGAGGGTCATGCTGACCATCGACGGCTCTTTCGGCGAGGGCGGGGGGCAGGTGCTGCGGACGTGCCTGTCGCTCGCCGCCATCACGGGTACGGATGTCCGGATTGCGGGCATCCGAGCCAGCCGGAAGAACCCCGGCCTGGCAGCGCAGCATCTCACCTCCGTTCGGGCGACTGCGGCCGTGTGCGGCGGCATGGTGGAGGGTGACCGGCTGGGCTCGCAGGAGCTTGTGTTCCGCCCCCGAGGCTGCCATGCGGGGCAGTACGTGTTCGACGTGACGGACATCCAGCCCAGCGCGGGCTCGGTGAACCTCGTCCTGCAGACGGTGCTGCCCATCCTCGCGCAGTGCGATGGACCGAGCGAAGTGACGCTTCGGGGCGGGACACACGTGGCGTGGAGTCCGACCTTCGACTACGTGGCCGATGTCTTCCTGCCCGCGGTGGCTGAGTTCGGGGTCCGCGCCGAGACCGAGCTGAGGAAGTCCGGGCACTACCCCAAGGGTGGTGGCGAGGAGGTTCTGCGGATCGGAGCAGGCGGCCCCTGGCGAGCGGTGAACTTCGGGAGCGCAAGGGGCGAGCTGCGGTGCCGGCTAACGTCGCGGGCAAGCTGCCTGCCCCGGCATGTCATCGAGCGTCAGCTGTCGGCAATGAAGACCGAGCTCAGGGGCGTCTGCTCGCGGATGGAGGAGATCGCCGAGGACACCCCCGGCATCGCCCCGGGCACGGCTGCCATGGTTGCCACGCTGCCCGGCATGGGCGGGTGGGCCGGGTGTACAGCCTTGGGCGCCCGGGGCAAGCCTGCCGAGGCGGTCGGCCGGGAGGCCGCACAGGCCTTCCGCGCGTTCGTGGAATCCGGCGCGGCCGTGGACCGGCACTTGGCGGACCAGCTCCTGCTCTACGCCGCGCTCGCCGAAGGGGCTACGGTGCTCGCCGTCGAAGAGATCACCGAGCACGCCCGGACCAACATGTGGGTCATCGAGCAGTTCATCGGGCCGCGGTTCCAGGTTGAGGAGCCCGCGGAGGGCAAGCCGGCGCGGATCGCTGTGAGCGGCCGCGGTTAGACTTCACCGCGTCGGTTGCCGAGCGACCGACCCGTGCGCACAGGCCGGAGGTGAGCGCCCCATGTCACCGAGAGAGAAGGACGAACGCGAACCAGAGGAAGAGGAGTTCGTGAAGGTCGACAAACGCGCGCCGCGGGACGTCGAGGAGCCCACCGAGCCCGCGGCCGGACCCGCCGAGGCCGGAACCGAGCCGGCGCCCGAGCCGGAACCAGCCACGGCGGCGGCGGGTGAGGAGCGCCCTGAGCTTACCGTCTACAACTTGCTGCGCATGGCGGTGGGCATGTTCGCCGAGCAGGCGTGGATCCACCTCGGGTTGCGGATGGACCCCAGCACCAGCAAGACCGAGGCGAACCTGCCGTTCGCGAAGGTCGCCATCGACACGCTGAGCTTCATGGTGGAGCAACTCCAGCCGGGCCTTGATAGCCAGGACAAGCGGGAGCTGGAAGCACTGCTCGCCAACCTGAGGGTCAACTACGTCCAGAGGACATGACCCCGGCAACGGGCAACGGATGATCGTGCCACGACAGGAGGCGCAGCTTGGCTCTGCTTGCCCGGACAACGCGGTCGGGGGCGGTTGAGAACGAGCACCACGGCAGCATCGCAGTGGCGGACGCCGAGGGGGGGCTCGTGGGCTGGGTGGGCGATCCCCACGCGCGCTTCTACCTGCGGTCGTCGGCGAAGCCGCTCCAGGCGCTGAGTGTGGTGGCGAGTGGGGCCCATGAGGCCTTCGGCATCACGCCGAAGGAGCTGGCCGTCTGCTGTGCCTCGCACTCGGGGTCGTTCGAACACCAGGACACCGTAGCGGGGCTGCTCGCGAAGGCGGGCCTCGGGCCGGAGCACCTTCGGTGTGGCACGCACCTGCCGGGCGATCCCGGGGCGCGGCAGGCCCTGGAAGTCGCCGGCGAGCCGCCGAACCCGCTCCACAACAACTGCTCCGGCAAGCACGCGGGTATGCTGGTGACCGCGCAGCACGTCGGCGCGCCCCTGGAGACCTACCTCTCCCCCGACCATCCGGTTCAGCAGATGATCCGGCGCAACATCAGCCTTCTCTCCGGCGTGCCGACCGCCGACATTCACATCGGCGTCGACGGCTGCGGGGCGCCGGTGCACCGGCTGCCGCTAAGCGCCATGGCCACGGCGTTCGCGCGGGTGGCGTCGGGACGTCATCTCCCCGACGCTCTGCGTCCGGCGGCTGCCGCCATCCGCGAGGCCACGGCCGCCCATCCGCACATGGTCTCGAGCCGAGGGGACTTCAGCGCCCGGCTCATCGCGGCGTGCCAGGGGGACGTCGTCGCCAAGGGTGGCGCCGAGGCGCTCTTCTGCGCCGGGTTCGCCAGTCTGGGGCTGGGGTTTGGGGTGAAGATCGGCGATGGCAGCTTCCGCGCTATGTCCCCCATCGTGCTGCGGATCATGGCGCAGATCGGCGTGAAGGCCTCCCTCCGGCGGGCGCTGGCGGAGTACGAGCGGCTGCCGATCGAGAACTGCCGAGGAGAACAGGTGGGGTGGGTAGAGGCGGCGGAGTTTGGGTTGTAAGGCGGGAAACGGTACAGTCCCCTTTTCGCCTGAACGACGGCGAAAAGGGTCCAGTCCCGTTTCCCGCGACAGAGGGCGGTTCTCGCCGCGACACGAGGGAGGATCGGCGACCATGCTCAAGGTTGGGTTGGTCGGAGCCGGGGGCATCGCGCGACCGCACATGGTCGCGTTCGTGCGGAATCCGCACGTCGAGGAGGTGCACGTCGCTGATCCGAGCGCGGAGGCCCAACAGCGGCTGTGCGACGAGTTCGGCATCATCAAGCACGCCGTCGCCGGCTACGAGGATTTGCTCGCCGATGACACGATCGACGTGATCGACATCTGCACCCCCCACCATCTCCACCACCCGATCGCGATGGCGGCGTTCAAGGCAGGGAAGCACGTCATCACCGAGAAGCCCATCGCGATGACCCTCAAGCAAGCGGACGAGATGATCGCCGTGGCGAAGCGGGCCAAGAGGCGCCTGTTCGTCGCGCTCTGTCAGCGGATGTTCCCGGCGCACATCGAGGCGAAGAAGATCATCGACGCCGGCGAGATCGGGACGCCGTTCCTCGGCATCGCGAACATCATCGGCAACGAGTTCGACCGGATGAACGATCCCACCAGTTGGAAGGGTGACTGGAAGAGGGCGGGCGGCGGGGCGCTGATCGACACCGGCTACCATGCGGTCTACATGCTGCAGCACTTCCTGGGCCCCGCGCGGGCGGTCACGGCGATGACGAAGCGGCTGCGCCTCGAGCCGAAACACAAGGCGGACGACACGAGCGTGGTCGCGCTGGAGATGTCGGAGGGGGTGATGGCGAGCATCGTGGTCACGTACTGCGCCACGGGCGACCGGTGGTCCGAGAGCAGGCAGATCATCGGGCCGAAGGGGTCGCTGCTCATCCGCGACAACCCCGAGGACGAGGTGCCGCTGATCGGGGTAGCCGGGGGGGAGCTCATCCCCATCAAGGTGCACAACCCGCTGAGCATCAACCCCTACGGGATCAGGCAGACGATCGACCACTTCATCGACTGCGTCCTGGGGAACAAGGCTCCTGAGATCACCAATGCGGAGGCGCGAGCGGCGTTGGCGACGGTGCTGGCCGCCTACCGATCGGAGAGGGAGGGGCGGAGGGTGGAGGTCAGCGAGGTGGAGTCGGCTGGTGGGGGCGCTGCCTGAGGGGCGCGACGCCGAGGCCGGGCACGGCCTTGGCGGTCGGGTTGACCATCCGCAGCTTGTCGGCCCGCATGAGAACCAGCCGCTCGATGCGGGCGCGCCTCTTCGGGTCGGCCGCCACCGCATCGGAGTACTTCCGGAACGCCGCCTCGTCGACCCCCTTCGTGGCCAGAAGATCGCGCAGGGAGTGCTCCATCGCCTTCTGCGCATTCGGCCCCTTGGGCGCCGCTTCGGCGACGAGGAGCATCATCGCAGCGAGGTCGATGTACACCTCCTCGCTGAGCCTGATTGGCGCAGGACTGCCGGTCGATGGCCGCATCCAGTGAGGTGGACGTGGATGGACTGTGGCTGCCTGTGATCTGGACTGGCTCGGCACGCTCTGCGGGGTGGTGGGCTGACCATTGCCGCCCGGACCGGCCGGCGCCGGGCCGGGAGCCGGCGTGGTGGGTTGCACTGGCTGGGATGGCTGAGTGGACTCAGCCGCCGCGGTGGGTTGCGACGCCGACGGAGGCCGGGTTGGTTGAGGCGCCGGGGGCGGCTGGGCTGACTCAGCCGGTGGAGGCGTCGGACGGTTGGTGACGAGGGCGACGACGGCCACGAGGGCGACGAGGGCCAGAGCGCCCACCCAGATAAGCGCCTGGACCACCTGAGGTGACAACGGCTTCCTCACGAGGACGATTCCTTCCGCTTGAGATACGCTGACTCCCGGCTCTGAGTTCGGCGGGCAGCCCGCAGGACCTGCCTTTGCGGGGGGGTGCAGCCGCAGGTTGTAGGTAGCCTGCGCCGCGTAGGTCGGTCGCGCCAGCGGGGAACAAA